>Ga0075522_10002982_pt1 | contig 12415 bp, 13 predicted proteins | sample NGEPerA_FD_74796 | JGI IMG/M metagenome (GOLD analysis project Ga0075522, IMG submission 74796) | Arctic peat soil microbial communities from the Barrow Environmental Observatory site, Barrow, Alaska, USA - NGEE PermafrostL2-A | ecosystem: Environmental > Terrestrial > Soil > Wetlands > Peat ... | reverse complement strand
GTAGACAAGATCGAGATACTTGGCAACTTTGCCGCAGAGAAATCCCTGCGTTACCGGCTGCGAGGAATCGCCTTCCACCTTCACAGCGCGGCCATCACCATTTACCGTGACGAGCACAGCGCAGGAGTCAGGGCAATCGTGCGAGCAGACAGTATGAACGATGCGGAATGGAGCTGCCGACGCGGAAACCATGATTCAATTCTAAGCTGAAATCAAATGTGGGCAGACGCAAGCTGGTGCGCAGACATTTCCCTGCTCTGACCGTGCGTGTACACTGGTCACGCCATGAGTTGCCTCTTCTGCAAAATCATTGAAGGAACCATTCCTGCGCAGGCTGTTTACCAGGATGAACTCGCCTTTGCGTTTTCCGACATCAATCCAAAAGCGCCGGTGCATCTGCTGATCGTTCCGCGCGAACACATTGCCTCTCTCAGCGACGCAAGCAACGACAAGCGCGAACTGCTGGGTCATCTACTCTGGGTGGCAGCCGACATTGCAGAGAAGAAAGGCCTCGGAAAGGGCTACCGCGTAGTCGTCAACACGGGCGAGGACGGCGGGCAGACTGTCGATCACCTGCACCTGCACCTGCTAGGCGGCCGCCCGCTCACGTGGCCACCAGGGTAAAAGTACAGGGAATAGGGAACAGGTGTCAGGTGTCAACGATCAGAGAGCGACTCGCGGTCGTAATCAATTCAACTTCACCTGAAAATTGGAAATAGACTCACTAAAGCAAAGGGCGCATCTATCGCGATGCGCCCTTTTGCTTTTCTGTTCCTTATTCCCTGTTTCTTTACATTGGCTGCTGTGCGTATTCTTCTTCCTCTTCAACGCCGTAGCGGCGCAGCAGGTTCGGAAGACTCTGCGAGAACGCGGACCGTGGCATCACAGTGTCGCAGCCCGCTTCAACAGCCTTTAATTTCAAGTCGCCCTGCAGGTGGCTGAGGAAGCCAATGATTGAAGTGGCCTTCTTCAGCTTTGATCTGAATTTTGGAATCAGAATCAGCGGCTTGGCATTCAGGTTGTTCAGGTCAAATACCAGCAGCGTGGGGCGCTCGCCTTCAGGCAGTTCCAGCAGTCTTGCGATGGACTCCTTGTCGCCCTTGACGAATTCAACTTTGATGCCGAGTTTGCGCGCGGTTTCAGAAATCTTTGCCTGGAAGAAAAGGTCTTCGATGAAACAGAAGATGCGGGTTGGAGCATCGAGACGCACCGGAGCCGGCGTTGTCGCGTGAACCTCAGGGTAATAACCTCCGCCGCCATTGGTGTTCATTTGGATTGTGGAGGGCGGTCCATCGGCCACGTTGCCGTTCGCAATGCGATAACTGTGGTCCATGGGACCGACAAACTCGCGCGGGCCGCGCTGTTTGCCCTTGCGCTTGCCGTGCTGGGAATTCGAGATGCTGTTGCCGGGCTGAGGCGGAGGGCCGGCGCTTTTCTGGAAGAATTTCTTCTTTTGCGCGGCTGATTCTGGTGCTGCTGGTTCTGTCGATGCTGCGGCGGTTGGGGGGGCGCCTGCGGTTGCGGCGGCGGCGCAGCTTGCTGCGGCTGCTGCACCTGAGGCTGTTGGCCCTGCTGCGCATTCTGTTGGCTCGATCTATTTTTACGGCGCCGGCGCCGGCGGCGATGCCCTGGAGTTGGCGCTTGAGACGCCTGACCGTTGTCAGGCGCGGGCCCCATTTCAGGTTGGGGCTGGGTTGTTTCTGTCGTCATGCTTGTACTTCCTGATTTACTTCTGAAGCTTCGCTATCCAATTTCATATGTTGCCAGGTTCCGCTCTAGCAGTAACACGCCGAGCTTTTCAAGTTCACTTACTTCGCAAATCCTCAGCGGGCTGTTTAAAGGAGATCGGAGCTGCCAGCATGCGCCGCGAAACCATCGCGCCGTAAATATCTGCACGCAGCGCTCTCTCATTGCTCGACGTTTTGAACATCGTTGAACCGGTTCTGTTCAGCATTCGGGTGAACTTCACAGGCCCCGTTTCTAACACACCATGAATCGAACCGCAGCGCTTACAAACCTGCATACAATCAGGCACCATCGGTCCAGATCCCCTGGCCTAAAAACCAAATCTCACTCTGAAAAATGCTGTCGCTGAAGTGTACACAGAATCCCTTTATGCAGCTTCGTCCACTGATCAGGATCGAAACGGTGCGACGTGCAATTTTCTCAGGTGATGCGCTTCCTATGCGAGCTATCGCCGCGTACAACGATGTATGAACTGAACTGGCCGGCGATTTCCTTGCTCGGCGGCGAGCTTGCTCTCCCCATATCCGGGTGGCCCGCGTCAGCCGCTTTGATAGGCAACTCCGATACTACAGCGAAGCCCTCAAGCTGGCAAGTGTACTTTCGGAGTCCTGGTGGGCCGGATTCTGCGGAAAATCGGAACTGCAGAACTTAGGGCCAAACGCCGCTGAAAGCTCAAAACGCCGCTCCAAATGGAGCGGCATCTCGGTCCTGCGTGGCCACTGGCCTCCCGAATCATTCGGCCGGCGGTTGTCCGCCGCACCTTTTGCAGGTTATCCGGCCGGTTTACCCTTTGCGGGTCCGCTCTTTGGCGGTGGCTCTTGCCGGGGCCTGCTGTTCTTGGCTTACCGATTTACGGCAGCCGGTACATCACTGGCACCCTTCTAATAGCAATTGGTGGGCCGTTCGCGCGATTATTTATTTTCAATCATTTACGGTTCAATCTGACGCTCAGAATTTTGGATTCCAGTATGCGGAAGGGCGAATAATTCAAAAAACCATAGTCGGCTGTTTTATCGCTGGCAATTTGGGCAGAAATGGGTTCCCCGGCCAGCCAGAATAATTCTGCGAATTGGGGTCTTGCACGTTCTGCAGGGCAGCCCGGTGCGCAGGTAAACGCAATGCTCAAGCTGAAAGAATCCTCGCATTCCGTCGGCGTCCACGTAGTCTGAAACCGACGACCCACCCAACCGGATTGCGTGTTCCAATACAGATTTCAAAGCTACCCTGAGCCGTTCAAGCTCCGTCTTAGTCAGCCGGCCTGCACTGCGGCGCGGTCGAATACCGGCGTGGAACAGGCTCTCGTCCGCATAGATGTTTCCCACCCCGGAAAGCAGAGATTGATTCAGCAGCGCTGCTTTGATTGCCAGCCGCCTGCCGCGAAAGATTGCCGTGAATTCTTCCTGCTCAACCTCGAGAGGTTCCGCTCCTGCAGCATTGAATGCTTCTCCGCGGGCAAGATCGCGAAAGTCGAGTTTGCCGAATCGCCGCGGATCGACGAAGCGCAGTTCCTTGCCGCTCTCAAGCTCCAGTCGCGCATGCGTGTGCGGGGCGACCGGTGCGTCGGGAGTGGTCACAAGCAATCGTCCCGTCATGCCCAGATGCACAATCCACTGCGCGTCCGGTGGTGGCTCATAGCCTGCGCGCAGTTTTCCTTTTGGAAGGGCTGCAAGCTCGCAAACAATGTGCTTGCCGGTGCGATGCACCGCGACCAGTCCACGCCCCAAAAGACCTTTGGCTTGCCGAGCCGCTGGCGTCTTGAACAGCCTGGGATGCGCGGCAAACCACACATGAACAATGCGGTCTCCGCGCACGCGCGCATGTACGCCCCGCGCAATGGTCTCCACTTCGGGCAGCTCTGGCATGTCTCAATTGTAGGAGACGAGCGATGGCGCGCGCGCAGCGGTTGAATGCTAGGTGCGATCTTCCGCGAACTCGTCGTCTTCTTCGCCGTAGCGAGCCTGCGTGGCTCCCCACTTTTCCAGGAACACCAGCCCCAGTCCAAGCCCGACCACGAACACTCCCACCGACCAGTACTCAATCGAACTCAGCTTTTTGTCTTCTTCTTTTGTTTGATAAACGACAATGCCGTGAATTTCGCGAGGAACCACGCGGTCTTCAGAGATCACTGGTACCCTCGGCATCTTCTCCAGGTAGCTGGTCGAAATCGTTGCAGACACGATCAGACCTGCCAGGCCAGGCAGCAGAAACAAAAGCGCGAAGAATTTGAGAGTCGCAAGCTGTGCCGGTCTCATCCGAATGCCCAAGTCCGATCTGACCGCGATTACGCGCGGTCTTGCTGAACCTGCATCGCAGCGGTCCAGCGTATATCTCATTCGGAAATGCATTTCCAAAGCAAAGACGTGCAGAAAGGAAGGGAATCAAAAACGTTCGATTACTGAAAGCAATTAAGGGATCATCGGCACCGTCGGATCGTGTTGGAATACGATTCCGATACCTTGCTTACAGGTCCTATATATCAGAACCGAAATGCGGCCACGCACTCTGGTTGAATTGAAGGTTGGAAAATAGTAATGAAATGGCGCAACGAGAGTAACCCATGAAGGGTTACTCTCCAGATGGGCCCGAATCTTTTTTGTGTTCGATGGGCGGACGAATCTTGCTGCTTTCGAAGCTCACAATTTTCCACCTGCCCTGGCTGTCACGCACATAAACGCGTGTGTAGCGAAAACTGCCCGAGATGTCTCCTTCGGGAGTTGTGCCTTGCACTTCTGCAAGCGACGTAACCAGCGCGGTCTTTCCGTAAAAGCGGACTTTGCGATCCAGCAGAGTCAGCACTGTAAAGTGCATCCGATGAGCCCGCATGTTTGCCAGTGCTTCCTGCTTGGTCTGCAGCATGCCTGAAGCTGTAATGGCCATGTAATCATCGGCCAGCAGAGCGCCCATAGCTGTGGTGTCGGATTTGAGCACAGCATTGCGCCACGCGTCTTCCAGGTCGAAGATCTCGTGACGCATATCGTGCTTTTTGGGTTTGGCTTGTCCGGCCTGCAACAGGCTGGCGCTGAAAAGCGCAACGAACGCAATCAACAGAAATCGGCCGAGCGCCGTGCGGCGATCTGCTGAGACAGGATCGGAGAGGATGCTTACTTTACCCGACATAAACGTATCGGATAGTAGCCCCGTAAAGGTCAGGTGGTCAATGGGGACAAAGTGGAATCAGAGAATACCGCTCCAGTACGTCCTAATGCATTACCGTTGGGGTACATCCGCCTCCCGGTTTACTTGCTCAATTAGACTCCGCAGGCCGCTAATCGAGAGCGACCAGGTTCTCCATGCTGCGGTCTTTCATTCTTTGCAAAAGCCCACCAACCCCATACTTCTTGAAGTGCGGGCTTTCACGATGTGCCGCCAGGGATTGCTCGTCGCGATACTGCTCGTAGATGACGATGGTGTTCGGGTCTTCTTCAGACTGGTGGGGAATGTAGGAAACGCAGCCCGGTTCGCGCCGAGATTCAGCGGCAAGAATCCTTACGGCTTCTGCCATTTCAGCGCGATCTTCGGGGGCAAATTTAAAACGGACGACGAAACTGACCATAGGAACAAAATCCTTCTGTCAGGGCTTAGGAGCCCATAGTCTACTTGTATTCCTTCTCAGTCTACTTGTGAATGCTGTCCAGCGCAGCCGCAAAGTCTGGCAGCAGCATTGTCTGGTCGCGGTCGGGTCCGGTTGAAACCATGCCGATGCGGGCGCCGCTCTCGCGCTCCTGGAAGCGCAAATACTCCTGCGCAGCCTTGGGCAGCTTGTCAAAATCAGTGATTCCCTCGGTGGATTGGCGCCAGCCCTTTAGCGTGGTGTACCTGGGCTTGATGCGCTCGAGCCCCTGCACATCGGCAGGAACTTCGTCGGTGACCTTGCCGTCAATCTCATACCCGATGCAGATCGGAATCTCTTCAAGCGTATCCAGCACGTCAAGCTTGGTGATCACCAGCCACTCCGCGCCGTTTACCTGGTTCGAGTAGCGAAGCATGGGGATATCGAGCCAACCGCAGCGGCGTGGGCGGCCAGTGACAGCGCCGTACTCATTGCCCCGCGCGCGCAACTCCTCGCCTGCGGCGTCGTGAATCTCAGTGGGGAATGGACCGCCGCCCACGCGCGTTACATAAGCCTTGGTCACGGAGATCACCGTTCCGATCGCGGTGGGCCCAACGCCGGTACCGGTCGAAGCGCCGCCCGCCGTTGCCGAGGACGACGTCACATATGGATAGGTGCCGTGGTCGATGTCGAGCATTGTTCCTTGTGCGCCTTCGAACATAATGCTGCCGCCCTGCGCCAGGATGTTGTTCAGCATCCGGCCTGTGTCGGCTGCAAAGGGACGCACCTGCTCCGCTGCTGCCGCGTACTCGTCGTACATCTTCACCGGGTCCAACGGATCGGTGCCGAAGAGGGCATGCGCAATCGCGTTTTTCTCAGCACAGGCGGCCTCAATATGGGTCTTCAGCAGTTCAGAATGCAGCAAATCCACAATCCGCAAACCGCTGCGCGCCATCTTGTCTTCGTAGGCGGGTCCGATGCCGCGGCTGGTGGTGCCGATCTTCATGCGTCCCGGCGCGCTCTCCGCCGCCAGCTCGATCATGCGGTGATACGGCAGAATCACCTGTGTCCGCGTCGAAACAAACAACTGCCCATCGATAGCCACTCCCAGCTCGCGCAGGTGCGAAACTTCTTTCAAGAAGGCCAGCGGGTCAAGCACGACGCCGTTGCCGATAATGCCTTTGCAGCCGGGGCGCAATACACCGCAGGGTATAAGCTGCAGCACAAATTTCTGCCCGCCGATGATGACGGTGTGGCCAGCGTTGTGTCCTCCGGCATAGCGCGCCACCGCGGAAAACCGCTCGCTGAGCACGTCAACAATTTTTCCTTTACCTTCATCGCCCCACTGGGCGCCCAGCACTACAGCAGTCTTTGCTCGCATTAACTTCCCATCCTGTATTGCAGCCTGTTTTGGTGATTCGCGCAGATAGTTTGGCCTGGGATTCGCGGCACATCGGCACGCCGAACCACCATAGCCGCCACATCTGCCGTCTCACGGCGCAGGCGGCCTGAACCTGCACCATTTTCGATGATAAACCCCGCCGACACCCTCGCCATGCCGGAGCACAAAGTTCGTCAGGATTCTGGTGGACGTCGCAAAGTAACGGCCTGATGAATTGCCGCTGTTAACCAAACGGCATGCCGCCGCGTTGTATGTGCAGAAGAAGACCTATTACTGCTTTTGAACTCATTGAATCAACGAACGAGGGAGAAACAAAATGTTTAACCAAGATCGAATTCGGACGGCGGCCCTTTATCTCTTTGCGGGGCCAGTCCTTCTGATTGCACAGCCAGCCCTTCTGGCAGCACAAGCCGTGCCGCCCAAGGCACCGCCGGCCGCAGTGGCGCCCATGACCGACCAGGAATTGCAGGCAACGCAGGAGCAGCTTCTGCAACTGCTGCGTACCAGTCCCACGCTCACCACCGTTGTGGCCCACGATCCTTCGTTGCTTTCGAACCAGGAGTACGTCAACAAAAACAATCCGCAGCTCGCGCAGTTCCTTATTCAGCATCCAGACGTCGCGCGCAACCCGGAGTATTACCTCTTTACGAATCTGAATTTCCCCGGCGGGCGGCGGTCGCAGGCGCTTGAGCGCGCTGTGTGGCCGGATATGTCCGCGGCGCCCTATCAACAGAACCATGTCAGGGATGCCATCGAACCCATCGCGGCTCTCGCAGCGTTTGCCTGTTTCCTGGGAACCTTGGCGTGGATCACTCGGCAATTACTAGAAAACCGTCGCTGGTCGCGCATTTTCAAGCTGCAAAGTGAAGTTCACGGAAAGCTCATTGAGCGCTTTAGCTCTTCGCAGGATATTGCTTCCTACATGGAGACCGAAGCGGGCAAGCGCTTCCTTGAGGCTGCTCCAATTCCAATCGGAATCGAGCAGGATCAGCGCATGCCCAACGCAGTGGCGCGGGTCCTCAATCCATTGCAGATCGGAGTCGTGCTGGTCCTCCTGGGCATCGGCTTCTTCCTGCTCCGCAATCTCAACGCGGACATGCATATCCCAATGCTGGTGGTGGGGACGGTTGCGTTGATGCCTGGAATCGGGTTTATTCTTTCCGCAGGTATTACATGGGTGCTGGCCGGCCGACTTGGTCTCATCCCTGACAATGCCTCAGCCGCCGAATTGATGGCGTCAACAAAACATCAGGACAGGCAGTGAGCCGGAAGGGATCCGGCTGTGCCCAAGAGGCGAATCACACGTATGTTCTGGGAATCATCCATTCCGAATGTTCTTGCCAGCGACGCTTCATTGCAGGCGTCGCCGGCCGCCGCGCCGCCCATGGATGATGAGGCGTTTGCCGCGTTCTACGAACGTTCGGCCCGTTCGCTTTGGGCGTACCTGGCGCGCACTTCGGGCGATCCTGCGCTGGCTGAGGACATCATGCAGGAAAGCTATGTGCGCTTTCTGTGCCTTGCAAACCCGCCTTCCTATCTAGCTGATGGCGAAGTTGCCTGCCGGCGGTACCTGTTCCGCATCGCCACAAATCTTCTTCGCGATCATTGGCGTCGCCCGCGCTCCGCCTCCATTGAAGAGATGCCAGAGAATCTCTTTGCCAGCGAAGACGAACAGGTCGCATCCGATTCGCAAATGATCCTTGGTCCGGCGCTGGCGCAGTTGCGTCCCCGCGATCGCCAACTGCTCTGGCTTGCGCACGCTGAGGGTTACTCTCACCGTGAGATCGCCGAGATCACCGGACTCGCATCAGCCAGCATTCGGTTGTTGCTCTTCAGGGCGCGGCGCAAAATCGCGCACCTGCTGCAGAATCAGAACCGCGGGAGGCAAGCATGATGCTGCGCTGCTGCCCGCGTGAAGCTGAAGTCAAAGTGCTGGTCGAACGTGGCCAGTGGCCGCAGGCCTGCGCATCTGAACTGCATACGCATGTCGAGAGCTGCCGCTCGTGTGGCGAGCTTGTCCTTGTCACCGCTGCGTTTCAGCGCGCGCGCAATCATGCGGTGGGAGCAGCAAAGCTCGGCTCTCCCGGCCTGCTCTGGTGGCGTGCACAACTCCGTCGCCGTAACGCCGCAGTGGAGCGCATCTCCCGGCCTATTCTCAGCGCGCAGATCTTCGCTCTTGCGGTTAACCTCGTCGTCGCAGGGGCGGTCGCAGTGTGGCAGGCGCGGCATGGTGTGGCATGGCTCACCTGGCTCGAACAACTTCCGCACAACCTGAGCCTGCAATGGCTCACCTCCCTTGTGCCGGAGGGCCTCTTCAATTCCGGCGCAGGTGCGCTGACGAGCCCGCTGGTGTTGATCTTTGCCGCCTCTGCCCTGGTCCTCGTGGGCGGCGTTGTCGCCTACTTCGCTTCAGAAAAGCAGTAAAAACCAGCGGCTCACAATCCCCACTCAAACGTGGCTCCATTGCTGTCGCGCGTGCCATGCCTGCCTCTGCTATAGTGGCTCGACGCGATTTTCGGCTGTTTTCGAAAACGTTAACGAAAACTGCGTGGGCCGCCCTTTGGTCGGCTAAGGCAAGGAGGGAATCATGGAATGGAATGAAAGCACCAGGCGCTCTTTTTTAAAGCAATTTGGCGCAGCGGGAGCACTGGCGGTGGCAGCCGCAAAAGCTGACGGCTTGAGCATTTCTGGCGCGCAGAATGAAGCGGCGCCCACCTCCGCGGCCAGCCAAAAGCAGGCGGCTACACGCGATGCGCGCATGAAGTGGTGGCACGAAGCCAAGTTCGGCATGTTCATTCACTGGGGACTTTACAGCATCATCGGGCAACACGAGTGGTCCAAGGAAATTGAAGGTGTCCCGATCCCTCAATACGAGATTCTCGCCAAGCATTTCCATCCCAAGCCAAACGCTGCCCGCGACTGGGCGCGCCTCGCCAAGCGAGCCGGCCAGAAGTACATGGTGATGACGACCAAGCACCACGAAGGCTTCTGTCATTGGGACTCGAAACTGACCGACTACAACGCGATGAAGCAAGGCCCCGGCCGCGACCTGGTGCGCGAATTTGTCGATGCGGCGCGCGCCGAAGGACTGCGCGTGGGCTTCTACTACTCGCTGATGGACTGGCATCATCCTGACGGCGCCACCTGCAAGACCGACGAAGCAGCGCGGCGTCGCTTTGTGGATTACACGCACGGCCTGATCCGCGAACTGATGACCAACTACGGCAAGATCGACGTTCTCTGGTATGACGTGTCGTGGCCATTGACCGCGGAGCAATGGGAATCAGAGCGCATGAACGAGATGGTCTTCGGCCTGCAGCCTGAGATTATCGTGAACAATCGCAACGGTCTGCCCGGCGACTTTTCAACGCCGGAACAACACATCCAGGCCTCTGAGGTTGGCCGCGCCTGGGAAACCTGCATGACGCTTAACGACAGCTGGGGTTTCAATCGCGGCGATGATGCGTGGAAGACTCCCAAGCAGGTGGTCGACAACCTGGCCACATGCGCGCGCGGAGGCGGAAACTATCTGCTCAACATCGGGCCTGAGCCGGACGGCAGCATCCCTCCCGACACGCTGTCTATTCTTGAATCGGCAGGAAAGTGGCTGGAGGGTAACGGCAAATCCATCTACGGCGCCGACCGCTTCAAGGGCGACTGGAATACCAATGCCAATTACACACGTCGCGGCAACACGCTCTACATCCACCAGCACTACTGGCCGGGACACACGCCGGCAGCTGAGTGGCTAAGCTTCTTTCAGCCAGAAGTTGTCGTCGCCATCGGCGGGCTTAAAGCAAAAGTGCTTTCGGCAAAGCTGATCAGAACCGGCCAGAAGGTTGACTTCACGCAGGATGAGTTCGCACTGCGTCTGACCGGAATGCCACTGAAGGCGCCGGACGATCCAGCGACTGTGATTGAGGTGGAATGCGATGTCGAGCCTACAATCGACCACGAGGAAATGCGTTCGAAGTGGCCTCGCGAGAAAGTCGGAATCAGCGTCTAGGTGATGTTTTGCAGAGTTAGACGTAAGCGGGAACGGCTCGCGCATAAGCGTATGGTCCGTCAGGAACCAGCACAACACGGGCACCTGGCGGGACGCCTTCGAGCACTGCTGCCACCGCCCGATCGATATCGGTAAACAGCCGCGATCCCAGGCACCCAAGCTGATCTGTTGTTACGCCGGGCGTGTAAAAATATAATTCGTGTTCCACGCCCACCAGAGCCAGCTTCTCAAGTTGCCACTGGTCCACTTCAACCGGCGTTTCGCGAATTGCGTCCAGAAAATCCTGAAATCCCGTCAGTGTGCGCAGCAACTCGGCAAATTCAGAGCCGCCAATTCCTTCAGCGCACTCGCCCAGCAACAGGATTCTGCCGCCTGGCTTCACTATGTGTTCCGCAGCCGTAATACCCTTAACCGTCTGGTAGAAGGTCAGGTCAAGCGGGTAGCCGGCCGCGCTCGTAATCACTACATCGGCAGGTTCTGACAGCGTCTCCAGCGAAGTCTCTTCAAGGAACGCAACAGCCTTTGCGTGCGCCTTTACCGGCTCGCCCGCGAACACACCTGATATCTCGCGACTCTGCGTGAGCGTTACGTCCAGCATGAAGTCGTGGCGCGCCATGGCTGCAATCTCAAGCAGCTCGTCATGCAGCGGATTTCCTTCGATCGAGCCCTCGGTTGCCATCGGTTCGCGCATAAAACGCGGTGAGTGGATAACCTTGATGGTCTCCTGCGCGGCTTGTCCCGGCGCCACCAGCTTGCGGCCGCCACTGAAGCCCAGCATCAGGTGCTGTTCGACGAACCCGAGCGTAATATGCAGGTCGGCGGCCATAAAACGCTCGTCAATGTACACGGGCGTTCCGCGCCTGGTAGAGCCAAGCGCACGATGCGCCGCAAAGTCGCGCGCGTCGTGACTTTCCACGCGATACGTGCGGGCAATCTCCGGCCCCAGGATGACGTCCAGCTCTTCCCTGGTTGCGTCGCGATGCAGGCCCGTCGCGATCAGGATCGCGATGCCTTCAACTGGAATGCCTGCCTGGTGCAGGCGATTGAGCAAAGGAGGCAGCGTGATGGAATTCGGCGCGGGACGCGTGATATCGCAAACTGAAATGGCGGCGGTGCGTTTTCCTGCAGCCAGTTCCACCAACGGCCGGCAACCGATGGGGTAATCAAGGGCCGCTGCCAATGCAGCAGTCACATCGCCCAATGCAGGGGCGCTGTGACTGCTCACTACCTGCGATGCGTAGTTATCCGGAACCGAAACCAGCAGGCCGTCTTTTCCAAAAGAGAATTGCGTTTTCATCAATGACTAATACCGGATTAGTACCGGCCGCGGTCGTTCTCGGGCTCTACACATAATCCTAATTGATCTATACCAAATTGGTCATACCATTTATGTGTCATCCCTCAGACCATTTCTTTTGAAACTGGAACGGCCAGAGCGCCAAGAATCGAATCCGCTACCCGAGCGGCATCGACCGCCGCGCGTACGGCGTGCACGCGAACAATCGAAGCGCCACCTAGAATCGCCGCGGTCATCGCTGCCAGGCTGGCATTTTCCCGCGCTTCCTTGGGTGCCTGAACGCCGTTACACTCGCCGCGGGCTTTCGCCAACTTGTGAGCCAGGAACGACTTGCGGCTCACGCCAGCCATCAGCGGCCGCCCCAGGGACAGCAGTTCGGCTTGCCTTGCCAGCAGTGCGTAGTTCTCGCCATCC
>Ga0075522_10002981_pt1 | contig 12416 bp, 9 predicted proteins | sample NGEPerA_FD_74796 | JGI IMG/M metagenome (GOLD analysis project Ga0075522, IMG submission 74796) | Arctic peat soil microbial communities from the Barrow Environmental Observatory site, Barrow, Alaska, USA - NGEE PermafrostL2-A | ecosystem: Environmental > Terrestrial > Soil > Wetlands > Peat ... | reverse complement strand
CCGGCCGTGCTCCCGGTGCTGCCCGCCACGCCGGCGCCGGCGTGGCGGGCAGCACCGGGAGCACGGCCGGGATCGGCGGCCACGCCGGCACGCCGGGAGGCGGCGGCGGAGCTGCGGGCAGCGGTGGACGCGCGGGTGCAGGCGGCGCCACGGCGGGCGCGGGTGGCGCGACCGGCGGCAAGGGCGGTGCGCCGGCGGGCGCCGGTGGGCACGCCGGTGCCGGGGGCGCCGGCGGTCAGGCGGGCGGCGCGGCCGGCTCCAGCGGCGGACACGCCGGCGGGCAAGGTGGCGGCCTCGGCGGCACGACCGGCGCGGCGGGCACCGGCGGAAGCACGGTCCTGCCGAGCGCCACCATCTGGATCGCCGGCGACTCCACGGTGATGACCTATCCCGAGCCCAACACCGACGGCGACAACATGATCAGCATCTATGGCTGGGGCCAGGAGATCGGCCAGTTCTTCTCCAGCAAGGTGACCGTCGACAATCAGGCGATCGGCGGCCGCAGCGTGGCCTTCTTCATGTGGCAGGTGGTGACCGACAGCGCCGGTGACTATCAGTGCGTCGACGATCAAGGCACGCCCGAGTTCGTGATGACCAACGGAAACAAGGTCTCCACCTCGCAGTGGTCCCGCATCATGACCGGCATGAAGGCGGGCGACTTCCTGCTGATCCAGTTCGGCACCAACGACGAGACGCACACCTGCCCGCGCTACGTCGCGCTGCCCGACTTCGAGACCGACTTCGGCATCATGGCCGACGCCGCGCGCGCCAAGGGCGTCACGCCGATCTTCGTGACCCCCATGGGACACCGAACGTTCAGCGGCACCACCGCCACCAACACCCTGCTGCCCTACGCCAACGCCATGAAGGACGAGGCGACCAAGGAGACGGTGGAGGTCGAAGACCTCAACCTCGAGAGCGAGGCCTACTACACCAGCGTCGGCAACAGCTATCTGGCCACCAACATCTTCGACGGTGGCACCACGCACTTCATCGAAGCCGGCGCTGTCGAGATGGCCACCCTCATCGTGAAGGAGATTCGCAAGAACAACGGCCCGCTGGCCGCCTACCTCGAGTAGTCGCGGGGGATTTCAAGGAGCCCCCGGTCCTTTCCCGGTCGTCGAGCGCCGTCCGTCTCGCCCCCGAGCCGCCTCAAGTCACACCCGATCCAGGCGGATCGTGTTAGTAGAATCGAATTTTTCCCGCGCTCAGGCACAATAGGGGACCGAGATGCGACCACGCACAAATCCGTTCGAGAAACGCAAGAAGGAATTGGCCCGCAAAGATCGCCAGAAAAAGAAAGCCGAACGGCGCGACATCCGCGATCGCGAGCGCGCGGACCGGCCGATTGGCGGCGCCGACGAAGATCCCGACATCGCGGGCATCGTGCCCGGCCCCCAGCCTCCCGCCGAAGAGACTTAGCGAGATCTAGCGGGCACTTAGCAGAGAACAGCGGCGCCCGCCGGCGCGCCTCGCCTTGAATTTGCCGGCGGACTCTGAAAGAAGGCTCCATGGCGAACGGTGGTATGGAGTTCGATCCGGAGCAGCTGCAGCGCATCGCGCGTGACTTCTGGAACCGACTCCGTGGCGCGCGGCGATTCATCTGGCCGGCCATCGGGATCGGGGTCGCGCTGGCCGCGCTGATCGGCTCCTACTATCAGGTCGAGCCGGACGAGGTTGGCCTGGTGACCCGTTTCGGGCGCTTCGTACGCACCACCAACCCGGGGCCGCACGGCAAGATCCCCTTCGGCATCGAGCAGGTGCAAAAGGTGCCGGTCCAGCGACAGCTCAAGCAGGAGTTCGGCTTCCGCACCGTCCACGCCGACGTCGACAGCACCTACCGCAAGGACGAGAAGACCGCCGCCGAGTCGGCGATGCTGACCGGCGATCTGAACGTTGCCACGGTCGAGTGGATCGTCCAGTACAAGATCTCCGACCCCTACAAATACCTCTTCAAGCTGCGCGACGTGGAGGAGACCTTCCGGCTCATGGCCGAGGCGTCGATGCGTACGGTCGTCGGTGATCACAGCGTGACCGAGCTGCTGACGGTCGGCCGCGAGGCGATCGCCGCCAAGGCCAAGGAGCTGCTCTCCGAGCTGTGCCGCCGCTACGACAACGGGATCTCGGTTCAGCAGCTGGTGCTGCAAGACGTGGATCCACCCGAGTCGGTCAAACCGTCGTTCAACGAGGTGAACCAGGCGATCCAGGAACGTGAGCGCGCCATCAACGAAGCCTGGGCCGAGTACAACCAGGAGATCCCGCGCGCCCGCGGACGCGCCGAGCAGAAGATCGAGGCTTCGGAGGGCTACGCCGTCGATCGAGTCAATCGCGCCACCGGCGACGCCGAACGTTTCGTGGCGCTGCAGGAGGAGTACCGCAAGGCGCCCGAGGTGACGCGCACCCGCATCTATCTCGAGACCATGCAGGCGGTGCTGCCGGCGGCGGGCAAGAAGCTGATCTTCGACGAGAAGGCCAAGGGGATCTTGCCGCTCTTCCCGCTCGGAACGGGCGCCGGTGCGGCCGCCGACGCCGCCAAGGAGACGCCGTGACCACCCGAGGTCTCATCATCCGCGGCGCGCTGGTCATCTTGGTGTTCGCCACCCTATTCTCGACCTTCTATACGGTGTCCGAGCAGGAGCAAGTGGTGATCACTCAATTCGGCGAGCCGATCGGCCACGCCATCACCTCCCCCGGTCTACACGTCAAAGTGCCGTTCACCCAGGACGTCAACGTCTTCGACAAGCGCTGGCTGGAGTGGAACGGCAGCCCGAACCAGGTGCCCACCCGCGACAAGAAGTACATCTGGGTCGAGACTTATGCGCGCTGGCGCATCGCCGACCCGCTGCTCTTCTTCCAGCGGCTCCGCGACGAGCGCGGGGCGCAGTCGCGCCTGGACGACATCATCGACGGCGAGACGCGCAACGTGATCGCCAGCCACAACCTGATCGAGGTCGTGCGGGTCAGCAACCGCGCCTTCGAGCAGTCCGACGAGGCCGAGGACGTCATGGACGCCGAGACGACGCGTAAGGTCGAGCTCGGCCGCGACAAGATCACACGGCTCATCCTCGAGCGCGCGTCGCAGGTCATGCCCGATTACGGCATCGAGCTGGTCGACGTCCAGATCCAGCGCATCAACTACATCGAGACCGTGCAGGCCAAGGTCTTCGATCGCATGATCTCGGAGCGCAAACGGATCGCCGACCGCTACCGTTCGGAGGGTCAGGGCAAGAGCGCCGAGATCCGCGGCAAGAAAGAACGCGAGCTCAAAGTGATCGACTCGGAGGCCTACAAGAAGACCCAGGAGATCATGGGCGGCGGCGACGCCAAGGCGACCGCCATCTACGCCGAGGCCTACAACCGTGATCGCGAGCTCTATAAGTTTTTGCGCACCATGGAGACCTACAAGACCACCATCGACAAGCAAAGCTGGCTGGTGCTGTCGACGGGCGCCGACGTCTTCCGCTACCTACAGTCGCCGAGCGCCGGCGGATCAGCGCCGCGCGCCGCCAAACGCTGATGGCCGCCGCGGCCGAATGGGATCCCTACGTGATCCTGAACGTCGCGCGCCGGGCCGGCGCCGAAGAGATTCGAACCGCCTATCTGTCGTTGGCGGGGCGTTATCACCCCGATCAACATCAAGGTAATCCGCTGGAAGAGCTGGCCAGCGCGCGGATGGCCGAGATCAACCGCGCCTACGAGATCCTCTCCGATCCCACGCGGCGGGCGGCCTTCGACGCGGGCGCCAAGACCCAGAGCGCCCGGGCCAGCGCCGACAAGGCCATGAGCGGGCGGTTCATGAAGTGGGCCGCGCTGCTGCTGGCCCTGCCGCTGGTCTTCCGGACCGGAGCCGTCATCCTGCGCGCGCTGGGCGCCCTGTTTCGGCTGGTGTTCGAGGGTCTGGCCACGCTGCGCGGGCCGCGGCTGGCGGCGGGCGCGGCGCTCTTCGCGTTGGCGGTCCTGCTGATGACCGTGTTTCGGCGCCGTCGGCGCTAACCCGTCATTCCACGTTCCCACGTTCCCACGTTCCCCACCCGCGCCGGATGGTGCTGAGGACGCCCGGTCGCCAGACGCGTCGCCTCAATTTTAGCGAGCCAGTTCCGGGTTGACAGGACACCTCCCGCACGAGGGCCGTCATGCTCACCGGTCTCCGCCCAGCCAGGGTACGACGCGCCGCCCTCCTGGCGGCGATCGCGGCTGCCATGGGCGGTGCGGGTTTCGGCTGCGGTGGCGGCGCACAGATGCGGAAGATCGCCGGCGGCACCCACCCGGACGCCGCCGGCGGTGACGGCCCCGGCGGCGACCGGCGGGCGACCGGTACGGTGCTGGTCGGCCAACCGTGCGCCTCGGCCGGACAGTGCGCCACCGGCTTCTGCTCCGACGGCGTGTGCTGCCAGAGCGACTGCTCGGGCGTCTGCCAGACCTGTGCGGCGGCCGGCAGCGTCGGCACCTGCCTGCCGGCCGACATCGGCACCGACCCACGCCAAGACTGCCCAGATCAAGGGACCGCCAGCTGCCAACACGACGGCGTCTGCGACGGCGCAGGCGCCTGCGAGAACTACCCGGTCGGCGTCGACTGCCAGCAGGGCGGTTGCACCGGATCGACGCTGACCTTCGCCGGGCGCTGCGACGGCCTCGGGACCTGTGTGACCACGCCCAGCCAGTCCTGCGCCCCGTTCTCCTGCGCCACGGGCGGCCAATGCAAAACCACCTGCACCGTCGACGCCGACTGCGTGGCGGGCAACACGTGCAAGAGCGGGAGCTGCGGCAGGGGTCCCATCGGGGCCAGCTGCGCCGCGGCCACCGATTGCAATTCGGGGTTCTGCGCGCAAGGGGTCTGCTGCGTCGGCGCCTGCGCCGGCCCCTGCATGTCCTGCGCGATCGCCGGCAGCATGGGCGTCTGCGCCGACGTGGCGGCCGGCCAAGATCCACTGGCGCAGTGCGCCCCCAGCACGTCGTCGGTGTGCGGCACCGACGGCTTCTGCGATGGCGCCGGGGCCTGCCGGCTGGCGGTCTCCGGAACGGTCTGCGGCACCGACGCCTGCACCGGCGGCACCGAAATGCTGGCCGGACGCTGCGACGGCGTGGGCGATTGCGTGGCCGGCACGACCGAGGCTTGCTCGCCCTACATCTGCGGAGCGGGCGGCGACTGTCTGACCACCTGCGCGACCAACGCCGACTGCGCCACCGGATACACCTGCAGCGGCACCATCTGTTGCAACGCCGCCAGCTGCGCGCTCGAGCCGCTGGGCACCTCCTGCACCGCCACCACCGACTGCGCGTCGGGATTTTGCCAACAAGGGGTCTGCTGCGCGTCGAGCTGCGCCGGCACCTGCATGTCGTGCGCGATCGCCGGCAAGCTCGGCACCTGCAGCCCGGTGGCTGCCGGACAAGCGCCCAGCCCGACCAACCAGTGCCCGGCGGCGGCCGCCGCGACCTGCGGCAACGACGGCTTCTGCAACGGTGCCGGGGCCTGCGAGGTCTACGGCACCACCACCACCTGCGCGCCCGCCACCTGCGCGGGCTCGACCTTCACACCGGCGCGCGGCTGCGACGGAGCGGGAACCTGCAAACCGGTCACGCCGTCGCTCTGCGATCCGTATGGCTGCAACGCCACCACCAACGCCTGCAACACCACCTGCGGCACCGGCGCGGATTGCGCATCACCCAACAGCTGCGCGGGCAGCAGCTGTGGCAAACTTTCCAACGGCACGGCGTGCACGACCGCCGGCCAGTGCAACTCGGGCTTCTGCGCTCAGAACGTCTGCTGCTCGACGGCCTGCACCACCAGCTGCAGCTCGTGCGGGCTGACGGGATCGCTGGGGACCTGCATCTCGGTGCCCGCGGGAACCGACCCGCTCGGTCAGTGCAGCGACGCCGGCGCCACGGGCTGCGGGCAGAACGGTTTTTGCGACGGCACCGGCGGTTGCCAAAAGTACGCCGCGGGCACCGCCTGCGCGCCCGCCACCTGCACCGGCTCGTCCGATACGGCCGCCGCCAGCTGCAACGGGACCGGTACCTGCGTGATCCCCGGCGCCAGCTCGTGCACGCCGTACGTGTGCGGCACGGGGGCCTGCAAGACCACCTGCGCGACGGCGGCCGATTGCGTGTCGCCCAACATCTGCACCGCCGGCGTCTGCGGTGGCGGCTGCCCGGGCGTCTACTGCGACAACTTCGAATCCGACACCGCCGGCGCCGTGGCGGCCGGCTGGACGCGCGAGGGGGGCAGCACCGGCGACTGGCAGGTCATCGCCGACGCCACCAAGGCGTTCGCGCAGAACCACGCGCTCAGCTCCACCTTCCGGCTCTGCTATGCGAGCGGCGCCACCGGCGCCCCCTGGAGCGGCGCGACCAGCGTGACCGCGCAGGCCAAGGTGCTGGCGCTCGGCTCGTCGGGCACCACCACGGCGCTGGTCTGCGTCCGCTACACCGGCGGCACCACCGGCGACTACCAATGCCTGGGGCTGGAGCCGGGGGTCGGCGCGCAGATCCTGGTCAGAAGCGGCGGCACGGCGACCAGCGGGCCGATCTGGGCGACCACCATCGCGGTAGGCACCTACTACGCCGTGAAGCTCAGCGTGACCGCCGCCGGCGCGCTCAGCGCCACCGTCGGGGGCACCGCCCTCGGAACCTACACGCCGCCCACCGCGGTGGCCAGCGGATATGCCGCCGTCGCGACCCAGAGCGCCGAAGCCGCCTTCGACAACCTGGTGGTCACCCAACCATAGATAGGCCAACCCGCTGGTCTGGCATCGTTTGGTATCCTTGGGCTCGGTTTCTCCGTGCCGAAGAGCTCGAGGCGCATCGGGTCGGTCTGCGTCGTGCTGGCGGCGGTCTGCGGCTGTAGCTCGCGCAGCGAGCTGCTGGGGACCATCGTCGCGCCGGGCGACGACGCGGGCGCCGGCGACGCGGACGGGACCTTGCCGGCCTATTTGATCGGCGCCGACATCTCCAACGTGCAGCAACAGGAAGATAACGGCGTCGTCTTCACCGACACCGACGGAACGGCTCAAGACGTGGTGCAGATCCTGAAGAACCACGGGTTCAACTTCGCGCGCCTGCGCACCTTCGTCGATCCGAGCGCGGCGGACGGCTACGCCACCATGATGAACGTGGCGCAACCCTACTGCGATCTGGCCAACACCATCGCCATGGCCAAGCGGATCAAAGCCGCCGGCCTGGGCTGGGAGCTGGATTTTCATTACAGCGACAACTGGGCCGACGCCTCGATGCAGGTCATTCCGCTGGCCTGGCAGGGCGACTCGCAGACCGAGATGGTGGCCGCGCTGGGCAACTACACCCGGGACGCGATCGCGCAGTTGGTCGGCGCCGGGGTCCGGCCCGACATCGTGCAGATCGGAAACGAGATCACGCCCGGCCTGCTGCTGACCCCCGGCGACGTCACCGGCAGCACCGCCAACTGGGACAACCTGGCGCTGTTTCTGAACGCCGGTATCGATGCCGTACACGCGGTCGATCCGACCATCAAGATCATGCTGCACCTCGATCGCGGGGGCGACAACGCGGGGACGACGGCCTGGGTCGACGCCGCGCTCGCGCATGGCGTGCGCTTCGACGTGCTCGGCCAGGCCTGCTACACCAACGTGCAGGGCGATCCGTCGACCTGGCTCTCGAACTTCGACGCGCTGGTCACGCAGTATCCGGCGCTGCAGCTCATGATCGTCGAATACTCCGAGAGCGCCGACGATCTTTCGGGCGGCGTCGACATCTGGCGGCAAGCCAACGACATCATCTTCAACCTGGCCGCCAAGCGCGGCCTCGGCACCACCGTCTGGGAGCCGAGCGGTTGGCAGGAGACGCTCTTCGATGCGCAGGGCCGCACCAGCGCCGCCGACCTACCGAATCCATTCCTGGCGGGCGCGCCGCGGATCGCGCTCTATGACCAGATGGCTTCGGACTATGGGCTGCGGTGAGCGCGATCAGTGCGCCCGAAACGTGAATGGACGTTCGACCCGCATGGGCCCGTCGGGATGCGTGAAGGACCAGAGGCTCATCTGACGTTTCACGCAGTCCATCACCCGCGGGTCGACCGGAGAGGTGGCCACCACCGCGGTGTCGGCAACCTGGCCGGTCGGTAAAATCGTCCAGCGCAGGGTGAGCCGGCGGGCCTTGAGCGAGGCGGCGGTGAGCCGCGTGTGTCGGGCGACCTCGGCCGGACAATCGTTGAGCAGCATGAAACGCGAGTGAATCTGCCGCTCGAGCACCGCCGCCTCGCCGGGCGCCGCCTCGGCCGTTGGCTTGGCCACGGCGGCCTGGTCGCCACTGTTGGGCGCGGCCTTGCGGGGCGCCACCCGCCGCTCGACCGGGGTACCGTTAATCACCGGATCCGCGGTCGACGGCGTGCTCGAGGCCGACGCCACGGCCGGCCAGGCAGCCGTCACAGCTAGAGCGAATGCTGCCGAAATCGTCTTTAGGCCTGAAAACTTCATATGATTTACCTCCGCTGCGAATGGTCACCCCGGCGATGGGCGTGTAGGCAGCGTCTAGTCGGTGGGGGCCGCTCCGGCCTTTCGTCGAACTTGCTGAGCCGGCGTCGGATGTTCGAGGAACCTCACCTCATGGCGATCTATCGTCGGCACCCGCAGGGCAGATTCGGGCATATCGCACTGCGACGCGGCGGGCTTGTGGCCCTATTGAGCGGCGCCCTGGCCTGCACCTCGTCCGGTAGCGGCACCTCGGCCTCGGGGGGAACCAGCGGCGGCGAAACCGGCACCACGGGTGGACGGGCCGGCGCCTCCGGATTCGCGGGGACCTCGGGCAGCGGATCCGCGGGGACCACGGGCAGCGGATCCGCGGGAACAACAGGCTCCGGGACCACCGGAACGGCCGGGACCACCGGGACGACCGGCGTGGCCGGGACGACGGGCGGTGGCACCGCTGGTGCCGGCGGACGGACGGGCGGCACAGGCGGCGGAGCGGCTGGCAAAGGTGGAGCCGCGGGCGCAGGCGGGGCGGGAACCAGCGGTACGGGTGTGGCGGGAACCAGCGGCGGCGCGGGCGTTGGCGGCGCCGGGGGAACCTACGTGTGGCCCAACGCGACCAGCTTCACCAACTCCGATCCCTGGATCGAGCAGCACCACGATCAGATCGTCCAGATGAATCCCAACGTCCTGATTCTCAACTACGCCAACAAGTGCGGTGCCAACGATGCGGTGACCTGCGATCCGACCGAGATGCAGAAACTGGCCCAGGAGCACATCAAGGCTTTCCAGTGGGCCAGCCGCTACCACGGCTACAACAACGCGAACGCGCCGGCGTTCCTAAACTACAACGTCGTCAAGATCGTCGACCTGCGCGACGGCACCACCAACGTCGACAGCGCCATGTTGCCGCTCTCTTCCGATGGCAGCGAAGTAGATTACGCCCAGCTCGACACGCCGGCCTACGCCAACCTGATCGGGATCGCCGACCCGGCCAACCCGGGAACCAACCTGACGCTCTGCCAGCTGTTCGAAAAAGGGATCATCAACGAGGTCTGGGGCAGCGTGGCCGATCCGGCGCCGAGCAGCGTCAAGTTCGGCGAGTCGGCGGAATCTAAGATGGTCTACAGCGCCGCCAACGTTGCGGCCTCGCCGGTCAAGTTCGTCACCGTCGGCAACGGGCCCGACATCTCGCCGAATTCTCGCGACGCCTCGACCAAGCTGACCTGCGGCGTGACCACCCGCATCTGGGACTTCAACCCCACGCGCGGCTCGGGCTGCCACCTTCACTCGCTCGGCCACTTGCTCGAGAACTACGCGCGCGACGCGGCGGTGCCGGCCTTCGGCAAGGTCGCGCTCACCTTCTTCAACCTGGACTTCCGGACCCGCTTCGGCGCGCCGTTCAACAGCTTCTACGACGTCTGCCCGTACACCGACGCCATCTGCATCGCCTGGCAAGCGGCGGCCGCCGGCATGCCGGACCTGGAAGCCAAGAGCGGCCCCGCGTCGAGCCAGACCTTCGACTTCGCGGACATGTCGGCCGGCTGCGGCAACGTCCACTTCCCCGCCAACGCCACCACCCAGTACGAGACTACCGGCGACGTCTCGGTGGCGACGTCCTGCGAGAACTACGGCCTGCACAACGGGACCGGCGGCAAGGACCTGACGACGCCCTACACCAACGCCATGGCCGCCACGAAGTACGGCGAGGGGACGCGCCTCGACAACGGCTTCGACAACTTCGCCAACGGCGTCGCCAGCGACTGCGGCGCCGAGCAACCCACCTACATCTTCGGCAGCATGCCGGGCCTCGGCACGACCGCCACCTTCACCGACGGCACGCCCATGCACAACTGGTGGGTGTATTTGTTTTATTAGGTCCTGACAGGCAGCCAGTATAGGTGGGAGAACCAGCAGGCGGCCGCTTGCTGCCAGCCCGAGACTCCCGCGAAAATCTTTCTCAGGCACGACGTCTGCGCCTCGGACGCCTGACGCCGGATTTTCGGGCGTGCTAGGGTCGCGCCGATAAGTATGTCCACGTCCAAAGACGTTACCGGGTGGGAAGCCGGCCTGTCGGGCGACGAACAGATCCGCATCGCTCTGAGGGAGATCATCAAACGAGGCGGCCAGGCACGCACAGGCGGGACCAATCAGTAGCGGGTCGACCATCGGTTCTTCGTCAATTTGCCGTTCGAGGCTTTTTGGCCTGGTTGCCGATCCACAGACGCAATAGAGCGCCGGTTGACGCCGACAAGAGAGCGTGAGCGGGACCGCGCTGTACCGAATCGTGTGGTCGGAAGAGGCCGAGCTGGAAATGAGGAAAATTCGGAGCTTTTATCGGCCGTCATCCAGACCACCATCGCAGAGTTGTCTCGACGACCGGTCATCGAGACGCGAAACCGCAAGCGTCTACGATCTGCGTCGGACCTTCCGCCAGAATATCCCGACCCCACCTGGGAGATCCGGGTCGGAGCAACTTAGAACTGGTCAGTAGAACAGCAGCGGCCACCAATTTTTCATGGGCGTGCCGTCGGAGGCGGTGGCTTGGTTTTGATAGCCCGGCATGCTCTGGCGCCAGTAGATCTCCCAACCGGCGGGACATTGTGAAGTGCCGGTGTAAGTCTGATCGTAGCCGGCGATGACCGAATCGGCCGAGTAGGGCAGATAGGTATCTTGGCCGTTGGCTCCATCGCGAAGCCCGAAGTGCGCGCAGCGCGAGTTGACTGGGGTGGTGTTCTCGAAGTCGTCACGCCCCACTGCATTGGGGGGAAAAAGGGAGCTACCGCACCCCTGCAAAAATGGATCGATTCTGAAGATGGTCGCATCGCCCGGTGTGCTGGCAGCGATGGTTGGGCCGCCGAGCGAAGCGGAGTAACTGATGCAAGGTGAAGCGGCGCAGATCTCCGGCCAGTCATCGAAACTCACGCCGAACCGGGTACTGAAGTCTTGGTTCAAGAACGCGTTGCCGTCGACAGCCAAGCTGGACGGTAGCGCCGTCCACATGCCCTCGATACCCCAGCCCCGCACTTGCAGGTCACAACCAGGACCGCCCGCCGGGGAGGGATCGAGGTGCGCAAGTCGCACCGTCACGTTGCACGGAACGTCGAGGCAGCTGGAGGTTCCCGAGCTTCCGCCACCGACGCACTTCGCAAAGCTGGACGGTATGGCGACCCCGTCTTGGTCGTACATTTGCTTTCGCTCGGCGTAGAGAGGCGCGCGTGGGGTGAGGCTGCCGTTGGGCAACGCCGTGCCGCCTCCGTCTTGAATCCAGACCTCGTTGACGACGCCCTGCTCGAAGAGCTGGCACAGGGACAAGAAGCCGCCGGGCGTGTTGGGATCCGGATAGCCGTAGTACTGCGCAAACGACGCATTCGTGAAGAGCGCGGTCGGATCGAACTCGCCGGCCGAGTTGAGAGGGATGTTGACGTTGACAGCTCCCGCCTGGGGGGAATCGGTCAGATCGACCACCTTCGCGATCTCGTAGTTGAGGAATGCGTGCGCCGTGGGATCGGAATAACCGTGATACATCGACCCGGCGGCCAGCGTACTTGCAACTCCTTGCGCGTACGTCATCGTCCGGTCGTCGGTCACGCCGTCGTCGAAGTTCAGGACCAGCACCTGGGGGGACATCGACGTGATCACCTGATTGTGGGTCACGAGCCAAGGATCGGAGTTCGCGGTGTGCGTGTGCCCCACAGTCGGCCAGGGTGTCGCCGCGCAATCGGGATCGGTCGACTGTGGCGTGCAAGTCATCGTCACGCCGGCCGCGGTGACCGCGTCGACCACCCGGGTGCAGCCTCCCGCGCACAGCAACCCGACGAGTCCGACGTAGCCGACCACCAGCCTCATAACCGAATCCCCGCCGAGCCGCCGAGCCATATCAGCGGTCGCCCCGCGCGAAGGACGTCTTCACCGTCGATGCGCACCTCGGTTGCCGTCGCGGAGACCAGAACGCGCGCGTCGATGGCGATGATGAAC
>Ga0075522_10002979_pt1 | contig 12422 bp, 9 predicted proteins | sample NGEPerA_FD_74796 | JGI IMG/M metagenome (GOLD analysis project Ga0075522, IMG submission 74796) | Arctic peat soil microbial communities from the Barrow Environmental Observatory site, Barrow, Alaska, USA - NGEE PermafrostL2-A | ecosystem: Environmental > Terrestrial > Soil > Wetlands > Peat ... | reverse complement strand
ATCACATTGCTGTTGTGCCGGGCGAGGTCGATGGCGGCGGCAATCTCACGCTCGTTGCGGTCGGTATTCTTGTCGATCCAGGCGCCGACCGTGACCTTGAGGCCGAACTCCGCTGCAATCGGCGGGACCAGTTCAGCGCCTTCCGTCGAGGAATAAAGCCGGACCGCCCGCGTCAGCGACGCCAGCTTCTTCATGTCGGCGCGCACCCTCTCGGTGTCGACAGCGAGGTCGACGGTATGCCCGGGTTCGAAGGGCGCATAGGAGGTGCTGGGCAAAATGCCGGTGAAGTCGGGCGCCTGCTGCTTATGCCGGAGCACGCCCCACATCGCCGCGTGGATGGCGGTCACACACAACAGAACAGCGACGACGGCACGCATCGCGACGAAACCATGAGGGGCAAGGAGGAAAGTGCAGCGGACCTGTCCCCGAGATCCGACCAATCGGCGGCAAGCCAAAACATAACTCTGCCACGCGATTTAACAACTCTTATGACGCCATGGCGTTTTCAGGGCGCAACGCGATCAATCGCGAAATTGAACGGTGGTTCCGCAGGTCGTCCGGATTATTTGGCCGGCGCGGGCGAGGGGGGTGCGGCAGGAGTAGCCGCGGCCGGGGCAGAGGCGGCATTGCCGGCGGTTGCCGGGGCGGCCGGGCCCGCAGCGGCGGCCGCCTGGGGCTGGGCCGCCGGATTGATCCAGCAGGCGTGGATACGGCTATCCAGGGTCTCGGCGACCTTGGGATCGATCTGGGCGCCGAACCGGGTCAGGCAGCGGAAGGTCGCCTGGATATGCCCGCCGGGGCAGCCGAAGCGGTCGTAGAGGTCGAGGTGACGGAGTGCCGTGTCGATGTCGTCTCGCCACATCAGCCGGACCACGCGGCGGCCGAACCAGACGCATTCCGGGTTTCCGGCCGGGCCGTTGATGGCTTGGGCGGCTTCGACGAATTCGTCGGTCCTGCGCTGGTTGTCCTTGGCGGCATCCGCCGGCTGGGCGCCATTGGCCGCCGGCTTGTTCTGGTCCTGCGCCTTGGTGTCGCCGCTCTGGGCGAACACGCAGGGAATACCGATCATGAGGACGAGCCCGGAAACGGCGAGATGGCGCAAAATCCTGTTCCGAAACGCAAGCACCCGACGCATGGATTCCCCGGTTTTGTTCCTGCCCGCAGCCGGCGCGAGGGCCGCTCGGTTGATGCCGTTTAATTGGGTCCCCAATGCGGCGGAGACCTCAGGTGGAATCCCATGACGGACATTTCGAAATTTGTCCAGCAAACTCACAACTTTATCGTCTCGTGGTAAAGCCGCGATGCGGCAAGCCCTGCGATTACCGGCTATCCTGCTCTTGGCAGACGGGCGGCGACCGGCTAATCGACGATGCCCGTCGTTTAAGGATGGAACCGATTTCTCTTCGCACGCCGCTGGCGCTCCTCCTGCTATCCCTTGGTGCGATTGCCGCGGTGTGGTGGTGGCTGGCCACGCCGATCACTCTGCCGCGCGCGCCGATCGATCCCAACGCCAAGCTGCAATGCGTGTCCTATGCGCCGTTCCGCGACGCCCAGACCCCGCTGAACCCTGCCACCCATATCTCGCCCGGGCAGATCGCCCAGGACCTCGCGCAACTCGCCAAAATCAGCGACTGCGTGCGCACCTATTCGATCGAAAACGGGCTCGATCAGGTCCCCGGGCTTGCGGCCAAGGTCGGGTTGAAGGTGATCCAGGGCATCTGGCTCGGCAGCAACCGGCTGAAGAACCTGGCGCAGATTTCGACCGTCGTGCAGCTGACCAAGGAATATCCTGAGGTCATCACGGCGGTCGTGGTCGGCAATGAGGTGCTGCTGCGCGGCGAAATGACGCCGGCCGACCTCGTCGTCATCATCCGCTCGGTCAAGGCGCAAATCGCCGTTCCCGTCACCTACGCCGATGTCTGGGAATACTGGCTGAAAAATCGCGAGGTCTATGACGCCGTCGATTTCGTCACCATCCACATCCTGCCCTACTGGGAAGACTTTCCGATCCGCGCCAAATTCGCCGCCGCCCATGTCGACGCGATCCGGCGAAGGATGGCGGTGGCGTTTCCGGGCAAGGAGATCCTGATCGGCGAAACCGGTTGGCCGAGCGAGGGACGGATGCGCGATGCGGCGCTGCCGTCACGCACCAATCAGGCCCGCGTCGTCTCCGAAATCCTCGATTTGGCCAAGCGCGAAAACTTTCGTGTCAACCTGATCGAGGCCTACGACCAGCCGTGGAAGCGCGAGCTCGAGGGCACGGTCGGCGGCAATTGGGGCCTGTTCGATGCCGTGCATCGGCAGGTGAAATATCCGCCCGGCGAGCCCATCAGCAATTATCCGTTCTGGAAGCTGCAGATGGGATGCGGGATGGTGCTCAGCATTCTGGTGTTCGCTGTCGCCGCGTTGACGCTGCGGCGACGCCCCTGGACGCCGCGGATCGGCTCCTGGATCGCTGTCGGATTGTCGGCAACCAGCGCCGGCATCCTGTTCGGCATCGCCACCGACAAGCTCTATTATGAAAGCTACGGTCTCGGCGGCTGGTCCATGTGGGGAGCGCTCCTGACCGCGGCGATCGCCTCGCCCTTGCTTGCCGCCAACGCGCTGATGTCAGGGCGCCCGCCGCCGACCCTGGTCGAGCTGTTGGGGCCGAAGGAGGGGCGGATCCGTTCGGTGCCGGCGATATTGCTGGGGTTGGCGCTCGCCGTGACGACACTGATCGGCGCGGAGACCGCGCTCGGCTTCGTGTTCGACCCGCGCTACCGCGATTTCCCGTTTGCTTCGCTCACCATGGCGGTGGTGCCGTTTTCGCTGCTGACGATGCTCAATCGACCGCAATTCGGTCCGCGTCCGGTCGCGGAAGCCGTGTTCGCCGGCCTGCTGGCGGCGTCGGCGGTCTACATCGTGTTCAACGAAGGAAGCGACAACTGGCAGTCGCTATGGACCTGCGCGATCTATTCTCTGCTTGCGCTTACGCTGTGGCAGGCGCGGGTCGCGCAAAGCCCAGGATGAGCAGGCCGATCGCAATACCCGACGGCGCGATATTGTAGAGCACGATGCCGAAGCCGGCCGCGATCAGCCCGGCCGTGAGCAGCACGATCGACGGCCGGATCACGTGCAGTGCCGCGATAATCAGCGCGACTACGCCGAACACGGAATTGCGAAACAAATAGGTGGTGAGAATCCGGGTCTTGCAGAGCATGGTCTGCAAGCCGGCATCGCAGGCCAGCGACACCGGTGAGAATTCGATCGCGAGGTAGCGCACATAGAGCGCATAGCCGACGCTGACGAAGCCGACCAGCATCAGCCATTGCACCTGGTAGGGGGTGAGCCGAAAGGGATTTTTCTTCAAAGTGGCTTTCTTCCGGCTGAAACGATCAAATCGGCCGCAGCGCGCGCGTCCGGCGAGATCGGAATATGGGCGGGAAATGGGGACGGGACAACCACCTGCTGCCTGCCGATCTCCCGAAAGCAGGTGAGCGTTTGATATCAACTCATTGGCATTGCTTATTTTATGAAGATCCGTGGCGGTCTAGCGACGACCGAAGAACGACGCCAGGGCGGATGGAGGGATGGGTTTTTTCTCCGCCTCCTCGCCGGCTTGCCGCCTCAAGCCGCCGCGCCTGCGCACATAGGGTTTGGTTGCGGGCTTCGCCACGCTTGCCTTGGCGTCGCTCACAGCGCCAGTCTCGTCGCCCTTCATGGTGAGGCGCTGGCCGTCGAACACCGCCGTCTCGCAGGGCCGCTTGTTCTCCAGCAGGCCGGCGCAGATCGCGGCCGCGGCCGCGGCATCGTCGAGCGGGCCGGCGACGAGGCGTAGCTGCATGCGGGGCCCGTAGCTGGCTTCCTTGATCACGATGATCGGGCGCAACGTCATCAAGACCGCGTTCGAGCGCGATTTCAGCAGACCACGCCACAGCGCGCGCAAGCCGGGGACCGAATTCGCGCCGCCGATGTCAACGCCGAATTGGGTTTTCTGCGCGACGAGGCCGGAGGATGCTACTGGCGCGGACTCTCTTGCGTCAGGTTTTTCCGCCGCGTCCGTCTTGTCGGCGGGCGGCGTGGACGCCACGACCTCCGGCATCGGCACGGAGGCAACAGCCTTTGCCGGCTTCTCCGGTTCGATCAGCTTTGAGGCCGCGGCATCTGGCGGCGCCATCATTGATTTCGCGGGCACCAATGGCGGTGCCGGCGGGGGGATCGGCGCGGCCGCGGCGGCCAGTGCGGCCGGCGCCGCGGATGTGACCTGGGGATCCGAGGTCTTGGTTGAGAGAGAGGCGACGGTCGCAGGAGGCGGCGTCGGGGCGACAGCTTCGACAACCGGCGGTTTGTCGGCGGTTTTCGCGGCCGTCGTCGCCACCGGCGAAACCACTGGCGTGGGCGGCATCGCGGCCGCTGGCGGCGATGGGGTGGCCGGAGCCGGTGCGGCAACCGAATTCTGCGCCGCCTGCGCATCGCTTGCGGCCGAAGCAGTTTTGGCAGGCGCGGGCGGTGGGACCGTCACAACAGCCTTTTGCCTGGCGATCGTGCCGGTGACGGATTCCAAACCTTGTTCCAGCACGCTGACACGCGAATATAGCCGGTCACGATCGCTGTTCAGCGTTTCGACGGCGGATGCGAGCCGTCTCGACTCGTTCTGGCTTTCCTTGGCGACCGACTGGATCTGCTGCGCCTGATGCGCCACATCGACCGCCGCCACCTGCTCGCGACGCACAGACAGCGACGACTGGTTGGAGAGCACGGCGAGCACGATCGCACCCAGTGCGGTCGCGGCCCACGCGCCGATTCGAAGCAGCGTGCGCCGGTCGAAAACATCCTCATCGGCCAAAAAGCCGGACAATACGCCGCCAGTATTCTCGTTTTCGAAAGCGACCGTCAGCTGGTCTCGATCCCTGGCCATCCGATTTCTTCGGCCCCCCGTAGCCCCCGAATCACGCGGCAAATATTAACAGGAAATGCGCGCGCATCTCGAATCAGTAGTCGGTCGGGACCTGAAACGGGTTTCCATGCGCGGCCGAAACGCTTTATGAGAGCGGCGGCGCCATGTCGGCCGCCGCCCTTGCAAGGACAGGAATGACCGCTCGATCCAGTCTCACGATCGTGCTCGCCGCCGGGGAGGGCACCCGTATGCGTTCCAGCGTGCCCAAGGTGCTGCACCCGGTAGCCGGTCAATCGCTGCTGGCGCACGTGCTGGCGGCGGTCCCCGGCGGTAAAGGCGCCGCATTGGCAGTGGTAATTGGACCGGACCGCGACGCGGTTGCCAATGAGATCAAGCGCCTGCGCGCAGATGCTGCCATTTTCGTTCAGCGCGAGCGCCTGGGAACCGCCCATGCGGTACTGGCCGCCCGCAAAGCCATTATCGGCGGTTTTGACGACCTGCTCGTGGTGTTCGGCGACACACCGCTGATCTCGGCACAAACCTTCGAACGGCTGCGGGCGCCCTTGAAAAAGGGTGCGGCGCTCGCGGTGCTGGGCTTTGAGGCCGCCGATCCCACCGGCTACGGCCGGCTGTTGGTCGAGGGAGGCCGGCTGGTCGCGATCCGCGAGCATGCCGATGCCAGCACAAGCGAACGCGCGGTCGGGCTTTGCAATGCCGGCGTGATGGCCTTCGAGGGCCGAACCGCGCTGAAAGTCCTCGAGAAGATAGGCAACGCCAACAGCAAGGGCGAATATTATCTGACCGACGCCGTCGGCGTTGTCAGGGACCTGGGATTGGAGGCGGTCGTGATCGAAACCAGCGAGGATGAAGTGCGCGGCATCAACACCAAGGGTCAACTGGCCGAAGCCGAAGCAGTGATGCAGTCGCGGTTGCGCAAGGCGGCGCTGGAAGCCGGCGTCACGCTGATCGCCCCGGAGACCGTCTATCTCGCCGCGGATACGCGCTTTGGCAGCGACGTCACGATCGAACCATTCGTCGTGATCGGACCGGGGGTCGCCATCGGCGACGGCGCGGTGATCCATTCGTTCTCGCACATCGTGCAAGCGCAAATCGGCAAGAAGGCTTCCGTCGGTCCCTATGCGCGGTTGCGGCCGGGGACCTCGCTCGGCGACGGCGCCAGGATCGGCAACTTTGTCGAGACCAAAGCCGCAATCCTCGAAGCCGGCGTCAAGGTCAATCACCTGAGTTACGTCGGCGATGCCCATGTCGGCGCCAATGCCAACCTCGGCGCCGGCACCATCACCTGCAATTACGACGGCTTTGCCAAGCATCGAACCGAGATCGGCGAGGGCGCTTTCATCGGCACCAACTCATCGCTGGTGGCGCCGGTGAAGATCGGCGCCGGCGCCTATGTCGGATCGGGCTCGGTGATCACCAAAGACGTGCCAGCCGATGCGCTCGCGGTCGAGCGCAGCCAGCAAACCAACCGCGAGGACGGCGCCAAGCGAATCCGCGAAATGAAGTCGCGCGACAAGCCGCCGAAGGCCTGATCGCCGCGGGTGCCCTGTTCGGCACACCGCGCCGACCCGGTACAACCGAGGTCATGGTCGTCCGCTATGCCTGGCAAGGATCAGGCGATCCGCTTCAGCGCACCGCGTTCGCTGTTCTCACGCGTTTCGCCGCGCTCCGACCGGCGTGTGCAATGGTCGTCTTGTGTCGTTTCGCGGTAGCTTGCCGCGCACTTTTTGCGGGATGGCGACTGACATATTCCGTGCCGTCGATCGGTCCGACATGTGGCGGATCCCTGTCGTGATAGGGCCGCCCGATCCCGAACTCCTTGCCGTGCTTATCGACCCAGCTCCAGAGCGTCTCGCTGGACGACTGTCGCTCCGCGCGCGTCGCACCGGTGACGCTCACGATGTCGGCCGCCAGCCCGTGGCCATAACCTCCACGAAAGCTGCCGCCATGAAAAGAGCGGTCGTTGGCGGCCTTGAGGCCGCTTGCGATCGATTGTCGATAGTCGTCGCGAAAGGCACTGGTGATGCCGGGCGACAGGCCGGCCTGGTCGGCCGCGTAAAGCAGATGAAAGAGCCTCAGCTTAAAATCCCGGTCCACGCCACCGATCACGTAGTCCGCCATCGACATGCCCACGTGTTGGGCGGCTTTCGGGTCCTTCCAGGAAAAATCCTCGTCGACCGCATGCGAAACGGTCCGCGTGACCCTCACCGTCTTGCCCTTGCGCTTGAGCTTCACCTCGCGCTGCGTCTTCTCCGTGACGGTGTCTTCCTTGGGCGTGCGCTGGTAAAGCGCCCACAAATAGCGGTCGACGCACGCCTCCGCGACGAAGCACTCGTCGAGAATTTCGGTTGAACCGATGGACGGTTTGGCATCGGCGGGCTGCGGATCGGCCGGACTCACATTGGCGACCTCTGCGGGGGACTTTTCGGACGGCAGTAGTTCCGATGTGTCTGTCAACGCGGCTGTCACGATCGGCTGCGGTTCCGGCTCAGCCGTCGGCTTGGCAAGCGCCTCCATCACAGGCGCGATGGCGGCCACGACATCGGCCTTGTTAACGGCGATCGGCTGTGTCGTCGCCGAATTGACATCGGCGGCAAGGACCGGCGCGAGGCGGTTGACGATTGGCGCTGTGCCGATGTTGCCGTTTCCGGCAGAGCCGAAGGCCACCAGCAACGCCAGAACCGAAACCGGTACGGCGAGTTCCCGGCACCAAGCGGCCATCATTGCCAGTCGCGGGTTCATGGATCATCGTTCCCAATCGAGCCGCCTGGCAGTGTCGAGCGCTAACGCCGACGGCGGTGGCGTCACGATATCGACGCGCAAAGGCGAAACCCAAACTACCTAATTTTTAAAGGGATTGTGCTGCGAACGCAACGCGCCATCCCCGGAAAGTTGCGCAATCCGGGACGGATAGGCGGGGAAAATCGGCTGATCGGCAGGGGCGAGGGGGTTCGCGGCATTCGTTAAGCCTTACGCTTAACGCTGTTTCAATCCGCAATAATTATTGAGTATCGGCCGCTCTGCGATTCTCGTTAAGAGGAGCGGGCTTTTTCGTTTTCGCTTGGGGATATCGATCCGCATGTGCGGCATTGTCGGCATTTTGGGACGCAGTCCCGTCGCGGAACAATTGGTGGATTCGCTCAAGCGGCTGGAATATCGCGGCTACGATTCGGCCGGCGTCGCCACCCTCGAAGGCCATCATCTCGAGCGCCGCCGCGCCGAAGGCAAATTGAAGAATCTCGAGGCCAGGTTGCAAGCAAAACCGCTCGCAGGCCACACCGGAATCGGCCATACGCGCTGGGCGACCCATGGCCGGCCGACCGAAAACAACGCCCATCCGCATTCGACCGACCGCGTCGCCGTCGTCCATAACGGCATCATCGAGAATTTCCGCGAGCTGCGCGAGGAACTGCGGGCCAAGGGCGCGGTCTTCAAGACCGAAACCGACACCGAAATCGTCCTGCATCTGGTCGACAGTTACCTCGCCAAAGGCATCAGCCCCGTCGAGGCGGTCAAGGCCTCGCTGTCGCAGCTTCGCGGCGCGTTCGCGCTCGGCTTCATCTTCGCCGGCGACAACGACCTGATGATCGGCGCGCGCAACGGACCGCCGCTCGCCATCGGCTATGGCGACGGCGAGATGTATCTCGGCTCGGACGCGATCGCGCTCGGGCCTTTCACCGACACGGTGGCCTATCTCGAAGACGGCGACTGGGTGGTGCTGACGCGCAAGGGCGCCACCATCTACGACAAGAACAACGCCATCGTGCATCGCGAAGCGCTCAAGCACAATGCTGCGACCTCGCTGGTCGACAAGGCCAATTACCGCCACTTCATGGCCAAGGAAATCCACGAGCAGCCCGAGGTGGTCGGCCATACGCTGGCGCGCTATGTCGACATGGCAAACGAGCGCGTGGCGATGCCCGTGAAGCTGCCGTTCGATTTCAGGGATATCCAGCGCGTCTCGATCGTCGCTTGCGGCACCGCGAGCTATGCCGGCTATGTCGCCAAATACTGGTTCGAGCGGCTCGCCCGCCTGCCGGTCGAACTCGATGTCGCCTCGGAATTCCGCTATCGCGAGGCGCCGTTGCGCAAGGGCGATCTTGCGATCTTCGTCTCGCAGTCCGGCGAGACCGCCGATACGCTGGCGGCGCTGCGCTACGCCAAGGCGCAGGGCGTGCACACGCTGTCGGTCGTCAACGTCCCGAGTTCGACGATCGCGCGCGAAAGCGAGACCGTACTGCCGACGCTGGCGGGACCTGAAATCGGCGTCGCCTCGACCAAGGCCTTTACCTGCCAGTTGATGGTGCTGGCCTCGATTGCGGTCGCCGCCGGCAAGGCGCGCGGCGAATTGTCGGATGCCGACGAGGCCAAGCTGGTCCACGGCCTCGTCGAAATTCCGCGCCTGATGGCATCCGCGCTTGCGATCGAGCCGCAGATCGAAAAACTCGCCCGCGAGATTGCGAAATCCAGGGACGTGCTCTATCTCGGCCGCGGCACCAGCTACCCGCTGGCGCTGGAGGGTGCGCTGAAACTGAAGGAAATCTCCTACATCCACGCCGAGGGCTACGCCGCCGGCGAACTCAAGCACGGACCGATCGCACTGATCGACGAGCACATGCCGGTGGTGGTGATCGCGCCCTACGACCGGGTGTTCGAGAAAACCGTCTCCAACATGCAGGAGGTCGCCGCCCGCGGCGGCAATATCATCCTGATGACGGACGCCAGGGGCGCTGCCGAAGCCACCATTGAATCGCTGGTGACGATCATGCTGCCGGACATGGCCGCGACCTTCACGCCGATGGTCTACGCCATCCCGGTGCAGCTTCTGGCCTACCATACCGCCGTGATCATGGGCACCGACGTCGACCAGCCGCGCAATCTTGCGAAATCGGTAACCGTCGAATAGGCCGGGCAAAGGGCCGCATGGCCGCTTCAGGTCTTCAAAAACCTGCTAAAACACCCTAGCTGGCTAATGATAACCGGCCGGACCGACCTGGAACCCCCATGAACCGCGACAATACGCCTTCGCCTGTGCTCCCGGCCGAACTCCCGCCCGATACGCCGCGCGGCTTCATGGCCCGCTTCCGGACCTATTTCCTGACTGGCCTGGTCGTGGCCGGCCCGATTGCGATCACCTTCTATCTGACCTGGTGGTTCGTGACCTGGGTCGATGGCCTCGTGCGTCCGTTTGTGCCGATCGCCTACCGGCCGGAAACCTATCTGCCATTCGGGCTGCCGGGCTCCGGCCTGATCGTCGCCGTGATCGCGCTGACGCTGCTCGGGTTCCTCACCGCCAATCTGATCGGCCGGACGCTGGTCGATCTCGGCGAAAAGCTGCTCGGGCGCATTCCGGCGGTGCGCGCGATCTATCGCGGCCTGAAACAGGTGTTCGAGACGCTGTTCTCGGGCCAGGGATCGAGTTTCCGCCGCGTCGGCCTCGTCGAATTTCCTTCGCCCGGCATGTGGTCGATCGTGCTGATCTCGCAGGCGCCGAGCGAAGAGGTCGCCAACAATCTGCCGGGTAAGGAGGAGCACATCTCGGTGTTCCTGCCCTGCGCGCCGAACCCGACCACGGGCTTCTTCTTCTATGTGCCGAAAAGCCGGATCATCGAAGTCGACATGAGCGCCGAAGACGCCGCCACTTTGATCATGTCCTGCGGCGTGGTGCAGCCCGGCTCCGACGGCCAGAAGAAGATCGCCGCACTCGCCGGCATGGCCGAAGCCGCACGGGTCGCAAATTCAGGCACGCTGCAGCCGGAAACGGCGAAGGTGGAGTAGGGGCCCGGCTCTCTCCCCGTCATTGCGAGGAACACTTGCGACGAAGCTCGATTTCTTGCTCCGGTCCTTATGATCCGTCATTGCGAGCGCAGCGAAGCAATCCATTCTTGCTTCCTTGCTGCTTTAAGGTGGATTGCTTCGCTTCGCTCGCAATGACGGGGAGAGAACGACGGCAGCCTTACATGAGCGTCTCGTAGAGATCCTTCCAATCGGGATTTAATGCCTCGATCATCGTTAATTTCTTCGCCCGGTTGCCCGCCTTGATCTGCTTTTCCCGCGTGATCGCGGCGATCATGGTCTCGTGCAGCTCATACCAGACCAGCAGCTTGCACCCGTATTTCGTCGAGAAACCTTTCACGAGCCCCTCGCGGTGCTCGAAAGCACGTCGCGGCAGGTTGGCCGTGACCCCCGTGTAAAGCGTTCCGCGGCGCTTGTTTGCAACGATGTACACGCACGGTTGCTTCATCGGCTCTCCTCCAATCCGCGCTACCATCTTTAACCCGTCATTGCGAGGAGCACTTGCGACGAAGCAATCCATCTTTCTTTTTTGTTGTGGCAATGGATTGCTTCGCTTCGCTCGCAATGACGCGGTGGGAATTATCGCAATGACGGGGAGGGAGCATCACCCCGCCCCGAGCAGCGGGATCGCCTCGTCGCGCTCGAACAGATAGAGCAGGCAGCGCAGGGCTTCACCGCGGTCGCCGGCGAGTTTCGGGTTGTCCGTCAGGATGCGCAGCGCCTCGTCGCGGGCCTGTGTGATCAATTGGGCGTGGAATTCGGAGCGGGCGATGCGATAGCCGGGCAGGCCGCTTTGGCGGATGCCGAGCACGTCGCCTTCGCCGCGCAGTTTCAGGTCTTCCTCGGCGATCCGGAATCCGTCGGTGGTCTCCCGGATCGCCTTGAGCCTCGCCTTCGACATCTCGTTGAGCGGCTCCTTGTAGACCAGGAGGCAGGTCGAGGCTTCCGACCCGCGGCCGATGCGGCCGCGCAGCTGGTGCAATTGCGCGAGCCCAAAACGCTCGGCATTCTCGATCACCATGATGCTGGCGGCGGGGACATCGACGCCGACCTCGACCACGGTGGTCGCCACCAACAGCCCGATCTCGCCGGCGGAAAACTGCGCCATCACGGCGTCTTTATCGGCCCCTTTCATCTGACCGTGCAGGAGGCCGACGCGGTCGCCAAATCGCTTGCGCAAGCTCTCGAAGCGTTCGGTGGCGTTGGTGAGGTGCTCGATGCCCTCGGCCTCCGATTCCTCGACCAGCGGGCAGATCCAGTACACCTGCTTGCCCGCCTTCAGCGCGCGGCCGACGGCGTCGACCACCTCCTCGAGGCGGCTGTTCGGCAGCGTGCGGGTATCGATCGGCTGCCGGCCGGCCGGCTTCTCGCGCAATTCCGAGACGTCCATGTCGCCGAAATAGGTCAGCACCAGTGTGCGCGGGATCGGCGTGGCGCTGAGCACCAGCACGTCGACGGCCTCGCCCTTGGCGGTCAGCGCCAGGCGCTCGCGCACGCCAAAGCGATGCTGTTCGTCGACGACGGCCAGCGCCAGGGCGTTGAAGATGACGTCATCCTGGATCAGCGCATGGGTGCCGACCAGTAGATCGATCTCGCCCTCCGCCAGCCGCGCCAGCAATTCGCGTCTCTCCCTGCCTTTCTCGCGGCCGGTCAGGATCGCCACCCGCATGCCGGCGCGCTCGGCGAGCGGCGTAATCGTCTTGATGTGCTGGCGCGCCAGGATTTCCGT
>Ga0075522_10002976_pt1 | contig 12444 bp, 10 predicted proteins | sample NGEPerA_FD_74796 | JGI IMG/M metagenome (GOLD analysis project Ga0075522, IMG submission 74796) | Arctic peat soil microbial communities from the Barrow Environmental Observatory site, Barrow, Alaska, USA - NGEE PermafrostL2-A | ecosystem: Environmental > Terrestrial > Soil > Wetlands > Peat ... | reverse complement strand
GTTGAGACCTCCGAGACCGCATCCGAGTGGGGGAATCGCTACTGAGCGAATATGATGCTTCTTGACTTCCTCGATCAATGCAGGAAGCCCAGCGTCGATGTCCTCTAATCGGCTCTTCCCTTTCCAGTGCCGCTTCGTTGGGAAATTGATGATGTATCGAGGGCCGGTGAGGCGACCGGTTTCGAAAACGAGCATCTTTCCAGGTCGAACCGCCTCCCGCTCGCAGGCAGCCTCGTACACCGCGAAGTTCTCCGGGAACGCCTTTCTAAATTGCAGAGCGATGCCGCGCCCCATGACGCCGACGCAATTGACGGTATTCACGAGGGCCTCGCTGTCGGCTTGCAGGATGTCACCGTGTGTAAGCTCTATCATGGCGTCTCTTCAGTAGTACCAGTTTCCGGCCACGACGACCTCGGGTCGATGGGCCGCATTGCTCAACGCGTCCATTACGCGTTCCGCCATCTTCTTGTCGATCACCCCGATCCGCTCCACCAGTTCCCATGGAAAGAACCCTTCGACTAGGAACTCCGCTTGTTTTCGTTCGCGCACGATGGGATCTTTCCAATCCGTCGCCGCAATCGCGTTCCAATCGAGGTCATTGAGCTGCCCCAGATCATTGAAGAAATCAGTGTAGCGTGTCCCAGCGTTACCGTTACTAAACGCCCAACGTCTGCCTTCAGACTGAGCCCAGGCAACTACTCCATGCAGATCCGCCTGAAGATGAACGATCGGCTGCTGTCCACCTTGATACGACAAATCAATATGATTTCCCTTGTGAAGCAAGAATAGCATTATCGATCTTGGGCACAAGTAAAATGGAACGTATTCTCCAACCTTGGTGCCTGGATGGCAGTCCACCTCCAGTTCCTCTAGTCGACGCCGCTTGATCTCGCTCATCCCCACAATTTTGCACGGCAGATCCTGCCGAATGCGTTCCGCGTCCGACCACAGAACATGATCGACGATCTGCGGCAGATTGTCCAGATGGGTTATGTGATAGATCTTCGGGCTCTTCGGTGGCACAGACATTTCATTGTAGATGCTCCGATTCGACACTGCGACCAGCCGCCGAGCATGACCGGGGCCGTGCAATGGAGGGTATGACTCCCTGTTGCCCGTACTGCCACGAATCGTTTACGCGTTCCAGGTATCACCCGAAGCAGGTTGCCTGCGCTGCGCCGGACTGTCAGCGCCGGCGACAGGCAGCATATCATCGCCAAAAGCTCCAGGATGATCCGTCGTATGGTGACCAGTGTCGCGACAGCCAACGGCAGTGGCGCGAGCAACATCCCGAGTACATGCGCACGTACCGAGGAAAGCAACAGTCACGCAAAACGCGGCGATCCTCGGCGGCATCACCGGATCTTGCCCGGCTCCTGGAATGTGTAAAGAACAACGTGGCTATTGACCTAAAGGCTTATCCTGCAACGATATTGCTGATTGCCCCGGAGAGTGCAAAGAACATCGTGGCTACGGCACAACTCATTCTTGTACAAGGACTTCGGACCAAATAGCGACGACGGATCGCGGTAAAGAACATCGCGTTGGGCATTCCGGCAGTTTCGTCGTATAAGAGAGAATGGCCCCGCAGGAACATCCTGCTCGTTACGTTCATGTGTCCGATATTGTCATCGGCTTCGTGCTCCTGGCCGGGATCATTCTTCTCATGGCGCGTAATCCTCATGCCGCGGACCACTCGGGCGGTGTCGTCCAAGCAGCGGAGTACGTGCGCATGTCCACGGACCACCAGCAATACTCCACGGAGAACCAGCACGACGCCATCCAGCGATTCGCCGACGCGCGTGGCATGACCATCGTTCGCTCCTTCATCGACGCCGGCAAAAGCGGCGTCGGTATTCAAGGACGTGACGCTCTCCAAGATCTTCTGCGCACGGTCGAAAGCGGTCAAGCGGACTTCACCACGATCCTCGTCTACGATGTGAGCCGGTGGGGGAGATTCCAAGAACCTGACGAAGGTGCGTACTACGAATTCCGCTGCATCCGCGCGAACATTTCCGTGCAGTATTGCGCCGAACACTTCCCGACGGACAACGCGCCGATGAGCGCAGTCATGAAAAGCCTCAAACGCGCGATGGCTGGTGAATACAGCCGCGAACTCAGCTCAAAAGTGTTCGCCGGACAATGTCGCCTCATCACCCTCGGCTACCGACAAGGCGGAACACCAGGCTTTGGTTTACGACGGCAACTCCTCGACCAGCACGGCCAACCCAAAGCCATTCTCGCGCGTGGCGAACGCAAGAGCTTCCAGATGGAACGCGTCATTCTCACGCCAGGACCCGATATTGAAGTCGCGACGGTCCGTCGCGTGTACGATCTCTTCACCGTCGATCATCAACCCGAAGCACAGATCGCCGCGCGGCTGAACGACGAAGGCGTCCAAACCGACATGGGACGACCGTGGACGCGAGGCACCATCCACGAACTCCTCACGAACGAGAAATACATCGGGAACAATCTCTACAACAGGACCAGCACGAAACTCCAACGGCCACGCGTTATGAACCAACCAGCGGAGTGGGTACGTCGCAACAACGCCTACGAGCCCGTCATCGACGCGGAGGTCTTCGCCAAGGCCCAGCAAATCATCAACGCCCGGGATCATCGCTACACCGACGACGAACTTCTCCAGCACCTGCGGAATCTTCTTGCGCACCACGGGATGCTCTCCGGCATCATCATCAACGAAGCACCAGACATGCCGTCAACCGCAACTTACGCGAACCGCTTCCATAGCCTCCGGCGCGCCTACGAGCTTGTCGGGTACACGCCCGCAAGAGACTACTCGTACCTCGCTATCAACCGGGCGCTCCGCACACTCCTCCATGAGCACCTCACCAGTTTCACGAACGAACTAGCAACCGCTGGTGCAAGTGTTCGCCGTGATCCCACGACCGACTTGCTGACGATCAACGAAGAACTCACTGCAGCGTTCAGCATTGCACGGTGTCGAGAAAACCAAGAGCAAGCATACCGCTGGATGATCCGCTTCGACACCTCACTCGACCCCGACATCACGATAGCCGCACGGATGGCGCCCGGCAACACGAGCATCCTCGACTACTACCTCTTCCCCAGCATTGACGTGCTCTCGGATCATTGCCGCCTCGCACCTGACAACGGCATGGTCATTGACGTGTACCGCGCACCAAACCTCACGTCACTCGTCAACCTCACACGCCTGACACCGATCCCGGAGGCAGCATGACCAACACCACCATCGCGACAATCCCGATCGCAGAAATCCGGATCGTCAATCCACGATCCCGCAACCGCGTCACGTTCCACGCCATCAAAACCAACATCGGGAGCGTCGGCCTCAAAAAACCGATCACCGTCCACAAACGAGAACTCGAAGACGACGGAACACGATACGACCTCGTCTGCGGACAAGGACGCCTCGAATCCGTCCGCGACCTCGGAGAGACAATGATCCCGGCAATCATCAACGACGCCCCCGAGGATGAGCGATACCTCATGAGCCTCGTGGAAAACCTGGCCCGCCGCCCGTCATCAACCACCGACCTCCTGCGCGAAGTGAAGCGTCTCAACGCACAGGACGAAAAGCCCGCAGCCATCGCCGAAAAGTTAGGACTCGACAAGACGTACATCTACGGCATCATCAATCTCCTCCGGCACGGCGAAGAAGACCTCATCACGCGCGTTGAAGCCGGCCGTCTCCCCATCGACACCGCGATTAAACTCGCCACTGGCAAAGACGCCGATATCCAACGCGCACTCTCGGAAGCCTACGACAACGGAACACTGCGCGGCGACAAACTGCGAGCCGTCCAAAAACTCATCAATCAACGGAAGGGAACCAAAGGCCCGCAAGAGACCCAACGGGCGCTCACAGGTGCCGATCTCGTACGCGCCTATGAGCACCACACCCAACAGCAGCGCGCGCTCGTGCGCCGCTCCACCATCATCACGCAACGACTCGCCATCTTGGCTTCCTCATTGCGTCGGTTGCTCGCCGACAACCATTTCGTGACGCTCCTGCGAGCAGAAGACCTACGAACCATGCCAGGGTTCCTCGCGACCCGCGTGGCCAAGCAGACCGGGGAACGACCGTGCCAGTAAAACGAGCATTCCAGCCGGACATCCTCACCATCGACATCGCGGAGATCACGCCGATCAAACCCATGACAGCGGCGTATCGAAAGACCGACACGTACCGTCGCATCGCAGCATCTATTGTCCACATTGGCCTGATCGAACCCCTGATCGTCTTCCCCACCCCGAACAAGAAGTACTTGCTGCTCGACGGCCACACACGCTTAGATATCCTCATTTCGACGGGCGCGACGACCGCGAACTGCCTGCTCGCAACCGACAACGAAAGCTACACGTACAACAAACGCGTCAACTACATCCCACCCATCGCACAACACCACATGATCCTCCGCGCACTCGCACACGTCAGCGAGGAACGCATCGCCAGCGCACTCAACGTCACCGTCGCCAGCATCCGAGAAAAGCGAGATCTCCTCAAAGGAATCTGCCCGGAAGCCGCAGAACTCCTGCGTAACGAACGCGTCAGCAACGACGCATTCTGTGCCCTGCGCAAAATGAAGCCACTACGACAAATCGATGTCGTGCGCCTCATGATCAACGCCAAGAAGTTCTCCGGAAGATTCGCGCGAGCACTCCTGGACGGCACCCGAGAGGAATTCCTGGTCCCGGCGCCGGCGCCGCGATCACGCAAAGTGACACAAGAACAGCAATCCATGATGGAGCAAGAAACCGATGACTTGCTCAAACACGCCGACAGCATAAAAGCAAACTATGGCGATGACGTACTCAACCTCACCGCCGCAACCAAATACGTCGAACGACTCCTCGCGAACACCCGCGTGCACCGATACCTCGCAAAACACCACGAGGACGCACTCGCAGCAATCGAACAACTCCTCGCCGACACCATTGCCGACAAGCAACGTCGACCAGCCAGACCAGCTCTAACCAGAACAAGCGGCGTCGCGGTAGCAGCAACACTGATCGGGAGAAAAGCCGCCTCTTGAACAGAGCACTATCCAGCTGGCAGGCCACGGACTCCGCGCGAAACAGGTGGTCTTGAGTGCCAGCTTGGCTGGCTGGCATTCACGGCAGAGCATCGAACAAGGAACGATCCTTTTTGTCTGATAGGCGCGAATGGAATCACAACGGAATCACAGCACGCTGCTTTCTGAGCGCCCAACACGTCGGCAATCTGGGCCATGAATATCCCCGCCCATTCGGTCGCTCCCGTCGGGCCCGCCTACTTCGTATACCTCTCAACAAGGAATAGGGCGAAGAGGGCTTGTCCTTCCGGTGAATCGAGCGGGACGATAATCTGGCCACGTGTGGGATCGACCCTGCGGAATTCTCGGCCGCGCAAATCCACGGTCCAGCCCCTCACGAGGGGGAATGTCCGCCCGTTCTCTTTGACCAGCATTGCTGAATAGTTTTGCGCAGGTGCGCGACGGTTGCGGGGGCGTGTCGGCGCCTGATCATGTTTTCTCGCTGTTGTCATGGTTGACCACCTCCGATGTGGCTTGACTGACGGTATGACGGTATTTACCGCTATAAAATGCTTTCGCGACTGGACCGGCGAAAAACTTATATACCGCCACACCGTCATGCCGTCCAATGGCGCGCAAAAAAACCAGCATCGTCTTCGACGAAGACCTCTGGAAAAAACTCAAACACCATTGCATAGAGAGCGATACCGAACCGTCCGAATACCTAGAAACACTCGTCCGCAAAGACCTACGCAAATGATCCAGCACCGCATGCGGGGGCCGCCCAACTTTGCGCAAGTTTAGAAAAGAACATCACCCGAGGAAAACATGAACCAATTGCCAACATTCAACGGATGGACCGTAGACGCACGACTCAAAGAATTTAGAAAAGCAACTCCTAACGATGGAATCACCACGCTCGGCGGTCCGTCATATTCCGAGATTGGTGCCGTCCGGTATCTCAGTCGGTATACTAGCCGCGAATTGCACGACCTGATCACTGCCATCGCGGGGACGAAGTCATTACCAATTCGCGAGTGCTTCAATTATGAGCGATTCCGGCGTTGGAGAGTCTCCTGGCCGGCAGTCTGATCCTCCCTTGGCGGGTTCATTGTGCCGAGGTGTCCAGGAATCCCGTTCGACTTGCCTCGGAATCCCCACCGACCGAATGTATTTTCGGCTGGCAGCGGATATCGTCAGTCAATTGAACGTCATCGACGCCAATTGCCGCTTCTGTGGGAACTCAAGCCGGGAATGTCATCAAATAGGGATCCAGTTCCCCAACCTCCCTGTCCTCATCAAGCCACTGACCAGCACCAAGAAGGACACGCATCATCTCGCAACGTTGCTGGACCCGTGCCGCCATGACCTCCTCATAAGTACCTTTTTGATAGCAATAGACGACGGTTACCTTTTCATTGATGCGTCGACTGCCACCCAGTCGGTGTACGCGCCCGATCCGTTGTTCCATGGCTGCCGGATTCCACGTAAGATCGAACAGCACAACATGTCGACAGTAGTGATGCAGATCTATCCCTTCCTGCGCCTTCGGTGTTGCCAGAAGCACTAGCGGTGCTGAAGGCAGGTTAAACTTCTCTACGTTCCGTTCTTCTGGCCCGGTGTCAGCGTCGTGGCGGACAACGACAGGCAGTCGGCGGCCGCGACCGATTAATGGCTGAAGATCCATCCAGGCATTCCATTTCCCATCGCCTAAGCGCTTTCCATGGAGGCTCCACCACTTGCGAACCGCGTCTTGGTCTATCGCGGGCCGATCGGCCGAGTGAGCCATCACCTTCAAGACGCCGCTGGCGTAGCTTTCGTCGAGGTCAAGCCACGCAGCGACCTTGTTCAGGTGGCGCCGAAGTCGGTCGGCTTGTCGCTCATTCTCCGCCACCATTTGCCTGACTGTCGGATTCTCTTCAAGCAGTCGGGCGAGAGCTTTTGAGGTCTCCAATCGCTGCGTGAATACAACCACCTTAGTGTTATTGCGCGCCAATTCCGCCACTCGATCCACAGCCGCCCGAAGCTTCGGGTCATTTAGGGAGGATCGACTGGTGACTACTGCATTAAAAGCCTGACTCCAACACTGATCATTACCCTGAAGAGGAGATACCTCAAGTGACTTGCGCGCGGCGGGCCATGATGAGCAAAGGGACTCACGCCTGCTGGCAATATGAGTCCGGCGACCGCTTTCGAGTACGCCGTCGATCAGTCGCTCAAGCAGCAACGTGGGTACGAGGCCTTCTGCCGCGGCCTCATCGCTCCAATATTCGGTCGTGCGCTCTCGATCATGATCCCACGCAGCACGAACCATTAGCTTTCGAAGGTCAGCCTCAAGTTTGGTCTGGCCGAGGAAAGCTACACGCTCGGCGACGGCCTTACGGAACTCGTCAAAAGGCAGCGCACGGATCGAGTCCTCGAAGCTTCGGGGCGCTCCGAACGCGTGTGCAAAGTCCAGGAGACGCCGGCGAAACTGATGGACCGACAGTGCAAACGGTGTCGCAGTGACGAGGAGGCATTTCTCGAAACGCTTGTGAAGTAGGCGAGCGATAACGCGATGGCGGGCGGTTCCGTCAAGCTTGTGGGCTTCATCAACGATAAGCAGATCGAATCTCACGCCGCGCTCCAGCCGAGATCGAGCCTGAAGTTTGTCGAGTTCGTCCTCTATGGCGTAAAAGGCATCGTCCTTCCACCATCTAGTCTCTTTGTCTAACCACGCGAGAATACGTTTCGAGTGCCCATTCGGCACCTTCTCGCGTCGAACGCTACGAAGGTCGCACTCCACCATTTCCTTAATTAGAGCCCGCCGTTCTTCCGGACGAAGACGCATGTGGATGAATCGCTCAGCTTTGCTCAGTACGTCAAGCAGATGGCCAGCATCGCGGGTCTCAGAGCCATATTTCTTTAACGCCTCGTACGAGGCAAATGTCACCTGTGGCAGATCACCTGTAGATGCATCCTTCTGCAGATCCTGGATGGAGGTGTATCGTCGCGTGGACCAACCATCTTCATCCCACCGACTCTTCCAGTTCGGACTAACGCACTGCGCCAGTTCCTCCCATCGATCCTGCCAGATGCGGGCCATGTGACTGCTGTGCGTTAGTACCAGAGCGCGTCCCTTTGGCTTTTTCGCCAAGCAAGCGAAAGCGAGAGCGAGAGCCACATAGGTCTTGCCTTTCCCCACTTCGTCAGCCAACAGGCAACCGGGCTCATTGTTCCGATATAGCCTGCGCCACAGCCCGCGAGCGCGATCGTTTTGGGCCAACAACTCTTTTCGGAATCGAGCCCCGAGATGCGCGCCAGCTAATGACAGGTCGATATCCTGCTCTGGTCCAAAATGAATCATACCGGTGCCATCAAAGCTTTCACCGCAGCACGCATCTGAGAACGAACCACCTGCGGAAGGCTTGATAGTCCTAGTCGCCTTCGAAGAGTAGTTGCATGCAGTTGCCAGAGCGATCGCTCCTGTTTGGTCTTGGCGCTTGAGCCAAGACGTGCGGCAGCATGCCGCAGTTCCAACCGAACCCACACTCGCCAGATCTGCTCACGGGTGTTATCAGCCGCTGAAGGATCGTGCGAATCGTAAACCTGGAAGAATAGCTTGCTCAGCCACTGCTGTTCCACGCGATTCGGAGATGCCTCCGCAAATTTGCATTCTAAATATCTCATCTTGGCAGTGAGACCACGAACACGCTCAGACCATTTAAACTGGCCGATTGGGATCGGCGATTCTTGGCTGCCGTTCTTTGTGCCGCGGCTTCCGGTCGCTGCGCCGTCAAAAGACAGGTTTCCCAACATCCTTAGCCACTCCTCTGGGGTGCGATCGGGCGTACCTCCTATGCAGGCTGGAACCAGTTCTACAGGGACATCGATGGGACATAAGCCGTCTGAGTAGCCACCTACGATGTTCCTGGTCACGAGCCAGCCAATTCCCTCCTTGAGTTCGAATCCGAGACTGTGGCCACCCGGAAGAACGACTTGCCCACCCGCGTACAGGACAGTGGTCTGGGCCGCGTCGGTCGCCTTTTTCCACTCGACACGAAGTATGCGTTGAAGTGGATCGTAACTCGCGCGCTTTAGAGGCATCCATCCCGGGACGCGATTCATTGAAGGCTCGATGAACTCTACCTCATCGATTGAGCGAGCCTTGGACCCAAGCCCACGAAACAGAGCCTCGGCATCCTTCCATCGTTCGTCGAGAATCCACGCTACTTCAATGTTGCCTTTGGATTGCCCCGCCATCAGCGCAGCGTGGGTCATATTGGGCGACCCAGCCAGGATGCTCGCACGTTGAACTTGTTGCGGCGTATAAACGATACACACAATCTTGCCGTGCAATGGCCCTGGCTGTTCCACAACTGGATGAAGCGCAATAGGGGAAACGAGGTGCTTTTCAGCCGTTGCGAAGGTCTCAAACCGACCCTGAACGCGTAGGGGCTCAGAGTTGACCTGGGGGAGATATATATGAAACTTTGCGTTGGCGTAACGTTGGGCTAATCCGAGCAACCATTGCTCATCGAGCGAGTCTTCCGCAGATTCACCCTTTTCGAAGAACGGAGCGATCAAGTGCACGGCTTCCGCGTGTTTCGGCGCACGAGAAAGAAAGCGAGAACCGATCGGCTCATTGAGGCTTGTCAGATATTGGCCCGGCATGTCGCCGACGCCTTGATCTATAGTGGCTTGGAGGATCTGCCGTGCAGCCGTGACGGGCAGTTCCTTTAGCAGTGTTCTCAGTTGCCCCGGCAGAGTCAGACCCCCCGGTCGGTGAATAAACGCTATTTCCCTGTTGCGCCGCCAACCAGCCGGTGTCAGGTTCAGGGATCCATCTGACCATACGACCTCATCGGAAAACAGAGCGATCAAGATCTTGGGATGGAAGAGACGAGCGCTCTTCGGCCAGAGCGCGACGTTGAATCCGTCACCCGCGCGGTGTCCTTTGTACCCTGAGTAATCACAGACGACATCTACGGGAATGTGCCGGAAGGAACGTCCGTTGTTATTGCCGCCCTCGCATGAAGCTTCGGCAAAATCAGCCAGTAGACCGGCGAAGAAGTCGGCGTGGAAAGTGTAGGTACAGGCAAGAATTGCATCGGGTTCTCCGAGTTCACGGAACACGTCCAGCCAGCGCTCTTCGAGAGAGGCCGGCCCGCTAATCAGCATGAGGTCTCCATCTGGTCTGGCGTAAAAGCGTACGCAGGTTCTTGAACCGGAAGTCCGGCGTTCCGCTATCGGGCCGCCATCGCTGGAGACCAGCAGGCGTCTCTCCGAGGTGACGCAACCAGGGTTCATTCTGCCTGACTTCCCGCGTCACTGCAATGTGAAGCCCCAACAAGGTCGCAGCTGGGTCACTCCCTAGCTCGAGCGCAGACAGCGCATTGCTTATGACGGACCGCAACCGGTTCGTCGCACTCCAGGACGATGGGAAGGGTTCGGCATTGTGCGTCGCTGCTGCGAGAGTTTGCAAGGAGTTACGGGTGGATTCGGTAAACGATGTCTCGCCACGCAGCAACTCTCCAAATGCGCTGATGGCTGCCTTTTCAAATCGGATAAGTGTAGTGGTTGCCTCCGACAGTCTGGCTTGCTCAGGGTCAAGTTCCTTACGTGCCACGCTGGCCCAGGCCTTCGAGGATTTCCGCGAAAGTACAGCACGTGCTGCCTGAGTCATCTCCTGGCTTTCTCCCCCGAACAGTCGGCTTCCAAGACGCCTACGGGCCGACGCCAATCCGACTGGAGAGAATGTTTGATCAAGGCCCGACCATGATGACATCCAACTTCGGGACCGCGGAAAGGTGATGTCCACAAGTACGCGATCGGCAACGTCCTCGACAATACGCAGCGAGTCCCCCTGAATCAACCCCATTCCTCTCAAGGACACTATGTAGTTGCCCAATAACCCGGTCGCGCGCTGATCCACCAAGATACTCCGCTTAACGTCGGGCTTTCCCCCCTCGCAAACTCTTCTTACAACATTGATTCCGCCGCTCGTCCGGCCATGAAACTTGTACCAATACTGCTTCAGTGCCCGCTCAAAAAGGGCGAACCCGTCATTGAAGATCACAGTATCAATCGACGAGCCAGTGGCTTCCTGCGCCCATCACAAGCCGATCAGTGTCCACAGGTACTCGTCCGCATCTCGGGTTGCACCTGTCAGGAGGGGGACCAGTTTATCGGCCATGGCCTCACGGAGAGCGTACAGACCCAGTGGGTCTACTGACCGGGTACGGTCGCGCGCAATAGGCCGGTTCCAGAAGAGAGAAGAGGTCACTTAATCGCCTCCAGATAGGTGGGTCATGTGGCCGGCGGATCTGGTGGCGATGGCGCTTTTTTCAGAAAGGACGCGGGTGGCCAACACTCTGAGGCGGTCGAGCACTTGCGCCATTGCAAAGGTGTCCTGTCGGCAGTAAGCAAGGAGTGCAGCCCTCAAGCGTTGCCGATCCTCCACGTCGAGGCCGTCGCGAATCAGCCGATCCCAAGCCAACCGTGCTTCCCCGCCGTGCGATACCTCCATATCCGCGTAACCGAACCCGGGCACCAAGGCTGGCAGTATCGCCTTCAAAGAAAACGATCCGTGAAATTGCGGGTGATATAGGTGCTTCTTCACGAACGGCAACAGATCCCATAGCCGGGCCTGCAGTTTTGCGATTCGCCCGGCGTATTTCGGCATCCAGTTGGCCAGGTCACTGAGACGCTGCGATTCAAAGCCGGCGTTGTAGGCGACAATCGGTCCACGGCTGCCCAGCACGCCGATAAGCGATTCGAGGAAATCGCGGCGCGGATCTGCTTCGTCATCAGCGAGGAACTCGAAATGTTCCAGTTCACTATCGGGCGACATCTGCCGGTGAACGGACCATTGAAAAGGGATGTGAGAGTAAGGCCACATTCCTGCAAACCGTGGGATCGCCGGAAACAGCGTTTCGAAATCCATGAAGTAGCGCGGATACTTCAATCGGGATAATTCCTTGCCGAGATCATCGCTGAGCCACGGCTGTCCGGTCTTCACGGAAGTCCAAACCCGGATTTGGTTCGCTGTGAGCGAAAAGCCCTCCGGGATCTCGCGGATGAACGTTATCCCCTGATCCAGCAGTTCCACTTTTTTCTTGCCACTCAGCCTCGGCAGGAACGAAATGTGGTGTTCTGGAACGGGCGGATTGCAGCAACCATAGAACTCGCATGGGACCGGTTCGGAGCATTGCCGGCCCGGCGCGATGTCAGGTGGCTGTTCCAGTGCCAACGCTGTCCGCTCGGCCTTCAGCAACTTGGGGATTTCGGGGTCGAGTTTCCGGATTTGCTTCGTCAGGTTCCGAATGGCGAAAAGTTCCTTCGGATCGTACTGGCGTCCAGTGTAAACGTAATCCCGGTTGAGGTGCATCAGGCAACAGGAGGAGAGATCGAGACCATAGCCCCTCAGAACATGAGCCTGAAT
>Ga0075522_10002975_pt1 | contig 12449 bp, 10 predicted proteins | sample NGEPerA_FD_74796 | JGI IMG/M metagenome (GOLD analysis project Ga0075522, IMG submission 74796) | Arctic peat soil microbial communities from the Barrow Environmental Observatory site, Barrow, Alaska, USA - NGEE PermafrostL2-A | ecosystem: Environmental > Terrestrial > Soil > Wetlands > Peat ... | reverse complement strand
GACACGATGGTCGGCGAGCGCGGCATCACGCTTTCCGGCGGACAAAAACAGCGCGCCGCCATAGCCCGCGCCGTCATTCGCGATCCTAAAATTTTAATTCTGGACGATTCGCTTTCGAGCGTCGATACCGGAACCGAAGAGCGCATCCTGCGGCGGCTCGACGCGATCTTGCGTCAGCGCACAACCATTTTAATTTCACATCGCATTTCCACCGTGCAGCACGCCGACCAGATTGTTGTGCTTCGCGACGGACAGATTATTGAACGTGGCAATCATGCCGAGCTTTTGGCGCAGGGTGGATACTACGCTGACCTGTACCAGAAACAATTGCTCGAGGAAGAATTGGCGCGCGAATGAGCGACTTCCGCGAAGAGGAAGCTCTAGGAAAGGCCTACGACTCAAAACTTTTGGGTCGGCTGATGACCTATCTGCGGCCGTACAAGTGGACCGTTGTGTTCGCGGTGTTCCTCACGTTGCTCGTCGGCCCGCTCGAAGTTGTCGGACCCTATTTATTCGGATACGCAGTCGATAAATACATCGTCCCCGGCTCCAATCACTCGATCGCGATTTCAGGGGCTCTACGCGGCATCGGTTTTATTTCCCTGCTTTCGCTTGCCGCACTGCTACTAAGTTTCGCGGTGCAGTATTTGCAAGTGCGCATGATGCAGAACGTTGGGCAACAAACGCTATACGATCTGCGTAAGGAAATTTTCGAGCGCTTACAGCGCCTGCCGATGAGTTTCTTTGACCACAGCCCGGTCGGACGGCTTGTTACGCGTGTGACGACGGACGTCGATGCGCTCAACGATTTATTCGCCGCCGGCATCGCGGCGATGGCCAATGACGCTGTCGTCCTTCTAAGCATAGGCACGGTCATGGTTTGGAAAAACTGGCGGCTGGCGCTGGCGACGTTTGCCGTTTTGCCGCTGATCATGGTTTCCACATGGCTATTCCGCAACAAGGTGCGCGACGCCAACCGGCGCATCCGCACGGCCATCGCGCGCATCAATTCGTTCCTGCAGGAACACCTCAGCGGCATGAGCATCGTGCAGATTTTTAATCGCGAGAAAAAATCGCGCGAACAATTTGCCGAATTGAATCGCATTCACATGGAAGCGTATAAGGACGCGATCACCGCGTTCGCCGTGTTCTTTCCTGCGATTGAACTGTTTAGCATGGCGGCCATCGCCATCGTGTTCTGGTACGGCGGCCTGCTTTCCTTTGCCGGAGCCGTGACCGTGGGCACGCTGATTACTTTCATGCAGTACGCGCAGCGCTTCTTCCGCCCCATTCAAGACTTGAGCGAAAAGTTCAACATCCTGCAATCGGCGATGGCTGCCTGCGAACGTATTTTCAAATTGCTCGATGAACCATTGCCGGCGCCGCCCAAGGAAATTCCGCTCTCCCTGGCCGATTCGCGCGGTGAAATCGAATTCCGCAACGTGTGGTTCGCGTACACGGGCAGCGCGAATCCAAGCGATGAAGATTGGGTTCTGCGCGATGTTTCGTTCCACATCGCCCCCGGACAAACTCTGGCCATCGTCGGCCACACTGGCGCGGGAAAAACCACGCTCATCCAGCTACTGCTGCGCTTTTACGACATTCAGCGCGGCGAGATTTTGCTCGATGGAATGGACATCCGTAAGTACGACGTACACCAGTTGCGCCGCCAATTCGGCATCGTGCTGCAGGATCCATTTCTTTTTACCGGCACGCTGGAGTCCAACGTCCGCCTCGGCGACGAAGACATCAGCCGCGAGCGCGTCATCTCCGCACTGCGCGAGGTCGGACTGGGCTCGCTGCTTGATTCCCTGACGGAAGGCGTCGAGACAAACGTGACGGAGCGCGGCGCAACGTTCTCCGTTGGCCAGCGCCAGTTGATCAGCTTCGCCCGCGCCCTCGCGCACAATCCACGCTTCCTGATTCTGGACGAAGCCACCTCCAGCGTGGATACCAAAACCGAACTGCAAATCCGCGAAGCGCTCGACCGCTTGCTGCACGGCCGCACCGCGCTGGTCATCGCGCACCGCCTTAGCACCATTCAGCACGCCGACCGTATTCTGGTGTTTCACAAAGGCAAATTGCGCGAGCAAGGTTCGCACCAGGAATTGCTCGGCGAGCGTGGCATTTACTACCGCCTATATCAGCTCCAGTACAAAGACCAGGAGCTGCGCGTGCCTTTCGAAACCGCAGGCAATGACTAAGGTTTTAGTAGCGCGGGCTTCAGCCTGCGGAATTTAGTCCTTGCAAGGTCGAAACCTCGCAGGCTGAAGCCCGCGCCACATAAAAATGCCCCCAACACAAATCCTCATTTCCGCGGGCGAAGCTTCCGGCGACATGTACGCGGCGCGGCTGGCCACAGCCCTGCAAGCGCGCGCCGACGTCCATCTCTTTGGTATGGGCGGCACGTGCATGCGCGAAGCGGGCGTGGAAATTGTGGCCGATTCCTCCGAAGTTTCAGTCGTAGGAATCGTGGAAATCGCCAAGAAATATCCCGCACTGAAACGCGTGTGGAATCGCTTGATCGGAGCAGCGGCGCAACGCAAACCACGCTATGCGATTCTCACCGACTTCCCTGGCTTCCACCTACGCATGGCGCGCGCGCTTAAAAAACAGGGTGTCCACTCCATCTATTTTGTGTGCCCGCAATTCTGGGCGTGGCGTCCCTGGCGCGCCAACCTGGTTCGGCGAAGATTCGTACGCGGCCTCTGTATATTTCCGTTCGAAGAACAATGGTATCGCTCGCGGGGCGTGAAGGCTGATTTCATCGGCCACCCGCTCGTAGGAAACGTTTCCGCGAAACGAACGCGCGCCGAATTTGCCGCCGCGTATGGCCTCGACGCGACCAAGACGATCATCACCATTCTCCCGGGCAGCCGCTCCGGCGAAATCGCGCACCACATGCCGACGCTCATGCAGGCCTGCACCCTCGTTCAAAAGGAGCGCCCGGTGCAATTCGTTCTGGCGCTAGCTCCGGGCGCGAAGCGCGCGCAGATCGCGCACTACCTCAGCCCGGAAGTGACCATTCATGTGGTGGAAGACGCAACATACGATGCACTAGGCGCCGCCGACATATCGATCGTCTCGAGTGGCACCGCCACGGTCGAAGCTGCCCTGATGGACGCGCCCATGATTGTTGTCTATCGCCTTTCGCCGCTTACCGCCGGAATCGCGCGTCTGCTGGTTCGCACGCCGATGTTTGCGATGGTCAATCTTATTGCCGGACGGCAAGTTGTTCCGGAGTTGGTGCAAAAAGAGTTCACGCCGGAGCGAGTCGTGCGTGAGACCAGCCGACTGCTGAACTCAGCCGAAGCGCGCGCGGAGATGCATCGAGGGCTGGCTGAAGTCCGCGAAAAGCTGGGCCCGCCAGGCGCCATCGACCGCGCCGCGGACCTCATTGCGGAAATGTTACGCCAGCCGTAACTGGAACCAGGCGGGTCAATCCCTCAAGACGGAACGACGCCCACACGTCTCGTAACCCGCGATACAGCTGGCCGCTACAAAATTGGTTTCGTAGTGGCCGCCGGATTTTTTGGCGGCACTCTCTTGTTCGGCCGAGGCTCGTCGAATTCGCATGCGAACGACGCAAACGCTGGCAACTCATCAGCCCAACTTGGTATCCTACTGTTTTACATAGTATTGTCGGTGTTGTCGGAAAGAAGGCATCTGAAACTCATGTCGAAATTTCCCCTGCTCGTGTTGCTCGCTAGCCTCGTTGGCCTGGTTTCACCCGCTCGCGCGCAGTCTCCAGGAGCGCCCCAGGGTCCGGCTCGCGGCGTTGCGCCTGTCCAGACCGCACCCGTCGCAGCCTTCCGCGCGACCAACTACGAAATCCATGCATCACTCGACACGTTCGGCCAGGTGATGAACGCCACAGCCAAAGTGGACTTCACGGCAAACGATTCGGCCCGGGTGGTGGAAGTGGAGTTAAACCAGAACCTGCGCATCAATTCGATTCGCGATGTTTCCGGCAAGCCTGTGAACTTTGACCGCGACGACATGTCGGCGCAAAAGCTCCGTGTCACGCTGAACGACACGGCGCCGGCCGGTTCAAAAGTTACGTTGCTCTTCGACTACGGCGGCCCGCTTTCCAGCCGCGTGGTGAATCCCGATCAGGGCGCGCGCATGGCCTACATTGCCAAAGATGGCGGCTATCTGCTGCTTCCCGCGCGATGGTTTCCGCTAACTGATTTTCCATCAAATCGCTACACAGGAGTTTTTCAGATCGAAGTGCCCGGCAACATGACGGTAGTCGGGACCGGAACTTTAGCAGGCGCGCCGATATCCGTAACTCCCAAGCCCGTTCCTGCGCCGGTGAATTCAAAGGCTGGGACTCCTGCGCTGGGAAACTCGCGCACAAAGCCGGCGTCGACGCCCATGTCGCCCATGCACGCACCGCCGCCTCCGCCGATGGAAAATGAACGCATGCTCTACACCTATCGCGTGGACAAGCCGCAAGCCGCCGGCACGTTTGTAATTTCGCCGCTGCAATTAAGTCCTGAGCACGCACAAGGCATGTCGTTTTCGATCTACACGCCGCCGGCAGCCGCAAACACGGCGCAAGCATACGCAAACTCTCTGGCGCAAGTGATCGATTATTTTAATGACACGTTTGGCCCTCTGCCTGATCCCAATTTAACGGTCGCACAATTACCCGATGGCACGGTGGACGGCTACGCCGCGCCGGGCCTGCTCCTCGTGAGCGCGCGACAGTGGTCCGCGAAACCAAACGAGCGCATCCTGGCCGATCTCGCCGCGCACCAATGGTGGGGATCCCAGGTGATGGCCGCGACTCCGTCGGATGCGTGGCTCACCGACGGGCTTTCCCGTTACGCGGAAGGAATGTACGTCGAACAAATTTCGGGTAAGGACGCGTTGAATAAAGCGATCGAGGATTTTGCCGTGGGCGCACTAATGTTTGACGATTCTGCGCCGATTGCCGATGCGGGGCGGCTCGAACCCGGTACGGAAGAATATCAATCCGTCGTCGTGAATAAAGGCGCCATCGTATTTCACATGCTTCGTTCCATCATTGGCGATGCAAATTTCAGCGCCCTGCTGAAAGATTTTTATTCGCGATACGCCGGAAAATCGGCACGCATTCAGGATTTTGAGCAGCTTTCCGAAATGCACACGGCCAAGGCCGCGCCCGCGGAATTTAAAATGGGCAATTCCGCGCCGGCTTCCACCGAAACAACCAGTCTGCGCCCCTTCTTCACGCAGTGGGTGCATTCCACTGGAGTTCCGGAATTCAACATCGAGTATGTGGTGTACCGCACAAAAAAAGGATTCCGGATCGTCGGAAAAGCCAAACAGAATCTCGATGTTTTTCATATGGACGTCGAGATCGAGGTGCAGACGGAAGGCAACCCGGAGTTCAAGACGATTACGATTTCAGGAAAAGAGTCGCCCTTCACGGTGGAAACCTTCGGACGCCCCAAGCCGAACGGAATTATTCTAGATCCTCATGATTACATTCTGAAATCGAATCAACGCCTGCGAGTCCGCGGAATCATCGCGCGCGGCGAGTCGCTGGCCTCGGAAGGACGCTACTACGATGCGGTCGTCCAATACCAGAAGGCCTTGGAACAGGACCGGCAGAATGCGCTGGCTGAATTTCGCATGGGTGAAGCATTTTTCTACCAGCGGAATTACGCCGCCGCCGCGCAATCTTTCCGCGACGCCCTCGACGGCGCTACCGACCTGACCACCAAGTGGACCGAAGTGTGGTCGCACATCTACCTCGGCAGAATCTACGATATCCAGGGAGACCGCACGCGCGCGGTAAACGAATACAACAAAGCCAAGCAGACGGCGGACGATACCGGCGGCGCGCAAGCCGAAGCCGAAAAGTCCATGAAGAAGGCGTATAGCGAAGCAGGTTCGTGATTGGTTTTACGTAGCGCGGGCTTCAGCCTGCGGGGGTTGGGCCTTGCAAGGACTAAATTCCGCAGGCTGAAGCCTACGCTACTAAAAGCTAATACCCCGACAATCCGGTAAGCTGCGGCGCGGCCATCCCCTTATGCTGGATAAGCACTTGAAATTTTTCACCCAATCCTTCCGGATGAATTAAATTCTTCAGCAAAAGTCTCGCTCGCAATTTTTCCAACTCCGTCTGTCCCGGCTCATATAAATCCGCAAATTCATTCCCTCGCCCGAGCGCAACCAGAAATTGCGATTGCGTGACGAGTCCCGTGCGGGCAAGTCCAGCGCGGCATCCCCACAGATCCACGGCCGTAAAATTGACGTGCGCCGTCAAGTCCTGCTCCCCCGGCGCATCCAGAATATTTTCGGTTACCGTATGATCGCGGTAGGCGAGCAGCGTGCCGCGGTTGTGATGTTCGTTATACAAAATTCTGGCTTCGTGCCCGTAATCGACGGTCAACACAAACCCGCGCTGCATCGCGCGGCCCGCGCACTCGATCCAGTCGCACGCTTCAAAACACACCTCGGCTTGCTGGCCCTCGGCAAGCGTAATTCCCTGTTGAACGAAATATTCCTGCAGCGCAGGCATGGAAGGTTTTCCCGGCTGTTCGACAAACCGGCCGTTCTCGTAGGCCACGAAAACTTCCTGTAGCGCCCCGTATTCCATAATCACGCGGTGCACGGGCAGCGCGTCCAGCAGTTCATTGGAAAACACGCAGCCTGCCGCAATATTTTCCGGAATTTCGGCGGCACTCGTCGCGTGGCCCGCGGCAGCGTGTGTTTCCATGTGGGCTGCGTGCTCAGGCCGGCGCGCGGCCGAGCGTTCAACGGCTACATATTCCAGCGCCGCGTAAAATTCCGACAATTCGCGCGCGCAAAAATCGAGAATGTGGCCTGCAAGTCTTCCGACTCCCGCAGCGGACTCCACCACAACGAACCTTCGCGGCGAACCCAACACGTTCCACATTTCCGCGAATTGGCGGGCCAGCAGCCGTCCAAAAATGGGATGCACATCGACGCTGGTGTAATAATCCCCAAAGCGCCGCGCATTCGTCCGCGAATAGTAGCCATGTACAGGGTGATACAGGCATTCGCGCATAAACTCCGCAAAAGAAATGGGACCATCTGCGCGGATGCGGCGGAGAAGCAATTCAGTGAGAGCATGCGAGTGTTCCGCCGGTCTGGAGCTTACGCTGTGCAGGTCGGGCCCGGAGGATGGCTGCGAAGTCATACGTCCTGCCGCTGCGGATTGCACGTAAACATTTCCACGATGAAATCGTGCAGGCAGTCGTAAAGTTGCTTCTGAAAAATCCAGGGAAACTGTTTGCTCTCGATTTCCCGCGGGCGCATCAGAAATACATAGGTGTGAACCTGCGGCTCAGGCGGCGAATAATGGATGAGCACCTCAACGCCCTCCGCCACGGGACGAGCATCGAAAGTAAAAAGCGGGTGCTCGTACTGCTTCAGTTCCGCTAGAACTTTTTGCGTAAGCACATTCATCAAGATTTTGCCTCAGGCACGCGTTACTTCGCGATGCGCTTCAGCCCTTCCTCATCGTATCCCAGTACCAGCTCAGTTCCACGCAGCACGACAGGCCTGCGAATCAGGTTCGGCTCCGCCGCCATCATTTTCAGCGTTTCCTGTCGCGTCGGCGGATTGTCCTTCATTTTTTTGGTACGGTACAGTTCGTTGCGCGTATTCAAAAACATGCGATGGTCGCGCTTTCCAATCAGCTTGTCGAGTTCCTCGACTGAGAGGCGGTCTTTTCCCAGATCGCGCAAATCCAATTCGACTTTTTGCTTTTCCAGAAACGCTTTGGCCTTCCGGCACGTGGTGCAGGACGGCTTCTGTAGAAATTTGATTTTTCCTTTTGCCATGTTCTTTCTCTCCCTGAAACAGGTATGCCGGAAAAGCTCCGCCACGAAGCATTCTTGCGGATGATGGCTTGCGCCCTATTTTATGGATTTCGCGCCAGAAATGGAATGAACGGCTATGCGCGCTGAATTTTACCGCGGGTTGCGCTGCAAATTGCGGAACATTTAATCAGGCAGTTTGGCGAGAACTTTGGCCAGTTGCTTGAAATAGCGTATTTTTGAGCTTTTCCCGTTTTCGCTCTTGGCGCCCGTGAACGGCAGCACAAATACCTGTGCTCCATACAGCCGCTCTTTCTGTAATCCCGGCTTGCAGGGTCGCTGCGCGAAATTTTCAAACGTGCCCTCGCCGTTGAACGCAATCACTTGCGGTGCATATTGCTCGAGTTTCTGTGAAAGCAGGATGCGGCCCTCGGCGAATTCCTCGCGCGTCAATTCATTAATCTCTCGCGTGGGGCGCTTGACGAGGTCGGTGAGCCCAATGCCGAATTCGATCATGCGTCTGTCCGTGCGATGATCGAGCAGTTCGGGCACGACGCCGGAATCGTAGAGCAAGGGCCAGAATTCATTGCCGCGTCCGGCATAATAGTGGCCAACCCGCGCGGAGCGGTCGCCGGGATTGCATCCCACAATGATCAGTTTCATGCCGCTGCGCAGATAATCAGGCAAGGTTTTCATTTAGGTGCTACACCCCCGCAAACTCAACAGCGAAACAAATGCAAAAGTAAACTTGGAAATTAAATTCAACGAATTGTACCACCGCGAACTCGTGCGCAACCCCATCAACTAACACGCGTGTTACCAAGATAAATACCTGAATCGAGGGCGGTAGCCATTGCATCTGAAGATATGTAGATGGCCGGCAGGAAATATAAAGGAGAACTATGGTAACCTGCCAAATGAGTGCGAGCGGCCTGCCCACGCGGCCGCCTGGAGCACGATGGAATAATTTGAGCGCTAGCGAACCCAAACCGTTGGCTTCGACGATTGTCCGCGAGGACGAATCTCTCTTGGTGTCCGCCGCCAAGGGCGGAGATATCGGTGCGTTCGAAGAGCTTGTGAATCGCTATGAGCGCAAGATTTTCCGCCTGACCATGAACATTACGCAAAATCGCGAGGACGCGGAAGACGCGATGCAAGATGCGTTCATGAAGTCCTACCAGAATCTGGATCGCTTCCAGGGAGATTCGCGATTTTATACGTGGCTGGTCCGCATTGCCGTGAACGAAGCGCTGATGAAGCTGCGCAAACGGCGCCCGAACCAGGTTTCTCTGGACGAACCGCTGACCGGCAATGACGGAGAGGATTCCGTGTTCCGCGAAATCGTGGATTGGGGTCCGTCTCCTGAAAAGAAATTCGCGCAGACTGAACTGAATGAAATTTTGCGCAATGTGATCGGCGAACTAGACCCGATTTTCCGTGTAGCATTTCTCCTGCGCGATGAAGAAGGTTTGTCCACGGAAGAGACCGCGCAAATCCTGGGAATTTCAGAAGCGGCGGTGAAATCGCGCCTCCTAAGGGCGCGTTTGAAACTCCGCCAAAAACTTAACAAGTACTTTCGACGGAGTGAAACGCAGTGAACTGCAAGAAAGTTATCCTGGAATTGACGAGTTATCTCGACGGCGTACTCGATACGGAGATGCGAACCGATCTCGAACTTCACCTTTCTCGCTGCACCGATTGCCGAGTCGTCGTAGACACCACCCGCAAGACCATCCAGATTTTTTGCAACTCCGAACCCATTCCCCTCCCCGAAGATGTTCGCCAGCGATTGCACACCGCACTCATGGAACGCTGCCGCCGCAAAACCAATACCACATAGGTTTCAGTCGCGGGGGCTTCAGCCTGCGGCATTTTGACCTTGCAAGGCCGAAACCCCGCAGGCTGAAGCCCGCGCTACTGAAACCCAAATCTTCCCCACGTAAATTCTTGTTTAGTTTTGCAAATGGGCACAGAATAGGGCGCCTATCGCCACAAACTAATTGGCACTCATGCTTACGGCAGGCGCGTGCCGCTTTTGCCCAGGAGAAACTCAATGCGACGGCTCTCTCGTTGGATGGCTTTTTTCGCTCCGATACTATTCTTACTTTGCGCTGTGCTGTCCGCAACCGCCCAGACCGGCGCAAAAAACGGAGAATGGCGAACCTACGGGGGGGATCTCGCGAGCACGCGCTACTCCGCGCTCGACCAGATCAACGCGGATAATTTTAATAAGCTTACCGTCGCCTGGCGCTTCAAGACAGATTCCTTGGGGCCACGCCCGGAATACAAATTTGAATCGACGCCGCTGATGGTCAATGGCGTTGTGTACTCCACGGGCGGCTCGCGTCGCGATGTAGTGGCGCTCGATGCGACGACCGGCGAACTTCTTTGGATGCACAGCGAGAATGAAGGTGCCCGCGCCGCAAATGCCCCGCGCCAGCTTTCAGGGCACGGGCTTGCATATTGGACGGACGGCAAGGAAGAGCGAATCTTGTACGTCACGCCCGGCTACAGGCTCATCGCGCTGAACGCGAAAACCGGCGTGCCGGTTCCCACCTTCGGCGTTGGCGGCGTAGTCGATTTAAAAAAAGATGATGACCAGGATATCGATCTCGTCACCGGAGAAGTCGGCCTGCATTCCACGCCGGTTGTGGCGCGCAATGTGGTGATCGTCGGCGCGGCGCACCTCACCGGCGGCGTTCCCCACAGCCGGAAAAATGTGAAGGGTTACGTCCGCGGCTTCGATGTGCGCACCGGCAAGCGCCTCTGGATTTTCCACACGATTCCCCTGCCCAACGAATACGGAAACGATACATGGCTAAAAGAATCCTGGGCGTACACAGGCAACACCGGTGTGTGGGGACAAATTTCCGTGGATGAAACCCTCGGCCTCGTGTATTTGCCAGTGGAATTGCCCACGGGAGATTATTTCGGTGGCGATCGTCCCGGCAACGGATTGTTCGGAGAGAGCCTGGTTGCTGTCGATCTGGAAACCGGGAAACGAAAATGGCACTACCAGCTGGTGCATCACGGCTTGTGGGACATGGATATTCCCTGCGCGCCGATTCTCGCGGACATCACCATCAATGGCCGCACTGTGAAAGCCGTGGCGCAGCCCACGAAGCAAGCCTACCTTTACGTTTTCAATCGCGAAACGGGCGAGCCCATCTGGCCCATCGTTGAGACGCCCGTTCCGCAGGGAGATGTGCCGGGCGAATGGTATTCCCCTACGCAGCCAATTCCCAGCAAGCCGCCCGCGTTTGACAATCAGGGAATTTCGAAGGACTCGCTGATCAATTTCACGCCAGCGCTACACGCCGAAGCCGAAGAACTCGTTTCGAAGTATCGCATCGGCCCGCTGTTTACGCCGCCATCGGTCAGCAAGGCGGATGGCACGCTCGGCACACTCGTTTCACCGGGCGCGCTCGGCGGCGCCAATTGGCCCGGCGGTTCCTACGATCCCGAAACTCACATCCTGTACGTCTATTCGCGAACCGATCTCTCGGCGCTGGGTTTGGTTCCCTCTCCCAACTCGACGGTTTCGGACATGGAGTACGTGCAGGGCACGGCAAACAACATTCCTCGTGCGGGGAGACCCATGGGGGCGCCACCTCTCCCGTCGCCGAATCCCGAGTCCGGAGAACCTGTGTTGCTTGTCAGAGGCATGCCACTATTAAAGCCGCCCTACGGGCGCATCACGGCGATCGACTTGGATAAGGGTGAGATTGTTTGGCAGGTCGCACACGGAGAAACGCCGGACAATGTTCGAAATAATCCCGCGCTTGCAGGGCTGACGATACCGCGCACCGGAAGCACAGGGCTTATCGGCACACTGACCACAAAAAGTCTGGTGATCGCGGGAGAGGCTATTAACACGACATCGCCTTCGGGCACGAAGGGCGCGATGCTGCGCGCGTACGATAAGGCAAGCGGCAAGGATGCGGGAGCGGTGTACATGCCGGCGCCGCAGAGCGGCTCGCCGATGACCTACATGCTCAACGGCCAGCAATATATCGTCGTAGCAGTCAGCGGCTACGGCTACCCCGGCGAGTTGATCGCCTACAAGCTTCCAACAAAATAGCAGTAAGTAGCGCGGGCTTCAGCCTGCGGGGTTTTGTCTAGCACACCAACCCCCGCGGGCTGAAGCCCACGCTACATAAAGCAATCAGTTCCTCAACCCTTCAAATATTTATTAAAGAAATCGATCGTGCGCTGCCAGGCCAGCTTGGCGGCAGCTTCGTCATAACGCGGCGTTGTATCGTTGTGAAAGCCGTGATTCGCGCCATCGTAAATGTAAGCCGTGTACGTGATGTGATTCGCCTTGAGCGCCTCTTCCCACGCAGGCCAGCCGCTGGTGATGCGCGTGTCGAGCGATGCGTAATGAATCAGAAGCGGAGCCTTGATCTTGGCCGTATCTTCGGCCGAAGGCTGGCCGCCGTAGAACGGAACCGCAGCGGCCAGATCGGGCAATCGCACCGCCAATTTATTTACCGTCGTCCCGCCAAAGCAGAAACCCACCGCGCCCATTTTCCCATTGCACTCCGGCCGGGCTTTCAGCCAATTGTAAGACGCAACAAAATCTTCAAACATTTTGCCCGCGTCCACCTTCGGAAAAAGCGCCAGCGCTTTCTCTTCGTCGCCGGGATAGCCGCCGAGCGAAGTCAACCCATC
>Ga0075522_10002974_pt1 | contig 12449 bp, 11 predicted proteins | sample NGEPerA_FD_74796 | JGI IMG/M metagenome (GOLD analysis project Ga0075522, IMG submission 74796) | Arctic peat soil microbial communities from the Barrow Environmental Observatory site, Barrow, Alaska, USA - NGEE PermafrostL2-A | ecosystem: Environmental > Terrestrial > Soil > Wetlands > Peat ... | reverse complement strand
CCTTTGTTGCCCGCTATGGCGCCAAAGGTCTTGCTTACGTCAAAGTCAATTCCCGCGCGCAGGGACGCGAGGGCCTGCAGTCGCCGATTGTGAAGTTTCTGAACGACGCGGCGGTCGCCGGGATCCTCGAGCGCACCGGCGCCCAAGACAACGACCTCATCTTCTTTGGCGCGGATCGCGCCAAGGTCGTGAACGATGCGCTGGGCGCGCTGCGCGTGAAGATCGGCCAGGACCGTGGCCTCCTGCAGGGCGGCTGGCAGCCCTTGTGGGTGGTTGATTTCCCCATGTTCGAATGGGATGAGGATAAAAAGCGCTGGAGCGCCATGCATCATCCGTTTACGGCGCCGCAGGATGATGATCCGGCGGCGCTGCGCGCGTTTCCGGCCGGCGCGACGGCTAAAGCCTACGATATGGTTTTGAATGGGTCTGAGATCGGCGGCGGTTCGGTGCGCATTCACCGCCAGGAGATGCAGTCGTCCGTGTTTGATCTGTTGGGGATCGAGGAGAGCGAAGCTAAGCTCAAATTTGGGTTTCTGCTTGAAGCGTTGAAGTTGGGCGCGCCGCCGCATGGTGGTATTGCATTTGGGCTTGATCGGCTGGCGATGCTGATGGCGGGCGCCGACAGCATTCGCGAGGTCATTGCCTTTCCAAAAACGCAAACGGCCGCCGATCCTCTGACCGATGCGCCCACGGAAGTGAGCGAGGCGCAGCTGAAGGAACTGCATATCCGCCTCCGACCGCTCGCACAATAAAGACTCTGTGGTCATCTATCTGCATGGTTTGTGGCTCAAGGGTCACGAGTCTTTGCTGCTGCGCCGCCGCCTGCACGAGCACTATGCGTTAGACGTCGAGGTCTTCAGCTACCCGAGCGTCACCGCACCGATGAGCGAGGTGACGGCGCGCCTGCATGCCTTCATCGACAAGCGCGCGCCGCAGGAACTGCATCTGCTCGCCCATAGTTTGGGCGGTCTTGTGGCCTACCGGTTTCTCGAACGCTTCCCGGATCAGGCGCCGGGACGCGTGGTATTCATGGGCACGCCAGCGGTGGCTTGCCACGCCGCAGTGAGGGTGGCGCGCGCGCAGTGGGCTGCAGCGTTTCTGGGACGCTGTGTCGCCGAGGAATTATTGAGCCCGCGCACACGCAAGTGGGCGTGCGCCCGTGCGCTGGGCATCATCGCAGGCTCGCGCCCCGCAGGCCTTGGACGGCTGGTCACGCGTTTCACTGAAGCGAGCGACGGCACGGTGGCGGTGAGTGAGACGCGGCTGCCCGGCGCCACCGCTCACATCACGCTGCCCGTCAGCCACACCGGCATGTTGTTCTCAGCGCGCGTCGCGCGCGCGGCCGGCGAATTTTTGACGCGCGGCCATTTCGCGTCGGTTGCCGAAACTTAAGCTGCGGGATCAGCGCGGTTTTTTGATCAGCGCGCGCAAATCATAGAGTGCCGCGTGCGCAGCCCGCGGCGATAAAGAGTCGGGATCAAGGGCGGCGAGCGCTGCCGTCAATTGAAGTGCCAGCGGATCGCGCGGCGCAGGCGGTAAGAGCGGCAGTTCCTGCTGCGCGGCGCGGGATTGCGCGCCCTCCCGGCCTGCGCGGCCATCGCGCTCCGCTTCGAGCGTTTCCAGATAATGGCGCGCCTGCTGAATGACTGCGGCCGGCACTCCCGCGAGCTGCGCGACCTGCAGTCCGTAGCTGCGGTTTGCCGGTCCCGACTTCACCGCGTGCATAAAGATGATGCCGTCGCCGTGCTCGGTCGCATCCAGATGCACGTTGGCACAGCCGTCGATCTCCTGCGCGAGCGTCGTCAACTCGAAGTAGTGCGTGGCAAATAGCGTGAAGGAGTTGAGCTGCGTTGCGATGTGGCGCGCGATTGCCCAGGCAAGCGACAAACCATCAAAGGTACTGGTGCCGCGGCCGATCTCGTCCATCAGGATGAGACTGCGCGGCCCGGCATTGTGCAGAATGTTTGCCGCTTCGGTCATCTCCACCATGAAAGTCGACCGTCCGCCGGCAAGATCATCCGCCGCTCCGATGCGCGTGAAGATGCGATCCACGGGTCCGATCACGGCTTCGGTTGCGGGTACGAAGCTTCCCACGTGCGCGAGCAGCACGATGAGCGCGACCTGGCGCATGTAGGTGGATTTGCCGCCCATGTTCGGCCCGGTGATGATGAGCATGCGCAGCTTTGCGTCAAACTCAAGATCGTTTGGCACGAACGCCGCATCCAAAAATTGCTCGACCACCGGGTGCCGTCCGCCTTTGATGCTGATGACGGGTTCGGTTACGAGCGTGGGCTGGGTCCAATCGAGGGCTACGGCGCGCTCGGCGAGGGCCGCAAAGGCATCAAGCTCGGCAAGCGCGCTTGCGCTCGCCTGCAGCGCAGCTAAGCGCTCGATGAGTTCGTCCAATAAAATCTCGTAGAGTTCGCGCTCGCGGGCAAGCGCGCGCTCGCGCGCGCTCAGCACTTTCTCCTCGAAGCTTTTCAGCTCCGGCGTGATGAAGCGTTCGGCCGACTTGACCGTCTGACGCCGCAAGTAGTCTTTGGGCACCCGCTCGGCATCGCGCCGTGCGACCTCGATGAAAAATCCCTGCACGCGATTGAAGCCGAGTTTGAGTGTGCCGATACCGCTGCGTGCGCGTTCGCGCGTCTCAAGCTCGAGCAGAAAGTCATCCGTATGGGTCGCAATGCGGCGCAGCTCATCGAGGTCGGCATCGTGGCCCGTCGCCATGACATCGCCGTCGCGCAGAAAAGTCGCAGGCTCGGGCGCGATCGCCGCCGTGAGGAGATTCAGCGTGTCGCTGTGCTCACCGATGCGCGCGCGCACGGCGGCAATGGCGGGTGAGTCAATGGCTGCGGCGAGCTCGCGCAGCGCCGGGAGCAAGCTTAAGGACGTGCGCAGTTGCGCCAGATCCCGCGGCCGCGCCGAGCGCAGCGCTACGCGGGCGAGAATGCGCTCGACGTCGCCTACGCCGCCGAGTTTTGCGCGCAGATTCTCAAAATGCCGGCCGTGAATCAGGGCGGCGACCGCCTGGTGGCGATTTTTGAGCACGCTCTGATCCGTCAGCGGCCGATTGAGCCAGCGTCGCAGCTGACGCGAACCCATGGTCGTTGCGCAGGCATCAAGAAGAGCGAACAGCGTAGCCTCGGGGCGTTCGCTCAAGCTCACGTCGAGTTCGAGATTGCGGCGCGTGACCGCATCGAGACTCAAAGCATCGCTGCGCTCCTCGACAGTCAGCGCACGAATGTGCGGCACCGCGGCCTTTTGCGTCTCGCGAATATATTGCAGCAGCGCGCCGGCTGCGCAGATGGCAAGCGGTAATTCGTCGGCGCCAAAGCCCTTCAAGTCGAGCGTTCCCATCTGGTCCGTCAACAGTCGCGAGGCGCTCGCAAGCTCAAAATGCCAGGGCGGCCGCGCGCGCAGCGCGCGCCCGTTGCGGGCGAGATCGTCGGAGTTGAGATGCTCGGAGGTGAGGAGTTCCGCCGGCTGCAGGCGTTCCAGTTCGGCGGCGAGCGCAAGGTGTCCGCTCGACTGCACGACGGTGAGTCTACCGGCGGCAAGATCAAGCCACGCGAGTCCAAAATCATCCGCTGCGCCCGCTCCGGCGCGCGCGACGGCAGCCACCAGCGTTTCGCGGCGGCCATCAAGGAGCGCCTCATCGGTGACGGTCCCGGGCGTGATAACACGCACCACCTGGCGTTCGACGGGTCCTTTTGATTTTGCCGGGTCGCCGATCTGCTCGCAGATCGCCACGCTCTCGCCGCGGCGCACGAGCCGCGCGAGGTACGCCTCGGCGGCGTGGAACGGCACGCCCGCCATGGGAATCGGCTCGCCGCCCGACTGGCCGCGGGCCGTCAGCGTGATATCGAGAAGCGTTGCGGCGCGCCGTGCGTCCTCAAAGAAGAGCTCGTAGAAGTCTCCCATCCGGTAGAAGAGGAGCGTATCCGGATATTGGCCCTTGATGCGCAGGTATTGCTGCATCATCGGCGTCTCGGAAGTAACTGATTTTGCTACGGTGTTCAAGGGGATTTCTGGAATTGGCGGTTGTTCTGTCCAATATTCTGCCTTGTATTTGGTCCCGCTTGCGATGTCTCGAGCATTGCGATCCACGTCTGAGCTGCGGGAAACTCCGAGCGTCCGCGATTTTAGGGCGGGCATCCATGGATGAGCCCAGCACCGCTGCTACCCCGCGTCGAACCCGGCGCTCAGGATTCCGGAATAAACGCATTGCGATCGAGGAAGAATGAGGTTGTGGATTCGCCGCCATCCTGTTGTGCGATCCCATTCGCGTCAAAAATTACGTCGCACATGCCTTGGTTTATCACGACAAATTTAGCTGAAGCGGATATGGACGTTGTCGGCGAGCCGCAAGTGGCGTTTGCCGTCACGGCGAAGTTCGTGCGATCGATACGGTAGTACGTAGTCACCTGGTCCGTACCGAACCACAGGTATCCGCCACTGAAGGCCATCGAACACTTGGCGGTGCTGGATCCCGGGATAGGCAGGACGACCGTTCCCACAAGCTTAACCGACGGCGTTGTGCTCTCGATTTGCCTGTACACAGAAATCATCGTGTTTCCGCCGTTCGCAGAGCTGTTGCTGTCGGCGACATAGACAATGCCGCTCGTTCCTGCGACCGCACACGGGCGACCGAACTGTCCTAATACTCCGCTTCCGAAACAGCCTTCCTTCTCCGGGGTGTAGCCGCACGTGCTCCAATCAATGGTCGCGCCATTCACTTGATAGTAAGTATAAATCTCTGAGGTCGGAATGGAATCTGAGGCCTCGCCAGCGAACGTGGCCGCGCTGCCAACTATGAAGAGCGTGACTACGACCACATTCAGCATGTTAGTTCTAATCGACATGACGACTCGCTTTGAGATCTGGTTTGACCGACGGTTTGTATTTGTGTGCGAGTTTTACGATCGGTGCATAGCAAGCCGGCATCGCCAGGAACCGCGATGGATGGCATACCGACCATGGCCGTTGTGTTCAAATTTGCAAACAATATGCAGGCCAACGCAGCGAATGTAAGATTCCTCGCACGCGAGTAGATATCTATCTCTTGACCTCTAATCCCTTAGATGTAATGCCACATCACGGTACGCGAACCCTTGACAATTTTCATTGCCTCGCTGGTACTCGTCAACTGACGCAATGCGTTGTCTGTTTCTTGCTGGGACGCACGTGATGAGTGAGTACCAGATTCAATGCTCAAGCGGCACGGTGCTTGCCGAGCCTGCGACGGCTTTCAGCGCTTGACATATGTATTGTCCCCGTTTCGAGTATAAGGCGCGGTCGGCGGCGCGCTTCAGAAATCCCCATGACCGGCGTAAGACCGGCCTTTCGGCCGCGTAACCGGCACAGGTGCCGATGATTGCCGCAGGCATGGCGGTTTCCGGCTCTCGCTGCGCGAAGCTGCGTTGCGGTGGGGACTCAGGCACTCTCGCACTCATACGGCCGCGACACGCGTCTGCCGCGCAAGCTAGCGTAGGGGAAGTGCATTCGCGGTAGGCTTGGTGTATGACGGATCAAGAGCTTCTAGAACTTGCCGAGCGTGTCGGCGCTACGTTGCTCAAGCGCCGCTGGCGGCTTGCAACCGCCGAGTCCTGTACGGGCGGGTTCGTCGCAAAGACGCTCACAGACGTTCCCGGCAGCTCCCAATGGTTCGAATGTGGCTACGTGACCTACTCCAACGGGGCGAAGGTGCGCGACCTTGGAGTCGAAGCGGCAACCCTCGCCCGACACGGCGCGGTGAGCGAGGCTACTGCGCGTGAAATGGCAACCGGTGCGCTGCGCGTCGCGGATGTGAACGTCGCCGTGGCCATAACCGGCATCGCCGGTCCCGACGGTGGACTGCCGGGCAAACCCGTCGGGACGGTGTGGTTCAGTACGGCTCTGCGATTGGACAACCACGTGCAGGTTGCCTCTTCGCTCGCTCACTTCAGTGGTGACCGAGATGCCGTGCGCCGCCTGTCAGTGCACTACGCGTTGAAGCTCATCCTGGGACTCAAGAGCTGACATGCATGACTGCGTGAGCGGCATACAGTATGAGCATCGCCGCACTACTGTTTAGCCGGCAAAAAAGCACTTGAATTATTGATCAAATGACGTGCCTTGGGTATGCCCGCGACGACCTCATTGTGGGATAATCGCACGCTGAAATTCCTGAGGTGATAGAGATGGAAGACAATCGCAAGAAAGCGCTCGCCGCCGCACTCGGCCAGATCGAGAAGCAATTCGGAAAAGGCACGGTGATGCGCCTCGGCGAAGCTCCGGCGGCGTGGGATGTGGAGACCGTGTCAACGGGCTCGCTGGGGCTCGACATCGCACTCGGTGTCGGCGGCCTGCCGCGCGGGCGCGTAATTGAAGTGTTCGGACCTGAGGCGTCGGGCAAGACGACGCTGACACTGCAGGTTATCGCCGAAGTGCAGCGCGCCGGCGGTGTTGCCGCATTTGTCGACGCCGAGCACGCACTGGATCCTTCCTATGCCGGGAAACTCGGCGTGAACATCGATGATCTTCTGGTCTCGCAGCCGGACACCGGCGAGCAGGCGCTCGAGGTCACCGACATGCTGGTGCGCTCCGGCGCAGTCGACGTCGTCGTCATCGACTCGGTCGCAGCGCTGACGCCCAAAGCCGAAATTGAAGGCGAAATGGGCGAGATGCAGATGGGCCTGCATGCGCGTCTCATGTCACAGGCGCTGCGCAAGCTCACGGGCAACATCAAGCGCTCCAACACCATGGTGATCTTCATCAACCAGATCCGCATGAAGATCGGTGTGATGTTCGGTAATCCTGAGACCACCACGGGCGGCAACGCCTTGAAGTTCTATTCCTCGGTGCGCCTGGATATCCGCCGCATCGGCGCGCTCAAGAACGGCGAGGAAGTCGTCGGCAACATGACGCGTGTGAAAGTGGTGAAGAACAAGATCGCACCGCCATTTCGCGAAGCCGAATTCGAGATCATGTACGGCGTCGGTATTTCGCGCGAGGGCGAGATCATCGAGCTTGGCAGTGCTCAGGGCATCATCGATAAGTCCGGCTCCTGGTACAGCTATAAGGGCGAGCGCATCGGTCAGGGTAAGGACAACGTGCGCACGTTCCTGCAGCAGAACAAAGTCATCGCGCGCGAGATCGAGGACCAGATCCGCCTGAAGCTCCTGCCGGTCAAGCAGACGCGCCATGGCGAACCGGTGGCGGTGGCGGATACGGCCTGATCGCCGCCGCAGGGCGGCGCACGCGCTTTAAGACGGATGCGCCGTCCGGCAAGAAAAAAGGTCGATGCTCATCAGGCCGTCGACCCGCGCGCGGTGCGTGAGGCTGCGTTCGCGCACTTGGCGCGACGGGATTTCGCAACCGGCGAGCTCGTCTTAAAACTCGCATTTCAAGGCTACGATCCCGCGGTCAGCGCCGCGGCGGTCGCGGAGCTTGTGTCTGACGGGTACATCGACGACGTCCGTTTCTGCGAAAATTACGTCACGTCCCATGCGAACCGCGGCGAAGGCCCCGCACGCATCGAAGCGCAGATGAAGACCCTGGACTTGCCGTGCGAGCTCATAGACACGGCGCTCGCCAGCATACCGGACTGGCGCGCACGGGCGCAGGCGGTGCGCGTGCGCAAGTTCGGGCTTGAGCTTCCCAAGACATGGCCCGAGAAAGGCCGGCAAGCGCGCTTTTTGCAGTATCGGGGCTTTTCATCGGATCATATCCGCGCTGCCCTGGGCACTGACTTCAATTCGGACGACTGAACTTGAGCACACCACGATTCATGAGCGCGGCGGACGTGCGCCGCGCCTTCCTCGAGTATTTCCGCGAGCACGGCCACACCGTCGTGCCCTCAAGCCCGCTCGTGCCGGCGAATGACCCGACGCTCCTGTTCACCAATGCCGGCATGGTGCAGTTCAAGGATGTGTTCACGGGCAAGGACAAGCGCGCCTATGTGCGTGCGACCTCGAGCCAGCGCTGCGTGCGCGCCGGCGGCAAGCACAACGATCTTGAGAATGTCGGCTACACCGCCCGTCATCTCACCTTCTTCGAGATGCTCGGCAACTTCTCCTTCGGGGATTACTTCAAGCTCGATGCGATCAAGTTCGCCTGGGAGTTTGTGACCAGCAAGAAGTGGCTCGGCATTCAGGCTGATCGGCTCATGGTCACGGTCTATCACACCGACGATGAGGCCTACGAGGTGTGGAAGAACGTCATTGGGGTGCCGGCCGAGCGCATCGTTCGCATCGGCGATAATCCCGACGGCAGCTCGGATAACTTCTGGCAGATGGGCGACACCGGCCCGTGCGGTCCGTGTAGCGAGATTTTCTTTGATCACGGCCCGGCTGTGCCGGGCGGGCCGCCCGGCTCGCCGGATGCCGACGGCGACCGCTGGATCGAGATCTGGAACCTCGTGTTCATGCAGTTCGAGCGCGGCGCCGACGCCAAGCTCTCACCGCTGCCGAAGCCTTCGGTCGACACCGGCATGGGATTGGAGCGCACCGCCGCGGTCATGCAGGGCGTGCACTCCGTCTACGAGATCGATTTATTCAAGAACATCATTAAAGCCGCAGCCGCTCTGACGGGCACCGCGGACCTTGCGTCCGGGTCGCTGCGCGTGATCGCGGATCACGTTCGCTCCTGTGCGTTCCTGATTGTTGACGGCGTCCTGCCTGCAAATGAAGGCCGCGGCTATGTGCTGCGGCGGATCATCCGCCGCGCGATCCGTCACGGGTACAAGCTTGGGATGAATGAGCCGTTCTTCTATAAGCTGGTCGCAGCGCTGGTCGGGGAGATGGGACCTGCCTATCCCGAACTCGTGCGCGCCGGTCCGCACGTCGAGCGAGTGCTGCAGCAGGAGGAAGATCGCTTCGCCGAGACGCTCGCAAGCGGGATGGCGCTCCTCGAAGAGGCGATCAAGAAGCGCGCAAGCGACACCATCAGCGGCGCGTTGGTCTTCAAGCTGTACGACACCTTTGGCTTTCCCGCCGACCTCACCGCGGATATCGCGCGGGAGCGCGCGCTTACCGTCGATATAGCAGGTTTTGAATCTCTGATGGAGGCGCAGCGTGAGCGCGCGCGTGCGGCAAGTAAGTTTGGCGTTGAACTTGCAGCGGGCACAACGGTCAATGAACGCACGCTTTTTCAGGGCTACGAAGGCCTGCGAGCAGAAGGGCGCGTGCTGGCCGTGCTGAAAGACGGTGCTGCGGTTGAACGCTTGAATGCCGGAGAAGCGGGTGAAGTGGTTCTCGAGCGCACTCCCTTTTATGCGGAGGCGGGTGGCCAAGTGGGTGACGCGGGCGAACTCACGGCAAGCGGCGCGCGCTTTGTGGTCGAGGACACGCAGAAGCGCGGCACGGCGCATTCGCATCTCGGCAAGGTCGTTGCCGGACGTATTGCACTGGGCGATACGCTCGTCGCAGAGGTCAACGGCGAGCGCCGCCGTGCGACTGCCCTCAATCACACTGCGACCCATCTCTTGCACGCGGCTTTGCGCGAGATACTGGGCACGCACGTGCAGCAGAAAGGCTCGCTGGTCGCACCCGAGCGGCTGCGATTTGATTTCTCGCACTATCAGGCCGTGAAGCCCGAGGAACTGCGCGCAATCGAACGACGCGTGAACGCCGAAATCCGCAGAAATGTTGCAGCCGAAACCAATCTCATGGACTACGAGCAGGCGGTTGCAAGCGGCGCGATGGCGCTCTTTGGTGAGAAGTACGAGAAAGATGTGCGCGTGCTGCGGCTCGGTGAATTTTCCGTTGAGCTTTGCGGTGGCACGCACGTTGAGCGAGCAGGCGACATCGGCTTTTTCAAGATCGTAAGTGAGGGCGGCGTCGCATCCGGGGTGCGCCGCATTGAAGCTCTTACGGGTGAGGCCGCTGTCGAATACGTCGAAGCGAACGATGACATTCTGAAAGAAGTCGGCGCTCTGGTGCGCGGCTCGCGCGAGGATGTGCGCGACAAGGTGCGCGATGCGCTCGAACGCGTACGGCAGATGGAACGGGAGATCCGCACACTGAAGGATCGCCTGGCGTCAGGGCCCGGCACCGATCTTGCTTCCGGTGCGCTCGACATCGATGGCGTGAAAGTGGTTGCGACAAAGGTTGATGGCGCGGACGCCGCCGCTTTGCGTCACGTCGTGGACCAGCTTAAAAATCAGCTTAAGTCGGCGGTGATCGTGCTTGCGTCAATCGAGAGTGCGAATAAAGTGTTGCTCGTCGTCGGCGTGACGGCTGATCAAACCGCCCGCGTTCCAGCAGGTGAAATGATTGCAACTCTTGCCGCGGTAGTTGGAGGTCGTGGCGGTGGGCGCCCTGATTTTGCGCAAGCCGGTGGCAATAATCCCGCAGCGCTTGATGCGGCGCTGGCGCAAGTATCGACAATAGTGCGTGCGAAGCTTGGCAAAGGGAGTACATGACTCAGGAAACGATTTCCTGTACGGTACGTTCTCCCCGGAAGGTTTCGAATCAGGATCCTTTCTGATTTGTCTCCAAGGTGGAAAGACATAATGTAACGGGGATTGCTCACGACGCTTCAATTCGAATCGCCGTTGAGCGGAAGGGGACAACAAGATGCTGATTTTGACAAGGCGTGTCGGGGAAACAGTAATGATTGGTAACGATGTGACCGTTACCGTCCTCGGCGTTAAAGGTAACCAGGTGCGTGTGGGCATCAACGCGCCCAAAACGATCGCCGTGCACCGCGAAGAAATCTACGAGCGGATCAAGCGCGAACAAGATGGCACCGGCGGCAGTGACAACGAACCGGAGTCACCTGCTGAGTTCGCAACCGTTTAACGTCCGCTAGCGCGGCGCGCTCCATACGGGGCGCTGCAGGACGTCGGTGTTGCCTGCCCGCTTACGTTCCTCGGATCGCTTAAGTATCATGGCGCTCTGCTTGCTGCCGGTTTAATCGTACGGTACATAAGCGATTGATCCCGCAGCAACTTTTATCGAGCGGAGAGATGGCCGAGTGGTCGAAGGCGCACCCCTGCTAAGGGTGTAAGGGTCAAAAGCCCTTCGAGGGTTCGAATCCCTCTCTCTCCGCCAATATTTCTCTTTGTAGAACAAGCGCTCACCCTCTTTGAGGGGTGATCTACTGCCATTCTACTGCCAAATTCTGGGGCCTCAGGGGGGCTGATTGGTGCCGTCTTAGGCGCCTCCGCATTGACGATGGCGGGCAGGCACTGAGGCGCACGTTCCGGCGCACCGGCTATCGCCAGTCTGATCGCTTCGACGTCCGATTCCTGCGCACCTTCAGTCCACGCAGCGTAGGTTTCGAGCATCATCTGCACGCTGTGGCCATGCAGCTTCGCGACCCACAGCGGATTCTTGCCGACCATGAGGTTCCAGCTGACGGAAGAATGGCGCGCGTTGTACGCATCGCGATAACGCGCCTTCATCTTTCGCCGTGTGCTTCTCCAGCGCACCCACGGATACTGCAGGTTGCGGATCGGCTCGCCGGTTTCCTTGAAGAAGAGTTCGTCGTGCTGGATCTTGCTGGCGAGTTGCAGGCGCGCACGCAGAGCAAGATGGCGTTTGAGCACTGCAACGCGCGCGGGCACAACTCGACGAGGCGGTCCGTCGAAGTCTTGGTCCGGTCCTTGTCGCGGGCCATGACGCGCGCCTTGCTGATGCTGATTTTGCCCTGCGCGATATCGCAGTCGCTCACCAGCAGCGCAATCTGCTCGGACGGTCGCAGCCCGGTGAAGAACCGGAACTCATCGTAGTTGCCCTGTGCCTCGCCCCACTCACGGTGGATTGCGGCAATCAACGCTTCGGCTTCCTGAATGCTGAAAGGATCGATGACGGGCCGGTCTTTCCTGGTGATGCGCAGGCACTTCATGCCAGTCGCCGGATTGTGCTTCTCGGGCGTGTTGCGATAGCCGTAGTCAAAGGCGCAACGCAATGCGCTGATGATGTTGTTGCAGGTCTTCTTCGACTTGGCGTGTGCATCGGCGATCTTCATGAGCTCGGAATAGCGCACTTCCGAAAATAGTCGCGTACCGATCTTTGGTCGCCAGACGTTTTCCAGAATCTTGCGGTAGCCATCGGCGGTCGCGAATGCGAGGTCATGCTTTGACCACCCGCGATTCGACATGAACGAGGAACTCGTCGAACACGTCATTGCACGTGCGTGCAGCCGTTACGCTCCCGATGTGCTTCCTGAAACGGTAGTCCGGAAACTCCTCTGCGAACGAGTTGCCGGCCGCCTGGATACGGGTTTCCGGCGCGAGCAGTTGGCTGAATCGCAACACGTCGTTGGCGTGTTTGCGAATATCCCGCGCGTCAACGGGTTCACCGCGGGCCGCCCGCTGTTTCATGTCGAGCCACGCCACCGCCTTCAAAGGAATGAGCCGATCCTCGCCGACCCATGGCAGGCCATCGACTTCGCGCCGGCCGGCCGCTGATCACGAACTCGTCGTAGTAGTCCTTGTCCAGTAGAATTGCCGAGAGGCTCGCGAC
>Ga0075522_10002972_pt1 | contig 12452 bp, 12 predicted proteins | sample NGEPerA_FD_74796 | JGI IMG/M metagenome (GOLD analysis project Ga0075522, IMG submission 74796) | Arctic peat soil microbial communities from the Barrow Environmental Observatory site, Barrow, Alaska, USA - NGEE PermafrostL2-A | ecosystem: Environmental > Terrestrial > Soil > Wetlands > Peat ... | reverse complement strand
GATTTTCGATGACGCGCGTGGACATGATGGCGGGAATCGCGCACGCGTGCGCGATTCCCGCCATCATGTCCACGCGCGTCATCGAAAATCCGCGCGACCGGCTCGTGACCATTTTGATCACGCCGCTGATGGCCTGCTCGGCGCGGATTCCCGTTTACGCGATGGTGACGGCGCTGCTGTTTCCAAATTCACCGCTGAAGGCCGCGCTGGTTTTCACCGGGGCTTATGCTTTCGGCGTGATAACGGCATTGCTGGTCGCGCTGGTTTTCCGCGCAACAATTTTGCCCGGCGGCAGCAAGCCGTTGATGATCGAACTGCCGCAATACCGCGTGCCGGGAATGCGCGTCGCGCTGCTGCACACCTTCGACCGCGCGAAAATTTTCGTGAAGCAGGCCGGCACCATCATCCTGGCCATCTCGCTGATTTTGTGGGCGCTCTCGTATTATCCAAAATCCGCGCCGCCCGCCACCGCTGCGGCGATGAACGCCCAAGCCGCGCAATTTGAAAATAGCGGCGACACCGCAAAAGCAAACAAACTGCACGCCGAGGCCGGTCGTTTGACCGCGCAACATTCGCTGCAAAATTCCTTCGCCGGGAAAATCGGCCACTTCATCGAACCGGCCATCGCGCCGCTCGGCTACGACTGGCAGATCGGCATTGGCATCTTCAGTTCCTTCGCCGCGCGCGAAGTCATCGTCTCGACGCTGGCGATTGTTTATGGCGTGGGCGACGACACGGCGGAGAACCACCACAGTTCGCTTTACGATTCGCTGCGGCGCGCCCGGCGTTCCGACGGCACGCCGATTTTCAACACGGCAACGTGCGCAAGCCTGCTGATGTTTTACATTCTCGCCGCGCAATGCCTTTCCACCACGGCGGTCGTGCGGCGCGAGACCGGCGGCTGGAAATGGCCGCTGTTCCAGATCGCCTACATGACCGGGCTGGCCTACGTTTGCGCGCTGGTTGTTTATCAGACCTTGCGGCATTTCGGCTACGCGTGAAATTGTTTTACACCGGCCCGGTCGTCAACACCGAGATGCTCGTCGTGATGCTGGAGAAACACGGCATCATCGCCACGCAAGAATTTGTTGATGCCACCGCGCCGGACGACGGCGACTTGAGCCGGCCCGCGAAAGTTTTTGTGCCGGAAGCCGATTACGACCGCGCTTACAAATTATTTTACACCGAGCGCGAGGATGAATTATAGAAGTTGGAAATTGGAAGAAAATCAGCCCTGATCAATTCTCGAAAATTTCCGTGATGCTGTCAAGGTCAATCCGCACTGCTTCCGATTTTCCAAAATAAATCAGAAGCCGATAATTTTTGGGAGCACCAATATCCCTTGGCTCATTAAAAATGTATTCAGAACCATTATTTAAGCGAATGCCGAAAGGCCGGAATGGTTTGCGTTCCACGAAATTCTGGATTTCTTGAACTTTCATAACAAAAAGATACTTTTCATCGTAATTTTCGCAAGCCGAAACCTTTCTGGCTTCTGGATTCTGGCTTCTGTATTCTGCGGCGATGTTCGACATCGTCAAACCGCAAATTTCGACCGCCGCCGACAAGCTCACCCACTTGCGGAGGTTTCTTTGACGTGTCCAGATTGAACCAGCGCTTCGCCGAACTCGAAGCGCAGATGTCCGGCGAAACTTTCTGGAACAACCAGGAGGCCGCGCAGAAAGTCATCAACGAGACGAACGACATTCGCGGCAAACTGGAACCGCTCACGCGCTTTGGCAAGCAGGTCGAAGATTTGCAGGTCATGCTCGAACTCGCCGCCGCCGAGCCGGAAGCGATGCAAATGAAGCTCGAAGCCGAGATGACAGCGGACGTCAAAAAATTGTTCGCCGAGCTGGACACTTTCGAGCTGAAAACTTTCTTGAGCGGCCCGCACGACAAGTGCAATTGCATCTTCACCATCAACGCCGGCGCGGGCGGCACCGAGGCGCAGGACTGGGCGGAAATGCTCTCGCGCATGTATGGCCGCTGGTTCGATTCGCGCGGCTGGAAATGGGAAGTCACCGACGCGCTCGCCGGTGATTCCGCCGGTTTGAAAAGCGTCACCTTCCGCGTCGAGGGTGAAAACGCCTACGGTTTTTGCAAGGCGGAACGCGGCGTGCATCGCCTCGTGCGCATCTCGCCGTTCGATTCCAACAAGCGCCGGCACACGAGTTTTTCCAGCGTGGACACCGTCGCGGAATTGAGCGACTTGCTGGAAACCGACATCGTGATTCCCAAGACGGAAATTTTGCGCGACACGTTTCGCTCCGGCGGCAAAGGCGGCCAGAACGTGAACAAAGTTGAAACCGCCGTGCGCCTCACGCACATTCCGACCGGCCTCGTCGCCGCGTCGCAGGCGCAGCGCAGCCAGGTGCAAAACGAAGCGACCGCGATGGCGATGTTGATCTCCAAACTTTACGCGCTCAAGCTCGACCTGGCGAAAAGCGAGATGGAACGTTTCTATGGCGACAAAGGCAGCATCTCGTGGGGCAACCAGATTCGCAGCTACGTTTTCCAGCCGTATCGCATGGTGAAAGACTTGCGCACCGGCGAACAATCCAGCGACGTGCAAGCCGTAATGGACGGCGCGCTCGACCCGTTCGTGAACGCCTGGCTTCGCGCCGGTTGCCCGCTCAAGCGGATGCAGGGCGTGAAAGATGAGGAGGAATAATCGAAACTATGTTTCCTGAAAATTTCACTCTACTTCAAAACGAAGGATTCTTAATGCAAGGATGCTTCAAGTCTTCTCTGCGGGGATTACGTCAGGTATCTAGCGCCGAACCCGGCCAATTTTATTCTGCGTTTTTCAACTATGTGATTGGCTTGGAGCGTTTGCTCAAAGTAATTTTGATGCTCGACCAGTGGCATGACCAGCGCAAATTCCCCGACAATGAAAAGCTTAAGGAATATGGTCATAAAGTGGATAAACTTTATCAGTTTGTGCGCCCGCTATTTTCAAAATATAAGGTGGAGTGGAAAAGAAATTGGGAGTTAGACGCAATCAATAGCGACCTTCTAATTTTTTTAGCCAGCTTTGCTAACGGTAGTCGTTATTTCAATCTCGAACAATTGACTGGAGTTCCAAACAGGCACGGAGAAAATCCGATTTACCGCTGGCAGCGATTGTTCTATCGCGCGTATCAGCAAGACTACCCAAAAGCAGAGAAGATAGTCACAAAGCCAGATGTGTCAGAAGACACCATGTCTGACAAGGAACTTGCCGGACACCACGTCATTATGATGGCAACCCGCCCCTATGTCTGTTGGCGTTTGATTCAACTGCTTATCCCGTTACAAGCCTTGCTGATTGCTATTCGCGAACAAATTCATAACGATGATCTAGCCCTTCACGGCTCGGATGCAGACCCATCAGTGCCTTACATGGAAGAATTTCTCGATTTCATTTGCGAAGACAAAACTATTGTTTTTGAATCTGAAGACTGGCCGTAAATGAACATCCTCGACGAAATTGTTGAACAAAAGAAACTCGAAGTCGCGAAACTGCCCGCGCGAATCATCGCCGCCGGTGATTTGCGCGACGCGATGTTGGAACACGGCGAGCGCCGTGATTTTATTGCCGCCTTAAAATCTTGTAGGAGACGAGGTGACGAGTCTCAAACCAAAAAAATACAGTCAGAGCCTCCTCACGTCGGCTCCTACGATTCAATTGCGTTGATTGCCGAAGTGAAAAAGGCGTCGCCATCCGCCGGAATTATTTGCGAAAATTTTGATCCGGTAAAAATCGCCAAGGAATACGAGGCGGCGGGCGCAAGCTGTCTTTCCGTTTTGACCGACGAAAAATTTTTCCAAGGCTCGCTCGATTATCTCCGCCAAATCCGCGCCGCCGTAAAAATTCCCTTGCTGCGAAAAGACTTCATCATTGATGAGCGCCAGATTCTCGAAGCCATCGAATGGGGCGCGGACGCCATCCTGCTCATCGTCGCCATTTTGACCGACGCGCAACTGGCAAAATTTCACTCGCTTGCGGTTGAAGCCGGACTTGCCGTTTTGGTTGAAGTGCATGACGAGGAAGAATTGGAGCGCGCGTTGAAAATCTCGCCCGCGCTCATCGGCGTGAACAACCGCAACCTGAAAAATTTCCAGGTCGATTTGGCGACGACCGAGAAGTTGGCAGCGCGGCTTAAAAGTAGGGCAGGCTTCCAGCCTGCCTTGGACAGGCAAGATGCCTGTCCTACTTTGCTGGTCGCCGAGAGCGGCATCCACACGCGCGCCGACGTGGAGCGTTTGAAAAAATGCGGCGCAAAAGCAATTTTGGTCGGTGAATCGTTGATGAAGAATGGCGACATCAAAACGAAAGTCCGCGAGCTGATTGGTTAATTTGTAGGAGACGAGGTGACGAGTCTCATTTTAATTTCCTGCAATTAGTTAGAGACTCGTCACCTCGTCTCCTACTTTCTTGAAGCCAGTTGCTTCGCCAATCGAATCGCCGCGATCATGGATGACGGATTGGCAATTCCTTTTCCGGCGATGTCGTAGGCCGTGCCGTGGTCGGGCGAGGTGCGGATGAAGGGCAGGCCGAGCGTCCAGTTCACGCCGGTGTCAAACGCGACGGCTTTCAGCGGCGCGAGTCCCTGATCGTGATACATCGCCACGACCGCATCAAAATCCCCTTGCAGCGCATAGTGAAAAACCGTGTCGCCGCTCAATGGCCCAACAACATCGAAGCCCTTTTTTTGCAAAGCCGAAACTGTTGGTGAAATTATTTTTATTTCCTCATCGCCAAACTCTCCGCCTTCGCCCGCGTGCGGGTTCAAACCGGCGACGGCGATTTTTGCGCGCGGCAATTGCAAATCGCGGCAGGCTTGCGCGGCGAGTTCGATGGCGAGCGTGATTTTTTCCGCCGTCAATTTTTCGAGAACGGACTTGATGGAAATATGAACGGTGGCGAGCGCGACGCGCAGCCAGCGTCCGGCTGCGTCCGTGCCGAGCAGCATCATCGCGGTGCGTTTGGTGCCGGCGAGTTCGGAGAGAAATTCCGTCTGGCCGACAAAACTGTAACCGGCGCGGATGATGGATTCCTTGTTGACCGGCGCGGTGACGAGGGCATCAAGTTCGCCGCGCAGACAACGCTCGCCGCCGTCGCGCAACGCAGTGACAGCAAGGTTGGCGGCAAGTGATGAACCAGACGGCAGATTTTTTGGCAGTGATTCCAGCGAAGGATTATAAGTAAAAAACTTTGCGCCGTCGTCGTAGCTGGAAAAACACTTCAGGGGCAGATTAATTGAAAGTTTTCCATTCAGCCGCGCAAGCTGTTCCTCGTCGCCGATGAAAAGATATTTTGTTTCATCACGCGGCGCTTCGGCGGCGACGGCCTTGAGCGCGACTTCGGGGCCGACGCCGGTGACATCGCCGAGGGAAATGCCGATCCAGTTTTTCATCGTGCCGCGCGACACGGCAATTTCAGAAGTAGCGGACGAAGGTCTTTTTCTTCAGACCGTCAATCCACTGTTTTTCCAACTGGGCCTGCTGCTGGACGCGGAGCGTTTTCTCGATGTCGGCGCGGACATCGGCGAGCGGCTTGGCGTGCGCGGGCATTTTGTCCTCGACGAGCATGAGATAGACGGCGTCGGGCGTGTCAATCGGATCGCTCATCTGGCCGGGCTTGAGCGCGAAGGCGACATCGCTGAGTTCCTTGCGGAGAACGGAGCGTTCGACCCAGTTCCATTCACCGCCTTCATGCTGCTGCGAGCCTTGCGAATAAACGGCGGCCATCTGGGCGAACGTCGCGCCTTCCTTGATTTTAGTGGCGATTTCGCCGGCGAGCGCGAGGGCGTTGGTGTCGTCGGCGGAGGTTTTGTTCAGGACGATCATGCGCAGTTTGGCCTGGTCGTCCACCTTGAAATCGCCCAGGTGCGTCGAATAATAATTTTCGACCTTGTAGGGCGAGATAATGACTTCGCGCTGGACGTTCTGGTTGCGCAGGGCGGATTCGATGTATTGTTCGCGCACTTGTTTGCGGTATTCCTCGTAGGTGAGGCCCTGCGCCTGCAAGGTCTTCATCAGCGTGACGCGGTCGCCGATTTTGCGGATGCGCTCCGCCATCAGCTCGTCCACCGCGCTGTCCGGCAGCTTGTAGCCTTCCGTGTCGAAGCTGTGCAAAATCAAGTCGCGCTCCACGAGCTGTTCGAGGCTGTCATGATCCGCGTCGGTGAGCTTCTGCTGTAAGACATCCGGTTGCGCGGCGTATTCGCGGGCGAGTGTTTCGGTTGCCGGTCGCATATAATCCCGCACTTCGTCGGCCGTGATGACGCGCTCGCCGACCACGGCCTTGATGCCGTCATAATCAACAACTTCGGCACGCGACAAGAAAGGCGCGCACACCGCCACGGCCAGCATCGGGATGAACCGGAAAAATTTCATCGAATTTTCAGAATGGTAACAATCGCCTCCGCGCGGTCAAGCGCAGTCAAGGCCTGGCTTTGGAAACCCACCACATCACCGCGGCGAGGATGCCGCCAAACACCAGCGCGACCGCAATCGCCCAGCCCAGAATAATTTTCTGCTTGCGGTAAAAATTTTTCCCGCCCTGGCCCGGCAGCAGGTAAAACCGCTCGCGCGGCTTGTTTTTTTTGCTGAACAACACGCGAACTTCTACCAGATACCCGGTTCCGCCACAAGCCGCACGCTTGCGGAGCCGGGCGCGGTTCCGCTAACGTCTGGCCGTGCAACTTGAAGACCATCTCGGCGACATCATCCGCAAAGCCCGCGCGATGAACGGCATTTCCGCTGCCGCAGCAGCCGGCGCGGCGGGCATTTCCGAAAGCGAACTGTCCGCACTGGAAAAATCCGGCCAGTTTGAGAAGAAAATGAATTTCGCCGCGCTCGGAAAAATTCTCGGCCTCCAGCCGCAAAAACTCGAAGCCATCGCCGCCGGCTGGCTGCCCGCGAAAAAAGATTTGTCCGGCTGGCGCGAACTTCGCGTCATCACCACCCAGGACACCGACGGCCTCTCCGTGAACTGCTATCTAATCTGGGACGAAGTCCAGCGCGACGCCGCGCTCTTCGACACCGGCCTCGATGCGAAACCGATTCTCGACATCATCGCGGCGGAAAATCTGACGCTCCGGCACATTTTCATCACGCATTCGCACTACGACCACGTCGAAGCGCTGCCGCAACTGCGCGCGGCGTTTCCAAAAGCGCGGCTGCACAGCGGCTCCAAAAGCGCGCCCGTTGACCAGCGCAACAAGACCGCTGAAATCGTCCACCTCGGCGGACTGCGCGTCACGCATCGCGATACGCCCGGCCACGCGGACGACGGCGTGACCTACCTCATCGGCAACTGGCAGGAAGACGCGCCGCACGTCGCCATCGTGGGCGACACGATTTTCGCCGGCTCGATGGGCAACGGCAACGGCCAGTGGGAACTGGCGCGGCGGACAGTTCGCGAACAAATTCTGTCGCTGCCGCCGGAAACTTTGCTCTGTCCCGGCCACGGCCCGCTGACGACGGTGGCCGAGGAAAAGGAATACAATCCGTTTTTCTGATCCGCCTTTGCAAATTGACCGGCCAGATTGAAATTCAAACTGCTTGAAACAACTCGGCAAAAATCACGGCGGCTATCACGGCGAGACCCTTGACATCCGCGCCGTGCTTGCCCAAGTGGAATCTGCCGCACAACGGCACGGCTGGACTGCGGAAATTTTTTGCGAACACGGCGGATTCAAGTGGTTCGCGCTGCGGCGCACACCATCACGAATCACGAATCACGAATCACGAATCTACATTTCAACAGGCATCCACGGCGACGAACCTGCCGGGCCGCTCGCGGCGTTGAAATTGATTCAGGAAAACCGCTGGCCGGTGAACGCGGAGATTTTTTTGCTGCCGTGTTTGAATCCAATCGGCTTCACGTTGAACCAGCGCGGGAACGCCGGCGGCATTGACCTCAACCGCGATTATCGTCATCCAAAAGCCGTCGAAACCCGCGCGCACATCGCTTGGCTGGAGCGCCAGCCGCCATTTGACTTGTATCTCTGCCTGCACGAGGACTGGGAATCGCACGGTTTTTATCTTTACGAACAGAACCCGGATCATAAATTTTCGCTCGCGGAAAAAATCATCGCCGCCGTCCGCGAAACCTGCCCGGTGGATGAATCCGAAAACATCGAAGGCCGCGCGGCGCGTAACGGAATCATCCGTCCGAACATTTCGCCGCAGGAACGGCCCGACTGGCCGGAGGCGCTGTATCTCATCAGCCACAAGTCGCGGCAGGGCTACACGCTCGAAGCGCCGTCGGACTTTCCGCTGGCAACGCGTGTCAATGCGCTCGTCGCGGCGGTGAACGCGGCGCTGAATTTTTGACCCGATGCGCGTGAATTGCAAAAATCCGCGTTCGCATTTTATCCGTGTCCATCCGCGTCCATCCGTGGTTAAATAATTCCCGTGTTGCCTAAAAATCAAAATAACGAAGGGGTTCTTCCGCATATTTTGTTGCAAAACCGTTTGCGCCGCGCCGTGCTTGCTGTTCTGCCAGATGCGGATGTTTCAACCGTGAAGGTTCGCCCGTGCACAGACCCGAAACACGGCGAATACGCCTGTTCTGCGCTTATTGGCATTGCGAAGCAACGAAAACTCAACCCAATGGAATTCGCCGGAAAAGTTGGCGATGAATACGGTAAAATTGCAAATTCAGAACCCTCAAATTTTGAGATTGGAATAACGATGGAGGTTTGGCCTCCCGGTTTTTTTAATTTCCGGTTGAGTAATTATGCAATTACCGAGCAACTTGATCGCGCTGTTCGCGGTGAACATTTATTTTTCGCCAAAGCCGCGTCGCCGAAAACCATCGTCATTGATTTCAGTTCGCCGAACGTCGCCAAGCCGATGCACGTCGGCCACATCCGCTCGACGATTCTCGGCGACTGCCTCGCGCGCGTGCTGCGGCTGCTCGGCCACCGCGTCGTCACGGACAATCACATCGGCGATTGGGGAACGCAATTTGGCCTCATAATTCTTGGATATAAACGTCAACAACGGCTACGTCATGGCGTTTTTATCACCGATGATTTGGAGTTGCTCTACAAACGAATGGTCGAAAGTTCCAAAAACGATCCGAAAATTCTCGAAGCCGTCCGAAACGAATTGGTAAAATTACAAAGCGGCGACGAAGAAAATTTGGCGCTTTGGGAGTCTTTGGTTTTCATATCGAAGGAAGGATTTGATGCTATTTATCATCACCTCGGCGTCAAATTTGATTTCACGCTTGGCGAAAGCTTTTACAATCCAAAATTGAAACCGCTTGTGGACGAATTGCTCGCCGAAAAAATCGCGCGCGAAAGCGACGGCGCGATTGCGATTTTCTTCGACGACAATCCGCAACTTAAAGAGCATCCCGCGCTCGTCCGTAAAAGCGATGGCGGATTCAATTACACCACGACCGATTTAGCGACGCTCGCGTATCGTTTGGAAACTTGGAAGCCTGACGAAATTGTCTACGTTACCGACGGACGACAGCAATTGCATTTTCAACAGATTTTTGCCGCGTTTCAAAAATGGCATAGCGAATCGAAAACAAAACTGGCTCACGTCTGGTTCGGTTCGATTTTGGGCGAAGACGGCAAGCCGTTCAAAACGCGCAGCGGTGAAACAGTGAAGCTCGTTGATTTACTCGAAGAGGCCGAACTGCGTGCACTTGCAATCGTTGACGCCAAAAATCCTGATTTGCCCGACGCGCAAAAAAAAGAAATCGCGCGCGTCGTCGGCTTGGGCGCGGTGAAATACGCCGACCTGCTGCCGAACCGGCAGAGCGATTACATTTTTAGCTGGGACAAAATGCTCGCGCTGCAAGGCAACACCGCGCCGTATCTGCTGTATGCGTATGCGCGGATCAAGAGCATTTTTCGGAAAGCGGAATCATCCTCATCCTCGCACTCATCGTCATCCTCAAAAACCGGAAGTGACGATGAGGAGGAGAATGAGCAAGAGGATGATAAAAAAATCCTTCTGGCTGCGCCGGAAGAAATCGCGCTCGCCAAGCATCTGTTAAATTTCGGCCTCACGCTCGAAGCCGTGGCGGACGAATACCGCCCGAATTTTCTCTGCAACTATCTGTTTGAACTCGCGGGCAAGTTTACTTCGTTCTACGAAAATTGCCCTGTGCTCAAGGCCGAGGATGAAGCCACGCGCGATTCGCGGCTGGCCTTGTGCAATTTGACCGCGCGCGTTTTGAAGCAAGGACTGGAAATGCTCGGCATCGAAACCGTTGAGCAGATGTAAATTTCTCGCGCCGGTTTTGCGTCTCTGCCATCATCCGCCGAATGACGCGCACGGAAAAACTTCTGGCGGAACTCATCGCGCTGCCCAGCGTGAACCCGGCCTTTCTGCCGCCGCGCCATCCAAACGCCGGTGAAAAGCGTGTCGCAGATTTTCTCGCCGCCACCGCCGCGCGCGCCGGACTGGATGTGGAATTTCAAAAAGTTTTGCCCGGCCGTTCCAACATCATTGCGCGTTTGCTGCCGAAAAATAAAATCAAACAAACCATCCTGCTCGCGCCGCATCTGGACACGATCGGCGCGGACGGGACAAAATTTATTCCGCAACGCAAGCACGGACGGCTGCACGGTCGCGGCGCGTGCGACACGAAAGGTTCCGCCGCCGCGATGCTCGCGGCGCTGTGCGAACTGGCGGAATCAAAATCGCGTCCGCAGGAAACGGAAATTATTTTCGCCGGGTTGATTGACGAGGAACACGCGCAAGCCGGTTCGCGGGCGTTCGTAGGACAGGCGTCGCGCCTGTCTCTGACTTTTTGGAAAAAAGGCGACAGGCGCGACGCCGGTCCTATGGTTTTGGCCATCGTCGGCGAGCCGACAAAATTACAGGTCGTCACGGCGCACAAGGGCAGCTTGTGGCTGCAACTCGAAACGCGCGGCAACGCGGCGCACGGCGCGACGCCGCAGCTTGGCAAAAATGCAATTTACGAAATGGCGCGCGTCGTCGAAGTTTTGGAAACGGACTACGCCGAACAGTTGAAAAAAAGAAAACACCGGCTGCTCGGCGCGGGCACGGTGAATGTCGGCGCCATTTGCGGCGGCACGCAGCCAAACATCGTGCCGGACCGTTGCACGATTTCTATTGACCGCCGCACGCTGCCGGGCGAAACGGAAAACGGCGTCCGCCGCGAAATAAATCTGCTGCTGGCGGCAAAAAGGCTGTCCGCGAAAATTTCCCGCGCCAAGCTTGCGCCCGCGCCACCGCTGGAAACGGATTTCAGGCTGCCGCTGGTGCAAAGTTTTTTGCGCAGCGTCGAACAGTCCCGGCCGGCCGGCGTGGATTATTTTTGCGATGCGGCCGTGTTGTCGGCAGGCGGGATTCCGAGCGTGGTGTTCGGGCCGGGCGACATCGCACAGGCGCACACGGCGGACGAATGGATTTCACTGGCGGAGCTGGAACGCGGGAAGAACCGGCTGGTGCGCTTTTTGAATTCGCTTTCCTGAACCAACCCGCTTTTGTATTGTCCAACGCCCATGTCCGCAGAAAAAATTGCCACGCCGCCCGCCGCCACGGAAAAACATTACGTCACGTTTTTCCGACAGAGCGGCTGGATGATGATGGCGTCCACGGCGAGCGGCGCGCTGATGTATTGCGTGCATCCGATCGTGTCGCGCGGAATGTCGAAGGAGGAATACGGCGTGTTCACGACGCTGTTGCAGGTGGTGACAATGATGAGCATTCCGGCGGGCGGCCTGCAGCCGGTCATCGCGCAGCAGCAGGCGGCGGCGGTCACTGACCGGCAGCATCAAGTCGTCGCCAGCGAATTTCGCGCGGTGGGCAAGGTGATTTTTTTTGCGTGGCTGGTCTCAACGCTAGTGGCGGCCGCCTGCTGGCCGCAAATCGTGGCGGCGATGAAAATCCAAAATCCCTGGGCGGTTCCGGTCACTGCCGGCATCGGCCTAATGGCGATGTGGATGCCGCTGGCCATGGGAATTTTGCAGGGGCGGCAGAATTTTTTGTGGCTGGGCTGGACGAGCATTCTCAACGGCGTCGGACGCCTGGGTTTGATTTGCCTCGTCATCCTGGTTTTTCACGGCTGGGCGACGGGTGCGATGAGCGCGGTTCTGTGCGGAATGGCGCTGCTGATTCTTGTCGGCGGCTGGCAGATCCGCGACGTCTGGAAAATTGAGACGACGCAGGTCGAATGGAAAAACTGGCTGAAACGCTTGATTCCGCTGACGCTTGGGCTGGGCGCAGCGCAATTCATGTTGAGTGCGGACATGATTTTCACGCAAAAATATTTTCCGGCGGATCAAACGGGATTTTACGCGGCGGCGGGGATGATCGGCCGCGCGCTGGTTTTTTTCACGCAGCCACTGACCACAGTGATGTTTCCGAAACTGGCGCGGAGCGCGGCGACCGGAGAAAAGTCGCACGCTTTGGTGCTGGCGCTGGGCGCGACGGTTTTCGCGGGTGCCTGCGCGGCGGTCGCCTGC
>Ga0075522_10002971_pt1 | contig 12452 bp, 9 predicted proteins | sample NGEPerA_FD_74796 | JGI IMG/M metagenome (GOLD analysis project Ga0075522, IMG submission 74796) | Arctic peat soil microbial communities from the Barrow Environmental Observatory site, Barrow, Alaska, USA - NGEE PermafrostL2-A | ecosystem: Environmental > Terrestrial > Soil > Wetlands > Peat ... | reverse complement strand
CGGAGGCAGGGTAAACCCCACACGGAGCAAGACCAAATAGGGAGGGAAGCGGAAGCCAAAGGCCAGGCTTCAGCTGCGCATCGGCCCGATGCGGCAAGGCGGCTTGAGCTATTGCCGAAACCTCCGGGTAGGTCGCTGATGAGTGTCCGCAGCAATGCGGCGCCTAGAGGAATGACCGCATAGAACAGAATTCGGCTTACGGGTTCTCTTGCCGAATCACACGAGCCCCGGCTGGGATATTCCCCGCCGGGGCTCACCACGTTGAGCGGTGCTAATGCGCATCCATTTAAAAAGGGGAGCAGGAACTGAGGCCTCCTGCCTCGGTGAACAACGGAGGGAGCAGGGGTCCTCAGCCACCGTCAACACGGAGGGAGCAGGGGTCTTCAGACCCCCGAAAAAGCGCAAAAGACATAGCGGCTTTAGCCGCGGAGGTCTGATTCCCGATCCATCCGCTAAGATCAAATCCATGCTGCGAGTAAAGCGTTTAGAAGCATCGGCCCGGCTCCCGGTAGTAGCTCACCCCGGCGAAGACCTTGGCTACGACGTCTTCGCCCTCGAAACAACCGCCCTCGCCCCCCGCGCCACGATAAAAGTCCGCACCGGCATCGCTGTCGAAGCCCGCGACCCCGTCACCGGCGCGCCGCTCGGCCTGCTGGTTCGCGATCGCTCCTCGATGGCCGCACGCGGAATCGCCACCACCGGCGGCGTCATTGATGCGGGCTACCGCGGCGAAGTCCTTATCCTGATGACCAACCTCGGCGACACGGCCGTAGAGCTCAAGGCCGGCGAAAAGATCGCCCAGATGGTGCCCGTCCACGTCCTCACCGGCCCGGTAGAAGACGCCGAAGCACTCGAAGACTCCGCCCGCGCCGAAAAAGGCTTCGGCAGCTCCGGCAAATAACTCCGGGTGCCCTAAACCCGCCACAAACAAACCCGGGTGCCCCATGTCCGGATTCTCGGACATGGGATAGCAAGTCCCTAAACCCGCCACAAACAAGCTAAAAGCTAAGCGCTGACCGCTTAAAGCTGCCTTCAGCGGAACGCAACCCGCCAACTCTGCGTATCCTAGAGAAGAGGCCTGGCGGATCTTTGCGCTTGCACGCCTTTTCGCGTCCTTATACCTGCTTTTGTCGCACTCCGGCAACTGGCGGAGAGAGAAATCAGATCGATGCTATTCGGTGAAGCCGTCAAACTCGCGCTCCAATCGCTGTGGAGCAGTAAACTGCGCACCATCCTCACGCTGCTCGGCGTCATTATCAGCGTGTCTTCGGTCATCATGGTGGTCACGCTCACTAACGGGGCCAAGGAATTTGTCACCTCCAAGGTCAACACGTACGGCGCTTCGGTCATCACCGTCAGCAAGATGCCGCAGACCTTCATGACCATCGACGAGTATGTGGAGTTTCAAAAGCGCAAAGACGTCACCTACGACGACTATCGGGCCATTCTTGACCGCTGCCGCGGTTGCGTCTCCGTTGGCGCGTCGCGGAGCAGCACCGGCAAGGTTGTTCGCGGAACCAGTTCCACCACCGACACTGAAATTCGCGGCTGGACATGGACCATGCCGCCCATCTCCAACCTGAATATCGAAATTGGCCGGGGATTTACTGAAGTCGAAGACACACACTCGTCGCATGTGGCTATCGTCGGCTCCGACATCGTAGACAATGTGCTTGGCCCCGGCGATCCTCTCGGCAAGGAGATTCGAGTTGACGGCGCGCCTTACACGGTCATCGGCGTTGGCGAGCGGCAAGGCAAGATGCTCGGCCGCAGCATGGATAACTGGGTGGCGATACCTCTCAGCTGTTTCCTGCAGGCCTACGGCGCACATCGCACTTTGAGCATCATGGTTGACGCGGGCGGCGGCGGAGTTGTGCTGGATGCAGTTTCAGATGAGTTGCGCACCATCATGCGGACGCAACGTCACCTCGCTCCCGGCATTAAAGACTCGTTCTCAATCGACTCCAGCGCTACCTTCCAGAATCTGCTCGCCACCGTGCTGAACAATTTCGGTGCGGTTGTTGCAGCCATTGCAGCCGTCTCCCTGATCGTGGGCGGCATCGTCATTATGAACATCATGTTGGTCAGCGTAACCGAGCGAACGCGCGAAATCGGCGTGCGCAAGGCCCTCGGTGCCAAGCGGCGCGACATTCTGCTTCAGTTCCTCATCGAATCCGCAACCGTTGCGCTCGTCGGCGGCATCATCGGTATCTTTCTGGGCATCGCAGCAGCCAAAATCATTACCCTGATCATCGCCTTTCCTTCGGTCGTCGCCATCTGGTCAATCCTCGTGGCTCTGTTTGCCTCAACATCCGTGGGTCTGTTCTTCGGAATCTATCCCGCACACAAAGCCAGCGCCCTCGATCCAATTACAGCGCTGCGGGCGGAGCTATAAACCATGAGGCTTGCGGACACACATGAATCGGTAATTCTGGCACTCGACACGCTGCGCAAAAACAAGATGCGCTCGGGGCTCACCGTTCTCGGCATCTCCATCGGCATCGCCACCGTGATTCTCATTTCGTCCGCCATCAACGGGCTCAACAGCAACATTAACGACTTCGTCAGCTCACTTGGCACCAACAGCCTGTGGGTCTTCCATTACGAACCCTTCGGCCACCGCCCAACCACTGAAGAGCAGAATCGTAAAAAGCTCACCTATGAGGACGGTGTGTCACTGCGCGACCTGCCGCACGTTGTCGCTGTCGATCCGGAGCTGACCTACCAGAATTTTCAAACCGGCCTCGGCAGCGTTGCCATTAAGCACGGCACACACCAGGTTCAGAATTCAATTCTGAATGGAGCCACCACTGCGGTCACTGAGGTCGGGGACATCAACCTGACCGAAGGCCGCATGTGGACCGAGAACGAGGAAGAGCGCCGCTCTAATGTGGTTATCCTTGGCCATGATTCCGCTGAAGATCTATTTCCCGGTGAGTCGCCCCTGGGCCAGGAAATTGAATGTAGCGGCGATGTGTTCACCGTCATCGGCGTGCTCGACAAGCAGAAGCAGCCTTTCGGAAGCGGCCGCAATACGCAAGACAACTCCGCCTACTTCCCGCTTGATACTTTCCGCAAAATCCATCCTGAGGTCCTCGATTATTGGATCGTGGTCAAGTACGACGACCCCGCCAACAAGGCGCTGGTCACTGAGGAAGTCCGCGAGCGCTTGCGCATACGACGCAAACTCACCGTTCAGCAGGACGACAACTTCGCGCTCTTCAGCCCCGACTCGCTCACTCGTCTTTGGAACCAGCTTACCGGCGGCCTTTTTCTCTTCATGGTTGCCGTCTCCTCGGTCGGCCTGATTGTGGGCGGCGTGGGCGTCATGAACATCATGCTGGTCAGCGTCACCGAACGCACCAGGGAGATCGGCGTGCGCAAAGCTGTCGGCGCCACAAAATCAAATATCCTGCTTCAGTTCACGCTTGAGGCCATCACCCTTTGCATGGTCGGCGGACTGCTCGGCATTCTGGCCGGATCGCTGCTCACGCTTATCCTGCATTTCGCCGTTTCGTTCCTGCATGCCTCGCTTTCTTTTGCCTGGGTGAGCATCGCATTTGCTGTCGCATGCGTAATTGGCCTCGTCTTCGGCATCTATCCCGCGTGGAAGGCGGCAAACCTCGATCCGATCGAAGCGCTGCGCTACGAGTAACACAGTTTCACAAAGACTTGTACCCGTTTTCTGGCTCTTCGGGTGTGCTTTTATGCGCACCCCAATGACGGGTCAAAACCAGAGATAATCTAGCCATGCCCCATGTTCTTGCGTTGGCAGTAGAGATCGTCACTACGGTGCTGACCGTGGCCGGTATGGCGTATTTTCTGGCGTCGATGGTTGCCGCGCGCATCTATCTTCGCCGCCGCCGTGCTCCGTTGCCCGCCTTCGCTCCCGGGGTTACGGTACTCAAATCGCTCAAGGGTCTCGACCCCGGCATGCTCGATGCGTTTCGCAGCCATTGCCGGCAGGATTACGCGGGCGAGTTTGAACTGCTGTTCGGCATTTCGTCCTTCGACGACCCCGCCGTGTCTGCCGTGGAGCGGCTCAAGACGGAGTTTCCGCATGTAGCCATCAGCCTCATTGAATGTCCTGAGCGGCTGGGCGCCAACGGCAAAATCAGCACGCTGTTTCAGCTCGCCATCCACGCGCGCTATGACTATCTGCTCATCAACGATTCAGACATTACGGTTTCGCCCAAGTATCTCGAACGCGTGATGGCTTGTTTTGGCGCGCAGAATCCGCAGTCGGCGTCGAAGCCCGCGCGCATCGGAATGGTGACGGCGCTTTATCGCGGACGCACTCACGACACGCTCGGCTCGCGGCTTGAAGCGCTCGGCATCGCTAGTGATTTCATGCCCGGGGTTCTGCTCTCACGAATGATTGAGGGCAGTTTGAAGTTCGGCCTTGGTTCAACGCTTGCAGTACGCCGCGATGCGCTGGACGAAGCAGGCGGCCTGATCGCGCTCGTCGATCAACTGGCTGACGACCACCAGATGGGTGCTCGCATCGTTAGTGCAGGGTACTCCATTGCACTCAGTCCGGAAGTGGTGGAGACAGCGATTCCCGCTTACAACTGGGGAGGATTTGTCGATCACCAATTGCGCTGGGCACGCACTGTTCGCGACGCCAGTCCCGGTGGCTACATCGGCCTTATCTTTACGCACGGCTTTGCGTGGGCGCTGTTGAATCTGATTGCCAGCGGCCTCAGCCCGCTTAGTCTGTGGCTCTTCGGCATGAGCTTCTTCCTGCGTCTCGCCCAAGCCATGACAGTAGGCACTGAGGTACTGGGCGACCACCAGGTGCTTCCCAGCCTGTGGCTGTTGCCATTCCGCGACGCAGTTCAAATGTGCATCTGGATAGCAGGCTTCGCCGGCAACACAATCGTCTGGCGCGGCGAAAAATTCCAATTGCAAAAGGGCAAGCTGCTACGCGACCAATCCATCAGAACGAAGCAATAAGCTTTCCGCTCTCAGCAGGACACCGATCCTTCACTCACCGATGATGTGTGGGTGCCCCATGTCCGGATTTTCGGACATGGGATACCACAACCCTCACTCCACCACAAACAAGCTGAATGCTGACGGCTGATAACTGAAAGCTGTCTTTTCAATCCGCCGCCGGCGGCGTCACCCTCTCATCCACGCGAATCTCCTGCGTATCGAACGTCAGGCACTCACCCAGTTCGTTAAAACTCTTATCCCACCGGGCGCGGTCTTCACTTGAGAGCGCACTGAGTGATCCGTTGGCATTGCGCAGAATTTCATACCAGATATTCTGCGCCTGCCACAGGTTCAACTCGAATGGCAGGTCGCTCACCACACGGGCAAGAGCAAGGGCGCGATCTAGTATCTCGATCGATCCACCTGAAGCCTGCAGTTCCACCATCGCCCGCTTCATGCGTTGATCGACGATGTAAGAGAGAGTCGTCGTGTCGAGTTGCACCTGGTCACTCTTTGCCAGGGCCAGGTAAGACCGCGCCTGCGCCTGGTCAATTGGGTCGCTCTCAAGTACGCGGCGCAATCCGGCGTTGATGGCAAAACCCGCGGCAAGCGTAAGTGCCGGGGGCTTAGGCAGGCCGGACTGCGATAGAAAGTGCAGCAGGCTGGCGTGATCCTGATAAATCGTCGTGAGCGAATTTTCGATGTCCCACAGCGTCGAGTTGAGAATCAGCTTCACAATCCGCCGCTGCTCATCGCTGAAAAGCGATGTGAGCGAGTAGTTCACGCTGCCGTAATGCTGGTCGAGCAGGCGAATCACCTCTGGGAAATCGGCGCGTTGCACCTGGGCGATGACCTGCGCGGCGAATTCTTCAAACGCGGTGGACTCCTTATCGCTGTATGGCTTCACAGCCGCCGTTATATTCTGGTCGCCAAAATGCAGCACAGCAAACGAGAACGACTGGGTATGCCCGGTGATCTGGCTGGAAATAGTAACTCGTCCAACGGCCAGCCGGCCGCGTCCGGACGTTGCAATCTCATAGGAGATGCGCCGCGCATGAAAGCAGAACAGATCGGTCTCGTCGCCAAAAGAAGAGAACACTGAGCTGATGGCATAGTGGGCCGCCACCTGCTCCAGGTTCACTTCCATGGCCGCAACACACTTCTTGTAGATCTTGGCGCCATCGCCGGCGCTTGCCACATTGGAATGGGCTTGCTCAAGGTGTGCCAGAAAAGCAGGCTCCAGCGACTCATCGTTGAATAGCCAACTGGCCAGTTGAATCACCCGCGCGGCATAGGCAATCACCTGCACAGTTTCAATTCCAGAGATGTCGTCGAAGAACCACCCGCAACTTGTATACATAAGTTGCGCGTGTCTCTGCATCTCCATCAACTCAAGAGCGCGAACTCGCTCCTCTGCTGAAAGCTCGTGTTTTGCGTGTTCCTTGAAGTAGCGATCCATCGAATCAGCTGAACGATCGAGCATTACATTGATGTACCCGTCCCGCGCAGCCCAAACGTCGCGAAACAGCTTATTGCCTTCCCTCTCGGTCAGCGGCACCAGGGCATCGCGCAGCTGGTCGAGGGCTTCGCGCAGCGGAGTGCGCCAGAGCTGATTCCAGCCCGGCTTGCCGCCGTTGCACCCGCAGTTTGAGCGCCAGCGTTCCACTCCATGCGCGCAGCTCCACGACGTGTCTTCGACAATTTCGCACTCGTATTCGGGAGGAAACTGCGCCAGGTAATGACCGTAATTGGTCACGACTGTCGAGGAATCTTCATTCAGCAAACGAACCGCATAGGCTAGCGCCATCTCCCCATATTTGTGATGATGGCCGTACGATTCGCCATCGGTGGCCACATGTACGAGTTGCGGTGTAGCGCTACCTGAAAAACTGGATTTGAGACGCGCAGCAAAACTCTCCCCAGAATTCAGCAGTCCTTCAAACGCGATTCCGCGCGACACCGGGCCGTTATAGAAGAACACCACAAGCGAAGCGCCTGATTTAAAGCGAACCAGGTATGGGTGCGTGGTATCTACGGAGGCGCTCGGTGTATCAACCCATTCAGCTTCTTTCCTTTCGGCATCAACTTTCAGCGGCCGAATCCTTTTACATTGATGGGGCGCCAGAACCGTGAACTTGATTCCATTCTCGGCAAGGTGCCGGAGAGTCTCGTTATCGGCAGCCGTTTCAGCCAGCCACATTCCTTCAGGAAATATTCCGAATGTGTTCTCGTGTACGGTAATGCCCCAGCGGATCTGCGTAATGCGATCGCGAGTGCTCGCCAGGGGCATGATCAAGTGGTTGTAGACCTGCGCCAGCGCGGAGCTGTGGCCGTAATACCTCTTACGGCTGCGGCTTTCACCATCCAGAATCATGCGGTAGGTGCGCGGCGTTTTTTCTTTAAGCCAGCTCAGCAGCGTAGGACCGAAGTTGAAACTGATGTGCCCGTAATTATTGAGGATGTGCGTGATCTGGTTTTCGATATTGACAATGCGGGCGGCGCCGTTGGGGGCGTAGCATTCAGCGCACACGCGTTCGTTCCAGTCGTGGTACGGGGCAGCGGAGTCCTGGGTCTCTACCGTTTCCAGCCAGGGGTTTTCGCGCGGCGGCTGGTAAAAGTGGCTGTGGATACAAATAAAGTGTTTGCTTGGCGGCATGAAGACTCTCGTTCCCTCTCCCCTTATCGGAAAGGCACGCTATTTACGTTATTTTAGGCTGGAGCGGCCAGCAGGTGCTGTACTCCGCGCCAGATCGCAGGCACGCCACATGTACCAGCTGGCCACGGAGCGATAGGGCTTCCAACGCATGCCGCGGCGAAAAAGTACATCTGGCTTCGGCAAATCTTTTGATGCCAACTGCCTAGATTTTGGTACTCGCTGGAATGTCAGCGCATAGCCTTTGCGCACCCCGTAGTCGGAGACTGGCAAAACGTCAGGACGCCCCAGCCGGAAGATCAGAAGCATCTCTACCGTCCACGGACCAATGCCGCGCACCTCGGTAAGACGCTCAACAATGTCGGCATCAGGCATTTTCACAATCACGGAGTGTGAGGGGACCGTACCGTCGATCGTGCGCGCCGCGAGGTCTTTGAGCGCCAGAATCTTGTTGCGAGAGACGCCGGCCGCACGGAGAACCTCGTCAGGGGTCTCGACCAGCAGTTTAGGGCTTGGGTCCCCTCCGTAGTACTCGCGCACGCGGCGATGGATGGTGGCCGCTGCCTTGCCGTGCAATTGCTGGTAAAGGATTGATTCAAGCAGCGCTTCAAAAGGCGTCACCGATGAATCGATACGGAGCGTGAACGGGCCCGCACGATCAATCAGCTCACCGAGCTTGGGATCCGCGGACTTCAGATGCGCGATGGCCTTTTTCGCATCGAATGGAAGCTTGCTGTTGCGGCCATTGTTGATCATGGGGGGAGTTTATCGCACCGGAGGATCACAGCGCGCCTAGAACGGCAACGTTAGAGTGTAGGCGAGCATTGTGATTTACTTGCCTGGCGTACGATTGTAGTTGATCTCTTTATTTTGGGTGAGCTTGCAAATACCTCCCGGATGGGTTGCATGAGTTCGAATCAACGCGAGGGTAATGGAAGGTGATCGGTTTTGGGGGCAATAGAAATTCTGCAAGATGGAACCACGACGTTTCTCTTGTGCTGTTCGCGATAGCGGGGCTTGTCGGCTTGATCAGCCGTCCCTCAGTTTTGCCTTTCGGTCCCGGATACGAAATGGTTGCTTTGGCCACGAATCTGGACCATTACGGCTCCTTTGCAAACCCGCTTATGAGTTTGCAGTCGGGACCAAGCGCACTGGCTCCGCCCCTGTATCCCCTATTCCTTGCCGGATTGATGAAAGCATGCAGCACCCCCACATTCCTCTTATGGGCAGTCTCATTAGGAGATATTCTTGCGAATGCACTCGCAGCAGCATTGCTACCTCGCGTATCGCAGCTCCTTTTCAATGACATTTGGCCCGGTACAGTCGCAGGAGTCTTTTGGCTGTTATCAGCGCAATTGTTTCCGAGCTGGGACGCGAATTACACGTTACCACTATTGCTGCTGTTCTGCCTTTTCTCTGCTTCCGCCATAACGTCCCGGAAAATCCTTGGCTTTGGCGTCGTTACCGGATTGCTGGCTGGCTTCTTGTTCCTCTTGAATCCGATGACGCTGCTTATATTCGCTCCGTGGCTCGTGCATTTACTTGTGTTTCGTGGCGTACCCTTTAGACGAGCGGCCACTTACTGTTGCATAGTTCTTGGAATTGTTCCTCTCATAGCGACGCCTTGGATTGCACGAAACTATCGAGTCTTTGGAAGCGTACTCGTGCGGACCGGCCTTGGACTCAACATCTACTTCTCAAATAACGACTGTTCGAATACAAACCTTTTTGACGATCTGCATAGCGGTTGTGCGACCGTCTACCAACCCAATTACAATTCTGCCGAAGCGAGGGCTTTCCGTGATTTAGGGGAGTTGAACTATGATCGTACCCGTCTTGAGATGGCGAAGACATGGATGCGAAGCCATCCCGATCGCTTCGTTCATTTGACCTTTTCTCGTTTTGTAGCATTTTGGTTTCCAAACACATTCGAATATCCGTTCAAGGCAATAGTGATTTGGATCTTCACTCTGCTGTCAATCCCGGGGTTAGTTTTGATGGCATACAGTCGGATACCCGTCACCGCCTTCGCGGTAATGGTTCTCCTCGGATATCCACTCGTCTATTACGTCATCGTGAGCGACGTTCGATATAGATACCCTATTCTTTGGCTGTCATTGCTGCCCGCGGGGTATCTTTTCGTTTGGCTCGTGCGGCTCGCACGCGAACGTTGGCAATCGATCCCGACTTAAGCAGAAAAGCCCATTCCAGTTGCGATTCATCCGAACTGCCTGATTGATTCGGATCCCGCAGATCGCGATCATACTGCTTGAGCCACCCTGGTGCTTCCACTAGCTAGTACCATGGAGGAAGAGACTGAACAGGAGTCGAACGATCATGAAGATGCGACCCGGTTCGCAAACCGGATTTCTGTTGTGCGGCAAAGAGTGGATCGACGGAGAAGCAATGGAAGTGCGCTCGCCCTGGGATCAGGGGCTGGTTGGACGCGTCACCATTGCCACCAGGGCGGACGCGCGTCAGGCCGTAAGCCATGCCGTTGCAAGTTTGCGCCGCACGCGTGCTCTGCCGCGATGGAAACGGCGCGAGATTCTTGAAGACGTAGCGGCCGCGCTCATTGAACAAAAGGAGCGCTTCGCTCAGTTGATTGTGGCAGAAGCAGGCAAGCCCGTTCGGCAGGCGCGCACTGAAGTGGATCGCGCTGTGGTCACCTTCAAAACCGCCGCGGAAGAAGCCGCGCGCTTGGGTGGCGAGAGTCTTCCTCTGGATCTGACCGAGGGAAACGAAGGCCGCTGGGGGCTGATTCAACGCTTTCCCGTGGGTCCGGTTCTGGCGATAACGGCATTTAATTTTCCATTGAACCTGGTGGCCCACAAACTGGCGCCCGCGTTGGCGGCTGGTTGCCCCGTGATTCTGAAGCCCGCTCCGCAGACTCCATTCACCGCTCTGGCCCTTGGCGAGGTGATCCTGAAAGCGGGTTGGCCCGAGGAAGCGCTTGCCGTGCTCACGTTGAGCAATGCCGACACCGCGTGGCTGGCCGAAAAAGAAGAACGCGTTAAGCTGGTGAGCTTTACCGGATCGGCAAAAGTTGGCTGGGAGCTGAAAGCGCATTCCGGGCGCAAACGGGTGCTGTTGGAACTTGGCGGGAATGCAGCATTAATTGTTCACTCAGACTGGCCTGACCTGGATGAAGCCGCCGCGAGAACGACGCATGGCGCATTTGGATTTGCGGGACAGTCCTGCATCAGCGTGCAGCGAGTGTTCGTGCATCGCTCCATCTTCCAGACTTTTCTCTGGAAGGTCGCGGAACACGTAAAAACGCTTGTCTCCGGCAATCCAACGGATGAGGCCACTGATTTGGGCCCGCTGGTTCGTCTGGGCGAGGCTGAACGTGTGGAAGCGTGGGTAAAGGAAGCCGTCGAAGGCGGCGCCAAACTCATCACCGGCGGAGAACGCAAGGGCTCCATGATCGAGCCGACTATTCTTACAGGAACCAAACCGGGTATGAAGGTACGTGACGAAGAGGTGTTTGGTCCGGTGGTGGTAATAGAACCTTACGATGAATTTGAACAGGCGCTCGCTGAAGTGAATCACTCAAAATATGGGCTGCAGGCCGGCTTGCTTACGCGGGATGCGGGTCGCATTCTTACCGCCTATCGCGAGCTCGAAGTTGGAGCGCTGATTGTGGGCGACACGCCCAATTGGCGGCTTGATCCCATGCCTTACGGTGGAGTCAAGGAGTCGGGGCTGGGCCGCGAAGGAATCCGATTTGCGCTGGAAGAGATGACGGAGCCCCGCATGCTGGTGATGACTGGGATCGGATAGACAGAAAGCGCGGAGTGGTTGCCCTGCCGGCTCCGCGCAATCTCGTTAAGCCGTGGTGCGGCTGTGCTTGCGGATGTTGACGATTTCGTCCGCGGGAATATGCAGGAACTCCAGAAACTCCTGGTGTTCCGCGGGAGCCGAGCGTTCGAACTCAGCGTGCCAGCGATGCATTTGTTCGTCGCTCAAACCGCACGCTTTCATAATGGAAACCCACTTTTCTTTGGAAATCATTTTTGCCTTTCCGAGAGCTTCGCTCTGCAATAGCTTGAGGATCGCCCGCTGATGGTCGCGCAGAGTTGCAATCTCTGCGTCGAGTTCAAGCAAACGCCTCTTGAGCACGCCGGAAGCTTTGCCTCCGGTGTGCCTGGAATTGGTGCTCAGAATCGCGCGAATGTCATCGATCGTCAGGCCTGCGTCGCGATAGGAGCGGATCTGAAGCAGACGTTGCGCGTCTGCCTCACAGTAATACCGATAGTTGCTGCCACTGCGCTGTGGCGGTGGTATCAGGCGAATCGATTCGTAGTAGAGCAGGGTGGTGCGGCTAACACCGCACCGCCGGGCGAGTTTGGTCACCGTTAGCATCGTCCACCTTTACTTTGAACCCTGTAGTTATAGACAGGTCAAGAGATTTCAAAAGAAATCTTACTCGACTTTTTCGCCGGGTGTTGCTTCACGGCACAGGGGGATTGGACCTGTCAGAGGCAGGGGGGATTAGAGGACAGGTTGATGCACCCGCAACACACGGATCCGGCCTGCGCAGGACTTGGTCTGCGGCAGCGGGAATGAATGAACGCGGGGAAGAAAAATGTTCAACACAATAAAAATCTATTACTTCTTTGCTCTTTGTGCGGCCCAGCGCCTGCGTTGGGCGTCGGCAATACGTTTGCGAGCTTCGGGGCTAAGTACGTGTTTCTTCCGCGTTGAGCTCTTTCCATTATTTTCAGGGTAGTGAACGGCCTCGCCGCCGCTATTGGCTAACAACGATCGCACCTGTGTGAGGCGTGCGATTTCAGCATCAATTTGAGAAAGGATCGACTCGATAGCCATAATTCGAAATAATCCGGGTTCACCTTTACAA
>Ga0075522_10002965_pt1 | contig 12467 bp, 16 predicted proteins | sample NGEPerA_FD_74796 | JGI IMG/M metagenome (GOLD analysis project Ga0075522, IMG submission 74796) | Arctic peat soil microbial communities from the Barrow Environmental Observatory site, Barrow, Alaska, USA - NGEE PermafrostL2-A | ecosystem: Environmental > Terrestrial > Soil > Wetlands > Peat ... | reverse complement strand
CGCTCGCCGACCCAGCGATCGACGCTGTCGATGAACGCCGACAGCGCAACGCGGTCGCTGCCGCCGAGCGCGTCCCCAAGCGCATGCAGTTCGCGCGGATCGACCCGCGGCAATGTCGCCAGCAGCGCCGCCGTGCGCTGATGCAGTTTCAACGCATCGCCGCCGAGCAGCGTCAGCGTTCGCGCCACGCTGCCCTCGGAAGCCTCGGCCGCCTCTGCCAACGCGGGATCGTCGGCCGCGATACCAGTGGCGGTCGCGGCGGCCGCGATCACCTCGGGGATTGCGAGCGGACGCAACATCAGCTTGCGGCAGCGCGACAGGATCGTCGGCAGCACCCGTGCCGGCGCGTGGCTGACCAGCAGGAACAGCGATTGCTGCGGCGGCTCCTCGAGCACTTTCAATAGCGCATTGGCCGCGTTGGGATTGAGCTCATCGACGGTGTCGACGATACAGACCCGCCAGCCGCCGACCGCCGCGGTCGAGCCGAAGAACGAAATGGTCTCGCGGGTCTCATCCACCGTGATCACGGTACGCAGCACGCCCTTGTCGTTGAGCGAACGCTCCAGCGTCAGCAGGCCACCATGCGCGCCGGCGGCGACCTGGCGCGCGACATGATCGGACGGATCGACCCACAGCGTCTCCGCGCCCTGCACGGCCGTGCCTGATGGCTCGCGATGCCTGAGCACGAAGCGGGCCATCCGATAGGCCAGCGTCGCCTTGCCGATGCCCTGTGCGCCGCCGATCAGCCATGCGTGCGGAATCCGCCCACTCCGATAGGCGTTCAGCAGCGCGATCTCCGCCTCGCGATGGCCCGAGAGCGTGCTGGTTTCGCGCGGATGCGCCACCGTCATCTGGGGCTCGACCTGACGCGGGCTCATGCCGGGGTAACCGCGTTGCCGACAGCGGTCGTGAGCAGGCGGTCGCGCAAGGCGGCCCATACGCTTGCGGCGACCGTGGTGGGATCGGGCGTGGCGTCGATCAGCACGCAGCGGTCGGGCTCGCCGGCCGCGATCTGCCGGTAGGCCTCGCGCAAATCGTGATGAAACCTGACGTCCTCGGCCTCGAACCGGTCGGGCGCGCCGCTACCCCGCCGCACCGCTGCGCGCTGCATGCCGATCTCGACGGGCACATCGAGGATGAGGGTGAGGTCCGGCTTGAGATCGCCGATGGTGACCCGCTCCATCGCATTGAGCACGGCGGGCGAAACCTGGCCGAGCCGGCCCTGGTAGGCCCGCGTCGAATCCGAGAAGCGGTCGCACAACACCCAGATGCCTTGACCGAGCGCCGGTTGGATCACGCTACGGACATGGTCGTCACGGGCGGCGGCAAACAACAGCGTCTCCGCGTCCGCCCCCAACAATTTGCCCATTCCGGACAGCACCAGATGCCGGATGATCTCGGCGCCCGGCGATCCGCCGGGCTCGCGGGTGACGAGGTTGCGCAATTTGGCGGCGTCGAGCCGCTGCGCGAGCGTCCTGATCTGGGTGGATTTGCCCGATCCCTCGCCGCCCTCAAAGGTGATGAATCGCCCGCGCCCGCCCGATCGTTTGACCGCTGCCTCGGCCATGCTCAGAGCTTCTCGGCGCCTGCGCGAAACATTCCGATCACGAGTTCGCTGACGCCATCCAGCGCGCGGCGCACGGTCGATCCCTTGCCGACGGAATCGGCGGCATAGACCGGCTGTTCCTCGGCGATGTTAGCGCCGCGCCACACCTTGATCACGCCGACCTGCTGGCCGGCCGTGACCGGCGCGCGTACCGGACCGCTATAGACGATGCGGGCGATCAGCTTGTCGTTGCCGTTTTTCTGCACCATGACCTTGATCGGCTCGGGGCTTGAAAGTTTGACCGAGCCGCTGTCGCCGCCGAACACCTTGGCGTAGCCGACCGGCTGCTGGGCTGCGAACAGCGTGCGGGTCTCGAAATTGCGATACCCCCATTCCAGCATCTTCTTGGCCTCGGACGCGCGGTCCTCGGAGTCTTCCAGCCCGTTGACGACCACGATCAGCCTTATTCCGTTCTGCACGGCCGAGCCGACCATGCCGTAGCCGCCCTCCTCGGTGTAGCCGGTCTTGAGCCCGTCGGCGCCTTCCAGAGAATTCAGCAGCATATTGCGGTTGGGCTGCTTGATCTTGTTCCAGGTGAATTCCTTTTCACCGAACAGTTTATAGTAGTCGGGATAGGTCAGGATGATGTAGCGCGCCAGTTTGGCCAGTTCCCGCACCGTCATCTTGTTGCCGGGACTCGGCAATCCATTGGAATTGGCGAACGTCGACTTGGTCAGGCCGAGCTCTCGCGCACGTTTGGTCATGAAATCGGCCGCGAAAATAGTCTCGTTGCCGGCCATGCCCTCGGCGAGCGCGATGCAGGCGTCATTGCCGCTCTGGATCAGCGCGCCGTGCAGGAGATCGTCGACCGAAACCTTGCTGTTCAGCGCCGCGAACATCGTCGAGGTGCCCGAGGGCGCGCCGCCCTTGCGCCAGGCGTTCTCGCTGATGCGGTATTCGTCAGTCGGCTTGATGTCGCCCTGCTTGATGGCATGAAACACCACCTCGGCGGTCATCAGCTTCATCATGCTGGAGGGCGCGCGCAATTCGTCGGCGTTCTTTTCGAACAACACGCTGCCGCTGGAGGCCTCGATCAGGATCGCGGTCGGCGCATCGCCGTCGAAGCCGCCCTCCTCTTTCTTGAATCCCTGCACGCTCTGGTTGGCGGCCAGCACCACGCCGGCCCAGCCGACCGCGATCGCGGTCACGGCCGCGATCAGGCCGGACCAGGGAGCGAATTTCGGGCGGCGGAAGCGTTGCGTTTCGATGGCCATCGGCGATGCCCTGAGCCCGGCTTTCTCTGGTCTGAGCATGATGTGTTCGGGATGATGTAACAGTTGAGACTAGGCCGAACAACACGGGTTTTGCCCGCGGCCGCAACGCCGATCCTGTTACGACCAAATCCGGCAAACAAGGCGGAAAAGCGATGTCTCCTCGCGCGCCACGGTCATCAACGGGGAAGTCGCGCGTTTCGGGGGAACGGCCGCCTGAACGATGCTCAATACAGCCCGCGGCCGGCCAGGATTTCGCTGGGACCGCGTGGATCGATTGGCGCATAGGCGGAGACCGATCTGACGTCGAGCGCGTAGCGGGGATCGTCCTCATAGGAGACGGCGTGCGGGTTATCGAGCGTGCGGCCGGCGCTGCGCGAACGGGCGGAGGCCGACATTTCCGAGGTCGCGTTGATCGATGCCTGGTCGCCCGGGGTATTGCCGAGGCTATAGGGGCGGCCTTCGGGCATCGGCACGTCGCCACGGATCGGGCGGCCGGACGAAATTTCGGGAACGAATGAGCGGGCGGAGGCAACCCGGACCAACGACGGTGCCGGCGCCGGCACCCCGGTACGCAGGGTCGCCATCAACTGGCGGTCGTCGGAACCTTCAAGCGGCGCACGGCCGACATATTCGACCCGAACGCGGGCAACACCATTGCTTTTGAAATCAAGCAGTTCGGCGGCCTTGTTCGAGACGTCGATGAGGCGGTTGCCATGATAAGGGCCGCGATCGTTGACACGCACGATCAGCGATTTGCCGTTGCCGAGATTGGTCACCCGGGCGTAGCAGGGCATCGGCAGCGTCGGATGCGCCGCGGTTAGCGACCCCATATCGAACACTTCGCCATTGGCGGTCAGCCGGCCGTGGAAATCATCGCCGTACCAGGACGCCAGCCCCTCCTCGCGGTAGTTGACGTCTTCCTCGGGCACGTACACCCGCCCGCCGACGGTATAGGGCTTGCCGACGCGGTAGGTGCCGCCGCCCTTGGGCACGGGATCGCCCAACTCGACCACGCGCGGGCTGGACGACACGCCGTATCTGGGATCGACGCGGTTGGCGAATTTGCCGGAAGAAGCGCAATTGGCGAGCGCCAGGCACATCGCGACGGCCGCAGCGCCCTTCGCTGCCCGAATGATCGGATCTGACCGCCGAATCCCCATCGCCCCAGTTACCATTCCACTGACTGCACGCCTACTCGCCGCGCCCGTTCAAAAGCGTCCGGCGATTGCACGTCCCCATGCAGCCCACTTCCGCATCAAGTGGTGAACATATCGCAGGCGGAACGAGGCGGAAATGGGGAGAGCCTCGTGGTGGTGAATCAATCGTTGCCGCGGCGCGCCCGTGGCTTTACGGAGGCAAGCCATGATGGCTGTTGCACAAAATCATCATTAACCTCTGAAATGCGGAGCCTCCGCGGATTCCTTTTGACTGTGCGGGCTCGCAGGGAGTTTGGTTCGATCGCTGGGTCAGGGATCGACACCATGTTGGAAGTAGTCACCGCATTCTTCGGCGTCATGAGCGCCGGCATTTTCATCGCCCACGCCGTCGACGGTTATCGTTCGCGGATTTGAGCCTGGGCTAGTGGCGCGCTCCTCCGGGCGCGCGCCATCGTGACAGTTCCGCCTGGAGCTGTGCCAGCGTTCAAGCCGACGGACTGATTTGCAAAGCCACTCATTTGCAGGGCCACTAATTTGGCCTTGGACAACAGGCGGACTCGCTCGGCGAGCGAAGCCCGCGAGTTCGTTGCACCTCAATCGAAGATCAGCGGACTTTCTCGATCCGATCGGCCGACGGCTTTTCGACAAAAGCGCCGAACAGCACGTCATCTCGCCGCCCTTCCCTCCAGAGGAAGGCGGCATACGCCCCGGCAAAGCAAATCACGCTTAAAATAACTAACTCAAACATTGGCTTGACCTATCTGGGCCAATCCAAATTGAGGCCGGCGGCCCTGTCAATCGAGGAGGCCGTTCACCAATCCGGATTCCTGCCGCGATGTGGCTAGAAAAGCACACATAGCCAAAGGCTTACGTCACAAAATGGGACGGTTTGTTGAAGCGGCTACAGGCTTCAAAATCGATGTGTCGGCCTGGAGCCTTATCGGTTCTGATTGAATCAGAACCGGGCTCCAGTTTGTTGTTTTGACGCGTTTTCTTTACGCGAACCGAAATCCACTTCGCTCGAAAACGCTATAGCCCTGTCTCAATCGAATTTCAGAACGTCGTCAAACTCCGACGGCGCGAACTGGCGGCCGGCGGCATTGGTGATGTGCACCCGCCATCCCGACTTGAACAGCATCCGCGCCCTGGCAACGGTGAGCGTCGGGCTGGTCAATTGCGTTTCATTGCTCTCGCCGTTCTTCGACGAGGAGATCGTGAAGCCAACCTTCGCGGGCCTGACGTTGTTTTTCTCGCTAGCGGGATTGTCGAAAACGGTCTTCGGGCTCAGGATTTTAGCAATCGAAGCTTTGGCGGCTGCAATTCTAGCCTCCGGAAGGCCGTCCGCCTTCACGGGCGGCTGGGCATCCGGCACGGTCGCCTCGGCCGGAACCTCCGGCCGTACGGCAGCGCGCTGCTTCGATGATTTGAACCACTCCACGCAACCACCCCGGACGCCATCACTTCAAGCGTTGCGCCGTTCTTGATCGACGGCTTTGTCGCCAGGAGATTAGATCGTCGTGGAGCCGTCACGCAAGGAAAACCCCAGGGAGAACCCGGGCGAACCCCCGCGATTCCATCGGTAAGCTTAAGCGGGTGCCATCTCCCCTTTCCCTGCGCCAGCGGCTTTGCTAAGCCCCGAACTCCAGCGACGGAAGGGTGGCCGAGTGGTTTAAGGCACCGGTCTTGAAAACCGGCGTGCCTGCAAGGGTACCGTGGGTTCGAATCCCACCCCTTCCGCCACCTGGTCTATACATATAGCCGTGCCGTCGATGTTTCTATCGGCGTCGTGCCACGATCACGCCGACCAGGAATGCCACCGTCAAGGCGTGTAGCGGCGCCAGGCGCGTCCAACGGCTTAGTTTGTCCATTGGCATTCCGGGCTCTTGAGCCGCCTCTATGGCCTGGTTGACGTGCTGGCTGGCCGATCGGAATACCCCGGCGGCCTGGTCGGCGAGAGATCTGATTGGTTCGCCGGGTGCATGAGGACGTGAGTCCGTTTCGTTCAGTCGATCCAACAACTCGCCCATGGTCAGGCCCTCCACCTGTTCAATCGGGGCGGCGCCAAAACGTTCCGCGTCCACGCCGGCGCGCAGGATTTCTTCACGGGCTGTTTCGGATTCTCCAGCTTCGGCCGCCCAGGTTTGTTCTTGAACGGAGACAGTATCTCCAGCGGCAATTCCTCCGCTGGTCGCGACTTCGCGAAGTCCTTGCTGGTCCGGTCCGGATTGTCATCGTGGATGGACGGATCAAATTTCGTCTTGGGGGACATGACGTTTCATCTCCTTGGCGTGGGCGCGGCGAAGGCTGATTGGACGCACCTTCCACAGCGCGCCCTCTCCCTGCGCCGGCGGTCCCCGCAAAAAGGAAAGCAAGGACGCCAAGCGATAGAGAAAACCCGGGCGCGAACCGGCCGCCGTAGACGGCGGTTTGACGGCGACCCGCACGGAGCGGATATCCTTAAGCCTGCGGTTGAGCCTCACGACTGCGCCGGATGCGCAGTCCTCGATTTGACGATGTTTGGCTCACTAAGTCGTCCCGGCGAACCGCACGGCTTGGCCCGATGCAAGTCGATGAGCGCGCCGGCAGCGAACCGCGCGCGCCGGCGCCAATAGGAGATTCACTCTCGCAAGATGACGAGGGCTTCCCGATAGAGGTGTGAAATCCAGATCACGAGCGAGCTCGACAACAGGAACAGGACAAAATCGTTGCACTCGGCGGGGGTCAGCGGATTGAATTCGAAGTATGGCGGCATCAATATCCACCAGACGATTGGAATGGTGAGGGCCGCCGTCAATATCCCCGCCGGTGCGCCCGCCAGCAGGCTGGCCGCCAGGATCGCGGGAAAGAAGGTCGCGAAGTACAGCGTGGTCCCGAACGATGCCAGGATGACCTGCGTGGTGGTCGCGATCAGCAAGGTGGCCAGCGCCAGCGCAAAGGCGGGCAACGACCAGGGTTTTAGCCTGAACAGGTAATCCGTATTTTTACGCATCTGCCGCCCGCGAAAAATCCGACGCCGAAAGCGGGAAGCTAGCGGAAGAAAAACCCAAAAGAAAGCGCCGCCGGAGCAAAAAAGCCTCACGGGTTAACGCTGGCCGGCGCCCTGCTGCGTCGCGGCAGCCCGGTTGCTGCGCCTCGGCGTAACCTTCGCGGCAGGCCGGTTCATAAAAGCCTGGCGCGGACGAACAGCGCCCGCAACGCGGCGGTCGCCTGCACCCGCAGCATCGCGTTTTCGGCGGCGCCCCCGAGCGCGTTGACGGCGTCGCGATGCAGCGACCGAAACTCCATCCATTCCGTCGCGCTGAGATTGGTGATGAAGCGGTAGGCTTGGCCGACTGTGTCGATCGCGATCGTCTCGCCGTTCAGCCTGACCTTGAAGGTCGCGATCAGCGGCGTTCGGGAATCCGAGGCGTTGCTCATGCCGGGTTTGATAGCGAGGTCAATGTCAATCACCGGCGCTGCTGCGCGCTTTCCCTTATGAGGGCTGGGAAGCCGCAACGCGCGATGTCGATCCCGCGTCGTTCAGGCTCGGCACCACGACGAGCCGCGTGAACTCGCCGTCACGATAAGCCCTGAGGAAGCCGTCATAGTTCCTGATCGAGACGCAGCCGTTGGATTGACCTGTCGGGCCCAGCATGAAGCTGTGCGTCAGCAATCCGGAGCGCCCGAGCGCGGCGGTGGCGTCCACCGGAGTCATGCGCAGCGCCGCAACGCCGTGAAACAGCCGCTCGCGGGGCTTCAGGTCATAGACCGCGGGCGGGGTCGCGCCGACCATGCGCTCGCCCACATGCTCCGGATCGTCCATCAAACCGCCCATTCCGGAATGGGCCTCGAGCCGCACGCCGCTCGGCAGGTAAACCGCATGCGCGGAGATGTCATAGACGGCGGTCAGCTTGTCATAGCCGAGCGCCGCGAGGTCCGGACCATCATGGTACATCCCGGTGTCGGGTCCCAACGAGGCCAGCGAGAATTTGGGCGACGGCAACAGGTCCGACAGTTTTTGCAGCATCGAGCGCTCAGGCGGTGCGGCCGTTGGCGCTGGATCGTTCTGCGCCTCGAGCCGAAGCTCGGTCGGACGCGATCGCGGCAGCGGAACATTGCCGGCGGCGGCCGGTTTGGGCTCCTCGACGGCGGCGATCTGCAAATCGGAAGATTGCAGCCTTTGCGCCAGCTCGGTCTTGGCATGCTGCAGCTTCAGCTCAAGCTCCGAAGACCACGACTGAACCAGACGCCGCGGCGACAAATTCACCGGCGCCCTGGTCGGTATCGGCTGGAAGCGATCGTCGAAATTCAGGGAATCGCTGGCGGGTGGGACCGAAGCCAACACCATGGTGGACGGGTTGAAGCCGGCGATCCAGGCCGCCGCGCCCGATGCCACGACAAACGCAACGACGAGCGGGCCGATCTTGCCCAATGACAAGCCGCCCGGACCCGAGGTGCCAGGACGTCTTGCAGGACTTCTTGCAGGACGTCTTGGCCGATCCCCATCGGTCGCCACGTAAACCATCCGTCCCCCGCGTTCGGCGCCTTGCAGCGAGGACTCGCCGAATACTGACCGCATCATGGGACCGCAACTTTGGCATATTCGAGACAAAAGGGAAGCGCCAAGCGAACACTGCGCGAACGTTGACTGATCTTTGGCTGGTCCTTGGCCGATCTTGGCCTGATCCCTGCGCGGTCCGCCGGGCCGGTCCAGCCGGTTTCGGCGGATTCCGAAATCTTTAATCAATTGCTCCCTAGCATCGAGGCTATCCTCAAGCGAGGTGGTGTCATGCGTTCGATCGATCGTGTTTCGGGAAGCTTTCTGGTGATCCTGTTCGGCGGGGTCGCGCTGCTGTGCGGCAGCCTGCTGTTCGCGACCCTCGGGTAACCTGCTGTATTTGCTATAAATAGTATCGATCCACCCGCCTTACGGCGGCGGTGTCAGGATGGCGTGGCCGTTGATGCCCGGCAAAAGCTCGGGCGATTCCCCCGTGATCTCCCCGATTGCCTCGACCGACTGGCTGGCCGGATCGACCCGGCCGCCGAGCCTGACGACCTTCCCCGGATAGGTCTTGCCCGACCCATCGGCCCTGAACTGGAACGGCGTGCCGGGCTTGAGCCATCCGAGCCAGCGCGACGGCACGGTCAATTCGGCCTCCAGCGCGCGGTCATCGAGCACCTCGAGAACCGGCTGGCCGGGAATGGCGTATTCAAAGGCGTGCATCTTCTGGTCGACGGTGACGCCGGCGAAAGGCGCGGCAATCGCGCATTTGGAGACCAGCGTTTCCGCGGCGGCGAGATCGGCCTTCGCCTTCAGGACTTCGGCGGCGGGGATATCGAGTTCAAGCTGCGCGGTGGTTTTCTGCGCGGCGGCGCGGCGGTCGATCTCAAGGGTGCGCGACGCCTCCGTGAGCACGGCCTGCGCATGCGTCAACTGGGCGTTTGGCAGCGCGCAATCGAAGCTGACCAGCACGTCGCCCTTGTGAAAGCGATCGCCAACCCGCGCCGCGATGCCGTCGATCCGCGCCGCGATCTCGCTCGACAGCGTTGCCTTGTGAATCGGCACCAATTGCGCAGGCACCTCCGACGCGCTCACCGGCGCGCCGGCATAGATCGCGGCTGCAAGGGCAACCACCGCCCGAAAAGGGACTGCCGTTCGCCGGCGTTCGATCGTTATTCTGGACATCGTCACGGGCGCGAGCGCTGAAGCAAAGCGAGATGCGAATCTGCTCTCACCATGACCATGCGACCGTCCGCAGCGCAACCTTGCGGCCATCACCGGCTCACCTCCAGGTATTGGGCCAAACGAGTTGCCCGTGCAGCGCTCATCGGTCCAACCGGGCGCCGAACAGTCCAAGATCGCACCTCGTCCGCGGTTTATTCCAGAAGGAGCTCAAGACTCGAACCAGGGCTGGAGCCAGATCGTGGGGCAGATCAGAGGCTTCGGCAATATTTTGAAATAATCGTTGGGGACCATCAATGAATAAATCCGTTGCGATCATGTTTGTATCGGCTCTCGCCGCGACCTCCTCTGCCGCTGTCCCTGCCCTGGCTGCCGATCTTGCGCCGCGCGAATACAGCAAGGCGGCTCCGGTCGTCGCACCGGTTTCAGTCTATGACTGGTCAGGCTTTTATGTCGGCGCCAATATTGGTGGCACCTGGGACTCGAGCACGTCGACCAACCGCGCGCTGGACGGAACATTCGTCAGTTCGGGAAGCGCGCACAACACCGGCGTGATCGGCGGTGGCCAGATCGGCTACAATTTCACGGCCGCGCCGAATTTCCTGCTCGGCATCGAGGCCGACGTGCAGGGCACGTCGTTGCGGGGCTCGTCCCCTGCCATCGACGGCACCAACATTCACAACACGAGGCTGGATGCTTTCGGTACGGCTCGCGGCCGTGCCGGTTTCACCGCGAATAACTGGCTGATCTACGGCACCGGTGGTTTCGCATGGAGCGACGGATCGGTAAGCCGCACGCAGGTCGCTACCGTCGTGGCCGTACCGCCGATTCCGGCGCCCGGCGGCACCGTCGAAACCGTGGACAATGTTCGAACCGGCTGGACCGCGGGCGCCGGTGTGGAATGGGGAATTACCCAGAACTGGACCGCGAAAGTCGAATATCTCTACGTCGACCTCGGAAATGCAACTTCAACCTTCCTGCTGTCCAACCGGCAGCAAACCAGTTCACTGACCATGAACGTGGCGAGGTTCGGCGTGAACTACAAGTTCGGCGGTCCGGTCATCGCGACGTACTGACAGCCTGCTCGATCGGGCGAAACGCCGTTATTTCGGAGTCGACTGCGGCTGGGGCGGCGTCGCCGGCTTGTCTTCGTCAAAACGGCAGGTAGAGGCGAACGGCACATTCGCCCATTCCCAGCGAAACGGCCGGCCGTCCATGTCGGCACAGGTGCGGCGTAGCGGGCGGGCGGCCTGTGCGGTTGGCTTGGCCGGCAACTCGGTGTTGTCGGTCTGGCCTGAAGACGCGCCGGTTGCAGGTAGTATCAGAAATGCGGCAATCCACCGGATAGAAAGCGTCGCCTGCTTGCCCGATTTCATTCGCACTTGATCGACTCTACTTTAAGAAAAAACTCTGGCTGAAAGCCGGAACGGGCTGTGCCGGAAGCCAAAAAGCGGCTTCCATGCTCGCAGCCTGGCGGCGGCTTTCCATCTCCGAACAGCGCGGCAAATCCTGTCGCAAAGTCGGTTATTCCCTCGCAACCGTCGACCTGGGCAATGGCCCCGGCTGACCATCCACCGGGTCTGCGCATCACGTCCTGGATCGTCCCGCTGGCCGTCACCTGCTCGCCGACGATACAGGATTTACCCTGCGTGGGCAGCAAGCCGGCGGGAAGACGAGCCGGCCCGTCAAATGCAAGCCCGGTCGCGGCATCGCCGCGGTGATCCACATCCGCGCGAACGTCGTTGCTGTCGGGCGTCGCGGGCCATGCCGGGCCGGTCGCCAGAAGGGTCGCAAACAATCCGATGATGCAACATCGCGTCATTGCAGTGATGCCCGAAATCCGGCGTGGCGGCAGAGATTAACAAGACAAACCGAAATAACGGCGAAAAGCAGTCGGCAAAGGCTGCCATCACGAAATTGCCCCGGCTTTGCCCTGCTGCCATTTCCGCAACACCCGGCTAAAATGCACTCAAACGGCGAGCACGGGCATTTCGCTTGCCCGGAACCATCGATAGGTTGAGGAAGGATCAGGCTGGGTTTGTATTTGCGTTTTTTCTGGATTTTGCCCCTTTTGCTGCTGGCGGCGCGACCGGCTGATGCGCAGTCCGCGCAAGCGCGGTTGGCCGACTGGACCGGTCCCTATGCGGGCGTGAACGCCGGCTATGGCACGGGTAATTCCAGCCAGACCGATCCCGGCATCCCCGCAACCACGGCAAAGGTGCTGAACACCGCCGCGGCTACGACGGGTAATTTGCAGCAATTTTTCTCGTCGGGCAGTACCTTCACCGTTGTGAATAGCGCCCTAACCTTCTCCACGCACAGTCCAATTGCCATTGCATCGGGCGGCGTCCTCGTTTTCCAGAACGGCGTTCTCGTTTTCCCGATAGGTGACGGTCGCTATGGCGTCGACGGCGCGCTGGTGGGGGAACGCTGGGCTACAACTGGCAACGCGGTCGCTGGGTCGTCGGCATCGAAGGCGATGACGACTGGTCCAATGTTCGGGGCGGCTCATCGATCTGCGGACCCGGCACCATCACGCCGCACCCTTGCGGCACGGATCTGAATTCGTTGGGCACGCTGCGCGGGCGCGTCGGCTACACCGTGGGGCCGACCGGTTCGATCCTGCCCTATTTCACCGGCGGTCTCGCCTTCGGAACCCTTCGCGGCTGGGACAGCCTGTTCCCGGCCAGCGGAAGCGCCTTTCGCAAGGGTTGGGTCGCGGGGTCGGGCGTCGAAATGATGATCGCCCCTCGCTGGTCGGTAAAGCTCGAATATCTCCACGTCGATCTTGGCGACGTCACGCTGTTCGACATCATCCCCGGCGTTCC
>Ga0075522_10002964_pt1 | contig 12470 bp, 14 predicted proteins | sample NGEPerA_FD_74796 | JGI IMG/M metagenome (GOLD analysis project Ga0075522, IMG submission 74796) | Arctic peat soil microbial communities from the Barrow Environmental Observatory site, Barrow, Alaska, USA - NGEE PermafrostL2-A | ecosystem: Environmental > Terrestrial > Soil > Wetlands > Peat ... | reverse complement strand
TGATGGGGCGCTTGCTGGCCGAGACCGAGCCGCTCTTGCAGCCGCACGAGGGGCCGCCGCGCTCGGAACAGGCCAACGCGCTGGCGGCCGCCGCGGCCCGGCTGGCCGACGATCTCGACGCCGCCGCGATCGTGGTCCCCACCCGCACCGGGGTCAGCGCGCAGCGGCTGGCAGCGTTCCGCCCGCACCGGCCGATCCTGGCGTATAGCCGCGTCCCCGAGACGACCCGCCGCCTGCACGTCGTGTGGGGGGTGACCGCGATCGATCTGCACGTGCCGCCTGGTACCGATCCGCTGCACGCGACGCTGGATGCCGCGCGCCGCGATCTGCCCGCCGGCTCGCGGGTGGTGGTGCTCGACATCGCGGCCGACGGCGTCGTGGGCGTCCCCTCGCTGGTCAACGCGATCACGCTTTAGTGCAGTCCCCAGCGTCATCCGAGCGGTTTTGGCCGCTCGTGCGCGAAGCGCTGGGCGGCTCGCGGCGCGACCTGACGGTCATGCCGCTGTCGCGCGCCGTGTTCCTGCTCGCCATCCCGATGGTCCTCGAGATGGTGATGGAATCGGTGTTCGCGGTGGCCGACATCTTCTGGGTCTCCAAGCTGGGGCCGAGCGCCGTGGCGGCGGTCGGTCTGACCGAAACGCTCGAGACGGTGGTCTACGCCGTCTCGATGGGGTTGGCGATGGGGGTGGGTGCGCTGATCTCACGGCGGATCGGCGCCAAGGAATTCGAAGGCGCCTCGCGCGCGGCCGTGCAAGCGGTGGCGATCGGCCTCGGGCTGGCACTCATCGTCGGGGTGGCCGGTGTCGCCTCGGCGCCACGGCTGCTCGGCGTCATGGGTGCGTCGCCCGAGGTGCGGGCGATCGGGTCCGACTACGCGCGGGTCATGCTGGGCGGCAGCGTCACGGTGGTGCTGCTGTTCCTGATCAACGCCGCCTTTCGGGGTGCCGGCGACGCCGCGATCACCATGCGCACACTCTGGCTGGCCAACACGATCAACATTCTCCTCGGACCGGTGCTGGTGTTCGGCCTGGGACCGGCGCCGCGGTTGGGGGTCACCGGGGCGGCGGTCGCGACGACGATCGGTCGCGGCATCGGGGTGCTCTATCAACTGCGGGCGCTGTCGCGGGGGACCGGCCGCCTGGTGGTGCGTCGTGAGCACCTGGCGCTCGACCGTCCGGCGCTAGGCGCGATCTTTAGGGTCGCGCGTACGGGCATCGCGCAATCGGTGATCGGCATGACCAGCTGGATCGGGCTGGTGCGAATTCTGGCGGCGTTCGGTGCCGCGACGCTGGCGGGTTACACCATCGCGATCCGGGTGGTGTTGTTCGCGCTGCTGCCGTCGTGGGGACTCGGCAACGCGGCCGCCACGCTGGTCGGCCAAAATCTGGGCGCCGGAAACCCGGCCCGCGCCGAGCAGGCGGTCTGGCGGGCCGCGCTCTACAACTTCGTCTTTCTCGGGAGCGCCTCACTGCTGTTCGTCTGGCTCGGTCCGGCGATCGTCCGCCTGTTCTCCCCTGACCCCGCCGTCGTGGGGACCGGAGGCGCTTGCTTGCGGATCGTATCGGCCGGCTTCGCTTTTTATGCCTACGGCATGGTGGTCTTGCAGGCCTTCAACGGCGCGGGAGACACGCGTACGCCCACGCTGATCAACTTTTTCTGCTTTTGGCTGGGCGAGATCCCGCTGGCGTTCTGCTTGGCGCGCACGCTGCACTGGGGACCGACCGGCGCTTATATGGCGGTCACGATCGCGTTTTCGGCGACGGCGGTGACATCGGTGGCGATCTTCCGTCGCGGTCGTTGGAAGACCGTGAAGCTGTGACGCCAGGATGGGCCCCGTCGAAGACGACGATGGTGACCTCGCCGGTGGGGATCCACTCGCGCGCGAACCCTTCGAACGAGTTCTGGCGCGGTCCGCGCGACGGATCGAGCGACAGCACCTGACGCTTGGCTCGGTTGATCCCGACCACGACCTCGTAGTGCGCCACAGCCCGCCGGCCGATCATCGGTTTCGCCAGACCGACCAACACCGGTCTGCCGCGGCCGATCTGATTCGCCAGATCCGCCATCGTGCCGGAGATGACGAAGGCCTCTAGTCCCTTGCCCCGCGCCACGTCGCGCAACGCCGCCGCCCGCACCCCGCCGCCTTCCGGTGGATCGAGCGCTGTCACTTGCGCGAGGGTGGCCGGCACGCCGAAATGGGCCAGTACCATTGCGAGCGCGGCCGGGCCGCAATCGACGTCTGAGTTCTGAGCGACGAAGGGGACATTCGAGACGATCTGCCAGGATTGATCCGCGCGCGCCTGCGTCACCCATTCGCCGGAGACGTCCCGCTCGGAGCCGGTGTAACAGGCCGGCGCCGCACAGAGCAGCGCCAGCGCCCCCCACGCTGTTGGAAGCCGGATCAAAGGATCAAAGAATCAAATCAGCAAGATGATCAGGATGATGATGAGCACCACCACCGCGCCGCTGCCGATGTATACGTAGACCGCGCCGCCTTTGAAGTCGGTCTGCGTCTGGGCCTGCTTTTCACGGGCCGCCAGGTTGGCTATTTCAGCGGACGGCGAACGGGGGGACGTGGCCGCGGTCGCGGCGCCGGGCGCCGAGATCGGCGGCGGGGTCACCGGATCGGTATTGGCAAAGCTCGCCGACGGGAAGAACCAAACGGCCATCAATGCCGCCACCACGAATCGTCTAAACAATTTCATTTCGCTTTCTCCTTTTGATTGGACGGGTTGAAATATCGACCGAAAAATGAAAAGAGCGTCGGCCGAGCTGTCCCCTTCGGTTTGTCGTGCTTGTGTTCGAGGACAGCAAGTGCCGTGCCTGCGTTAGCGGGCCTTGCCGGCCGCCTTGGGCAACGCCGGCGCTGCCCCGACGACCTCCACGCCACTTCGGCGCAGCTTGCGAAATTCGTTCTGGAAGGCGGTGATCTCTTCTTCGGTCGCATTCTCGAGATCGGCAAAGATGTTGCGGGCCTTGCTCGATCGGATCAACTCATCCAGCTTCAAATGGACGGCGGTGGCGTCCCGGTTCTGCGTGGCCTGGATGAGGAACACCATCAAAAAGGTCACGATGGTCGTGCCCGTATTGATGACCAGCTGCCAGGCGTTGCTGAAATGGAAGAACGGCCCGCTCACCAACCAGATCGTGACGATTACCACCGCGATCAAGAAAGCCCAGTGACTTCCGAGGCGGATCGATGCTTTGCAAGCGAAGGTGCGGAATTTTTCCGCCAGCGCCACCCTGGTCGACGATCCAGTCATAGAAACCAAAAGCTACGCACGAGCTGACCGTTCGCAAGGCCGGCAGTACGCTGGCGTAACCTTGGGGTCGAACCGGTAACCCGCGATCGGGGTACGTTACCTGCGGCAGACATCGAGTTCGCGAGAGGCGTGCCCGTGACCTCGCCGTGACGGCGATCAGTCGCGCGGGCTCTCGGCCGAGCCCTGGCACGGGAGTTGAAGAAGCTTCCGACGACGCCATGAATAGCGAAACCATGAACAGCCCGACGAACGTAAGATTCGAGGTGGCGCGCGATTGGGTACGCCCAGGAGCTGGGCCGACGGGCGCCCCGCCGATGGAAGACCCACGCGTCATCGACGTGATGGGCAAGCCGCAGCCGGTCGTGCCGTTGCACCTTCTGATGGGCGCCGCGCGCAAGATCGCGCGCCTGAAGTCGGCCGACGCGCTCATGGTCGAGGACAAGGGGAATCTGGTCGGATTCCTGGACGCCCGCAGCTTGCGGGACGCGCCGGACCATCGGCGCGTCGACGCCTGCGTAGAACCGCTTCGCCTTTTCCTGGCGCCCACCACGACCGTCGCCGAAGCCCGCGCGCTTCTCGTCAAATCGGGCGCGTCTTCGCTGCCCGTTGCGGCCGGGCCCTTCCTGCTCGGAAGTGTCTCGCGGGCGGCGGTTGAGCGCTTCTTTTCCCGGATCAACGCCGACGCGTTCCCGTTCGAGAGGATGCCGGCGGCGGCCTGAATCTCGGGCCGCTTGCGGTCAGCTCAACCATGATTATCTTGCGTGTGCGGCGTCGGGTGACGCCGCCGACGCCTTAGAGATCGCTTGGACAATGAATCGTAAACGAACGCGAACGCTCTGGAGGCCATCATGTTCCTGATACTGGCTATCATTCTGGGTCTCGCCTGGATCACCGGGTTCGGGATCTTCCACGTGGCTTCGGCCGCCATTCACATCCTGATCGTCCTGGCCATCATCAGCCTGTTGTTGCACGTCGTTCGTCGCAAGAAGTCGAGTTGACGTGAGCGACGCCGGACCAGCGCATCCGGTCCGGCGTCGCCGTATCGCGGTCACCGATCGCGGGATCCTGCTCGCGCTGCTGCTGGTGGCCGCCGCTTGGATCGCGGCGCTGCTGGGGCCGGTGATTCTGGCTGCGGTGGGGGCGTTGATCCTGGTCGGCACGCTCAATCCGCTGGTAGGATTTTTCCAGGCGCGCGGGCTGCGCCGGACCACCAGCCTGATCGTGATCTTCCTAGCGATGGCCGGCGTGTTGGTCCTGATCGGGCTGCTCACGGTCCCGGCGCTCATCGCGCAGGTGCGGCAGCTCATCGACGGCGCTCCCCTCATGCAGCGCCGGCTGGCCGAGCGGCTCTCGCGCTCGCATCTGACGTTGCCGATGGCGCGGGCGGTCGAGGAGACGAACCTCCAGGACCTGTTGATCCCGTCGGGGAGCAAGGCCTTCGAGTATTCGTCGCAGCTGGTGACCGCCATCGGCTGGGGCCTCACCACCCTGGCGCTCGCGTTCTACATCTTGGCCGATCCGTCGACCAGCCAAGCCGCCCTGTACCTGATCATTCCGCGGCGTTTCCACGTCCGGTTCGCCCGGATCATGTTGAACCTCGAGACCATCGTCGGCGGCTACATGCGCGGGCAGATCATCACCTCCGCACTGATGGGGACCTTCGTCTACGTCCTCCTGAAGATCTGCGCGGTCAAGAATCCGCTGCCGTTGGCCGTGTTCGCCGGCATCACCGACATCTTGCCGCTCATCGGCGGGATCTTGGGCGCGATTCCGCTGCTTGTCGCGACGTTGCCGCGCGGGTCGGTGCTGGTGGTGACGGTCCTGGTGAGCGTGGTGATCTATCAAGAGATCGAGAACCGCTTCATCATCCCGCGCGTCTACGGCCACGTCTTGCGGCTGCCGGCCTGGGCGCTGACGCTGGCGCTGCTCATCGGCGCCAAGCTGATGGGCGTGATCGGCGCTTTGCTCTCGCTGCCGGTCGCGGCCGGCGTTCGCATGATCCTCGAGGAGCTGCGCGTCGAGCTACCGGGCGACGGCTCGATCGATCCCCACCTGCGCGAGCGCGACAATCAAGTCGAGGACCTCTACGCCGAGCTGGCGGCCGGGGCGGGCGCCACGACCTCGGCCGGGATCGCGCTCGACATCGCCGACAGCGTACGCCGGTCGGACGCGGTCGATCCGGCCGACGCGGCGGCGATTCCGTTCGAAGAGTCCAGGTCGGAAAGCAAGGCACGTTCCGGTTGAAGCCCGCTTCAGGCGCTGGGCGTGTGGCCTTCCCAGATGGCATTCACCTCGCCGCCCATCAAGAAGATGAAGGCCGAGATGTAGAACCAGGTCATGAGCGCGATGACGCCGCCGATCGACCCGTAGGTGACGTTGTAGCTGCCGGCGTGGGCCGCGTAGTCGGCGAACACGATCGTGGTCAGCAGCCAGGCCGTCGTGCCGATGAGCGCGCCCGGCGTAACGAGCTTGAACGGGTGAACGACGTTGGGAAGGAAGGTATATGCCAGCGCAGCGCACGAAACGATGGCGGCGACCGTGACCGGCCAGCGCAACCAACCGTAGACCGCGATGTAAAACGTCGTGACGCCGACATGCCGCGCCAGCCAGAGGCCGCCGCTGCCCCCGGCCACCAGCACCGCGATGCCGAACAGCACCAGGATCGCCCCGCCAATCGTGACGCCAAAGGCGATCAGCTCGGTTCGCCACAGCGGCCGCGATTCTCGGACGTGAAAGGCCATGTTGAGCGCCTTTCGGACCGCGTCCACGCCCCGCGACGCGGAGTACAGCGTGGCGAGAAGACCGAGGGTCAGCAGACGCGGCCGGGGTTGGTTGACCAGGCCCCCGACCTGCTTGTCGATCAGCGCCATGGCCTGCGGGGGCATGACGTCGTGCGCCCGCGCCAGCAGCGTCCCGACCGAATCTCGGACGTAGGGAATGTAGGCGGTCAGCGTGGCCAGAAAGAACAGAAACGGGAACAGCGCGAACACGAAGTAGTAGCTGACCGCGGCGGCATTGTCGGCCACGCGGTGGTGGTCGTAGGCGCCGTAAATGCGTCCCACGAGGTCCGCGGTCTTCGGAAACCGTGCTTTTACGGCGGACAGATTCATGCGGGCTGAGAACCTAGCCACGAACGGCCTTCAAACAAGCGATCGTGACCCGTCCGTCGGATCCCTCAGGCGTCGCCGGGCAGAAAACGATAGCCGCTGCCCCGCACGGTCAGGAGGTGTCGCGGTCGATCGGGATCCACCTCCAGCTTGGCGCGCAGCTGCGCCATGAAGTTGTCGACGGTTCGGGCTTGCCCAGCTTGGCGGACGCCCCACACCCGATGAAGAAGCTCCTCACGCGAATACACGCGTTCGGTGTGGTGGCAGAAGAAGGTCAGCAGCTCGAACTCCAAGTGCGTCAGCCGCACGTCCTGGTTGGCGCGGGTGACGGTGCGGCGCTGGAGATCGACGACCACCTCCCCGAACCGGAGCACGCCGTCGGCCGGGCCGGGCGTCGACATGGGCGTGGGCGCTGGTCGCGCCTCGGGCGGCGAGCTGACCGGCTGCGCGCGCCGCAAGACGGCGGCCACCCGCGCCAGGAGCTCGGCCAGCGCGAACGGCTTGGTGACGTAATCGTCGGCCCCCAGCTGGAGCGCCGCCACCTTGTCGAACTCGTTCTGGCGCGCGGAGAGCACGATCACCGGCACCTGGTCTCGGTCGTCTCGACGCAGGCGCTCGAGGACCCAGAGGCCGCTTCGTTGGGGCAGGGAAATGTCGAGCAGCACCAGATCCGGCCGCTGGTCCTTGATGAGCTGGTAAGCCGCTTCGCCGTCGCCCACCACCGCCGCGCGATAGCCCTGCAGATTCAGGTTCAGCGCCAGTCCCTCGGCGATGGCGGCGTCGTCTTCCACCACCGCCACCAGCGCGGCGGCCTTGCCGTCGGATTCCATCACGGCGTCTCCGGACAGCGGGGCAGCAGGATGCGCAAGCGCGCGCCGCGATCGGAGTCCGATCGGACATCTACCTTCCCGTGGTGCGCCGTCACGACCGCGCGCACCAGCGCCAGACCGAGACCGCTTCCCGGCGCGCCGCCCCGCAGTCCGGCCGAACCGCGCTGGAACTTCTCGAAGATCGCCGCTTGCTCCTCGCGCGCGATGCCGAGCCCGTTGTCGGTGACGGTGATGGAGACGCGCTTGCCGTCGGTCGTGGCCGAGACCTCGATCTTCTTGTCGTCCGGGCGCGTGTATTTCAAGGCGTTCGCCAACAAATTTCCCACCGCCTGCGCCAGCGCCGCCCGATCGCCGTACACCATCAAACCGGGCTCGAGCTTCACCTGCAGGTCGACGTTGGCGCCGAACTTGACGGCCTCGAAGGCGCTCAGCGCGTCGTCGACCAGGTCCGACACCCGCAGGGGGCGGCGTTCGAACACGGCGTGGCTCGATTCGATCTTGGAGAGCTCGATCAACTTCCCGACCAGGCCGTCGAGCCGGGTCAGCTCTTGGTTGATGACGGTCAGGCACCGCCGCCGCTCGACCGGATCCTGGACCCGCTCTTCACGGAGCGTGTCGATGAACATGCGAATCGAGGTGAGCGGCGTGCGCAGCTCATGCGACACCGACGAGAGAAATTCGTTCTGCACCGCCGCCAGGCTGGCGCCCCGGTTCACGAAGATCGTCCCCATGACGTATCCGGTGAGCGCCGTCGCGCAGAACGCCAGTACCAGGATTCCCCCCACCACGTCGATCGACTTCGCGCCGCCCGTGGCGACGAGGATGATCCCGATGGCGGTCATCAAGACCGTCGGGATCAGCGCCGCCAGCATGAAGATGAGGCGCGCCCGATAGAGGAAGATCGTGGTCGGCGAACGGGGGATCACGCCCTCATTGTGCCACCACCTCGGGCGGGGGGCGTCGGAGATCCCAGATGAGACCGCAGGCCGCCAGGAGGCGCAGCAGATAGTAGGTCACGTCGATCTGCCACCAGTGGAAGCCTTGGTTGGCCGAGCTCTGGTAGTGGTGGTGGTTGTTGTGCCACCCCTCGCCGTTGGTGAGGATCGCGAGCAGCCAGTTGTTGCGCGAGTCGTCGGCCGTCGCGTAAGGCCGTCGGCCGAACAGGTGGGCCAGCGAATTGATCGAAAACGAGCCATGCCACAGCAGAACGGTCGAGACGAAGAAACCCCACACCAGTCCCTGGACGCCCCCAAAGAAAAGGAAGGCCAGGGCCAGCCCCACCGTGGGCAGGATCTCGACGCTGGCGTGATCGAGGAAGCGCAGCTCGGGGTATTTGGAGAGGTCCGAGACCAGTGTGGCGTCGGTCTCGTTCCAATTCTCGCCGATGATCCAGCCAAGGTGAGAATACCAAAACCCGCGTAGCTTGGCCGAGTGCACGTCGCGCGGCGTGTCGGAGTACTTGTGGTGCCAGCGGTGGTGGCTGGCCCACCACAGCACCCCCTTTTGCGCCGCGCTCTGCGCGCCGATCGCGAGCAGCAGTTGGAACCAGCGTGAGGTCTTGAAGGCCCGGTGCGCGAAGTAGCGGTGGTAGGCGGCCGTCACCACGAACATCCGCACGAAATAGGACGCCGACGCCAGCGCCAAGCCGCGCCAAGACCAGCCACAATAAAAGACGCCCGCCAGCGCGGCGACGTGGACCCCCCAGAATAGAACGCTGGTGACCCGGACGTATTGGGTCCAGGTAGGTGCGGGGGTAGGGGCGGCGACAGTTTCCACCCTCCATTCTTGGATCCGCGCGTGTCAGCCGAGGACAATCCCTCGGTCACAATCACGTCAGAGCCGGGCCAGGTAGACGATCATCTCGCCGCCGCGGTCGTAGAGCTCGAGGCTCGTCACCACGCCGTCGGGGGTAGCCTTTCGGACTACCCAGGCGCTTTCGACGCCCGACCCATCGATGTGTAGGTTGAGGTTGGGATCGCGAATCGTGAGCCAGCTATCGAGGCGCCTCAATTCACGCAGCGGTCCGGCGTGGTTGTGAATGGCGCCGCGGTTGCCGACCATGACGAGCAGCGGCATCTCGGCGGCGATGGCGGTCTCGAGGACGTGCCCGAGGCTCTCCTTGGCCACCCGCCGCGACCACATCGGGCCCGCGAACGGGTGGGCCGACGCGGTGTCGATGCTGTGGATCATGGGCAGGGGCGCGTCGCGGCCCGCGCCAGGTTTGGGGGACCCGGTCGGATCGGTCGCCGACGCCACCGCGACGGCTTCGCCTTCGGCGATAGGGCGCTGGTTCCCGCTGGCCTGGCGGCGCACCAGCTCGTCGAAGGCGTCGGTGTCGCCACCGGCCGGCAGGAGCACTTTGTGGACGGCGATGCCCCGCGCGTCGAAGAACTGCAGGCTACGCTGTGGGTCCTTGTCGCTGCCCCGCTCCTCGGTCACCGCGAAGCCCGTTCGCCACTCCGAGAGAAACAGGCATAGGTCGGTCTGCAGGTCGGAGATCTGGGCCGCCGGTCCACGGGTCGCGATGTTGCGGTAGATCGCAACGGTCTCGATCGTCGCCAGCTGGTTGCAGGTCAGGCCGATTACCGGCCCGACCGCACCCAACCGGTGCAGGGTAAGCGGCCAATCCGTGCGCAGACGGACCACCTGCCCACCGACCCGCGCCTCGACCAGCGCACCCTCGCTCAACCCGCGCCGCGCCGCGATCTCTCGCTGCTCGCGCGAGCGTTCATGGCCGCCCAGATTGCCCGTCGCGCCGGCGCCGTTGCCCGGACTACCGACCGTCGTCTGCTCGGTCATCTGGTACGCACCTTCTGCTTAACGAGTCCTAGCGCTGAAGTTCAGGCTTAGCCGGTTCCATCAACCGCCGCCAGCCGGCTGAAAATTGCTGGCCGCGCGCCACGCGCGACCCAAATATCTGCCCGATGGCGCCAAAGATGCGATCCAATGCGGGGTTGTCGGGTATCCGGCTGTTTTTGTTGTCGGGATGAGCGGGATCACCACCAGTTGCCAAGGCCTCCGCGCGTGCATATCTCCGGGGCTTCAACAGCCCAAGGAGACCGCCTATGGACTTCAAATCAATGGATCGAAAAGAGTTCTTCTTTCTGACCTTCACGCTGATCGGCGCGGCCGTCACCGGGGGGGCGGCCTGCAGCAGCTCGGCGAGCAGCAGCGACGGCGGGACCGGGGCGGGTGGAAGCACCGGCGGTAACCCGACCTGCGCCGATCCGCTCCCCGAAACGCAGGTTCCAGATTCGACCGGGCATACCCATACCGTTACGGTGGCCGCGGCGACGCTCGACGCGACGACCGATCAGACGTTCACGACCTCGCCGGGGGGGACCGACAGCCATACGCACATGATTACGCTGGCAGTGGCCAACCTCGCGGCCATCAAAGCCGGGGGCACGGGGACGGTCATCTCGACGACAACCGACTCGCACACCCACATGTTCGCGGTGAGCTGCACCGCGGCCTGAGCCGCCGGTGACCGACCCGGCGTTTGCCTGGGGGGCAGGAATACGTGGCGGCGTCGCTACGGGCCGCCGGAATACGGCCAGCCGTTGGCGTCCCAATCGATCTCGGCGATGCGGAGGGTGGCGGGGCCGCTCGAGCTGCCCTGGAGCGCGTGATAGAGGTTGTAGGTCTTGTTGTTGTAGGTGATCACGGCGTTGTGGCCGGGCGCGACCCAGCTCGAGTTGCCGGTCACGAGCAGCGTGCCGCCGCCCGACATGAGCGACGTCCCCGCCATGTCGACGTAGGGTCCGGTCACCGTCGTCGAGCGCCCGACGCGGATGTTGTAATCGTAGGGGCTGCTGCAGCACGAACCCCAGGAAGAGAACAGGTAGTAGTAACCGCAGCGCTTGAAGACCCAGCCGCCTTCGAGGCTCCCCTTCGAGTTCGCCCCGTTTGCCAGCGAGTAGAGCGTGGTGTCCGCCCGCAGGCCAGCCGAAGTCAGCTTGACCATCTTGAGGCCGCTCCAGAAGCTGCCGAACTCGAGCCAGGGGGTCCCGGCGTCGTCGATTACGATGTTTGGGTCGATGGCGTTCCAGTTGTCGGTCTCTCCCATGTTGGAACAGAGCACCATCCCCTGATCGGCCCAGCTGCCGCTGTCGAGCGCCGCGCGGGTCGCTTGGCCGATGCACGACTTGTTGCTGCCGAAGGTCGACGCCGCGTAGTAGAGGTGGTAAACGCCGCCGAAGTACGAGATGTCCGGCGCCCACAAGTTGGTCGCGCCGGTCGCGGTGGTGGCCCACGACGGCAGCGGCAGGGGATTCGCGGTGGCGGTCCAGGCCGTCAGGTTGGTAGAGGTCTTACCGATGAGACCGGTCGCTGCCAGGTAGATGGTGCTGCCCAATACGTAGGCGGCGGGATCGTGGGCGCCGAGATTTCCCGACAACGTCAAAGTGGTGGGTGGCGAAGCGGCGTTGTAGGTTTCGCCCGGGCAAGAGCTCTGCCCCCCCGTGCCGCCGGTGGTTCCCGCCGCGCCGCCGGTACCGGCGACGCCGGTGGTGCCGGCCGCGCCGCTGGTTCCGGCGCGTCCGGTCGCGCCGCCGGTTCCGGCGTGTCCCGCGGCTCCGTTCGTGCCGGCGGCGCCGTTCGAACCGGCGGCGCCGTTCGAACCGGCGGCATTGCCGGTGGTCCCGGCGTTGCCGGTGGTCCCTGCGTTGCCGTTTGTGCCCGCCGTACCGCCACCAGTGCCCGCGGCGCCCGAGGCGCCGGCGCTGCCGCTCGATCCGGTGGTGCCGGCCGTGCCCGTACCGCCACCGCCATTCGTGCCCGCGGTTCCGCTTCCGGCGGTGCCGGCCGCTCCGGTTTGGCCGATGCCGTCGCCGCCGCAGCTCGAGATCCCGGCGGCCGACCAGAGCGCCAAGCCGATCGCGGCAGCGCGCGGGACAAAACCGGAGGACGCCAATCTAAGGGAGGGCTTCATGCGCAACGTATGTGTGGTGATTTGGGAAATCCTTCATTCGATTCGTCCCGTCGATTTGCTCCCGCCGCGGGACGGGTGTAAGTGGCGGTCGCTGCTACGGTTTCGGTCGTCGGGCCCGCAGCGCGCCAGCGACCAGGAGCAGACCGAAGAGCGGCGAGGTGCCGGAGCCGCCCGTCCGCCCACCGGCTTCGCACGAACACCCGCTGGTCGAGCCACTGTCGCTGCCGCTGTCCGCCCCGGCCGACGACGATCCGGCCGCGCCCGTCGAAGGATCACTGCCGGTGCCCGCGGCGCCGCTGGCACCGGGGGCTCCAGCGACGCCGGAGCCCCCGGTGAC
>Ga0075522_10002962_pt1 | contig 12473 bp, 7 predicted proteins | sample NGEPerA_FD_74796 | JGI IMG/M metagenome (GOLD analysis project Ga0075522, IMG submission 74796) | Arctic peat soil microbial communities from the Barrow Environmental Observatory site, Barrow, Alaska, USA - NGEE PermafrostL2-A | ecosystem: Environmental > Terrestrial > Soil > Wetlands > Peat ... | reverse complement strand
GTTTATTTTATCAGCGGTATCCTTATCTATTAAATTATTACTGCAAATGGGATCCACGATTCCTTTTTTAAGTACCCTTGCATTTGGTTTCAGGCCTGTTGTAATCGGCTATCTGCATTTAATGTTTCTGGGAGTCATTTCGCTTTTTATTATTGGATATTGCAAATTGAACCAATTTATTATTAACACTAAAACAGGGAATACCGGTATCATAATTTTTGTAGTAGGTATTATTTTGAATGAAGTCTTTTTAATGATCCAGGGGTTTTCTTACATGAACTATATTAAGGTTCCTTACATCAATGAATTATTATTTGCTGCTGCTATTTGCATGCTTTTGGGAATATCCCTATTAATTCCCAGTACTAAGACAGTGCACATGGACAAATTACCGGGGATATATAAAAAGGATGATTAAATTAATCTTCGCCCCTGAAGATAAAAGATTACTTGGGGCGCATATAATAGGTGAACAGGCATCTGAATTGATTCGCGTTGCGGTGCACGCCATTGCACGCAGCGAAAAGCCACAGAATTGATGGCTCAAATTAGGAGCCATTGAATTTACGCCAGGCTTTAATAAACCAGGTAATTTCCTGGCAAATTGCTTATCTCAGCCCTTTCTTTTTCAGATATTCAATAAGCGCTTTGGGATGGTCGGTTTGTAATCCTTTAAAACCAAGTTCTAACGCTTTATTCCAGTTGCGGTATTCATCAGGGCTTTGTATATCCGGCCATACAACTTTGCCTGCTGCTGTTGCGGTCTTTACTATTTCCTTTGTATAATCACTGTAATCGCCATCTAATAATTCCAGCGGATATTTTGCAAGAAATGTCTTTAAAGCATTTGCGTTTTTAACGCTATCCGGAAGGCTGAGCATTACGGGCATTGATGGCACCAGCTTTCTCCATTCGTCGTATTGAAATGGTGCGTTGATATACACGATTACCTGTTTTTCCATACCATATTTTTTGATGAGATTATATGACTGCTGAACACTCGCATCTTTAAAATCAAGATAAATACAAATTTTGTTCCTGCAGGTCTGAAGCACCTCTTCAAAGTTGGGCACCGGGTAAGTTTTCGTTGAATCCTTCCTTTTGTCTATCACTTCCAGTTTACGCATTTCGGCATAAGTAAGGTCACTGATCTTTCCTTTTCCATTTGTCATCCTGTTAACAGTGGCATCATGCATAATCACGAGTATGCTGTCTTTAGTGGTACGCAAATCAATCTCCACATAATCAACACCATTTTTAATTGCGTTTTCATATGCAGCAAGTGTGTTCTCAGGAACTTCCACATGGTCGCCACGATGAGCAATGACGATAAATCTGTGCTTCGCTTCCGGCAAAATGGCTCGCTGCGCATATATTTGAATATTGCAAATAATTAAAAACAGGCAAGCGATATTTCTTTTCATTTCAAATTCTTTCATGTAAGATTATAGCTTGATAAATATTTTTTTCCTGTATAACAGCCAGCCCGGGATAAAATTAATCCCTACAAAAAATAATGCATATAAAAGGCTTGCCAGCCTTGGGTCTGCGCCCACATTGGTCAGGCCGTTTACAAACTTTTCGTTCAGCGATGTTCCGCCAAATTTTGCCACATAGAAAAACAATGCCCACACATCAGCGAGAAAATAAATGGTGATGGCATTGGCTCCAAAAATAATTCCGGGCCTGGTTCCCCAGGTTCTTCCTTTCATATCTACCAAAAAATAAAATACACCAAATAATAAAGACGCAAAGCCCGAGGTCACCAGCACAAAAGAACTGGTCCATAGATTTTCATTTACAGGAAATACTAGTCCCCAGAAATAACCTGAAATTGCCAGGAAAACACCCGCTGTCATCAGGTAGTTGACCTTCTCGCCGGGTGGCTTATTGCTCAGCATCAGACGGCCGGCAAGCATACCGGTTATACAGCTAACCACGGCAGTGATATTTGTCAAAATGCTTTCGGGGTCCCAGGTACCACGCCACATTCTCCCCGGCAGAAATTTCGTATCGAACCAGGCCACAATATTCACCCCCGGCTCAAGCATTACTTTTCCCACGCCCGGAGTTGGTATGCAGGTAAGTGCCAGCCAATACAACACAAGTAAAATAGCGGCTATCCATGCCTGTTGTTTCCAGTTGGTGTTGAGATAAATTATAGCTGATATAAAAAATACAATGGCAATTCTTTGCAATGTGCCGGTCCACCGGATATTATGAAAGTCAAACTGAGGCATCAGGTTCAGGAACATGCCCACGGCATAAATCTTTAGTGAACGAAAGAATATCTTTTTATACATGTCAGAGCGGGGCACTCCGGCTTCCAGTCTTTTTGAATAGGCAAGGGCAATCGATGCACCAACGAAATAAAGAAAATAAGGCGCTACCTGGTCAGTAAAAGACAAGCCATTCCAAACTGTGTGCCGAAGGGTAAAATAAACAGAGTCTTCACTGCCGGGATAGTTCACCACAATCATTGCAGCAATGGTAAAACCTCTTAATGCATCCAGCGAAATGAGGCGTTTGGTTTGATTGGTCATTGCAAAACTTTATGTTATCAAAAGAAATTTCGCATACTGCGAAACAGGTTCCTGTTATTTAATTTTCGCCTCACCATTCATTGGTGAGGTTAGATGTGGTGAATTCTCCGCGGCACTTATTACTTTTAAGTACCGTCCCATCCAGTATGGCAAAAGCCAAATATCACCAGCGCTGTATTCTGAACTGCCATTGGAATCACCTCCATCCAGGTCAAACCGATTAGCATTATGCCTGTTTATCGGCAATTCATCTGACGGCAGCACTTCTTTGATCGTTTGACTGCGGAAATTTTTAGGTATGAATTCAATATCTTTTCTGTCGCTGTTTTTTACTTGCCAGGTAATGAGGTCCATCGGATATTTCTGCAAATACCAAACTGCTTCATTCAAATCGAAATCTTTTACCCCGGCAATAGCAGTAAACATATCCCAGGCTCCCTCTTTTTCTGGCCGTTCAATTTCCCAGTGATCCAGGATGGCCGCTTTGAATTTATTTTTGAGCGTGTCGTTCAATGCATAACGGTAAAGCCCCCAATAGCCCAGGAAATACATTTCATCGTCAGAGTGGTTCCAGTTATCGGATAAATCCTTGCTCAATGCATCTGCATCGGCAGGTGCATGGCCAATGTCTTTCATGGGGCGCATAAGGTTTTCCAAATAGCCGTATTTATTCAGCAGTTCCAATGCCTTTTCTTTGTATATTTTTTTGTGGGTGAAATGATAAGCAGTTTGCAGCATCGAAATAATATTGGAAGAAGTAATCTTCCTGTCACCTACTATTTTGGTCCTTGCATTCACATATTCCGGGTTCCATCTTCCCCAGGTAGTGGGTTTCCCATTCCAGTCAACCAGGTACATCTCATGGTCTACGATGTGTTGCATTAGCGCATCCATTAGTCCTATTGCTTTATTTTTTATGTCCGGCACATCAACCAATTCGGCGATAGCGCCAAAAACAAACATGTGGCCAATGGCTTCATCACTGCTGGTGGTGGATTTCCAATCCCATTCGGGATCATCTGCATGTCGCCAAACTTCGGAGGGTGATTGCACACCGGCATTGCCGGCATTTTCCTGTTTCAATCCTGCATTGGTCTTATTTGCCTTATGCACATCTGAAGTCTCATATCCCCTTCTTTCAAATGACCGCGAAGGGAACCCTTTGAGCGGGTTAATAGTGTACAGCCGTTCCATCGCATCCAATGACTCCTGGCAATTTTGCAGCGCTTCCGGCGATTTGGTTGCAGCGTAGCGGAACACTTCAGCGCCTAAATACATGGAGGTCCAGAGACCATCATTATCCGAATCTTCCAATGAGCCTGTGGCAACATCGCCATCTTTCATTCCTGAAATGGTAGCATTAAAACCTAGGCGCATATGTCTTGCACGCACCTGCTGCTCAAAATAATTTACCTTATCGGAAAGTGTCATTGGCGTAAAATGTATTTCACCCAAACCTTTATCAGTTAGGATCAATACAGAACCATTGCTGCCCTCAGCAATATCTTTTACGTTATTTTCAGGTATCCATCTCCGTGAGTTATAGTATTTATATTTCCCGTCAGCCTGTAACATGAATGCCCCGTTCATGGATCCAAACCAAAGCTTATTACCAATCTCTTTTACCACAGTAATATCTGTACAGGGCAATCTGTTGTAAATGGCACCGGTTTGTTTCCCGGTAACCGCATTTATTTTTAAATATCCATTGTGTGTGCCAACAATTAATTCATTATTATTATTTGCCAATGCAAAACAGGTTAAGCTATCGCCCTTAAATTTTGTTTGAAGCGATTTGTCTTTTGCATCGAAAATGGTTACACTATGTTCGCCCAGCAGCCAAAAGACATTTCTTTTTTTATCAAACAAAATATCAATCACACTATCATTGGATTTTATTTCGGATAAAATTTTAGAATCCCTGAGGTATTGAATAGAGCTGCCGTCTGTCAATAGAAATGAAAAATCGTCGCCACCACAAAATAGGGTTACGTCTGGCATTGTGTGCAGACTGTATAATTTCCCCGCCCATGCATTGCTCAGAATCGCTTTATCATCCGCATATACAAATTGATTTTGGTAAAGAGCGATGTCTTTTAAATTCATATCGAGCATTGGCCGGTAAGAAACATCCTGAACCAACTTGCCGGGATAAAGAAACTGCCCTCCTGATCTGGTTAAAAGTCCTTTGGAAGATAATACCTGGACAACGCCGTTACGGTCGCAACGAACTTTTGAAAGAAAATTGTTATCAGTAACAATGGAGCGCTCTATTTCATATTTAATACTGTAAGCCTGCAAAAATGCCGTGTCTTTATATACAGGTAGTGCAGGTGATTTGTGATCCTGGAAAGGAGCAGCTTTTAAATGGTTAAAAACTAAGCTTAATGATAGCAGGAAAAACAGACAGGATTTATGCATTATCGTTCATTTTTAATAGAAAATATTATTGAATCATTTTAAGATATCGGCCCATCCAATATGGATAGAGCCAGAATACCGGCTCTTTTTCTGTAAACGGGGAACCGCCTACTGCGGCCCATGGATTGCCATCCCATCGAACCGTCACCCGAATGTCCGGAGGCGGCAGTTGATCAATTTCCCAATCGTCCAGCACGGGGGAATGCACCAACCTGATATCTTCTCTCTTGGTATGGTCAATATGCCAATCAATTAAATCAAGCGGAATATCCATAAGGAAATCAATGGAGGATTGCAATTCCACTTTTTTATTCCTGGCATAGCAATACAAAAAATTTACAAGCAGGTTCTGATCATTCTTTCTATGCTCCATCCAATTGTCCATGTGCTGCTGATAAAAAGCAATGAGCTTAGGGTCCTTTTCGCATCCCAGCAAAATGGGATAGAGATAGGCCTGCATAGTTACATCATAATATATAAACCACGCAGGATTTTGATTAACTAATTCCGACATGTTTTCCAGGTAGTGCTCTTTATTTATAAACCGGAGGTATTGTTGCTGGTACTTTTCATCATTCGTAATATAATAGGCTAGTTTTAAAAAAGCAAGCAGCTCCATGGAATTTTCACTCCTGTCCTGCGCCCATTCAGGGTCGTGGTTCAGCAAATCCGGCGACCACACAGACCAGCGGGTATGCGTGCCATCCGCATCCATCATATTGAAGTTGTGAGCAATCAGGTGATCCATTAATGCAGCTATATGTTGGCGTACTACGATTTTTTCTTCTTCGGTAGCGGCTAACTTATAATAAAAGTAATATCCCATCATGTGGCCGCACCATTCATCACTGCTGGCATCTCCTTTCCATAACCATTTGCCATCTGCAGATTTGTGCCAGCGAATTTCAACCGGTTTGAATCGTGGCTCATTGACTAATTCTTCTGCCTTCTCTCTTTCAGTATACGACCGGTTGCCATCATGCACCCTGTCTGCCCAATCAACCGGCACAATGGTTCTGGCGAAGTATCCATCACCGTTAGTAATGTCCTGCAATTGTTTTAGGAAATGAAATGCTTTGCTTGCTTTTTCCCTCGCGTCTGCGCTTTTTGTAACCGCGTAGCGAAAGGATTCCATCGCAAGGTAGTTGCCGGTAAATTCTCCGTCGTTATCATCATCTTCAGGCCGCCAATTGGTAGTGTCCCCCGGATTTACCAGGTGGCATTGCCCTGCTATCCAGGGTTCGCGGATATGCCTTTTCATCAACACATCATAAAAATAATCCTGCTTAGCGGCGAGGGTCATCCATTTTTTCTTAATGGCGCTTACTCCCTGTTCAGTTGCAATCCATGCATTGCCATCGTTATCAAAAGCGATATCGTTCACATGATCGTCCATCAGCCATCTGCGGCTGAACAGAAGTGAATGTTTTCCGTCGGGAAAAAATCTTACTATGCCAACCTTTGTTCCTATCCACATCGCACCATCGGAAGATTCTTTTACACAACTGGTATAAATGGAAGGGCAACCTTCCTGGGGCCTGATAACCCGTTGCTGAACGTCATCTTTAAGGATGGAAACACCGCCCAAACCTGCTACCCATAGATTCCCGCCTTTATCCAGTACAAGCCCCTTAAGACCTGCACTTAATAAAATATCTGTCTTGTAAAAATATTTTGTTCCTTCTTTGGTGGCATGGTAAAGACCCACATCGCTGGCCACCCATAAACCTTCTTTATTATCAGAAATAGCGCTCCGCACAGACTGCGCAATCGGATAATCTTTCTGAATAAAAGCGGTCCCGTTGAAAAGCCAAACACCTTTTGGCCCGAGGGCATACACGCCTTCTTTTGCAGTGCAAATAACAGATACAGGCCCCTGCGGGCCTCCTACCCGGACAGGCAAATTATTTTTATATACAAACATGCCTTTCCATGTGCCCATCCAAATTGCATCATGATCATCAACAGCTACTGCGTATGCAGGCCCTTTGTCTGAATCCTGGAAAGGTATTGCCATCCATTTTGTGTCTCCATTCTTCTTCATAAAAATACCTGCCTCTGTGGCAATCCAGACTGTAAGTTTCTTATCTACTGCGATGCTTCTTACATTATTTTCTATCGGGACAGTGCTTACAGGATACGCCTCATGATATTCCTGCCAAAATCCATTGTCCTCTATAAACTGTGGGCCGGAAATACTTTCAGTTGCCTGTTGGCTGCAGGCAATATTTATAAGGCATAAAAAAAGAAAAGAGACAGCTATTTTTTTCATACAAATTTATTGTTACTGCTGTACAATTAAGAAATCGATGACAAATAATTTTCTTAATTGCACAGCAAGAAAAGAATGCATTGCCATTTTAAGGATGAACGTTTTATCCTTTATCAGAAAAATAAATTCATCAATCGGCCGCACGCTGTATCAATCTTTGAATAGCGTCAACCACTTGTATTTCGCATCTACCTCCCTGCAGTTTTGCTTTGTTTACCACCGCCAGACTTTCTTGTAGCCAGTCTGATCCGGATTTTTCATGGTCATGTATGAATTGAATGGCTTCGAGGCCGGCTGCAGCCAACAAAGAAAGATTTTCAGATAATAAAGCTGCCTCCAAAAGCACTGGTGAATTGTTGAGCAGCAATTTGAATTGCGCATCGTTTTCTTTCCAAAGGATTAGCTTTTTGGAAATTTCTTTTTCCATCTTGGGAGAAGGTTTGCTCAAAAATTCAGCTACCTGTCTGTTGAATATCCTGGGTACTTTCTGATCAGGTGTGGCTACATCAGCAATTTTTGTAAAAGGAGAAAAAACGTTATACATAGTATCACCTTCGTTGCGCTCATATATTTTCAGAGGCTCCAGCACACTAACCAATACTTCAAGGGCTCTTGTATCCCAGCTATTGGCAAGCTGACGCATCAAAGGGGGTTTATATGATATATGCTGTAGTCCAAGCGATTCCAGTTGCAGGCTGACCATATCAAGCCTGCGATACATGTCATCCACGTCATTTACTGCTTTGGGCGACCATAGTCGTTCTGCTATGGCAGCTGTACGGGGCCAAATCCTGGAGTCTACGGTTACCGGCGTTACCATCTCGCTCCACATGGTTGCTTCGCCTCCCAAATCCAGCTTCCTTTCATCATCTGTTAATGTTACGCTATCCGGAATGGGATCGTTCAGATAATGATAAGAAGCTGGTTGTATCAAATCAATATAGTAACCATAAGCAAGGACGGAAGGATGGCCGCTTTTTATAGAGTTATAAAAACTTTCGTTTCCCCGCCACGATTCGATAACAATTTCTTTCGGTAGCCCCGGTTGAAATATTTCATCCCAACCCACCATTGTCTTACCACATTTTTTAATGATGGGAAGTAAGCGCCGGTTGAAATAGGTTTGTAAATCTGCAGTAGAATTCATCCCCCGGGCTTTCATAAAAGCTTTTATATGGGGGGTATTTTCCCAGTCTTTGCCTGTATTCTCATCGCCGCCAATATGAAAATATTGATCTGGAAAAAGAGCCGACATCTCCCCAAAAAGTTTTTCCAGAAAAGGATAGAGTTTTTCGTTTGTAGGATCCATAACGGGATCGAATACCCCAAAATATCGTTGCAAATGATAATTCCTTTTCACACTCGCGAATTCAGGATACGCGGTTAGTATTGCCGTGGTATGTGCAGGCACTACAAATTCCGGCACAACCCTTATGCCACGCTGTGATGCATATTTAACGATACCGCGGATTTCTTCCTGGGTATAATAAAGACCATCGGATGCCAATTCCTGCAGCCTCGGAAAAATTTTTGACTCTACCCTGAAGCCCTGGTCATTGCAAAGATGCAGGTGCAGCACGTTCATTTTTACGGTCGCCATGCCGTCCAACGTCCTTTTCACCACGTCAACCGGCATGAAGTGCAGGGCAACATCAAGCAAAAGCCCCCGCCAGGCAAACCTGGGAGTATCATGTATCAATACTCCGGGAAAATAATATCCATCCGCATCTGTACTGACTAATTGCAGTAAAGTTTCCAGGGCATGAATAGCACCTAAATCTGTAGTAGCTGTTACAACTACCTGGCTTGCTCCTGTTTCTATTGAATAGCTTTCATCCTCACCCAATCTTAACCTGCCGGGCCTCTCGACACGGACAAGTAGCTGGGCTGAAATATTGGTATCCTTCCGGATTATATAGCCTTGCTTATCAAGAAAAATCCCTGTCTTATTACTTAACCTTCTTACAAACCTGCTGGCATCGGCATAAATGCGGGAGTCTGCCGGACCAATAATCGACAGCCTGAATTGGTTGGTAATCCTTACCCTGTTCGTATTTGCTTTCAATCCTGCCGGCACCGGCATCAGATTAAAAGTATTGTTTACCTGACCACAACAATTGAGGATCAGCATAATTGCCAGAAATATCAACACACCCTTTTGAGCCATTGCTATATTTCTATTATTTGTTACCAAGGCTCATTTGTTCCCTGTAGTAACCAGAATTTTGACCAGGAACTATTATTGCCATCGGGGCCACTAAAGCTTGATGGAGCAAGTTTATCAATAGCTACCTGTGCATTTGTTGAATTATTTGATAACTCAGAATTATTATAGCCGAACCTAAGGGGAATTTGACCCCGATAGGATGCCCATCCAATGGTCAAAGCAGGGAAACCTGTTCTTCTCCAATCCATATAAGCTTCATTACAAGCCTGCCATGAAGCAATCCATTTTTGTTCAATTATCCTTTGAAGGGTGCCATTAAAAGCAACTGAAGGCTGGGTAATATACGTGTTGAAATCCCTTACACAGCCATAGTAGTTATCCACATCAGACTGATAAGAATCAAATACCTGCCAGGTATCGAAAGAAGCCTTGATGCCATTATTGTACCAGGTAGCTGCAGTGCCACCCACGTTCCATCCTTTTTGTTTTGCCTCGGCAAGGTCAAAGCAAATTTCGCTGTATGATGCAAGTCTTTGTGCGAGTAAAGGGCCGCTTGGATTATCATAAATATCTGTTCTGAGGTATGACACATAGTTGCTCAGTGAGCTTGATTGTGTTCCGGTTCCATTTATGTTGTAGTTGAAATCAACATAATTATCATAGCTTATAGGTATTCCCACATATACCGATGACGTATCGTACAAGTTCTTTATTGCACTTCTAATAGTGCCATAAGGCCGGTCCGTTGCGTAAGTTGTCGGGTCAAATTGTTTATAGTTTGCAGCCGCTGCAGCAGCAGGGTTAATATAGCGTATCCCATTAACTATTTTTGTAAGAGTGTCAATATCTCCCGGAGTAAATTGGCTGGCATCAACAACAGATGGTGTCGCTATGGGCTGTGCCATTATAACAATTCTCGGGTCTCTCAGGTCTCGCATTTTCATGGTAAGTGTTCCACACATTTTATTTCTGTGATACCCTGATGGCCCATTGAATTTTGAGCAAAACTGGTATGAAGATCCCTGATCATCGCCGGGGAATGGCATCATCCAATCATCGCTGATACTCTGGAATACATTAGGTGCAACAGCTTCTACATTTGCCTGCTCATCCATTTTAGTGGAAAGGCGCATATAGTAACGTAACAAAAGCGAATAAGCCAGTTTTTTCCATTTAACGGGATCGCCTCCATAAAACACATCAGAATTTGATGTAATGGCTGTTATTTCAGGATGATCCCCCATGCTGCCACTGAAGTGGGGGATGGCAGCTTGAAAGTCAGCGATGGCCCTTTCATAGATGCTTTCCTGCGAATCAAAAACGGGGTATTGATTTTCAGTTCCAGTAAGAGTACCATTCAATGCCATTGAATCAGGGGCATCCCCCCAAAAATCTGCAATATTGGCAAATCCAAAGCCTCTCATGATCAATGCCACACCCTGATGAAAATCCCAATTGTAGCTTTGGGCTTTTTGTAATAATAGCTTGTTGTTGGCAAGCGTGGCGTAATTGCCGGTCCAGTCAAAATTCTGTTGGTCCCACTGATAATCGCTAAAAGTGGACCCAAATGCATCCTGGTAAGTCTGTTGCATAGCACCCGATATAACTCCTGACCCATAATTGCCATACCACATTGCCGATTGGGTAAGCACTCCTGCCATCAAATAGTCAGGAGATGCCTGGTCTGGTGTAACATTATTTGGGTTGCTATTTATTGCAGAAAACTTTTTACAGGAATCACCAGCTATAATTATTGCCAGGAAAACGCAGCTAATTATAAATATTTTTTTTGCGCTTTTCATCTTTTTTTATTTTTAAGATTTACTAAATTGGGTTGTTAGAAACGTACATTGAGTTTTACGCCTGCTGGTATCGTCCAGGGGGTTATGTTATAATACTCAATACCCTGCTTAAACTGCGAGCCATTGGCTTGCGCCCCCGGCTGAAAATTAAACGCAAGTTCCGGGTCAATACCTGCTTTTGCCTTGGTCCAGATGATTACATTTCTTGTATATACACCAAAAGATAATCCCTGTAGTTTCAGAGCATCTGACCACTTTTTGGGCAATTGCACCGTAATATTCAAATCCCTTAGCTTAATATAGGACGCACTGAACATATCCATTCGGCCAAATGACCAGGGTCCATTGGTAACAGCATCCTCATAGTTGTCATATTTTGTAATGGTGGGATCGCCTAAGTTCTCAATATACCCACCATTGCCATCACTATAAACGCCGGGATAAAAAGCTCCGTCATTAATCGTGATATTTCCATTGCTGTTATAAGGAAAACCACCTTGTTGCGTGGTAGGGCCACCTACCAGATGGTATTGCTGGAAACCTGTTACCTTAATAAATGCATCCGGGTTTGTTTTAAGATAACCAGGTATATTATTGGCATAGCTCGCTGGTATAGGTATCCCCACATTTAATTGCCGTGCCAAGGCCGCATCAGATCCCATGTAACGGTTGGTCTTAGAATAGAAAATACCACCGAGCCGCATGTCAACACTGGCGCTGAGGGTTATCATTTTGTAGGTAACGGAAGTTTGAAATCCCATTAAAAGCTTTGGGTTAAAATTGCCGGCAGTAATTTTATTCTGAAAGCTTCCACCTCCTGCTTTTTGCAGGCCACCTCCGTCGTCGAGCAATGGATATCCATAATAAGGTGAAGATTTATCGGTAACAGTTGCCATCGCATTATCCCACAACTGGCCGATTTTACCTGTACTGATCACTTGATTCCCTTTTGAATCAAACTGGTTGGGTATCGGCTGTCCTTTTACATAAGTCCAGGATCCGGTAGGTCCATCCTGCCAAAACGAGAAGAAGGTTTGCCCATTGGTTAGCGACAAGATGTAGGTATTATTCTGGGTATAGTTAATACTTGCATCCCAAATCCAGTTTTTATTGGATATAATGGTGCCGCCCAATTGCATTTCTATGCCCTGGCTGCGAACCAGTCCAGCGTTGATTTTTCTTGAGGTTGCGCCGGTCGATGAAGCAGTGCTGATCCCCAAAATCTGATTTTTGTTATCAGAACGGTAAACAGTACCTGAAAAACGCAG
>Ga0075522_10002961_pt1 | contig 12473 bp, 11 predicted proteins | sample NGEPerA_FD_74796 | JGI IMG/M metagenome (GOLD analysis project Ga0075522, IMG submission 74796) | Arctic peat soil microbial communities from the Barrow Environmental Observatory site, Barrow, Alaska, USA - NGEE PermafrostL2-A | ecosystem: Environmental > Terrestrial > Soil > Wetlands > Peat ... | reverse complement strand
GGCGCGTTCGGACGCCGCCAACTGCGGAACATCCGCCGCCGCCCCAGGCTGATCGCCGCTTTCTGGAAACAGGCTGAATTGTGGTGAAATACTCACTATATTATGCAGGAGTCAATAATTCAGTCACCGTGATTACCACATTGTCACATGACGAGTTGGCAGCCAAGTTGCATCAGGCTGGTTTGTCTGAAGCGCAGCACATGGAGACCATGACCGTGAGACCTGCACCTTTGGCTTCGCTTGTTTTTCATTTCGTATTTTATGCGGTCATTCTAGCGGTTTTTGCAGGATTGGTGCATCTTTTTCAGCGAGCGTTTCGCACTGAGATTTCAGTTTGCGACCATGCTGCCTAACACGGCGCTGGAGCTAACGGCCACTGCCCTTTGTGTTTTTGGACGAGTTATGAAATTAGAACATCATCATTGCATTCGGAGCTTGGTTGCCAGTGGCCGTAGCTCAGCTTGAGTCGTTAGGCATCAAAATACTTTAACGGTTACCTACACAAGAATATGTTCAAGAACACATCGTGGATAATAGTCTCGTTTGTTTTATATGCAATTGTTGCTCTGGCTCCCAATTCGGACGGTGCGACTTTTGAGATGAACTTCGTCGTTAGCAATTTTAGTGGCGATTTCGGTTCTTCTGCTGTGCCGAATGATCCCGTAACTGGCTCGATTAATTGGGAGGCAGTGGGCATTAGCGATCCGGTTCTATCTTTTGACTCTATCAGCCTGACGCTTGATGGCCATAACTACACGGTAGGCGAGATTGGCTATAGTCGAACCGATTTTCCGTTCACTGGTATTGATGAAATTGGCGGAATTATTAATGGCGTTGGCGGAATGGCGAGTTTTACAGATGACTTCTGGCTTCGTTGGGATCGAAATACTTTGATGCCATTTGACTTTTCTTACACGTCATCACAGCGATACGGTTTCTGGAGTGCCTATGAGTCGAACCCGGGATCGTTCACGTCATTTAGCATCAGTGAGGTTCCCGAACCGTCTGTCGTTTCACTGTTTTCAATTATCTTGCTCGTATTTATTATAAAAACAGTCCCTGAATCGCGTGAACAATATGATGCCTAACAATCCGCCGGAGCCAAACCCGATTACCGCTTTCGGCCAATCGAGAATGCCCGTGTCTGGCCGCTTCGTTGGTTCGGGTTGGCTCAGCTTTTTTCGTTAGGCGGCTTCGAGCTTTATGCCATACGGACTTATAGTTTTAGTTGCGAGCGTCGCGCTCATCGCATATTTTGATTTCGCGACGGAGGCAACGTGGATTACCAAAGCTGTGGTCTCCGGCATTTTCATTTTTTCCCTTGCTTCATATCGCGGCTGGATAGCTGTCAATTCGCTCATCGGACTTTTTCTTCTTGTCGCATTGAGCATCTTTATCATTTTCTATCAGACGTGGCACAGACACATTTGAGCAAGTAAGATTTTATGGTTTATTCGATGTTGCCGCCTAACACCGCGCGAGGCTGTGTGAAAAGTGTTGTGGTGAAATTCGGTAACGATCAAATTTTCGATAAGGAAAACTTTGATGAAATGAGCAGGCGGATTGGATGGTCCAAAACCGAGTTTTCACACAGCCTCGCGCTGGAGCCAACCGCCGTTGACGCTTGCCGTTCCGCTATCGCGGTTCACGTCTCGAGCCGGCGGTGGTTCAGCTTTCCATGGTAGGCCGCAACCTGTATGCTTTCCAAAACCACCAAGCTTCTGATGCATGTCCCGGTGCCCTGGGTGTATCTATTAACATATCTCTGCGGCGTGGGTCTGGAGCTTGTTTGTCGTGGCAGCATTCATTCATCAGAGACGCACCTTACCAGCGGTATTGTTGGCAGCGCTCTGTTTGTGATGGGCATCGTGATCGCTGCATGGAGCTGGCTGATCTTTTATAGGGCGCGCACAACAACTATTCCGGGGAGACACTCCAGCAAGCTGGTTACTTGGGGAACCTACCGGTTCAGCCGGAACCCGATGTATGTTGGCCTTATCTTCACCTATCTCGGAGAGGCCGGAATTCTCCATCAGATCTGGCCGGTCATTTTGCTGCCGCTCACGGTTTCCTATGTCAACTGGATTGTAATCCCGGTTGAAGAAGCACGGCTAAGAGAAGTCTTTGAACTGGCGTATCAAGCGTATTGCGTGAAGGTGCGTCGTTGGATTTAAGCAGGCGGCAGCCCGACTTCCGTTCACTTCCAGTAATTCCAGTCCACGTCGGGGAAAAGATTGTCGCGGGACTCGATTTCGGCGAGCCATGGCTCGTCCACACGCGTGAGCGTGAGCTGTTCGTGCAGGGCGATGAAGCGGAGCAGATGATCCTTCACGCGGCGGCGGGCGTATTCGGGACTCGTCCGGGCGCGGAGGATGAACGGCCAGTCGCTCGCCTGCGCGAGCAGCAGTTCGCGCGCGGCCTGTTTCAAGGCGCGGGCTGGCAAACCTTCCGCCTGCGGAAATTTTCTCGCCAGCGCGGTCATGCGCTCCTGCGCGATTTGCAGGTGCGGATAAATCCATTCGTTCGTCTCGTTGAGCCACACGCGCCAGTAGCCTTCCTCGCCCCAGCTTGACGCGCCGGGCGTGGCGATCTGATTCGTGGGATGGCGCTGGAGATATTCGCCGGGCGTGAGGAGCGTGATGGTTTTCTTCTGCTCGTGGCTGATTTTGCGCACGAGGAAGTCGAGAAATTCCGGCCCTTCATACCACCAATGCCCGAACAGTTCGGCGTCATAGGGCGCGATGATGATCGGCGGGCGATCCAAAATGCTTTCGAGCTTTTGCACCTGCGCGATGCGTTCATCCAAAAAATGCCGGGCGTGCCCGCTCGCGGCGGCGAGGGCCTGGTCGCGCTGGTAAATCTGCTTCTCGCCCGCGCCGGTGATGCGGAAGTATTTGATGCCGGTGAACCCGCGGTTGTCCGGCGACGGCAGGTGCGGCTTGACGTAGTCGAAGTCGAGATCAAAGCCAATGTCGCGGTAGAAATCACGGTAGCGCGGATCGCCGGGATAACCTTCATGCTTGCTCCAGACCTGGCGCGAGGAATCAAAGTCGCGCCCGAACGCGGCAACGCCGTTGGGTGAAAAAATCGGCGCGAAAGTGCCGTAGCGCGGCTGCGGCGTGGCGTGCAGAATGCCGTGCGTGTCGAGGATGAACCAGCGGATGTTGGCCTCCTGCAAAAATTCCTCGACGCCGCTGGCGTAGGCGCATTCCGGCAGCCAGATGCCGCGCGGGTCGCGCCCGAAACAGCGGTTGTAATGGTCGCGGGCGGTGAGGATTTGCGCGCGGACGGACGGCGGATGGTTCGCCATGAGCGGCAGCAATCCGTGCGTCGCGGCGGTGGTGATGATTTCGAGCAAGCCAGCGTCCTGAAATTGTTTGAAGGCGGCGACGAGGTTGCCGCCGTGATGCCGCCACGTCTCGCGCGCCAGGGTGAATTTGTGGTGATACATCCACGCGAGGTCACGGAACGCGCGGTCCCAGTGCGTGCGGTGAATTTCTTTTTCGGCGAGATCAATGAGTCCGTCGAGATGTCGCGCGTAGCGTTCGCAGAGCAATTTATCCAGCAGCATCGCGCAGAGCGTGGGCGAAAGCGAAACGGTGAGGCGCGCGTCCAACTGGTCGCGCCGCCAGCCATTGAGAATCTGGATCAGCGGCAGGTAGGTTTCGGTGATGCCCTCGAACAGCCAGCTTTCTTCGAGAAATTTTTCATGCTCCGGATGCCGCACAAACGGCAGGTGCGCGTGGAGGACGAGTGAAAGATAGCCGGGCATGGTCGGGATTGGACGCTCAATCGTCCAATAAGTTTGAAAGCCATTCGGCAAGGGTTTTGGCCTTGATTAAAACCAGCAAACCCATCGCAGCGGGAATCAACCTCAAGAGGCAGGGAATAACTTCCACCGGCACCGGCGGTTTGACGAAGGCGCATTTGGCCCAATAAAGACCGAGTTCCAATATGCTGGCGACAACCAGCAGCACGCCAATCAACCGGACCAGCATCAAGGCTCCGCGTTCGGGCGCGTCCATGCGGGCAATGATTAGAGGTTGTCCGGCAACGGCGGCCGGAGCGACGGGTCTTGCGGCGTCGCGCCGACATCGCCGAGATATTGCGTCTCGCGGCTGAATTTCAATTCCGCCGCGCGTCCATCCGTGCCGTCGGCGGAAATCGCGACCGCCGGCAGATCGTATTTTCCATCCGGCAGCGCAAAACGAAAACTGAACGTGCCGTCGGAACGCAGTTTGATCTGGTGGCCGCCGAGCGTGACTTTGGCGTTCGGCTCGGTCGCGCCGTAAATGATAAGCTCGGCATTGACGTTGAACCAGAAACCTTTCAGCAACGCGCCCGCGCCGCCAAACGGACTCGTGAGACTGCTGGGAAGTCCGGGACTGGAAATCCCAAAAGCGGTGACGGGCGAAGTGACATCCTGCGACAGGCGGCGGCGGATGAGTTCGGTGATTTCAAGCGAACCCATCCAGATGCGGCGCGTCTGGTCAATGTTGATGACGCGGGCGAGCGCCTTTTCCTGATCCGGCGACCACACGCGCGCCGGGCCGGGCGCGGCAGACGGTGAGGGCGCGATGGACGAAAAGCCCGACGACGAAAAGCGCGGCAGGTCGGGATGGCCGTGACGCCGCAATTCCTCGATGGCGACCGCGAGCGGCAGGTTGTCGCGCACGGCCTCCTCGATGATCTGCATCAGTTTGGCGAACGGAAATTCAAACGGAATGGTGGCGAACTCCGCGCCGCTCTCGGCAGAGGCGGCGTCGGGCGGCGTGACGGTGCCGCTGGAACTGGCGACGTGCGTCCATTTGCCCAGCGCGGAATAATAACCCAGTTCGGCGGAATAGGAATTTCCCGCGCGCTCGACGTGCGCGAACCAGTGGCGCGATTCGGGATGAACATGGATTTCGTAGGCCGGATGGCCTTCGATCTTGCCGGCGAAGACGCGGAGGATGAGATGGCCGTCGGTGGAGGCGGCGTTGAGTTCCTTCTGCTGCCCGGCGGTCAGGTCCCAGTTGGCGTAAAGCCAGTGCGGGTCGCGCGCGGTGAGGAACAATTTTTTCGTGCCGTAGCTTTCCGGCAGTTCGCCGCCGGAAAAACTTTGCGCAGGCGGCGTGGCGCCGAGTGAAAATTTTTCGCCGGGGCCGCTCACCGGCGGTGCGGACGGCGCATCGCCTTCGAGCAAAATCGGCGGCGCCTCAATTTTCTTTTTGCGCGTGTAGGTGCGGCGGACGACCGTGGTGGCGTCCACTTCTACTTTGGGTTCCTCCATCAGGGGCTTTTTCGCCGCGACACGTTTCGGTTCCTCGGCGACGGCCGCCGGTTTGGCGGCGGCGGGTTTGGGCTTGAGCATTTTTTTCACCGTTTCAACGGCGACATCCAGCAACCGCTTGCGGGGAGCGCGCCCGGCCCTGGGCTTTTCCGGCTCCGGCGCGGCGGGCGCGAGTGCCGGCCTGGCGGCGCGGCCCGCGCCGAGGCGCCCGGTTGGAGCCGTTTTTTTTGGGGGTTCAGGCATGGGCGCTGGTTTTTTTTTCATGTCAGCAATTCCTTGTTTGGCGAATTCATTGCCGGAAATGGAGTGTAGGCGGACGGCGGGCTGGAAGCAACGTCTTTTTCCGGCGCAATTCGCCTTGCCGCCCGGCGCGAGGATGATAAATTGAACCGCAGTTCCGTCTGCAATCATGAACGCCGCCAAGAGCAAAGCCGCCGAGCAGCCCATCGTTTTCGTGGTGGATGACGAACCGATGCTGCTCGAGCTGGCCGAGGCCGTCCTCACACCGCTGGGCTATCAGGTGCGCACCTTCCGCGACCCCGAACTGGCGCTGAAAGAATTTCCCGCCGCCCGCCCGGCGGTCGTCATCACGGATTATGCCATGGGCCGCATGAGCGGCATGGATCTGATCCGCGAATGCCGCCGGTTGAACCCGCGCCAGAAAATGATCCTCTTGAGCGGCACGGTGGATGAACATGTGTTTGCCAACGCGGCCTTCAAACCCGATCAATTTTTGACCAAGCCCTATCAAATTCATGAACTGGCCGAACGCGTCCAGTCGTTGATCGCCGCTTGAGGCGTCTGGAAATTTCTTTTCAGGCAAAAATTTTGGCGTCAAATTCCAGCTACCTATGAAAAAGAAAATTATTCTCGGCATCGGCATTGGCATTGTTTTCCTGCTCGTGGTTGGCGTGATTGTCGTCGGCCTCCATCTCGGCGACATCGTCAAGGCCGGCCTGGAAAAGGTCGGGCCAAAAATCACCCAGACCAGCCTCACGGTGGATTCCGTGAGCGTCTCGCTGCTGGCCGGCTCGGCGGGCGTGAAAGGGCTGGTGCTCGGCAACCCCGAAGGCTACAAGGCGCCGCAGGCCATCAGCATCAGCAATGCCGCCGTCAGCCTTTCGCCCGGCTCACTTCTCTCGGACAAGATCGTCATCCGCTCCATCGAAGTCCGCGACGCGGAAATCACCTTTGAAGGCAATCCGCTCGGCGCGAACAATCTCGTTCAAATCATGAACAATGTGAACCCCGCGACGGCGGCCGTGGATCAGAGCACGAACGCCCCGGCGACCGCCTCCCCCGCCGAAAAGAAAGCCGCCAAGAAACTTGAGGTGGACGATCTGCTCATCACCGGCGCGAAAGTCCAGGCGAACATCACCGGCCTCGTGAACCGGCAAATCACCCTGACACTGCCGGACATTCATTTGACGGACCTCGGCCAGGGCAATGGGGGCATCACCGCCGCCGACCTGACCCAAAAAGTGCTCGGCGAAATCACCGCCGGCACCCTCAAGTCGCTCATCGCCGCCGTCGCCGGCCTCGGCAAGGACGTCACCGGCGCCGCCAAAGACGCCGCGCAGGACGCCGGCAAAGCCGCCGGTCAAGGCGTGGACAAGTTGAAAAAAGGTCTCGGCGGTTTGCTGGGAAAATAATCCCGCCGCAGAATTTTCCCCGCCGCGTTGAACGATTTTTATTGCCAGCGCGGCGATTTGCTTTTAGTGTCGGGAACAAATCCTAACCGAGGCAATTTTATGTATTTCGGCGTTGACTACTACCCGGAACAATGGGTCTTTCCCTACGGCGGCTCCGCCGAAAATCCCGAGGCACAATGGCTGCATGACGCCCAGCTCATGCGCACCGCCGGCTTCAACGTCGTCCGCCTCGGCGAATTTTCCTGGGGCCTCTGCGAGACCGAGGACGGCAAATTCGACTTCGACTGGCTCAAGCGCGTGATGGACATTCTGGGCGAACACGGAATCCAGGTGGTGCTCGGCACGCCCACTGCCGCGCCCCCCATCTGGCTCGCCAAAAATCATCCGGAAATTCTGCCGGTTGACGAACGCGGCATCACCAAGCATGAAGGCACGCGCCGCGCCGTTTGTTTGAACAGCGACGCTTATTGGACTTATTCCAAACGCCTCGTTGAAAACATGGCGCAGGCGCTGGGCAATCATCCGCAACTGATCGCGTGGCAGATTGACAACAGCCTGGGCGGCAATTTCACCGAAGCGGCCTTCAACGAGGACACGCGCCGCGACTGGCACCTTTGGCTGGAAGCCAAATACGAAACCATCGAGCGGCTTAATCAAATGCTCGGCCTGCGCCACTGGGGCCAGCTCGTTACCGCGTGGAACCAAGTGCCCATGCCCATGGCCGCGCCGACCGTCCACAATCCTGCGCTCGTCCTCGACTGGAACCGTTTTTGCAGCGACACCATCGTGCAATTTGTCGGGATGCAGGCGGAAATCCTCCGCCGCCTCACGCCCGACCGGCCCATCACCACCAATCTCCGCGCCCTGCGCCACCGCTTTGACCATTTTGACCTGGCCGACGTGCTGGATTTTGTTTCCATCGAAAGCACCGCCGCCATCAAGTCCAAGCCGTCGGAAATCGCCTGCGAAATTGACATGCTCCGTTCGCTGAAAAAATCCGGCATCAAAACGCCCGACGGCGACACCGGTTTCTGGGTCATGGAACAAAAGGCCGGCAACGTCAACTGGCAGGAGGTCAACGCCCTCGTTCGTCCCGGTGTGCTGCGCATGTTCACCTACCAGCTGGTTTCACGCGGCGCGACGGCCATCCTGTTTTTCCGCTGGCGCCAGTCGCGCTACGGCTCCGAAAAATTTCACGGCGCCGTCCTGCCTCACAACCTGGAAGGCAGCCGCCGCGTGTTCAACGAAATCGCCCAGATCGGCGAGGAACTGAAAATCCTCGCGCCCGCGCTCAAAGGCACCAAAGTCACCGCCGAGGCCTGCATCATCTACACCCACGACAACGACTGGACCTTGCAGCAGCCCAACCCGCCCAACAAATTTTTCAGCCTGCGCGAGCACATCCAGCTCATCTATACCGCGCTGCACGACCGCAACATCCTCGTGGATTTTGCGCGTCCGAACGAGGATTTGTCGGCCTACAAAATCGTCTTCGCGCCGTCGCTGCATCTGCTTTCCGCCGGTGATGCGGACCGCCTGAAACTTTACGTCCAGAACGGCGGCACCCTCGTCAGCACCTTCAACACCGGCCTCGTGGACGAGCACAGCATCGTGCCCGACTCCGGTTTCCCGCACAACCTGACCGACCTGTTCGGCCTCGAAGTGCAGGAGTTCGACACGCTGCCGCCGAGCGAGGAAAACCATCTGACGTTCAAAGGCGCGTTCCCGACCAGCCATCTGCATCCCGCAAAACTCTGGTGTGACATGATTGAGCCGAAGGGCTGCCAGATTCTGGCGACCTACTCCAAGGATTTTTATTCCGGCAAGGCCGCCATCACGATGAACACGTTCGGCCTCGGCAAGGCCATTTACATCGGCACCCAGAGCCACCAGCATTTTTATCACGACCTCGTCGCGTGGCTGCGGCAAATGGGCGGCCTGCATCCGCTGCTGAAAGTGCCGGAAAACATCGAAGTCTCGATGCGCGAAAAAGAAGGCGCGCGCGTCTATTTCCTGCTCAACCACCAGAACTCCCCCGTGCGCGTCCAGTTTTACAAGCCCATGCATGATTTTCTCACCGGCAGCAACATCGTCGGCAACTACGACATCCCGCCGCACGGCGTCCTGGTCATTGACGAGCATCCCGAAGTCAAAACCGCTGGCTAAACGCGCCTGATTTCTGTTTCCTCTGCGCGGTGCATTTTTTGACTTTAACGCTGGCCGCCTTCGCCACCTTGAGCTGCGCCCTCGCGCTCTGGCAATGGCTCGCCGCGCGAAAATTTCCGCTGCATCGAAAAATCGCCGTGCCCGGCTTTGCGCCCGCCGTTTCCATTTTGAAGCCGCTCAAAGGCGGGGACGAAACCACCGCCGCCTCGCTGGAAACTTGGTTCAAACAAGATTACGCCGGGCCAGTTGAAATTCTTTTCGGCGTCGCCGAGGCCGATGATCCCGTCTGCGAAATCGTCCGCCGGCTCATCGCGGAAAATCAGAGAAATGTAGTGGCACCGGCGTCTCGCCTGTGTGTTCCTGCTCTTTGCCCAGAAATGAAACTTACAGGCGAGACGCCGGTGCCACTACCCGGCTGCCGCGCGCAACTCATCGTCTGCGAAAATCTCACCGGCACGAACGCCAAGGCCGCCAAGCTCGCGCGGCTCGAAAAGCTCGCGGCGCACGAGTTGATTCTCATCAGCGACGCCGACGTGCGCGTGCCGCCGGATTTTCTCGCCAGCTTCGTCGCGCCGATCCATGACGAAAAAATCGCGCTCGTGAACTGTTTTTACCGCCTCGCCAATCCCGCGACCACCGCGATGCGCTGGGAGGCCGTCGCCGTCAACGCCGATTTTTGGAGCCAGGTTTTGCAGTCGCAAACCTTGCAGCCGCTCGACTTCGCGCTCGGCGCGGCGATTCTCGTCCGGCGCAGACCGCTCAATGAAATCGGCGGCTTTGCCCCGCTCACCAACTGTCTGGCGGATGATTATCAGCTCGGCCATCGCATCGCCGGGAACGGCCATCGCATCGCGCTTTGTCCCGTCGTGGTGGAATGCTGGGACGCGCCGCAGAACTGGGCGCGCGTCTGGAAACATCAGCTCCGCTGGGCGCGCACCATCCGCGTCTGCCAGCCGCTGCCCTATTTTTTCAGCCTCCTGGCGAACGCCAGCTTGTGGCCGCTGCTGTGGCTGGCTGGGGCTTTTGTTTCGGGAAAAAGTTTTTGCGCGCCACTGACGGCCATCGCATTTTTGCTGCTGCGAATCGCGCTCGCGCAGGATCTGCAACGCCGTTTCACGCCGGACAGAAAATTGGTTTCCCCTGCGTGGCTCGTGCCCGTGCGGGATTTATTGAATGTGGCGGTCTGGCTTGGCGCCTTTCTCGGCAACACGATTGAATGGCGCGGACGAACCATGAAACTGCGCCGCGACGGAACGCTGGAAGAAATTTGAAGATTAGCCGGCTGGCCGACGACGGCGCGCACTGCGAGTCGTTTCGTCGCGGCTCCCCCGGCTGGGTGCACCAGCGCCTACCGTTGCAAAAATTTCGCCACCGCCTCCGTCCGCGTGCGCACCTGTAGTTTTTCGTAAATGCGGCGGATATAGGTGTGGACGGTCTCGTAGCCGATATTGAGCTTGTCGGCGATTTCCTTGTAGATCAATCCCTGCACCAGCAGATCCAGCACCTGCTGTTCGCGCTCGGACAATTCGGGCAAGTCACCGCCCGCCGGCTGCGGCGCCGCCGCGCCGGGCCTTTGAAACGACTGGACGACGAGCCGCGCGATGTGCGTGGTCATGGGCGAACCGCCGCGATGAACTTCGCGGATGGCTTCGATCAATTCCTTCGTCGGGGTGCGCTTGAGCAGATAGCCGTTGGCGCCGGCGGCGAGCGCGTTGAAAATGTTTTGCGTGTCTTCGTAAACGGTGAGCATCATCACCTGCGTCTTCGGCAGCAGGGCTTTCAATTTGCGGACGCATTCCACGCCGTTCATGCCGGGCAGGTTGATGTCCATGAGCACGACTTCGGGTTTGATCTTCGGCAAACCGGCCAGCGCGTCCTCGGCGTTGGCGTAGTCGCTGACGAGATGAAAACCTTCCGCGCGGCCAATCACCTTGGCGAGCGTGCCGCGCAGCTTGTCATTGTCCTCGACGATGGAAATGGTGATGGGCATGGATCAAAGGAAGAATGAAGGATGAGAAATGAAGAAACAAGCATTGAGCGTGCGCAAAAAATATGTTCCTTCATTCTTCATTCTGACTTCTTCATTGGTTTTTGACCGGCACGGTCAACCGCACCATTGTCCCGCCGTCGGGGCCGGGTGAAATTTCAAATTCACCATGCACGTCGGCCAGACGTTTGCGCATGTTCTTCAATCCGTTTCGCAATTTCTTTTCCGAAACATCGCCGAGGCCGCGGCCGTTGTCGGTGACGCTCAAGATGAATTGCTCCGGCTCCAACTGCAATTTCACCCGCGCCTCGCTGGCGTGCGCGTGCTTGACGATGTTGTTGACGGATTCTTTGAACGCGAGGAAAACATTGTGCCGCACTTCCGGCGGAATCGGCGCCGGCGGCAGTTGCGTGGGCAGCTCGGCGCGGTAGCTCACGCCGGCCAGCGCAAAATAATCCTGCGCGTATTTGCAGGCATAGTTCACAAGACCTTCGAGCGTGTCGTTGGACGGGTTCACGGCCCAGACGATTTCGTCGAGCGAGCGCGTGGTCTCGCGCGCCGTGGCGCAGATTTGCTGCGCGTGCTGCTCGACTTCGCCGGGCAAATCCTTGTCGGCCTCGGCCATTTCGCCGAGCAGCGTGACTTGAGTAAGATTCGCACCGAGTTGATCATGCAAGTCGCGCGCGATGCGCGCGCGCTCGTGTTCGATCAGTTCCTTTTGCTGCGCGATGCGCAACTGGCGCTTCAACTTCGCGGTCGAAACCAGATAAATAATTCCCGCCAATGCGCCCACGAAAATTAAAACGCTCGCAGCGATGAATCCCGGCGTGCGCCAGAACGGCGGCTCGACGGTGACGGCAATGGCCGCGCCGTCCTCGTTCCAGACGCCGTCCTCGTTGCAGGCGATGACGCGAAAAACATATTGGCCTGGCGGCAGTTTGCTGAAGTGCGCGACGCGTTCATCGCCAGCGTCCGTCCAGTTTTTATCGCGGCCTTCGAGCTGATATTTGAACCGCGCGCCAAACTGCGCGCGTTTCGGCGCGGAAAAATCCAGCGCGGTGAAATGGATTTCCAACTGCTCGTTTTGCGGCGTCAACGTGACGTGTTCGGGCCACGCGGAACTCAACGAATTGTTTTTTTGCGGCACGCCGTCCACCAGCACGGATTCGATGACGACCGGCGGCGGATTGGTGTTGGGTTTCAAGTCCGCCGGATTTACCGCGACCAATCCGGCGGTCGTCGGGAATAACAATTTTCCGTCGTGCGTGCGGATGGCGGCGGGCTGGGCGCCGGCGGAACATTCACGCGTGAGAAATGTGCGGCAGGAAATTTTTTTGCCCGGATCGGCGGCAAATTCCGCCAGCGATTTTTTGTCCACGCGCATCAGACCTTCATA
>Ga0075522_10002959_pt1 | contig 12475 bp, 11 predicted proteins | sample NGEPerA_FD_74796 | JGI IMG/M metagenome (GOLD analysis project Ga0075522, IMG submission 74796) | Arctic peat soil microbial communities from the Barrow Environmental Observatory site, Barrow, Alaska, USA - NGEE PermafrostL2-A | ecosystem: Environmental > Terrestrial > Soil > Wetlands > Peat ... | reverse complement strand
CGCGGGCGGCGGATTTTTGGTGACGCATTACCTGTCCAAAAGCGTCGGCTACATGCGGCGGGTGGCCAAGCCGGACGACGCGGGGCCGGGCGTGGTGGACACGGATTCGCGGCTGCAAATGTGGACGGCGGCGGGGCAAATGTGGCGGGATAATTTGGTTTGGGGCGTGGGGCCGGGGCATTTTGATTATCGTTTCCGCGAATACCGGTCGGAGGCATTCCAACAGCGTCCGGAACACGCCCACAATGATTATCTCGAATTGGTTGCCGACTGGGGAATGGCTGGTGGCGTGATCGTGTTTGGCGGCATCGGCGTTTTCATCTTCGGACTGGTAAAAACCTGGCCGCACATCCGGCGCGCGGAAAATGACTTTGGCACCGGGATGAGCAGCCGTTACGCGTTTTATCTCGGCGCAGTGAGCGGATTGTTCGCGCTGGCGGTGCATTCGTTGGTGGATTTCAACCTGCACATCCCGGCCAACGCGCTGGCCGGCGTGACGCTGCTGGCGCTGGTGGCGAGCAACCTGCGGTTCGCGACCGAGCGGCACTGGCTGCGGGCGCGGCTGACCTGGCGGCTGGCGCTGACGGGCGCGCTGGGCGTCGTGGTGATTTATTGTGGCGCCCAGGCATGGCGGCGCGGCGGCGAGACGTTTTGTCTGGCGCGGGCGGAAAACCTGCCAAATTTTTCACCGGAACGCGCGGCGGCGCTGCAAAAGGCCCTGGCCTGCGAGCCGGAGAATTTTCAGACCGCCTACGACATTGGCGAATGTTTCCGCACGGAAAGCCTGGACGGCGGCGCCAATTATGCCGGACTGGCGCAAGAGGCGTTGAATTATTACGCGCAGGGCATCCGGCTGGACCCGCACGACGCCTACAGCCAGTTGCGTTCCGGCATGTGTCTCGACTGGCTGGGCCGCCACGCCGAGGCGGAAAAATTTTACAGCGCCGCCGAGTTGCGCGACCCGAACGGCAATTATGTGGTGGCCAACATTGGCTGGCATTTCGTGCAGACCGGCGATTACGCCGCCGCCCGCCAGTGGTTCCTGCGGGCCTGCAAGCTCGCCAACTGGACGAATGAGATGGCCAAAAATTATCTCTCCCAGGTTTGCGAACCCAAATTGATGGAAGAAGCGTCCGGCCGGCTGCCGAGGCGGTTTTTTTATGATGGAAAAGATGATTGACAACCGGGGCGGCTGAAGGATATTATTGCACCAGATTATTAACCAAGAACAGCTTTTATGAAAAAAATGCAAATTCTGATGGGAATCGCCTTGAGTGGCGTTTTGTTAAACGCCGGCCTCACCGCCTCCGCCCAACCCACCCTGCCCGGTTACGCCACCGTGGTCCGTGTCCAAGGCATCGCCAGTTATTCGCTGGGTGATGACCAATGGCATCCCATTGTGGCCGGCAAATTCCTGCCGGTCGGCGCAAGCATCCGCACCGGCGACAACGGCGTGGTGGACGTGGTGCTGGGCAAGGCGATTGATTCTCCGCAAGCCAAGTCATTGCCCAGCCGTATTTCGCTGGCGTCTGATTCGCCGGTTCGCGGCATGGTGGGCTACAAAGCGGCAGTTCAGCAGAACGTCGTGCGCGTGCTGGCCGACAGCCTTCTCGTCATTGACAAGCTCACCACCACCGACACCGGTGCCGACACGGTCAGCGACACGGAACTGGATTTGAAAAAGGGGGGACTCTATGCCAGTGTCAAAAAACTTTCGCCCGCCGCCCAGTATCTGGTGAAAACCCCGACCGGCATCGCCGGGGTGCGCGGCACGGATTTTTCCATCCAACTCAATCCTGACGGCACCATAAAATCTCTCGCCGTCTACAAGACTCGAAATGACGACGGGCTGGTGCTGGCCGTCACCGACGGCAGTGGTGCCACCCAGACTTTTCAGATTTTGGATGGCCAGGTCTGGGAACAGGGCAACCCGAACCCCGTGCCGCTTACGCCGGAATTGCGCAGCATGTTGCAGGAAGTTTTTTCCGCGTTGCGAACCACTTACACCGAGGTGGTCAACTTTAATTATGACCTCACGCAACAATACGAATCCGGGGATTACGGCCATCTGTCACCCGCTGTAGGCGATTAAAATTCCGGCTTTCTGCTGATGTTTTAATTCGAAACGCATTTGACCAGACCAGCGCAGCCTTGAGTTGCGCTGGTTTTTTGTTTAATTCAGTCGCGTGAAACTCAAACGCCCCAAACGCGCGCCCGTGGCTCTGGCCCTCGCCGTCCTCGCGTTCGTTTGCGGTCTCCGCCTGCTCAATCCCGGCTTTTTGGACCAGGTGGAGTGCCAGACCTATGACCTGCGCGTTCGCGCTGCCCAAAAATTTCCCGCGCCTGTTGCGCCGAACCTCGCCTTCGTTTCGATGGAAGATTCCAGCATCGCCGCCATCCGGCATGGGTTGCTGGGACGGCCTTACGGGCTTTACTGGCCGCGTCATGTTTATGGCCGGCTCGTCGAGGAGCTGGCCGCGCAGGGCGCGAAAGCCATTGCATTTGACGTGCTGTTCGGCGAGTTGCGCCCCGACCACGCGCCCGTCCAGATGGCCGACGGCAGCATCATGGAATCCGATGTTTTTTTTGCGCTGCAAATGCGCCGCGCCGGCAACGTCATCACCGCCTTCACCCCCAAAGTGACGCCGCCCGATTTGTTCACGACCAACTGTCTCGCGCTCGGCGACATCTCCACCGAGAAAGATTCTGACGGCGTTCTGCGCCGTCTCAAAAGCTTCACTTTGAAATGGCATCCGGCCTTCAAATCCGCCGCGCGACAACTGGGAATTGATCTGGCAACAGCCCGGATCGAACCGGATAAAATTCTGCTGCCGCTGCCCGACGGGACAATCTACACCGTCACGCTGAATCACAGCGGCAATTTCGACCTCACGAATTTTGTCGGCGCTGAAATTCCCAAAGGCTGGAAACGCTATGACAGGCCGTTCAAACGCGTCTGGGATCTGGGCATCGTTCTGGCCGCGCAGGATTTGAAACTGGACTTGAACCGCGCGGAAGTGGATTTGCCGCATGGAAAAATAGTTTTGCCCGGCGCGAACGGCGTCGGACGCACGATTCCGGTTGATGCCAAAGGCAATTTTTACATCAACTGGCAGTTGACGCCGGCCAGTGCGCGCATCCTTCGCGTGCCGGTTGAAAATGTGCTCCAGCAGGACAAGCTGCGGCTGCTCGGCCAGACGAGCGGTTTGCGCGATGACTTTCGCGGCAAGCTCGTCGTGGTCGGCTCGGCGGCGACGGGGAATGATTTGAGCGACCACGGCGCGACGCCGCTGGAGAACGACACGCTGCTCGTCAGCAAACATTGGAACGTCGCCAGCTCCATCATCACCGGGCGGTTCATCCGCCGTGCCCCGCTGCCGCTGGAGCTCGCGCTCATCCTTCTGCTCGGCGCGCTGACGGCATTTCTCACCTGGTCATTGCGCGCCGTCGCGGGGAGCGTGTCCGTCGTCTTGCTGATGGCGGCCTATCTGGGCGCGGTGTTTTTTCTGTTCATCCAATTTCGTTGGTGGCTGCCGGTGGTTTATCCGCTCGGCGGCGCGATGCTGACGTTGCATGGCATGTTGCTGATCCATCGCGTCGTTTTTGAAGAACAGGACAAACGCCGCGTCAAAGCGGTTTTTTCCAGGCTCGTTTCGCCGAACGTCGTGAACGAACTGCTGGCGGCCGACGAACTGGCGCTGGGCGGCGCGCGGCGGGAAGTCACGGTGTTTTTCGCCGACGTGCGCGGATTCACCGAGTTCACCGACCAGACGCAGGAGCAGGTCGCTGAATTTGTCCGCAGCAGCGAAATGGACTGGGCCACGGCGGAAAAACACTTTGAGGAATCCGCGCGGGAAACGCTGGAAACCGTGAATCTTTATCTCGCCGCCGTCGCCGACGTCATCAAACATCACGGCGGCACGCTGGACAAATACATCGGCGACTGCGTGATGGCGTTCTGGAACGCGCCGACGCCGCATGAAAAGCACGCACGGGCCTGCGTCGAGGCGGCGATTGACGCGCAGCGCGCGATTCTGGCCCTGAACGAAAAGCGGCTGGTGCAAAATGCCGCGCGCGAAATTGAGAATCGCGCCCGGCTTGCCGCCGGCCTGCCGCCCTGGCCGCTGCACGTCGCCTTGCAGCTCGGCACCGGCATCAACACCGGCCTGGTGACGGCCGGCCTGATGGGTTCGGACCGCCATATTTTCAACTACACCGTCTTTGGCCGCGAAGTGAACCTGGCGAGCCGGCTGGAAGGCGTTTCCGGCAGCGGCCGCATCATCATCAGCGACACCACCTACAATCATCTGCTGCGGCACGCGCCGGCGCTGGCGGCCATCTGCAAGGAGTTGTTTCCCGAAAGGGTCAAAGGCTTCCGCAGCCCGGTCCGCATCTACGAGGTGCCGTGGCAGGCGAACAAATAGTTTTGAGTTTTGAATTTTTAATTTTAAGTTAGGCGGCGGTGTGACGGCGACCGGCCGCAATTCAAAACTGAAAATTCAAAATTAAAAACTGATCATGCGCCTTGCGATTTATCCCGGCAGTTTTGATCCGCTGACCAACGGCCATCTGGACGTGATGCAGCGCGCGGCCAAACTGTTTGACCGCGTGATCGTGGCGGTGGCGAAAAACGAGGAGAAACATCCCCTGTTCACGCTGGCCGAGCGCGCGGCGCTGGTGAAAAAAGCGGTGGCGCACCTGCCGAACGTCGTGACCGACTCGTTTGACGGCCTGCTGGTGGAATACGCCGCCGCATGCCAGGCCCAGGCCATCGTGCGCGGGCTGCGGGCCGTTTCGGATTTTGAATTCGAGTTTCAACTGGCGCTGATGAACCGCAAGCTGGACGAAAACATCGAGACGATTTTCATGATGCCCAAGGACACCTACACGTTTTTGAGCTCGCGCATCGTGAAGGAGATCGCGCGGCTCGGCGGCAACGTCAGCCCGTTCGTGCCGGCGCATGTGCCGGCGGCGTTGCAAAAAAAATTCAAACCGCCAGGGCGCCGGGCCGCGAAGCTTTGAAGGGCTGCTTTTCTTTGTGCCTTGGCGTCTTTGTGGTTAAATTGAACCATGACTTTGAGCGTCAATCTTCGCCATCTGGAGGAGCACGAAATTCATCTGCAAGGCGAACTGCCCGTGGCCGAGCTGGATTTGGGCGTGAACGACGAACTGGTTCGCGCGGAAAAGCCGTTGCGCTACGCTTTGTCGGCGGAACTGCTGCACGACGCCGTTTTGGTGACCGGCTCGCTGGCGCTGCCGCTGGATTGCGAGTGCGCCCGCTGCCTGAAAAAGTTCACCACCGACCTGAAGCTGACCGGCTGGGCGCTGCATCTGCCGCTGGAAGGCGAGGACAAGGCGGCCATCGAGAACGATTGCGTGGACTTGACTCCGTTTGTCCGGGAAGATATTCTGCTCGACTTTCCGCAACATCCGTTGTGCAGACCGGATTGCGCGGGATTGAAAACAAAAGCCGCCCGCAAGACTGAAGCCGTCGAAAAACCGGCCTCGGACACGTGGGCCAAACTGGACAAACTGAAACTGAAATAATTTATGGGCGTTCCCAAAAGAAAACCGTCAACGAGCCGGCAGAAAATGCGCCGCGCTTACAACAGCGTGCTCCAACTCCCGCAGTTGAACCAATGCCCGCAGTGCGACGCGCCGTATGTGCCGCACCGCGTTTGTCCGGCGTGCGGATTTTACAAAGGCCGCCAGGTCCTGACCGTCACGGCGGGCGCATAAATCATCACGCGGATTTTTCCGCGCTCTGCTATGCGCATTGCAGTGGATGTCATGGGCGGCGACCACGGCTGCGGTGTCATCATCGCCGGCGTGAAGCGCGCCCTGGAGGAAGACAAAAAAATCACCGGCATTTTCCTCGTCGGCAACAAGGATGAAATCCATGCCGCACTCCCGCTGCGCGGATTTCGCGATCACCGTGTCCGCATCGTCCACGCCACCGAAGTCGTGGAAATGGAGGACAAACCGGCCAGCGCGCTCCGCAAGAAAAAGGATTCCTCCGTCGGCCGCGCCGCCGAACTTGTCAGCGAAGGCAAGGCGGACGCGCTTATTTCCCTCGGCAACACCGGCGGCATTTTCGCGGCGGGAACGTTCAAGATTGGCCGGATTCCCGGCGTGGACCGCGGCTGCATTGCCACGGTGATTCCACGCCAGGGAAGCGAGTTTGTCCTGCTCGACGCCGGGGCGAACGTGGAATGCAAGCCGCTCCACCTCGCGCAATTTGCCGTGATGGGCAGCGTTTATTCCCGCGAAATTTTGAAGCGTAAAAATCCGCGCGTGGGCATCTTGAGCATCGGCACGGAGGATTCCAAGGGCAACGAACTCACGCTCGATGCCTTCAAACTCTGCCAGAAGCTGGATTTGAATTTCATCGGCAACATCGAGGGCCACGACCTGTTCAAGGATCACGTTGACGTGGTCGTGTGCGACGGTTTCATCGGCAACATTGTTTTGAAAACCGTCGAGAGCCTCGCGGTGGCGATGTTTTCGATGCTCAAGCGCGAGCTGATGCACAGCCCGCAGCGCAAGCTCGGCGCGTATCTGGCGAAGGGGGCGTTTCAGTCCATCCGCCGCCGAATGGATCCGGAGGTTTATGGCGGCGCGCCGATGCTCGGTTTCAACGGCCTCATTTTCAAGGGCCATGCCTCCTCCCACGAGCGCGCCGTGGCCAGCGCCATCCGCGTCACCGTCAACGCGGTGCAAAATCAAATCAACCAGACGATTGCCCGCGACATCGCGGCGGCCAATAAAATTCTCGCCGCCGCCGCCGTCGCCATTCCCGTGAACGCATGAAAAATCCGCGCGCCAAACATCATTTTCTCGGGCGTCCCTGTTCCATCGCCGGCGTCGGCTCCTATGTGCCGGAAAAAATCCTGACCAACGCCGACCTCGAAAAAATCGTCGAGACTTCGGACGAATGGATCACCACGCGCACCGGCATCAAGGAACGCCGCATCGCGGCGGCGGATGAATTCACCTCCGACCTGGCCGCCAAGGCCGCCCGGCGTGCGATGGAAATGGCCGGCGTCACCGCCGGGCAGATTGACCTCATCATTGTCGCCAGCATCACGCCCGACATGCCGTTTCCGAACACCGCCTGCCTCGTGCAGCAAAAAATTGGCGCGCGGCACATCCCGTCGTTTGACATCGAGGCCGCCTGTTCCGGCTTTATTTACGCGCTGGAAATCGGCCAGCAGTTCATCATGTCGCGCACCTATGAAACGGTGCTCGTCATCGGCGCGGAAAAACTTTCGTCCATCACCAACTGGACCGACCGCAACACCTGCGTCCTTTTTGGCGACGGCGCGGGCGCGGCCATTTTGCAGCACCGGCCCGCCGGGCATGGACTGCTGACGACGGCGCTGGGCGCGGACGGCGGCAAAGCCGGCCTGCTGTCCATGCCCGGCGGCGGCAGCGCGTGCCCGGCCACGCCCAAAACGGTCGCGGACGGACTGCATTTTCTCCGCATGGACGGCAAGGAAACATTCAAGAACGCCGTGCAAGCGATGTGCGGCGCGGCGAACGAAGTGTTGAGCCGCTGCGAAATTGACATCACCAAAATCAAGTGCGTGATCCCGCATCAGGCCAACCGCCGCATCATTGACGCCGTTGCCGACCGGCTCGGCGCGACGCCCGAACAGCTTTTCATCAACCTCCACAAATATGGCAACACCTCCGCCGCGTCCGTCGCCATCGCGCTGGACGAGGCCGTGCGTTCGGGAAAAGTCCGGCGCGGCGACCTGGTTTTGATGGTGGCCTTCGGCGCCGGCCTGACCTGGGGCGCGGCCGTCATTGAATGGTGAACTAATTTTTCGAATTTAAACGGCTAATTTGACGGATTCAGCGGGCATGCTACTTTCAATTACCTTTTTATGAGCGCAAAAAAATTGACGGACGTTAATTCGTTTCAACCGGCGGTGAGTTTGGCCTCGCGTGATGTCAAGCTGGAACTTTCCGCCGACACCGTTTCCATCCACAAAAACGGCATTGAATTCCGCAGCCCGGCCCCCATCAACGAATGGAGTGAGATGACCGTCGCGCTGCAATCGCCGCAGGATGGCAGCCGGATTTCCTGCCACGGCGTCATCGTCGCGTGCGCGGGCAACAAGCACACCGGCTACCATGTCTCGATGGTCTTCACCGAACTGACCCGGCAGGCGCAGGCGCGCTTGAACACCATGGCCCGTTCCCCGCTGGGCTGTTGACCGGTGCATTTTTTTCAAACGCGGGGGCGCGAATCCGGCAGCCTCCGCTTTTGCTTTTGCCACGCCGGTTTTGTAGGTTGTGGCAGCGAATTTTCCCGTCTCCGCCGGCAGGATTTTTTACGGGCGTAAAATTCAAAAACTCATTCATTCAAACAAAGCATGAATTACGGCTTGAACATCAAAAAGGTAGGCGCGCTCGATTTCCTCTCGCTCGGCGCGCTCGTGAACCGTCTCGACCCCGGCATCATCCCGTTCCGCAAGGCGACGCATTGCGACATCCACGTCAGCGGCGGCGAATTCAACGTCTCGGCAAATCTTTCCGACTGCTTCCGCCTGAACACCGGCATCGTCAGCGCGATGGTGGATTATCCGATTGGCGATTTGATCGCCGAACGCGTCCGCGCGATGGGTGTGAAACCGTTTTACAAAAAATTCAAACACGACGGCGTGCGCGGGCCGAACATGGCCACGGTGTATTCCGATCGCGGCCAGGGCGTCCGCGCGCCGGTGGTTTTTTACAACCGCAGCAACGAAGCCGCCGGCCAGCTCAAGCCGGGCGATCTCAACTGGCAGGAAATTTTCGGCGCGGGCGTCCGGTGGTTCCACAGCGGCGGCATTTTCGCCGCCCTTTCGGAAACAACCGGCGAACTCATTGTCGAGGCAATGAAAGCCGCGAAAGCTTCCGGCGCGGTCACGTCGTTCGATTTGAATTATCGCCAAAAGCTCTGGGACATTTGGGGCGGCCAAGCCAAGGCCGTGGACGTGCTGGCGCGCATCGTGCAGAACGTTGATGTGCTGGTCGGCAACGAGGAAGATTTGCAAAAGGGCCTCGGCATCGAAGGTCAGGACGTGGAAAGCAAAGGCAAGCTCGACCCGACGGCGTTTTACGCGGTGATTGATAAAGCCGTGAAAAAATTTCCGAACGTAAAAATTGTCGCCACGACTTTGCGAGAAGTTCATTCGACAAATCGTCACACTTGGGGCGCGGTCGCATGGGTGGATGGAAAAACTTTTCAGTCGCCGATGTGTGAACTGGATGTATTGGATCGCGTCGGCGGCGGCGACGGCTACGCGGCCGGATTTTTCTACGGCCTGCTGTCCGGCGCGAGCGAACAGGAAGCCGTCAACCTCGGCTGGGCGCACGGCGCGCTGCTCACGACGTTCCCCGGCGACACCACGATGGCGACGGTCGAGCAGGTCAAGGCGTTCGCCAAAGGCGGCTCGGCGCGCATTCAACGCTGATTTATATGATTCAAACACGCTGCGGTGGAACTTGCCGTATTGCGGCAGGCTGGTGGACAGAGTCGCGCCGCGACTCTGTTTGCCCGCGCAGCGGGCACCGGACGCACGGCCAGCTTTCGTTGCCGGCACGATTCCGCCGCCTGACGCTTCGCTCGGCGGCGGGTTTGTCGCAGCGCGACAAACGCCACCACCGTCAATAAGATAATTGAATTGTTATGCTGTATTTCGAGCGCGGCTCCATCACCGACAAATTGTCCAAAGACGATTTGCGCGCCGGACTTTTTGCCGCGCTGAAAAAACTTGGCGCGCGAAAAAAAATTCTCGTCGTGCCGCCGGATTTCACGCGCTTGCATTCCAAGGCCGGGTTGCTGACCGCGCTGACGCACGAATTTTACGGCGACAAGCTGATGGACGTTCTGCCTGCGCTAGGAACGCATTCGCCGATGACGCACGCGCAGATCGCGGAAATGTTTCCCGGCGTTCCGGAAAAACTGTTTCGCATTCACAACTGGCGCACCGGCATCATCACCGTTGGCGAAGTGCCGGCAAAATTTGTCCGCGAAGTCTCCGAAGGCGCGGTGGATTTTTTCTGGCCGGCGCAAATTGCAAATTTGATCGCGACCGGCGGACATGATTTGATTTTGTCCATCGGCCAAGTCGTGCCGCACGAAGTCGTTGGCATGGCGAACTACAACAAAAACATTTTTGTCGGCACCGGCGGCGTTGAGGGCATCAACAAAAGCCATTACATCGGCGCGGCATTTGGCATGGAGCGCATGATGGGCCGCGCGGACACGCCCGTCCGCCGCATTCTGAATTACGCCTCGGAACATTTCACGAAGCACCTGCCGATTGTATATGTCCACACCGTCATCGGACGCGATGACGGCGGCAAGCTCGTCGTGCGCGGTTTGTTTGTGAGTGACGACGCATCTGGTTTTGAAAAGGCGGCGGCGCTGTCGTTGGAGGCGAATTTCGAGATGCTCGCCGCGCCGTTGAAAAAAGTCATTGTCTATCTCGACCCGTCGGAATTCAAAAGCACCTGGCTCGGCAACAAGGCCGTTTATCGCACGCGCATGGCGATGGCCGACGGCGGCGAACTCATCATCCTCGCGCCCGGCCTGAAGGAGTTTGGCGAGGACCGCGAGATTGACCGGCTCATCCGCAAATATGGTTATCGCGGCACGCCCGCGACGCTCGCGGCGGCGAAGGCCAACGCCGAGTTGCAAAACAATTTGAGCGCGGCGGCGCATTTGATTCACGGCTCCAGCGAAGGCCGATTCAGCATCACCTACTGCCCCGGCCATCTGACGCGGCAGGAAATCGAGAGCGTGAATTTCAAATACACGGATTTGAAAACGATGACGCAACGCTACGATCCGAAAAAGTTGAAGGATGGCTGGAACACGCTCGCCGACGGCGAAAAGATTTTCTACATTTCCAATCCCGCGCTCGGCCTTTGGGCCTGCCGCAGCCGGTTTGAAAATTAGATGTTGAGCGTCGGCAGACGCCTCTCGCGCATGACGGTCGGCAGGCCGGCTTAAAGTGTGGCAGCATCGTATTTCAAAACGTGGCGGAGCAAATAAAAAATGGAGTCCGCCTTCGCACCGCTCCAGCGCAACGGGGGCGCAAATCAATTGCGCCTGAATTCATTCACGCTTCTTCGCCGGAATCAGGAACACGATATTGCCATTCAGCTTCGCGACAAATCGCATTGTAAATAAAGGGAAAATCGCGGTCTGATGCAGCGTGACAAGTCCTGTCGAAAATTTAGAAATGGTGCGCGCTGCAGGTTTCGAACCTGCGACCCCTACCGTGTGAAGGTAATGCTCTACCACTGAGCTAAGCGCGCAAACGAACAATTTTCCCCGAGCTGTTTTCGCAATTTGCCTCGATGGAAAAGATAAATTGCCACCCATACCTGCAACCCTGACGCTTTGTATTGTGTTTTGGCATGACAAAGACAACGCAAAACACACCGAAAACAACTGGACGTCCGTTTTTTCACAAAGTCACAGCGAACCTGCCTCCGCCTGAATCACCGGGGTGGATATTATGCCCTCATCAAAAAGGGCGGCAAGTAATTTCGTCGCTCGCCTCGTCGTCTGAACCGTCAGCACCAGAAAATTGCTGACAGCGCCGGCGGTTTGTGAAAAAGTTTGCCCGCCGCACCCGGAAAAAATTTCGCCCGCATGAATCTCTACCAGCACCTGTCGCGCGTGATGACCAAGGGCCGCGACTGAACCAGTCCGCGTGGGACTATCCGGTTTTGCCATGGCTGTCGCTGCTGTTTTTCACGTCGGCGTTTCGCGGCAAAATCGTTCACGGGCTGCTGGGGCATCGCCTGCTCACCACCATCGGCGGCATGTGCTACACCATCTACATGTATCACTGGCTGATGATTTCCGGGTTGATCCGGTTCACCATCCAGTTCTCCACGCACATCTTCTGGCTGGATTTGCTGGTTCAATTCATATTGATTTCGGCGGTCATCGTCGCCGTTTGCAGCGTGTTGTTTGTGCTGTTTGAACGGCCCTTTATGCAGCGCGACTGGCCGCAAAAAATCTGGGCCTGGGTTAACCGCAAAATGCGGGTGGCATTCTGACGCGGTGGCGTGACTCGGTTTTACGGCGCGGTGCCGCTGCTGGCATCCTTTTGTGGCAGATGGGCGAGGGCCTCCGGGCTTAAGAGAATGCCATCCACCGCCTGCCAGTTTGCCGGAACACGATGTCCCTTAAGCCGTCCGGCCAGCCAGCCAAAAGCACTGGCCGCATTTTTTTGGTAGCGAAATTTCAAGTGTCCAAACCGATGGCAGGACAATAGCAGCAACGGCGGGAAAATCGTGATGATCCAGTGGCGGAGAAAATTTTCCGCGAATAACCGGGTCTCGGCCGCGCCATAGCCATAGCTGTAACACATTTTGAAATAAGCCCTGGCCGTGTCTCGGCCGGGCCATTGGACAATGGCGGCCGGGTTAAAAAAAAACCGTTTGCCAATCTTGTGCAGCCCGG
>Ga0075522_10002957_pt1 | contig 12481 bp, 10 predicted proteins | sample NGEPerA_FD_74796 | JGI IMG/M metagenome (GOLD analysis project Ga0075522, IMG submission 74796) | Arctic peat soil microbial communities from the Barrow Environmental Observatory site, Barrow, Alaska, USA - NGEE PermafrostL2-A | ecosystem: Environmental > Terrestrial > Soil > Wetlands > Peat ... | reverse complement strand
CTGGCAACACCACAGCAACGCCAGGCAACGTGGCGTGGACTGGCAATTCAAGGTCGGCGACGCTCGGATAAAACTGAAGTCTGTTTACCCTAAAATCATTGCGTGACAAAGCACTAGTGCCCTTGGGCCATCCGAACCGCGTTCGCTGAAGCGAACCCTACCAACCGGCCATTTCACGCCCGCTTCCTTCGCGGCCCCGAATCCCTTTCCTTCAAGTCGATGAATTCAACGATATGGCTGATGGAGATGGTCTTCCAGTCCCGCACGATCCGATACCCGCGATCATCCGTCACCGTTTCAAGGGGCACGACCGCGCTGGAATCACCCACGATGACAGATCCCGCGTCTCGGATGTCGATTGCCGACCCGTTCGACAGCCGAATCCGGAATGGCTGGAACGGCGCATCCTGGAGCCGCCTCAACAAATCGTGATTGGTCATCGCCAAATTATAGCGTGTGTCGGGGAACTCCGCGCGGATTTTCGCTGCCGCGCGGCGCATCCGTTGGAGACTATGTTTTGCGGGATCGGCTGGACCAAGGCCATCCGCACGGGCGGGACGCCCGTGATACGTCGCGCCATTTGATTTCAGCAACTTTGATCCGTCCCTACATCGCCTTGGCTCGTTCCCTCACCTCGTCGATGGTTCCCGCGTACAGGAACGCCTGCTCGGGCAAATCATCGGCGCGGCCTTCGGTGATGTCGTCGAAGCTGCGCAGCGTGTCGGCGATCTTCACATAGCTGCCCTTTTTGCCGGTGAACTGCTCGGCGACATAGAAGGGCTGGCTGAAGAATCGCTCGATCTTTCGCGCCCGGCCGACCGTCTGCTTATCCTCTTCGCTGAGCTCGTCGATCCCCAAAATCGAGATGATGTCCTGCAGATCGCGGTAGCGCTGGAGCATCGACTGCACCTTGCGGGCGATGCGGAAATGCTCTTCGCCGACCACTTCCGCAGAGAGCGCGCGGCTGGCCGAGGCCAGTGGATCGACCGCCGGGTAAATGCCCTTGGCGGCGATGCTGCGCTCCAGATAAATAAAGGCGTCCAGATGCGCGAAGGCGTTGGCCGGAGCCGGGTCGGTGGGATCGTCGGCGGGAACGTACACCGCCTGCACCGATGTAATGGCGCCTTTCTTCGTGCTGGTGATGCGCTCCTGCAATTCGCCCATTTCCGTGGCGAGCGTCGGCTGATAACCCACGGCGCTGGGCATTCGCCCCAACAACGCCGACACTTCCGAGCCGGCCTGCGTGAATCGGAAAATGTTGTCGATGAACAACAGCGTATCGGCCCCGGTTTCATCGCGGAAATACTCGGCCATTGTCAGGGCCGAAAGCGCCACGCGCAGACGCGCGCCCGGCGGCTCGTTCATCTGGCCGAAGACCATCACGGTCTGGTCGATGACGTGTTTGCCGGTGTTGCCGATCTGCGCTTCCTGCATTTCCAGCCACAGGTCGGTTCCCTCGCGAGTGCGTTCGCCGACGCCGGCGAAGACCGAGTAGCCGCCGTGCTGCTGGGCGATGCGGGCGATGAGTTCCTGGATGACGACGGTCTTTCCCAAACCGGCGCCGCCGAATAGGCCGGCCTTGCCGCCGCGAAGAAAGGGGGTGAGAAGGTCGATCACCTTGATGCCGGTCTCGAAGACCTCGGCCTTGGGCGTCAGATCGACAAACTCCGGCGGCTCGCGGTGAATCGGACGCCGGGCCGTGGCATTTACCGGTCCTCGGTTATCGATCGGATCACCCAGCAAATTGAACACCCGGCCCAGCGTCTCCAATCCGACCGGTACCGTGAGCGACGCCCCGGTATCCACGCAATCCATTCCGCGCCGAAGCCCGTCGGTTGATCCCAGTGCCACCGCCCGCACGCGCCCGCCGCCCAGGTGCTGCTGCACCTCGCCGGTCAGGTCAATCGTGATGCCCGCATGCGTGGCGTTGATTTTCACGGCATTGTAAATGCCCGGTAGTTCCCCCTCGGGATATTCCGCGTCAAACGTCGAACCGATCACCTGCGTGATTTTTCCAGTAGCGGGCATGTAGCTGTTCCTCTTTGTTCTTCGCTGATCTCAAACATCGCGCCCCGGCGAACCGGGCGGCAGCCGCGCCTCCGTCGGAGCGAGGTGCGGATTGTATAATTCCTTCACGAAGTGGCAAGCGTTCACGCCAAAAACCGATCGGCCTTTTCCGCATTGGCAATGCGGCAGGCATCCGTCCGTCCGAACCACCTGTATCGGTGCTTCGCGATCCATTCGTAGATCGCATCGCGCAGAAATGGCGGAATGACGATTCCCAACGAAAGCAACCGTGCCGGCCCTCTGAGCCGGCTGGCAATTCGCAACGCGGCGTTCGATTTCTGGCGGCAGTGATTTTGTTCGATCAAAAGGACGGTCCGAAGTTCGCCGGGTGGCATGCCGAATTTTTCCAGCAGCGCTTTTCCCGCCGCCGATTGCTGGGCGGCGAATTGGAAATAGCCATCGGGATCATGATCTATAATGAAATTCACGCTGGCATTGCAGAGATTGCAAACGCCGTCGAAGAGGATGATCGCATGCGCGGCTTTCATATGGCGGTGGGATCGCGCCCCATCCCCAGGAGCGATAGATTGTAATCATTGCAATTCCCTCACGCCGAGATGGTCACATGGGTGACCATGTCCCGCCTCCGCGGTGGCCCAGGGGCCGTTAAAAATCGTGCGAGTATATGCACCGGCGGATGGGCAATTTCGCGCCCGCGCCGTAGGATGGCGTCCAATGGATGAATCGATGAAAAGCCGAGTGCGGCTGTGGCTGCGAAGCGAGCGGGCGATGGGACTGCCGGCGGTGGGGCGGATCCCCAGCGGTCCCGCCGCGATCGCTGATATGGCGGCAAATGATGTTTTAAGCGGCCTACATATGTCGCAACTGCAAGCCACGATGCCTCCTCCTCCGCGCGTCCGCACGATGCCCGGCCCGGTGTCAACGGGCGCGCCGAAAGCCGCCGGTGAGCAAATTCAATCCTTTCCCAGCCCCCGATCGAACGAACCGTTCCTGAATCCCGTAGTGTCGGCAGAAGCGAAGCACGATCGGCTCCTGGCCATTGATAACGATGAAGTCCGCGGCTGCACGAAATGTAATTTGTGCCAGACGCGCAGCCACACCGTTTTTGGCGAAGGGGATGTCGATGCACAATTGATGTTCATCGGCGAAGGTCCTGGAGCGGTCGAAGATCAGACCGGCCGGCCATTCGTGGGAAAGGCCGGCGAATTGCTGACCCGAATTATCGGCGCCATGAATCTGACGCGCCAGCAGGTGTACATCGCCAATGCAGTGAAGTGCCGGGCTTTTTTCCCCGGCCCATCCCCGAAAGACCGCGCCCCCGCGCCCGACGAGATGATGGCATGCCATTCTTATCTGGAACGGCAGGTCGAGATCATCCGGCCGCGCGTCATCGTGACGCTGGGACTGCCAGCGTCGCAGCATGTGTTGCAGAGTAAACAGTCCATGAGCCGCATGCGCGGGCAATGGCACGCGTGGCGCGGAATAAAAGTGATGCCGACCTGGCATCCCGCGTATTTGCTCCGCCGCGAGGGGGAAGGAGACCTTCTTCCCAAACGGCAGCTCTGGGCCGATCTGCAACGCGTAATGGCGGAACTGGGTTTGGCCGTGCCATCGTAGAAGCGGCGTCCACGGCGCTTTGTGTGCGAGTCGAGCAGCGTAAAGCGACGAGGCCGTCGCTTCTACATTCGGCGTTCGTAGAAGCGGCGTCCCCGCCGCTTTTCTGCGACTGCGCGGCCGGAAGGCGGAAAGTCGGTTCGTCGCGATCTCGCCCGCTCAATTCGGTGCGGATGTTGCAAGACGGGGCACGGGAATTCGCCGCGACAGAACGCGCCGCCGCGACACGGGGGCCGGCCAATTTTTCGGTGCGCGGCGGGTCTCGCTTTGCCCGATGCAATCTGTTAATAAGCAGCGTCCGCGGGAACGTGTCGTGAGTGGAATAATGATTTGTCCGGCGGCCCCGCAACCGTTAGACTAAGAGTTTGAGAAGGCCCATTGGACAGGGCATTGCAGCGCCAATCGAATCGAACCAACGCCGTTAAAAAGAGGCAGCCCATCGCAGGCGGACCGCTCCGCCGCGTGAAAAACTGTTTATGACAATGACCCACACGCAAATGCCGCGCGAGGCGATCCGCCGCGCACCTGAAGGCGCCGGACTGGACCCAGCCGTCTGGCAACAGGTTCTCGATCAGGTGCGCGCCTTGCACCCGACTCTCAATCGCGTCTGGTTCGACGAAATGGCGCCGAGGCAACTCACCAACGGCGTAATCCAGGTGACGGTCGGCACCCCCGCGCAATTGAATTTCTGCCAGAGCCAATGCCAGCAGCCGTTCACGTCGGCGGCGCAGGGCGTCACCGGGCGATTGCTCTCGGTGAGTTTCCATTGCAAGAACCTTCCGCGCGGCGGGGTATTCGATGAGGGCGAGCAGCCGCTGCCGCTCAATCCCGATTATCTGTTTGAGAATTTCGTGACCGGCCCCTGCAACCGCCTGCCGCACGCCGCGTCCATCGCCGTCGCCGAGCAACCGGGGCAGGCGTACAACCCGCTGTTCATTCACGGCGGCGTGGGGCTGGGCAAGACGCACCTGCTCCAGGCCGTCTGCCAGAAGGTTCTGGAGCGCCACACCGACGCCCGTATCCTTTACTTATCGTGCGACTCCTTCATCAACCAGTTCATCCTCGCCGTTGAGAACGGTGACATGCACAATTTCCGGAATCGGTATCGGCATGTGGATATGCTGGTGATCGACGACATCCACTTCCTCGCCGGCCGCGATCGCACGCAGGAGGAATTTTTCCACACCTTCAACACGCTCTACCAACAGCACAAGCAGATTATCTTGTCCGCCGACTGCCCGCCCAGCGAAATCCCCGAGCTCGAGGAACGGCTGGTGAGCCGCTTCAACTGGGGCCTGGTCGCCCGCATCGAAAAACCCTGCTACGAAACGCGTGTGGCCATCCTTCAGAAAAAGGCCCGCATGCGCGGCCTCACGCTGCCCGATGACGTAGTCTGCTATGTGGCGGCCAAGGTGGAAAACAACACCCGCGAGCTGGAAGGTGCAATCACCAATCTCCAGGGCATGGCGATGCTGCAAAGCGGCCGGATCGATATCGAATTGGCCCGCGCCGCCTTGGGAGAAACCGCGACCGCCGAGCAGAAGCGGATCACCATTCAGCAAATCTTCGACGTGGTCACCAATTACTACAACGTGCGATTGAGCGATCTCCAGAGCAAGAAACGCCACAAAAGCATCGCCTTCCCCCGGCAAGTCTGCATGTTCCTCGCCCGCCGGCATACGCGCTACAGCCTCGAGGAGATCGGCGGGTATTTCGGCGGCCGCGATCACACCACCGTGATGCATGCCGTCCGCACGGTCGATGACGACGCCAACGCCGACAAGCAGATCGCCGAGCAGGTGGCACATCTGGAAGGGAAGCTCACGCAAACGTAAAGAGGAAAAAAACTACTAAAGCCCAGAGCAGGTTCCGCCCGCAACCAAACCAGAAATCCGAAACTCGAATTCCGAAACAAATCAAAAATACAAAAGCGGAAAATAGGTGATCGCCCTCGTGTGTACGCTACTCGGGAATACGAATCGTGATTTCACGATAAACCGGCGTTCGGCGTCGCCGTTCGCGGTCGCGAAGGGCGCCGAAGCGGTCGAACGCCGACGCTGCTTCATCGAAGGCGCGGTCCAGGGAGTTGGCCAGCCGCATGGCGGTCCATGCCGCCGCGAGGGTGCCGAAAGAATCGGAGAAATCGGCCGGGCCCACGTTCGTGCGCGCCGCGGGAGTTTGCTCGCTGGCGCACAGGCAGCCGTGCGCTTCCCTGAGGATCTGCGCATCGGCACGCGTCATGCGGGCGGGCTGGCGGGCATACTCGGCGGCGGAGTGAAAGCGGAATCGCTCGGCATATCGCACCAACGGCCCCTCGCCGGCATCCCCAGCCTCCAACCGCCAGCGCGTCGCGCCGCTTCGACGGCGTGCCGGGCCCACCCATCGCATGACCTGTAGAAACTCCGCGACTTTCGTCGGCTCCACATCGTATTCGACCCGCACATCCAGCGGCCCATCGTCCAATCCAACCGGAGCTGAGCGATAATCCAGCGTCCGATCGCGCGCTCCCGATGCGCTCGCGGATCCATCGGCGACTCCGACAAGGGCAGGCGTGCCGGGAAACGCCGCATCGCCGGTCTGAAGGGGCGAAAGGTCCACTCCCTCGTTGAGTGTCAGCGGGAACCACCTGGCGAGTATCAGCAGCAGCCCCATCGAAACGCCCCCGGCCAGCAGCGAGGTGCTGATCGAAGTCGCGGTTGTCACGCTTCCCCACAGCAGCGCGGCAACCGTGAATGAGCCGAACAACACTGTCAGATAAAACGAAATCGCCCGCCCTTTCACCCACAACGGCACGGAGGTTTGCGTCGCGGTATTAAAGTTGGTCGGGATGATCACCCAGTTGATGCCCAGGAACGTCATGATGATCAGCGCAAGCCATAGATGATGGACGAACGAAAGTGCGATCAAACCCCCGGCAAAGCAGGCGGTGCAGACGTTCACCACCGGATCGATCCGGTAACGCTTCTGTAGCCCCGGCATAATCAACACGCCGAAAATGGCGCCTACGCCGACAAACGCGAAGAGCAGCGCGCTGCCTTGCTCGGCGGCTTCCTTCGCCAGCCCCAGTTGCCGGGTCGCGATGATCGGAACCTGCGCCCACATGACCACCGCCGGCACAATAAACGTGAAGACGCGCAGCAGGATCGCGCGATTCGCCGGGGAATGGATGTTGTAATAAAACCCGGCGCGGATCGCGCCCCAAACCTGCTCGCCATGAACCGCGGCCGTCTGCGGCGGGCGTTTCCAGCGAAGCAATACCCAGATGGCGGCAATGAATGAAGCCGCCGTCACGAAGAACGACGCCCCAACGCCATGGCGGCCTGGGATGAACCTGATCACCAGGATGAACATCGCCGGCCCAAGTGCGCGGGCGACGTTGAGCGCGACGCTGTTGAGGTTAATCGCCAGGGCCAGTTCCTTGCGCGGCACCAGTTCCGGGAGCAGCGCCTGCAGGGCGGGCCCGGCGGCCGCCGTGCCGGTGCCGACCAGGAACGTGAGCCCCAGCAAGCCCCAGGGCGAAAGAAGATTAAACCACGTCAGCAGGCCCAGCGCCGCCGACACCACCATCATCCAGATCTGCGTCGCCAGCAGCACCCGCCGGCGATCCAGCACATCCGCCAAGGCGCCTGCGAAAATCGAGAACAAGCAGATCGGCAAATTCGAGAACAACAAAACCAGCGCGACCATCAACGGCTGGTCATGGCGCTTGGGGCCGTCGGTCAAGAGCTTCATCAGCCACGGCCCGCCCGCCTCGCGCACCCATGTGCCGATCTGGGCAACGGAGGTGGCGATGTAGAGCGAGCGAAATAACTCCACTTTCAGCGGCGCCCACGATTCAGCGGTGAACAACGGCACCCGCGCGGGCCGCACGCCCGGCGCCGGCGACAACGCGGGCGCGGCCGCCGGAACGCTCGGTTCGGAAGAACTGATCGACATGTCGGACATGATAGGACTTACACGATTCTCGTCCAATGCGTTGCGAATCGCGGATTGGGTACGGCTAATTTCGTGGCATGGGCAGCTTGCCCATGACGTGCGGTATGCCGCACGGATCGGAGGTAATCCGCCGATGTGCCCACGCACGTCCGTCGTCCGCCATTTCGCATATCCCACGAGCGGGCCGCCCGTGCCACAAACTCGCACAACGCCCGCGCGAACCTGACAACGTATTATTGATGTGGAACGACTTACTAAAGGAACACCCATGATCACCCTCATCCCCTCGGGCGCCCGGCACTTCACGGATGCCGGCTGGCTGCAAACGTACTGGCACTTTTCATTCTCGGACTATCAGGACCCCAAGAACATGCACTGGGGCGCGATGCGCGTCTTCAATGACGACATCATTCAGCCCGGCGGCGGATTCGGAATGCACCCGCACCGCGACATGGAGATCGTCACTTACGTCGTCGATGGCGAACTCGAACACCAGGACCATCTGGGCAATAAGGGCGTCGTCCGGCCCGGCGAAGTGCAGGTCATGAGCGCGGGCAGCGGCATTACGCATGCCGAGTACAACCACTCGAAGGAAAACCCCGTTCACCTGATGCAGCTTTGGATTTTCCCGCGCATTAAGAATGCCGCCCCGCGCTGGGAGCAGAAGCGTTTCAGCCCCGAGGACCGTGCCGGCAAGCTTCTGCCCATCGTATCGGCGGGCAACATCCCCGGCACGCTGGCGATCGACCAGGACGCCGCGATTTATGTCTCGCGGTTGGCAAAGGGGCAGAGCGTGTCGCATGAAAGCGCGCCGGGCCGTTTCGGATACCTTTTCGTGATCGACGGCGCGGTTGCCTTGAATGGGCAGACGTTGTCCAAAGGTGATCAGGCCCGCTTGAAGGATGAGACGCGGCTGGAAATTGTCGCTCAGGGGGAGGCGGAAGTTATTCTGTTGGATTTGCCATGAGGGCCAACCTCAATCGTGACACGGGCGTCCCGCCCGTGCGAGTTGTATGGAGATCGCGGATATTGTCCGTCACGTAACCCGAAGCGTTTAATGCGCCGATATTAATTCAGGGTACTGGGCCTTGGCATCGGGAGCATGCGGAGCATGGGATTATCGGACGACGATCAAAATCCCCGGTCGGCGTACCTTTCGCCGGAACAGTTGCTTATCACACTCTGCGAGATAAACGCGAGCCTGGCGCGGCTGGAGGAGGATCCCAAGGGTGTGCTGGAGGAGTTGGCGCGGTCCGTTTGCGCGCTGTGCGGCGCGCCGGCGGCGCGGGTGGAAGCCGCCGCCGCGCGAATGCACGCACGCATCGGGCGGGAAATCCCGGCGCTCAGTTCATTGTTGGCCGCGCCTTCGCGCGGCGCGTTCTCCCAGCCGCAAGACCAAGTCATTTATTGCGATAATGCCGGTGGCGGCGCGGCAGCCGATGCGCCCGCATGCCGGCGCGCGAACATTGCGTCGTTCGCGCTATTGCCGTTGTGCGCGGGGGGGCGTGTTCTGGGGGCGTTGGGAATTGCGTCGCCAAAGGTTCGGGCATTTGACGGTTCGCAGGTTGCCGCGCTCAAAGTGGTGGGGGCGCTGGCGGCCCAGGCCATGCTGCGCTGGGTCCGGGGAAATGAGCGGGATGCCCTCCTGGCCGAGCATGCCCGGGCCCAGTGGCTCGAGGAAGACCGGCGGCAGGTTCTGGAAATGATCGCGCAGGACCATCCATTGCCGGCGGTCTTGCGGCAGATTCCGCGGCTGGTCGAACGCCAGGCGCCGCGCGTCTGGCCCTGCGTGATGATCGTGCAGGATGGGGCGATCGAACGGTTTGGACCCAGCGTGCCTGCGGACCTCTTGGAGGTGATTGGCCGGCATCCGGTCACTTTCGCCGCCCGCATGATTGCCGGCGCGGAGGCCGGGACTTCGCCGCGAATGGCCGATGTGGAAACGGATTGTGCGTGGGAAGGCGCCCGGCAGGCCGCCCGCGACGCGGGCGTGCGCTGCGCCTGGTCGGCGGCAATCCGCGCCAGGGACGGGGTGCCGCTCGGGTTGCTCGTGGCATTTTGCCCCGAATCCCGCGAGCCGGGCGTTGAGGAGTCCGCGTTGTTGGAAACCGCCGCCGGCCTGGCCACGCTGGCCGTCGAGCACCATCAGACCACCCGGCAACTGGCGCATCTCGTGCGGCACGATGCGCTCACCGGTTTGCCGAACCGCATTTTGTTCGAGGATCGGCTGCAGCAGGCGCTGGCCTCCGCCCGCCGGAGCGGCAAGCCGATTGGGTTGCTCGCCTTGGACCTCAACCGCTTCAAGCAAGTAAATGACACCCTGGGCCACCAGGCCGGCGATGCGCTGCTCCAGCAGTTCGCCCAGCGTTTGCGCATCTGCCTGCGCGACACCGACACGCTGGCGCGCGTCGGTGGGGACGAGTTCATGCTGATTCTGTCGGAGGTGAATGGCATGGACGATGCCATTCTGGTGGTGTCGCGCCTGCGCGACGCTTTGGCGGGCAGGCCATTCGACGTGGGCGGCCGAGCGCTGATCGCCACGGCCAGCATTGGGATCGCCCTGTGGCCCCACGATGGCGAAGACGCCGCCACGCTCCAGCGCGCCGCCGACGCCGACATGTATCGGGCCAAGGAAGAAAGCCGCCGGTTGGAACCGGCAGATGCGCCCGCCGCGGCCGGGCCGGTCGCCCTTCGGCAAGCGGCTGCTCCAGCCGCTTGAAGGAACCGCTCAACCCGGATTATTCAAGACAAAGGCATGCAGTGCGGACGAGCTCGCAACCGAAAGAAAGAGGGGAGCCACGAATGAGCACGAATGGACACGAATGAAGACAAATTATTCGTGCCAATTCGTGCTTGTTCGTGGCAGTCCTCGGCGCCGATCTCACGAATAATCTTTCGAGCCCTATTTAAGCCACTCATCCAAATGCTCGGCAACGAATGCGTCGTCGTTTTGCTCGGGGTATGCCTGGCAGACGCGATCAAGCTGTCCCGCCTGGCCGGGGGACAGGCGTTCCTCTGGATTGAGACACGCGATATTTTCCAAAAGCCCCTGCCGCCGCAGCACCTCGTGAATGCCGCTGATGCAGCCGCGAAAACCATTGGCGGCGTCGAAGAGGGCGGCGTTGGCGTCGGTCACCGCGGCGTTGCGCGTCAGCCAGCCGGCCTGAATCTGCGGCGCGGCGGCGTGGCCCGGCGGAAGGGCTCGATGAATCTCCTGGAGCAACTCGACGGCTTTTTTCGTCCAGACGGCCCAGTGGCCCAGCAATCCGCCGACGATGCGCACCGACTTGCCGGCGAATTGGAAATGCGTCAGCAGGTCGTTGATGATATTGTCGTCATTGCCGGTATACAGCGCGATATCCGACCGCCCCGACTCGGCAACCGCCCGCACCACGTCCAAAGTTTGGTAGCGATTGAAAGGCGCGATCTTGATCGCCACGACGTTCTCGATCTCGGCGAACAACCGCCAGAAGCGGTGCGAGAGCAACCGGCCGCCCGTCGCCGGCTGTAGATAAAAACCAACGAGCGGCATCACCTCCGCCACGGCCCGGCAATGCTGGATCAATTCCTCGTCGCGCGCGTTCCACAGCTTGCCCAAGCCCAGCAACGCCGCGTCGTAGCCGAAGGAACGGGCGAGCTGCGCCTCCTTCAACGCTTGGGCCGTCGCGCCGATCACGCCGGCAATTTTTACGAAGGGCCGGGGCCGGCGCACCAGGTCTTCGTCCACAGTGCGTGAAGCCAGTTCCAGCGCCGGGCCAAGCAGGTTGAATTGCGGCAGACGAATTTCGAATTGGGTGGTATGCACGCCGATGGCGATGCCGCCCGCGCCTGCCGCCACATAATAGCGCGTCAGCGCACGCTGCCGCCGCTCGTCGAGTTTGCGATTAGTGGTCAGCGCCAGCGGATGCGCTGGGATCACTTGCCCGGCCAGGAGGTGTTCACGGAGATGAATGAGGGATAAGCCCATTTCCGAATGGTAGCCGTGGACCGCGCAAGTTACACGAGAACGGGAGTTTGATGTTCAGAGGCCGCGAATAAAATTCGTGGCACGGGCGGCCCGCCCGTGGTCTTGCCGTGGACGTCACCAATCAGTGCGGCAAATCGCACCCATGCTTGAACCGCATGTCACAGAAATGCTCCCAATGCGTTGCGCCCCACTACCGCTCGAAATCCGGCTGATGACGGTTGAAGTACAGCGAGCCCTCATACCAACCCGGCGCGGCTTCGCGGCAACGCAGGAGGGTGCAGGGGATCGAGCGGGAAGTGCCGTCGGGGCCGGCCAGATCGATCAACCCGCCGTACCCCAGGGGCAGGCGATGCGGGGTGATGAAGCCCACCCCCCGGGCGTTGGCGTCGCGCGTGTACAGCGTCCATGCCGGCGTGTCGGGCAGGTCGCTGAACAGACGGAGCCTGGCATGGGCGCGGTAGGGCGCCCGCCCCACGCATCGGCGTTCGCGCGGGGAAAACTGGCCGGTCTCGATCGCCGACAATATCAGTTCCACCTGCGCCGAAAACGCCTGTTCGCCGGCAACAGCGCGCTTGAGAGCGAGTTTGCGCGGGCGCGGGGTTCTGGGCCGTTCGGTCGTGAGCATCCGTCCTCCGGGAATTCCAAACACTCTGCCGGACGATCCGGCACACGGGTTACGATGCTCCAGATTTACGATTGAATCACATTATCGGCAAATGAAATTCCCGAAAAACCTAAATAGCCGTGCGCGACTACGCGCTATTCGTCTGTGGCATAGCCAGCAGGGTGTCAGGCCGGGAAATGCAGCTTCAATCGTGTCACGCTACGCCGTGAACCATCTTCGCGTGTTTTTCACGCAAAGGGTTATGGGTTCACAAAATAAGGCCTCCTTGACCATGATGATGTTATATCAATCAACCTGGCAAGGAGGCCGTG
>Ga0075522_10002956_pt1 | contig 12482 bp, 8 predicted proteins | sample NGEPerA_FD_74796 | JGI IMG/M metagenome (GOLD analysis project Ga0075522, IMG submission 74796) | Arctic peat soil microbial communities from the Barrow Environmental Observatory site, Barrow, Alaska, USA - NGEE PermafrostL2-A | ecosystem: Environmental > Terrestrial > Soil > Wetlands > Peat ... | reverse complement strand
AACCCAAGAAACCAAATGGAAAGAATCTCAACGTCGGCATTCGACTCAAGCAGCAAATGTGCGGATGGAGCCGGGAAAGCCTGATTCAGGCCCTATCGGCCTAAATGCGATAGCCCTGACCGGCGAACCGACATGGGTCGTTCCCGCCGATTACTCGTTCGGGCTGCTCAACCAATTCGCGCGATCCGGCGATGCCGCCCGCGTACTGGCGTTTGTCAGACTTCTCCTCGAACGGTTTGAAGATGCGCTTGGAATGTAGCGAGGCCAAGGAGCATGTGCCCTGTGCGGCCTCGGCGGGAGGATGAACCGCATCGCCGCGCGAACTGCGTCCGATAACTCGGCGCGTTAGCCAGGCACGTTTGTGAGAAAAGATTGCGAGCCGTGTTACCTTCCAACACATTTGCGTTATAGAGTGACAGCACCGATTGCCGAGGCTGTACACCCCCAACGCGAGCTGCGCGGATGAATACGTGCCCCAAATGCCTGAGGGAATTCTTACCGGAGACCGCCGGAGGACTCTGCCCGGCGTGCCTGCTGCAACAAGGCTTGCATTCGGATACAAGCGTTACCGGGGGATCCTTGACACTGCCGGCGGGGAATGAAGCAGCCGCGAACGTGCAATTCTCCGGCGTCGCGATTCGGGAAGGGCCGGGAACTGTCATTGGTCGATACAAGTTGCTTCAGCTTATCGGCGAGGGTGGGTTCGGCAGCGTTTTCATGGCCGAGCAGACGCAGCCGGTCCATCGCAAAGTCGCCCTGAAAATCATCAAGCTGGGCATGGACACCCGCGCCGTCATCGCCAGATTCGAGGCCGAGCGGCAGGCCCTGGCCCTGATGGATCATCCCCATATCGCACGCGTTCTCGATGCCGGCGCCACCGAAACCGGCCGGCCTTATTTCGTCATGGAACTGGTCCGGGGCGATCCGATTACCGATTTCTGCGATGCCAATCACCTCTGTGTCTCCGAACGTCTCGATCTTTTCACACAGGTCTGCCGCGCCGTGCAGCACGCCCATCAGCGTGGAATCATTCATCGTGACATCAAGCCCGGCAACGTGCTGGTCAGCATGCAGGATGGTCGAGCCTTCGCGAGGGTGATCGACTTCGGCATCGCCAAAGCGCTGGCCGACCGCCTGACGGAAAAGACGCTTTTCACAGAATACCGGCAATTCGTCGGCACACCCGCCTATATGTCGCCGGAACAGGCCGCCGGAACTCTCGACATCGACACGCGCACGGATGTCTATTCGCTGGGCGCGCTGTTGTATGAATTGCTCACCGGCTCGGCCCCCTTCGACGCACGGGAGTTGCGCTCGGCGGCGTACGAGGAAATGCGCCGGATCATCCGTGAAGTCGAGCCGCCCAAACCCAGCACGCGGCTAAACCAGTCGATGCAAACGCTTGTGGGCATCGCGGCCAATCGCCGCACCGAATCCAAACGCCTCGGCGGGCTGGTTCGAGGTGATCTGGATTGGATCGTGATGAAAGCACTGGAGAAGGACCGCGCCCGCCGCTACGAATCCGCCAACGAACTGGCCGCCGACATCCTGCGTCACGCCACCGGCGAAGCGGTCATCGCGGTGCCGCCGACCGCGCTGTATCGCTTCGGCAAATTTGCCCGCCGTCACAAGGCGGCCCTGGCGACGGCGGCGGCGCTCTTCGGGGTCGCGATCGCCGGGGCATCCATCAGCGCCTGGCAGGCGATGCGCGCCCACCGGGCGCTGGCCGTCGCGGTGACCCGAACGAATGAGGCCGATAGCGCGCGGGCGCGGGCCCTAAAGGCCCGGGCCAACGCGATCGCCCAGACGCGGCTGGCCAAACATCAGTTGGCCGACGGCCTGGTCTCCCAGGGTGACGCGCTGCGTCTTGCCGGGCGGACGCTCAACGCACGAGATCGACTTGTGCAATCCCGAAACCTTTATCAGGAGTTGGGGCTTTCGGTCATGCCGGCCGATCTGGGCCTTTTCAGTTTGGCGATCGAACATCCACCCGCGCTGATGACCTATTCCGTCAAAGGCGTCGCGTGGAGCATTGCCTTCTCTCCGGATGGCCGCACCGCGCTCTCCGGGAGCCTGGATGGAACTCTGAAACTTTGGGACCTCCCCACCGGCCAGGTACTGCGAACATTCCCGAAGCATGCCAGCGGGATCATCAGCGTCGCCTTCTCCCGCGATGGCCGGAGTGCCGCCTCCTGCTACTACGACCTCGCGATAAAACGGTGGGACATCGCCACCGGCAGGGAATTGAGCAACGTCACGGCGCGATTAAGCAACATGATGCACGTTGCCTTTTCCCCTGACGGTCAAACGGCGCTGTGCTGTGGTTACGATCCCGCACCGAGACTCATAGACCTGGCCACCGGCGCGGAAATTCGCGCTTTCTCGGGGCACCTTGGAGGGGCGGAAAGCGTTGCCTTCTCGCCCGATGGCCGTACCGCGCTCTCCGGCAATGGCAGTGCGGTCGGTGGATTGACGCTTTGGGACATCGCCACCGGCAAGGAACTACGCACCTTTTCCGGCCATACTCACCTGGTGGAAAGCATCGCCTTCTCGCCCGATGGCCGTACGTTCCTCTCCGGCAGCCGGGATAGGACATTGAAATTGTGGGATGTGGCCACGGGCAGGAACCTTCGAACATTCTCCTCGCATACCGATGCGGTTGAAAGCGTCGCCTTCTCGCCCGATGGCCGCACCGCCCTCTCCGGCAGCGATGATGGAACACTCAAGCTGTGGGATATCGCCTCGGGCATGAACCTGCGCACCTTCGCCGGGCACACAGGACCCGTACACGGCGTTGTCGTCTCACCCGATGGCCGCGCGGCGCTCTCGTGCAGTAATGACGGGACGTTGAAACTTTGGGATCTATCGGCGGGCCAGGAACCACGAACGTTCCAGGAGCACGGCGGTTCCGTGCAAAGCGTCGCCATTTCCCCCGATGGACGCATGGCGCTTTCCGCCAATCAGGACAAGACGTTGACGCTGCGGGACATTGCCACGGGCAAAAAAATGCGCGCGTTCTCGGGCCATGCCGCTCCTGTGGAGAGCGTTGCCTTCTCCCCGGATGGCCGAACGGCGCTTTCGGGCAGTGAAGACAAGACGTTGAAATTGTGGGACCTCTCGACCGGCAAGGAAATACGCACGTTCTCGGGTCATGGCGGCCCAGTGTATGCGTCGCGTTCTCCCCCGATGGCCGGATGGCGCTCTCGGCCAGCCACGATGGCACAGTGCGGCTGTGGGATATCGCGACGGCCAGGGAAATCCGCAGGTTCCTGGGGCATGCCGACTTTGTGACCAGCGTTGCCTTCTCCCCCGATGGCCGCACGGTCCTTTCAGGCAGCTACGACGGCACCGCGAAGCTGTGGGACATCGCCACCGGCAAGCCACTTCATACATTTTCGGGACATGGCACGATTGTCCAGAGCGTCGCCTTTTCCCCCGATGGCCATACCGCGCTTTCCGGCGGCTATGACAGGACGCTGAAGCTGTGGGATGTTGCCACCGGCAAGGAACTGCGCACGTTTTCCGGGCACATGGGATTCGTGCAAAGCGTCGTCTTCGCCCCCGATGGCCGCACCGCGCTCAGCGGCAGCCAGGACGGGACGTTGAAGCTCTGGGACATTGCCACCGGCGAGGAACTTCGCACCTATTCGGGCCATGTCGGCAGCGTGCGCGGAGTCGCGTTCTCCCCCGACGGCGGCAGCGCGCTTTCCGGGAGCGAGGATGGCACCCTGAAGCTGTGGGACTTTGGACGGCCGGACACCTATTGCGATCTTGAGCCCAAAGTGCGGGCCGCTCAACTGTCTCTTCAGGTCAATCCGGGGAATCCGTCGGCTCTGGCGGTAATGGGCCAATGGCAGGCTTTCCGCGACATGGACGATTGGGCCCTGGAACTGTTCCAGGAGGCCCGTGCCGGCGGGGCAAGTGTTTCGCCGCTGATCCTGGGCCGCTGCGAGTGGAATCTCAACCGCTATGCCGACGCCAAGGCCGAGTACACCCGCGCCCTGGCAGCCTCGAACGACCCAGGCGAGCAGCGTTATCTTCAGATTTGTATCCAGGCAATCCAAGCCGCGACCTCCACTCCGGCCGCGACGCAACCCGATCGTCAAGTGACCCGCAAGGCCACGTCCCGGCTGGGATCACCATGAGCCTTTGGCCACGCGAACATGTCGGCGATGACCGGTTTGCCACGACCCAGTGGACGGTTGTTCTCGCGGCGGGCGCGGCCTCCCCGCAAGCCAATCAGGCGATGGCCCAGTTATGTCAGAACTATTGGGTGCCGCTTTATGCCTACCTGCGAAGAAAGGGTCACCAGCCGGCCGATGCCCAGGACATCGTGCAGGCCTTCCTGACAAGACTGATCGAAAAGGCTGCCGTGGCGGCGGCGGACCCCAATCGCGGGCGATTTCGGTGCTTCCTGATCTCTTCGCTTCAGAATTTCGTGGCCAACCGTCGTGATCACGAACTGGCTCAAAAGCGCGGCGGGAATCTGAAGAAATTCACCCTTGATTTCAACACAGCCGAAGCGGTCTACCACCGTGAACCATGTACCGACCTGACCCCTGAAAAGATCTTCGATCGCCAGTGGGCGATCGACCTGCTCAATCGTGTGCTGTCTCGCCTGCAGCGGGAGCACGCCGAATCCGGCAAGGAAGAATTATTCAGGCGGTTGAGTCCATGTCTAACAGGAGGTTCGGAGAATGTCGCGTACGCCAAGCTCGCTGCCGACCTTGGCATCTCTTCCGACGCGGTCAAGATGACTGTCAGCCGCCTGCGCAAACGGTATCGGACAATTCTCCGGGAGGCCATTGCCGATACCGTCGCCTCGCCAGAGGAGATCGATGATGAAATTCGCCATTTGTTCGAGGCGCTTTCAACCTAATCCGCGAACCGCCGAAGATATTGTCGTGCCGTTATCTATTTGGGCGATTCGATTTAGCAGGTAATGAACGCGTGGCCGTCACGGCGGCGTCTGAGTCCATGCCTCGAAAATCCGAATCGCCGCCCCCGTCGGTCGGACAATGCCGGCTGTCTGGCGCGCACATGGATTGATGGTGATCGTCCTCCGGTGTCCACGCCGGGGCAGAGCGTACCCGCGCCGCCTCGGATTGGGGGTGCGCTCGGGCTTTTAGCCGCCAAGACGCACTTCCGATCCGGGGCGGCGCGGCTTGGCGCGTTTGCTGCGATCCGCACCTCTGCCCGCCGCTCTACCCCGGCGTGGACACCGGATGCAACTATCACGCATGGCACATGGGCGGCAAATAGCCCCGGGCGCCCCCCCTCGCGCGCCCGAGGCGAAACGACGATGAATAAAATTCATAAGATACGATGCTGCAATGCCTTGCGCGTTAAGGGAAGCGAGTTTTGATTGTTGGAAACCGGCTCCGAAATGTCCCATTTTGATTCATCATGGCGTACCCCCGTTAAGTAACGGCACTTTCCTGCCGACTTCAACCAAAGCCGGTATCTGGATTGATCGGGGGAGACCCACGGGCAACGAGGATCCCGGCGGATGGAGGCTCCCTGCCATGATGAATCGTCATAACCCGCGCGGCGTTCGTTCCCGACGTCGCGGCATGGTCCTGCTTTACGTGATGTTTGGAATGATCGTGTTTGCGCTGTTTGCATCATTGGCCGTGGACGTGGGGCATGCGCGGGTGACCAAGGTGCAGCTTCAGTTCGCGGCGGACGCGGCGGCGCGGGCCGCCTGCCAGGATTTGCCCAATGGAGTGCAGGCCGCGCGAAACACGGCTGTTTCAATGGCCGCCCAGGACTTCGCGGATGGCAACTCCGTTGCGATCAACTCCTCCCAGGATGTCGTCTTTGGCGTGTGGAATCCCCTGACCAAAACCTTCACGCCGCAATCAGGCTACGCTCAGGCAAACTCAAACGCGGTGCAGGTGATCGCGCAGCGCACGGCGGCACGAGGCAACGCGGTGTCGATGAGCTTCGCCAAGATGTTCGGCAACAATTCCTGCGACGTACGCGCCACCTCAACGGCCTGCCTGACCGGCAACGCGGGGAATTATTCGATCATCGGCATGAATGGGATCACCATGTCCGTCAACGCCTATACCGACAGTTACAACGCGACCAATGGGGCATATGCCTCGGCGTCGGCCAGGCATAAGGGAGCGATTGCCTCCAACGGAAACATCGTGCTCTCCAATAGTGTGAAGGTTGATGGCGATTCACGATGCGGCGCGGGGAGGTCCACCACTCTCCTGAACAGCGCATCCGTCACCGGCCTCAATGCTCCGCTGGGCAGCGTCCTGAGCTATCCAAGCGTTACGATGCCGTCGTCCTACACTGATTTGGGGGATGTCAACATGAGCAGCGGCACCGCCTCGCTGCCGGGCGGAACCTACCTCCTGCACAATCTGGTGCTCAGCGGCACGGCTCACTTTACCTGGACCGGGCCGGTGAACCTGTACATCATGAACAGCTACGCGATCTCCGGCAGCGCGCAGATCGATACCTACCAAAACCTTCCCAATAACCGCACCCTGTTCTTCCTCCCTTCATGCACGACCGCCACCTGGACGGGAACCAACATTTGCGTGGGCGAGCTTTACGCGCCCGATACGGATTTCACGATCGGCGGCTCCGTGGAGTTGTTCGGCCGCGTAGTGGCGCGAACGATCAACAACACATCGAGCGGCGGCATGCACTACGATGAATCGATGTCGCCTCCGGGCGCCACCGCGGCCCGGTCGGCTGTCAGCATGGTTCAATAGCATCCGCAATTCGGACAGGAAAACGATATGCAATCCGCAAAACGCAACCTCGCGGTGCAAACCCCCATCCCAACCCTCCCCCGGCGTACCCGGGGAGAGGGAAGGATTCGCCGAAGCTCTCACGCACCCCAGCCAAGCCGCGCCGGCCGCGGCAGGGGGATCGCCATCCTTGAGCTAATGCTGGTGCTGCCGATTCTGCTGATGCTTTCGTTTGGCCTGGTGGACTACGGCTATTTCTTCTACCTCAAGAGCACCGTTCAGGGCGCCGGAGAAGCCGGCGCTCGCGCGGCAATCGTTACGGGCGCGGCCAATAGCGATGTCGCCACCGCCGTCACCAGCGTCATGTCCCTGGCGGGCATCCCCGCGGCCAACTACACCGTGACGACGGTGCCAACGGACATTACCACGGCCGCCACGGGAACGTATGTAAGCGTGACCGTGTCGTGCAGTTGGGGCACCGTTGGATATCACGCGCTGCCGGTGTTTATGGGTGGGATTTCCAATTCCAAGCAACTGGCGGGCGCGGGATCGATGCGCCGGGAATAGCCCCAAACCCAAAGCAGGCTCCGCCCGCGGGCAAATCCGAATTCCCGAAATCCGAATTCCGAAATAGGATCAAAACGGATGTGCCCAATTTTCCGGGAGGGGCATCGGCGGACGGTAGGGCAGACATTCTTGTCTGCCTGCGAATCGGTGTGTGGAGGAAATTCTTTGTCTCCCGGACCGATTCGAATCCGCTCGGCGGGGCAGGAATGCCCCGCACTCGCGGATTCGGGCAGACAGGAATGTCTGCCCCACCAAACTCCGTGGATGTCAACAGTTATGCCTGCCCGGAAATTTGGTACGCCCATCAAAACGCGCCCCGCGCCGTCGGGACGCAGCCCCCGCTCCACGTCCTGCGCATTTCACCTCCTGTTGGAAAATTGCTCCGATAAACACTCCCGCGCCCGCGCGAACGCGAAAAATCCCCCCGTTGTTCTAAACCACACGTTCGTCAGGACCGACTTTCTAAGCAATGGCCCTCATCGCCACACGCGCGACGAGGGCCTGCAACCGGAGATGCAATGATGAACTGGAAAACCTGGGTGCCCCTGGCCGCCGCGATTGTATTGGGCGGCATCGCCGCCAAGGTCGCACACGATATGATGACCCGCGGCCATGCCTCGGCTCCCGCGCAAAAGGTGACCCAGGTGGTGGTCGCCAAAACCGTGGTGCAACCCGGCCAGGAACTGACGGACGATTGCGTGGGACTTGCCGCGATCGCCGGTCCGACGGCTCCGGCCAATACGTTCTCCACGCTATCCGAAGTGACTGGCCGCGTGGCGACCGCGCCGCTGTTTCCCGGACAGCAGATCTTCGAGGGCGCGCTGGCCCCGCGCGGTGCGATTGCCGGCCTGGCGGCGATGGTGCCGGCGGGAATGCGGGCCATCACCATTGATGTAAACGAAACCAGCAGCCTGGCCGGCATGCTTGCCCCCGGCAGCCGCGTGGACGTGCTGACGACGATTACCGACGGCCCCGCCAACGCCACCTCGGCCCGCACCGCCGTCCAGAACGTGCTGGTGCAGGCGGTCGGACAGAGGCTCACCAGCTTCCATCCGGCTCCCGACAAAAACGCCAAGGCCCCGGCGCCCCTCAACGACATCTACCGCAGCGTGACGTTGATCGTCACGCCGCACCAGGCGGAGACGTTGCAACTGGTCTCCGGCAGCACGCGCATGACTTTGGTGCTTCGCGGCGTGGGCGACGATGTGGCCACTGATGAGGATCCGGTGACTATCTCCGAATTGCTGGGCAAATCCGATCAGCAGGTGGTGGTGATTCAGCCGGCGCCGGCCACGCAGCCGGTGATCGCTCCCGAATCCGGCGCGGGCAAACCCGCCGATCCGCCCCCGCAGCCGCAACCGACAACCGAAAAACGCGTGGTGCGGCTGATTCGTCCGGGCGGCACAACCAATATCGTCTTCCAGATCCCCCGCGCGCCCATCATCGAAGCGGGCGGGGCCGACGATCTGTTCAAGCACCCAATTCCATCCGAGCAGCCCGAGGAATGAAGGCGGCTGACGGTACACCGACAGGAAGCGGCGACGATGCCGCACCAACCAGGCGACGCGAGGGCAACTCCCATGAATATAGCAAATCAAGGCCGGCGGCATCATCATTACGTTAAGCAAAAGAGCGCCCGCCGTGCCACAAAACTGGCGGCATGGAGCGTGCTTGCGGGCCTGGCGCTGTGCTCCGCAGCGCGGGGCGCTGATGCGCCGGCCAGCCAACCGGCCTCCGCGCAGCCGCAAGATGCAGCACGCGAGCCCGCATCGCGCCCTTCGCGCGGCGATTCGATAGTGGCGTCCGGACTGAATGCCCAGGGCGTCCTGGAGATGATGGCCAACAAGAGCGCGGTCCTGACCACGCGCGTGCCCTACAAGACCGTGAGCCCCGCGCAGCCGGATATTGCCGATGTCAACCTTGATGCCGGGCCGTCCACGATCATCGTCTTTGGCAAAAAGCCCGGCGCCACGCAAATCGTGGTTCTTGATGACCAGGGCCGATCACAGGTGATTAACGTCGTTATTGCCTTCGATTTACAGACGCTGCAGCAACAGATCAACAAGATGTTTCCAAAGGCCGCCGTGACGGTGACCAGCGCCAATGGGCTGCTCGTGCTGCGCGGGCATGTGCCGGATCTTCAGACGGCGCGGCAGATCGCGGCGATTGCCGCGCCGTATAGTGCGACCGCGGGAGCCGGAGGCGCCGCGCCCGCCGCACCCGCCTCACCGGCCGGCGGCGAGGGGGCTGCCGCTGCGGCGCCGCTCAATACCGGCAACGGAGTGCTCAATTTCCTGGAAGTCTCCGGCGGCCAGCAGGTCATGCTGCAGGTGCGGTTCGCGGAAGTCTCCCGCTCCGCCAGCGAAAGCCTTGGCTTCAACGCCTTCCTGACCGACGGGAAAGCGCGTTTCGGAATCAACAGCGGGCCGGGCGGTTCCCCGGTCGGCGCCTTCGGCGCGGGGCAGCAGGCCACCATCGATCCCACCGTTCCGCTTTTCGGAGCGGGCGGCATCGGAAATACCAGCTTCGAGGTTTTCATCGATGCCTTGCGCGCCAATAACCTGTTGCGCGTTTTGGCCGAGCCGAATCTCACCTGCACCAGCGGAGAGCATGGCAGCTTCCTCGCCGGCGGCGAGTTTCCCATCCCTGTCCCGCAGCCCGGCGGCGGGGCGGGTTCGGTCATCACTGTTGAATACAAACAGTTCGGCGTTCAGCTCAATTTCGTCCCCACCGTGCTGGGCAACGGGCGCGTGCGGCTGGATGTGAAGCCGATTGTCAGCGACCTGGATTATACCAACAGCGTGACGCTCGGCGGGTTTGTCATCCCATCCCTCACCACGCGCAGCCTGCATACGACGGTCGAACTGGGCGAAGGCCAAACCTTTGCCTTGGCCGGCTTGCTGCAAACGCGGGTGAATTCCAGCAAGAACGTCACGCCGTTGCTCGGCGATGTGCCAGTGCTGGGCGCGCTGTTCCGGTCGGTGCGCTACACGCGAAATGAAACCGAGTTGGTTGTGCTGGTGACGCCCCGGTTGGTCGAGCCGATGAATCCCAGGCAAGTGCCCAGCGTGCCCGGCGAGAAGTGGCGGTTCCCCAGCGAAACCAATTTGTTCCTCAACCAGGACCTGGGCGGCCCCGCGCCCGACTCCTCGAGCGCGCCGGCGGCGCGGTCCTCGCGCTTCTATGGCGCCACCGGCTTTCATCCGGCACCGGCGCCAAAGAGCTAAGAAGTTAACCACAAAGGCACGAAGACACGAAGCGGGCAGAAATCCGAAATCCGAAGCTCGAAATCCGAAACAAATTCGAAAGCCAAAGTGGGAAAAGAACAAAACGAATCTTCAAAGATATCCTGCAAAATCTTGTGGGCCCGGCAAGATTATTTGGAAGATCGAGAGAAAAGACTGCCACGAATGAGCACGAATGGGCACGAATAATTTATCTTCATTCGTGTGCATTCGTGTCCATTCGTGGTTTCCCTCTTTCTTTGGGTTGCGGGGCGCGCCCGCTTTGAGTGTCTTCGTGCCTTCGTGGTGAATAATCCGGGCCAAAGGGGCGCTGAAATGCGGGATCGTCGGTTATTTGGCAGCGTGTATTGAAGCCATTTGTTGTCTAGCGGAGTTCGTATGTACGTTCCATTGAATTGCGTGATCATCGACTCCGACCCGTCCAATCGGCAGGAGCTGGCCGTTTTTCTGGCTCGGTTTGGCGTGCAGGTGGTTGCGCAGCTTGCCGGGATTGAGTCTTTGCCGGGCATGCTCAATCGCGCCGATGCGCCGCAACTGGTGATCGTGAATCTCGATCCCGATCCCGGCGAGACGCTTCGCCGGGTTGGGCATCTGCCGCGGCAATTCAACCAGATCAGCTTTTTTGTGATGAGCCAAATGCTCGACGCCAACGTGCTCATGGAGGCGATGCACCTGGGCGTGCGCGAGTTCATTCCGCTGCCGATGAGCGAGGAAAAGCTCACCGGCGCCATCGAGCGCGTGGCCCAGAGCTTCGGGATGGGCAAGAAGGCCAAGATCATCACCGTCATCCCCACCATCGGCGGATGCGGCTCGACGACGGTCGCCTGCAACATCGCCGCTTCCCTGGCAAAGTCCGGGGGAAAAGCCGTGCTGCTCGACTTGGACCTGGTACGCGGCGGCGTGGCCGGCTACTTCGATATCCGCCCGCGCTACACCATCGCGGACGTGATGGACTCAGCGGAGAAACTCGATAAGCAATTACTCGACAACGCCCTCACCATCCATCCGGGCAGCGGCCTGGCGATTCTGGCGCGCCCGGAGCTTCCGGAGGATACGCAGCGCGTGAATCAGCCGGGCCTGGCGCGGCTGCTCAGCGTGTTGGGCCGGGTGTTCGATTACGTGGTCATTGATTCAGTCATGAGCATCGACCCCACTTATTCAGCCGCCCTGGCCGCGTCCGATATCAACATTCCGGTTATGCAGCTTAACGTGCCCAGTGCAAAAAATTGCGAACGCTTCGTGGGTGTGCTTCGGCGAATGGGGATCGAATCCAGCAAAATCCGCATCGTCGTGAACCGATATATCAAAAAGGGATGCGACATCGAACCCGATGAAGTGGAACGATCGATGGGGTTAAAGATTTCATGGATGATCCCCAACGACTTTAAGAACGCCATCGCCGCGATCAACTTCGGCGAGCCGGTCGTGCTGCGGGCCCCGAAATCGGAGATCAGCATGAGCCTGTGCGGACTGGCCTCCGCGCTGAACGGCAAGACGGCGCATAAATAGAAGACGCCGAACCCCAACACCGCCGCGACAGCGCCCTCCAGGGCGTGGCGTAGCGGCCGATTGTGGCGGGTCCCCCTGGTGGGGCGGACATTCTTGTCTGCCTCGCGTCCGCGAGCGCGGGGGTGTACTCACCCCCGCCGAGCGGACGCGAAGAAATAAGGAAGGGACAAGAATGTCCCTGCGGCTAATGGGCAGACAGGAATGTCTGCCCCACCAAGTCGCCACAAACACGAGTTACACCCTCCAGGGCGTGCCGTGTGAGAAGGCGCAGATTGGCGGATTCGGGAACGACGTGGGGAACGGCTTTGCGAGTGCCTCGCGGGCTGGCGGGAAAGTGACGGAATAAGCAGTCATGGGATTGTTCAGCACCAAGAGCAACACCGCGGTGGCCCCGACGCCGGCATCGGCGTCATCATCGACGTCCATGGCGCCGGTCGCGGCCAAGCCC
>Ga0075522_10002955_pt1 | contig 12483 bp, 13 predicted proteins | sample NGEPerA_FD_74796 | JGI IMG/M metagenome (GOLD analysis project Ga0075522, IMG submission 74796) | Arctic peat soil microbial communities from the Barrow Environmental Observatory site, Barrow, Alaska, USA - NGEE PermafrostL2-A | ecosystem: Environmental > Terrestrial > Soil > Wetlands > Peat ... | reverse complement strand
TGGAGGGGCAGCGGTGCTTCTTTCGGCTTTCGCAGCCCAAGCAAACCTCACTACACTCGATGCCTACGTCAAGGGGAATGGCCCTGCGGTTCCGGCAGGAAATTTTGTGCTTACCTCTTCGGATTCGTATGATGTGGGACTGTCACTATATGTTTACACGTATAGTTTCACGCTCCCTTCAACATATTCAATCGACACATTCGAGGTTAATTTTGCTGCGTCGGCTGGAAACCTTTCGCATGAAGTCGGAGGCAACTACCTATCCATTACCCCGGCTTATTCGATCAATGATAATAACGATATTGGATTCCAGTACAATCCGGAAAAGGGTGCCTCTCTTACCGTGTCATTTGATTCTCCGTATGCCCCGACAACTGGAACAGCTTCCGCCCAGGATACATACGATTGGGAGAGTGCCACGCATAACGTGCTTGTTCCAGGTGTTCCCACCGTCCCCGACGGTGGCTTGACAGTCGCTCTCTTGGGTGGCTCGCTCCTCGGATTGCAGATGATCCGCCGGAAGCTGGTTTCCTAAGCTAAACACGTTTTCCAGATTATTCAAAGGCAGGGCACGGTGCCCTGCCTTTTTATTTATGTGTGCAAAGAATCTCCCCACCCGTGTCCTCTTCGGGCAGCAAGCGGAAGACGGTATTCCGCCCCGCTATGGCAATGATTTTCAAGTCGTCAAGTCCTTGCTCGCGGAGCGGACTATGCCCGAGCGTACGCTCAATGAAGACAGGGTAGAACCGAGGAGCACCGTCAATCAGCAAAAGAGAAGTCGAGGATGCGACATTTGGTCGGCAGTGGGCATATTTTCCTCTTTAGCCAGCCTCTCAGCCATTCATTTCAATGCGATGAGGAAACAGCGCGCTCCGCTGCCGAGGCGTCGCCGAAGTCGGCAATTCATTTCCGCCGCCAATTCATTAAGATGAGATCGTTCCGTGCTTTGACCGCACCCTACCCCTCAGAACCATGAGAACTTCTCAGAGACGTAGATCACATCGCCAGGCTGGAGGGTGAAGGATTGCACCGGTTTACCTCGTAACACCTTTTCCAGGTTCAACTTAAAATGCTCGTTGGCCCCGCCATCCTTCTGGCGTATTACGGTGACGGATTTCAAATTTGCCTTGGTATGGTCGATGCCGGCTTCGATCAAAGCGTCCAGCGGGCTGAGGACGCGTTCAGAGGTGATTAGCCCAGGCCGGAGGACCGCCCCCGTCACGTACACGCTAAAGACCGACGACTGGACGGTGACGGAGACTTGTTTGACCACCAGTTGGGAATCGTAGTCCTTGAGTAATTCCTTTTCCAAATCCTTGGGGGTCAGTCCCGCTGCGGTAATCTCTCCGACCATGTTCAAGGTGATTTTGCCGTCTCGCCGGATCGTTTGGGTGGAATCCAAGGTCGGAGCGCCGGGAAACGCAATATGCACGGAATCGCCTTCGCGTAACAACAGCGAGTTCGAGTTCGCCGCCGGGGCATTCGAAACCGCTTGACCCGCAGCCGTTGTTGGAATCATCGCGGAGGCGCTCTGCGGTGGCGGATGAAAAACGGGGACGGGACTTTCGCAGCCAGCCAATACGAGCAATAGCCCTCCCGCAATGAAACGGAAACCGGCCTGTCCCATTTTGTGAATCAAAGTGTTTAACATGCCTTCTCTTTCTAAGGCAAGCAGCCCCAAGCGTCAAGAATACATCGCCTCTTCCGTCTGGCCGTTTTGCCGTTTTGCCGGGGCGTTCCGCTGACTCCTGAGGGTTGGGACATCGCGCTGCGATGTCCACGCCCGCGCCTTGGGCGTTTCGAGATTGGAGGCGGGGACGGGGACGGCGCAGCGCGCCATCCTTAGCACAGTAGGGCTTTGACCACGCCGCTTAGGCTTTCGCTTCGGGCGCGACGTCTTCAAGCTTGGCGTATTGGACGAGCAGATCGACGACTTTTTCGTTCAATAGCTGGCCGTAAATTTCGGCCAGGCCGCCGTTCTTTTCCAATTCTTTGATCAGTTTTTCGACCGGCATCTTGTATTGGACGGAAAGATCTTGCAGGCGGCGGCCGATTTCGACTTGCTCGACGCGCACCCCTTCTTTTTCTGACACGCGCTGGAAGACAAAGGACGCTTTGACCCGTTCCTTGGCCACTCCGTTGGCAGTGGCGTAAATCTGGTCTTTCTGCGAATCGAGGGCTTCCTTGGAGACCCCGCGCTGCTGGTTCTCGTTGACAATATTATAAACAATCTGCCGCGTTTCCTGCTCGACGAGGGATTCGGGCAGATCGCACTGGATTTTGTTGAGGAGGGCTTGCGCAACCTGGGTGCGGATGCTGCGGCTTTGTTTCAGGTTCAGTTCATTTTGCAAGTCGGCCCGCACGCCTTCGCGCAGTTTCTCCACACTCTCCGCGCCGTAAGATTTGGCGAATGCCTCGTCGATCTGCGGGGCCACTTTTTCCTTGGCTTCGACCAATTCCACGTCGTAGGCGCCTTTTTTGCCGGCCAGTTGCGGAGTGACAAAGTCCGCCGGAAAATCGACCTGGATGGTTCGCTTGTCGCCGGCCTTCATGCCAATCAATTGATCGCCGAAGCCGGGAATAAACGAAGTTTTATCGACGGTGATCCAAAATTCCTTTTTCTGGGCCAGGCCACGCGCGGCCGGAGCCAGCTCGGTGATCGGCTTGCCTTCGCAACTTCCAGTATAGTTGACAACCGCGACGTCGCCTTCCTTGAGTTCGCGCGCGACAGTTTGGAATTGGCTTTGGCGGTCGCCCAGCATGTGCAGGGCGCGTTCGATGTCCTCGGGCGTGACGGAGGCGATTTCGCGGCGGGCGGGCAGGCCTTTATAATCGGGCAAATCGAATTGGGGCGCGGTTTCGAGAGTGGCGGCGAACTGGCAGGGCTGACCCCGGAAAAATTGAATCTCCTCGATGTCGGGCCTTCCGACCACGGTCAGCTTCTGGTCGGCAATGGCTTTGCGATAAGATTCCGAGATGAGCTTGCGTTTGGCCTCATCCTGGATTTCTGTTTCAAAACGTTTGGCGACCATCTCCTTGGGAGCTTTGCCGGGGCGAAACCCGGGCAGGCGGGCCTCGCGTTGAAACTTGTGCGCGACTTCCTCGAAGGTTTCATCGACCTTCGCGGATTCGATTTCCACGCGCATCAATTTTTTGCAGGGAGCCAAATTTTCTACCGTCACATTCACAAAAAAGCCTTTCGATTTAAAATGGGTCAACCGCGCCGGGTTTTGTTGGGTCGTGGATTGGTCCCGCCGCGAGTTGGACAACCTAAGTAATGCCGCAATCGGCGTCAAGCTAATCAAGGGCGAAAAATCGCCCGCTCGCCTGCCTGCTCACACGCATTTCGCATCTTCCCATTCCGACTCGTAATCCCAATCTTAATCGTAATCCTAATCTTCTGGAAAAGTTTCGGAACGCGGGATCACTGCGACAAGGTTCGCACTGTCTCGACTTTGACAATCAGCCAGCGGCCATCGATTTTGCGCAGCGCAAATTTCATTTCCTGCACCATCATGTCCGTCTCGCCGGCCACGCGCGCTTCCAGCGCCAAATCCGCCACGGCGGATTCCCCGTCCGCGTTTACAATCACGGTGACATCAGGCAGGGTGACGCTCAATCCCTTCAGCGAGGCGCGCGCGGCCAGGGCCGCTTGTTGAATCTCCGAGCGGCCGGCCAGCCGGTGCTCATGATGGCCCGGCACGTCGATCTGCACCTCGACGTTTGTCGAGAAGAACTTCCCCACGCGTTGCGCGCCGGTCAATTTGGCCAGATAACCCTCGCCCGGACCGAAGGAAACGGCGTGAGCCGCGCCTGCCAGTTGGTTGAGAATCAGTTTTTCGGGGCTGGGATGCAACGCGATCCAAACCCAGACCCCCAGGGCGGTCACGCCCGCGAGCGCCAGCACGCGCAAGCACTTCATAAAAGCGCCTTGCCCACGATCCGGCTCCGTTTGACCTGGCCGAAAGTTTGGTCGGGACGAGGCATGGTGCGATTGTCACCGACCACATAATATTCGTCCGGCCCAAGCGTCACCGGGTCTCGATTCCAATCGCATCGCCCTTTCTCATACGGCTCGAGCAGTGGCTGGCCGTTGATGCGAGCGCGGCCATCGACAAAGGAAATGGCTTCGCCGGGCAATCCGATGACGCGTTTGAGAAACATAATGTGAGGAGCAGACAACCCGTGCGGAGGCGTCAACCGAACTCCCACCACGTCGCCGCGCCTCGGTTCGTGGCGGAGGTAGGCCAGCCGGTTGACGAAATTGAAAGAGCCGTCGGCGTAAGTCGGCGCCATGCTGATTCCTTCCACCCGCGCCGGCAATAACGCCAGCCTGAAAACCGCCACGCACACAACCGCCAGAATGCAGGCGCGGAGGAGCGTCCATTTCGGATTTCGTCAATGGCCAGAATTCTTAGCCACGAGCCGGCGCGGGGTTTTCCCGCGGGTGTGGCGGCGTTGCGGGTCATTTAATTCCCATGGGGGCCATAGCCTTTGGCCGGAGCCCCGTCGTCCTCCAAATGCCCCGTGGCCCAGAGCACGCCGCGCGTCACCAAGTCGAGGTAACGCGGATCGGCCACCGTCTCGTTATTATGGCCAATCGTCGTGCTGAAAACGCGAGTCTTCTTGGGGCCGTATTCGTTGGTCCAAACGACCACAAAATCATTGGTCTTCCGAGCGCCGTTCTTTTGCTTAATGACTTGCACGCCGTGCGCCAGCACATGCGCGGTGTCGAACACATGAATATTATTGTAGTGCTCTTCGTGGATCGTAGTCCAATCGCTCAACCCTTTGGTGATCGCGCTGTCTTTGTCCGTGAAACGTATGGCGATGGGTTCCTGCGGCCCGTGTCCGCTCGATTGCAGCCCAAGATATTCAAACCAAAAGCCGTGCGGCGTGCCCAGCGTCACCGGGTCATTTGGATTCCCGATCCGATAACAATGCATGGCGCAATGAAGATTAACTCCCGGGATGCCGTCGCGATGGGGCTTCAACACTCCTTCCACCGTCGCCGGATCAGATATATCCGACCCGCACTCGTCGTGAATCACCAGATCATAACCCTCGGCGTAATCAGGATGCCCGAGAATGGCCAACGGCGGATGAGTCGTCGTGTCGCTGGTGTAAATCTGATCAACCACGACATTGGCGCGTTCCTCGATTCCCTTTTTGAGAATGTCCTTCTGGGCCGCGTAATCATGGCAACACCCGCCGGTGATCAACAAAACCCGAAGCGGCTTCGGCTCCGCTCCTCGCAGCCACGGCGCAGCCGAGCCAAGGAAAATCAAACCAAACGCACCGGCCAGAACAAACTTTTTGAGACAAACAAAATTGGTCATGGCCTTCTTATAAAGGTTCAACCGCCAACATACAAGCCGCCCGAGGCCGGCCTTTTGCCCGCTGGCTGCGCCCAGCTAAACCGAGGCGGGGCTCGGATGGATCCACGGGGAACGGTAAGGCCGGCGTAATAATTGGTTCGCATCGTCGTCCCCTTTGATCTTGCCTGCGGAGCTGTCCCAAGCCAGCGAGCGGCCGAGCTTCATCGAAAGGTTCGCCAGGATGCACGATGACGTCGAAATATAGCCTTCTTCAATATCCGCCACCGGCCGGCCTCGGCTGCCAATACAGGATAAAAAATTACGCATCTGCCCGCGTGTCGCAGGGGCGCATTGCTTTTCTATATTTTTTTCAGTCCGGTCCTCGGGATATTGGTCCAACTCGTAGGTGACATCGCGATGAATCGGCTGGCCGCCGCCTTTGGGAATAAAGTCGTAACTCATCACACTGGCCTTCAGAGTTCCTTTGTCACCGTAAAAAGTGGCGCCCCAGGGATACTTGGGATCCGGCGGATCGCCCCAAGTGCGATGTTGCCAAACCACTTGCAAATCGCCGTAGTCGAAGACGGCGGTTTGGGTGTCGGAAATATTGGCCTTGCTCTTCTTGTCAATCAGAATTCCTCCCGAAGAACTGACCCGCGCCGGCCAGCCCAGGTCGAGCATCCAACGCGTCATGTCAAACATGTGGACTCCCATATCGCCCACGATGCCATTGCAGTACTCCATGAAGGCGCGCCATCCGCGCGGATGGACCAGCCGATTGTAGGGCCGCATCGGCGCAGGCCCGGTCCACAAATCGTAATCAAGATACTCCGGCGGCGCGGTATCCGGCGGATTCTCATGCGTCCGCATCGTGTAGTAACAATAAATCTCGACCAGCCCGATGGTTCCTAATCGTTGTTGCTTGATAATTTGCTCCCGCGCCTCGATCAAATGCGGGGTGCTGCGGCGTTGCGTGCCCACCTGCACCACGCGCGAATGTTTGCGGGCGGCGGCCAACATGGCTTGCCCTTCCAAAATATCGACGCTGATCGGTTTTTGCACATAAACATCCGCGCCGGCCTCGAGCGCGGCGATCATGGCCAAGGCGTGCCAATGATCGGGCGTTGCCACCAACACGATGTCCAAGTCCCTCTGGCGCAACATCTCACGGTAGTCATGAAACGTGCGCGGCTTCTTCTTGGAGAGCTGGCGGGTTGCGACCATCTCGGCGGCGTCTTCCAACATATTCCGGTCCACATCGCAAAGCGACACCACCTCGACGGGCGCCACTTGGATTAGCCGAAACAAATCACTTTTCCCGTACCACCCGCACCCGATCAAACCCACCCGTTTCTTCTCCCCGACGCTTTCGGCTCCATAGCTGGGGGTCCAGAGGGCCAGCCCGGCGCCGGCCGAAACTTTAAGAAAATCTCGACGATTCATGTCAGTTCGTTCACGTTTCGATCCATGTTGTATAACAGTGTGCGCTCCATCTGCCGGTATTTTTCCGTCCCAAGGTCTAATTGCTCCGACCTCAATGTAAAGCCAGCCTTTTCTTGATAAAATTTGACACGGTTATCGATGGCCCAAAGTTTTATTTTGCTACAGCAAGCGATCCTGGCGGAAGTTTCCGCCCAGCGCATTAAATGTCCACCCAGGCCTCGTCCTTGCTGATTTTTATCAACTGCAATGGCATCAATAAACAAATGGCCCTTTTTAATTAGAAAACTTATGAAGGCGAGAATTTTGCCCGACTCTTCGTAAACAAACACGGTTTTTCCCGCTGTTTTCGTTTCGTACCAAAGGTCGGCCCAAGTCATTTTGTCGATGGAACTTAAGCCTGACCTGATCCGCTTTTGACGACGCTTCGTGTCCGATTGGACGAGTGTCCTCAATGCGCCGAAGGGAATAATTCGGTGATTTGGGATCCGATCGAGCAGGAAATAAGCACGATCGTACTCCTGAATGAGCAATCCGAATAGATTAGGTATGAAGCAAGAGCCGCGCTTGAGCACCAATGAATATGAACAAATATTCTTGACGGACAATCCCAGCAATTTGTTAAATGCAGCAAGCATCGTGGAACCCGAATGCACTGAACTATCCATCACCAAAACTGCCTCCTCTGATCGAAAGGCCTTTTTATCATGGGGATTTTGAAATAAAATCTTCCTCCTGTCGCGGTCGTAGTTGATTGGTATTATCTGGATCTTCATTCTTATTTCATGGGGAAGCGATTCAGCCACGACAATGGCTAATTCTTCGCCAGAATATCCAAGCGTACACCAAATATAAGGAAATTGTTCGCCAAAAGCGAGCAGCCGCTGCGCAAAGTCGGTGGCGTAAGCCTTGATTTCTTCGCGCCCTAGAAAATAGGTGTACAAAGGATTAAGCCCCGTGAGAAATTCTCGGCATGAAAATCGGATGATGATCCAATTCATCCCCAAAGGCTTGAAAGTAACAATCGCTACAAACATGCCCCTCATCGGTTTTGCGATTTCCAGTGACGGTTTCCTGCAGTTGAACACTGCACAGGACACATCGCTGGGCTCCCGGCAATTCAGTGCGGCGCGCCGCGATTTGATTACGCAACTGTTCAAGTGTCAGTGGCATGGTTTCTCCTATCGTTTTCTATCGCACAAAAACATATCACTCTCATAAATGGATGCAGGAACGTTCAGGTGTCAAGCGGATTTGCTTGCATTGGATCCGGCGATCCGGCGCGATCCGCGCCAGGAACAACGCAACCAAAGGGATACTGCAGGCGGGGCGGTCTCTATTGCGAGCGGGGCAAGGTGGGCCAAACTGTGGGAGACGCAAATCTCGCTTCCTTTCGGGGCACCGTCCCCTAAAGAAGACCAGCCCATGTTTTCCCCGATAAATTTTTCAGCGGAATTTCAATCGAGATTCCGACTCGCCCTGATTGTAGGGGATTCCACTTTGACTTTCAATCAGGACAGCAAAATGAAAGATGAAAAATATGAATAATGAAAACGAGAAGCTGAATGCTCCCACCAACGAGGAAATTGCCACTTACGCTTATTATCTTTGGGAGTCCGACGGGCGGCAAATTGGGCACGATGTGGATTACTGGCTCCAAGCCAAGGCTCATCTGATTGCCGACCGCCAGTTTCAGGCAGGGGCGCGGTCGCGGGCGCAGATTAACACCCGGCAAGCGGAAGAAATATCGATCAACGACGGTTTGCCCGCCGAAAAAGTCGCCCGCAAACGTAAACCGGAGAGCCGTCCGATGGCCTCGCGCCAATCCGCCTTGGTTTAAAGTTTGATTTACGAGTGGGCCGGCGCGAAGCCGTTTGCTTGCTCCGGCCTGCTCACTGTCCTTTCGCCCAAGCCAGGCCATCGACGCCCGCTCCGGCGTCGATTAACTTTGTCACCGTCCAATCTTGCGTATTAATGACAGCGACCTTGCGGCTGGCATCGCAGGAAACGTAGGCCTCGCCGCCGTCAGGACGCACCAGCGTTTCCTGGGGCGCGCGGGGCACATCAATTGAGCGGGCGGTTTCCATGGTTTTCAAATCCACGACCGCCACCTTCTTCTCGCGCGGAATGGCAATGACCAGCCAATGGCCGTCGGGCGTTACCGCCGAGCCATAGCCAACGCCGGGCAGAGTTATCCAGCGGCTCACTTCATTTTTGGCCGTGTCGATGACCGCCAGGCGCGGCTTGTCCTGGTCGGAGGTAAAGACCCACCGGTCGTCCATCGAAATGGCAATCCGCTGAGTCGTTTTGCAAATGGGAATAATGGTAATGACCTTTTGTGCGTCCATGTCCAGCACCGAAACCGTTCCCGGCCCGACGTTGGCGGTGTAACCGCGACGACCGTCATGGCTGACGGCCAGCATGTGGGATTCGGCCTGGCCGGTGGGGATGACGCCAAGGATTTTGAGCGACTCGGGGTCAATTACCGTGATGCCTTGGATCAGTTCGGTCGTGACGTAGAGCAGGCCGTTTTTTGGCCCGATGACCGCGCAATGCGGACGAACGCCTTTGCCAAAATCCACCGTATCGGTCACCCGATGCGTGGCAATATCGATGACGCGCATGAGGCGGCCGTCGGTCCCGGGCTTGCCGACGCCGGAGTTGCCATAAATCGGGACGAAGGCCCGCTTGCCATCGGCGGAGGCGACCACTTCGTGGCCGGTCACGCCGTCTTCCTGGACGACGGCCACTTGCCGCCCGGCTTCGGTATCGACAATGCCTAAAGTATGTTCACCCTTATTGGCCACGAGAAGGTATCCATTCGCGCGCGCGGCGGGTCCGGCGCTCAAGGTCGCAAGAGCAAGAATCATTGTAATTATGCGGTTCATGCCGGGATGAAAACAAAAAAAGGAAGAAGTAGAAAGGAAGAAGGAAGAAATATTTTTTTCTTCGTCCTTCATCCCTCCTCCTCCATCCTCGATAGGCATGGATATCAAAGAAGTCATAGCCGCCATCAATCAGATGGAGGCCGACGGCGTCATTGATCGTTACGCTATTGGCGGCGCAGTGGGTGCGACTTTCTACTTGGAACCGGCTGCTACGTTCGACGTGGATATCTTCATCGCTTGCCGAGCCGAACCAGGCGCCCTGCTGATCAGCCTGCAACCTATTTTTGATTATTTAAAGGCGAGAGGCGGCGCCATGGAGGGTGAATATATCGTCGTCGCGGGATGGCCTGTTCAATTCCTGCCCCCGGGAAACCCGCTTCTGGTCGAAGCTTTGCAAAAGGCTGTGGAAACGGATGTGGGCGGAACCGCCGCCCGGGTTTTTACAGCCGAACACTTGGCCGCAATCGCGCTTCAGACCGGCCGAGCCAAGGACAAAGCCCGGCTCCTCCAGTTCGTCGAAGCCGGGGTGCTTGATACCGAACGCTTTCAAGTTATTCTGACCCGACACGGGCTACTCGAGGCCTGGCAGAAGTTTGAACGGCAATTTCTAAGCGACGCCCCATGAGCTTCGACCTCGCCAAGACGCTCGAAAGCAAACGCGCCTCGCGACGCACCCAAGCCGCGCGGCTCGTGGCGGAAAAGCTCCAGATCCTTGCCGCCCTGCGCCAACGCGCCTTGGACATTAGGGGAAAGGCGGCGGGAAAGGCAGAAGGAAAAAGGAAGAAGGAAGAAAACTGACTTCGCTATCCTCAATTTTATTCTTCCTTCTTCCTTCTTCCTTCTGCCTTTGTTTCTGCTACTCTCTCGGGCCGATATGGAAAAGTTGAAGATCAATGATTTGAAAACGAAAGACCAGCGCGTGCTGGTGCGGGTGGATTACAATGTCCCGATGGAGGAAAAGGACGGGCGGATGGTAATTAATGACTCCACTCGCATCAAGGAAACTCTCCCCACGTTGCGCCTGCTGATTGCCAAGGGGGCAAAGATTATTCTGGCGGCTCATTTGGGCCGGCCTAAGGGCAAGAGGGAGCCTTCGATGTCTTTACGTCCGGTTGCCACGGAACTGGCGGGGCTGTTGGGTCGCCCGGTGGGTTTTGTCGAAGACTGCATCGGCGAAACGGTGGAAAAGGCCGTGGCCGCGCTCCAGCCGGGTGAAGTTTTGCTGTTGGAGAACGTCCGCTACTACAATGAGGAGGAGGCGAACGACCCGGTTTTCGGCGCCAAATTGGCCAAGCTGGCCGACCGATACGTTAATGATGCCTTTGGCGCGGCTCATCGAGCCCATGCTTCCACCACAGGCGTGGCCCGTATTATTGCCGAGCGCGGTGGACAATGCGCGGCGGGGCTTTTAATGGAGCGTGAGTTGAAATATCTCGGCCAGGAATTGGAAAAGCCGGCGCGGCCTTTCGTAGTTATTCTTGGTGGGGCCAAAGTATCGGACAAAATCAAGGTGATTGATCGCCTTTTGGAAAAGGCGGACACGATCTTAATCGGTGGGGCGATGGCTTATACGTTTCGCCTGGCCAAGGGACTCAAGGTGGGCAAATCGCTTTCCGAACCGGACAAGGTCGATCTCGCCCGCGCCGCTGTCGAAAAGGCCAAGGCGCGCGGGGTGCAATTCCTGACTCCCACCGATAATATTATCGCCACACCGGTTCCGACCGCTAAACTGAATAAAAAGGGCACGCCGATCATGGAATTTCAAAATCCGCGGGTCAATCCCGAGGTGGATATTCCAGACGACGCGGAGGGTTTTGATATCGGGCCGGAAACAAGCCGCCGTTTTGCCGAAATCATCCGCAACGCCCGCACCATCATGTGGAACGGGCCGATGGGAATGTTCGAAGACCCCCGTTTTGCGGAAGGCACGTCCGTTGTGGCCCGCGCCGTGGTCGAGGCGACCGAACGAGGCGCCAAGAGCATCATCGGCGGGGGCGACAGCGTCAAGGCGCTCAATCAAGCCGGCTTGGGCGGCAAAGTGACCTTTATGAGCACGGGCGGCGGGGCCAGCCTTGAATTTTTGGAGGGGCTTGAACTCCCGGGAGTGGCGGCGCTCTCCGACCAGTGAGCCGCGATTATCCATGAATAAAGAACGAAAACTAATTATCGCGGGCAATTGGAAGATGAACAAAACCGTGGACGAAGCCCTTGCTTTGGTGCGCGGTTTGAAAATCGAACTGGCCAACATCAAGGAGGTGGACATCGTGATCTGCCCGCCGTTCACCGCCTTGAGCGAAGTCTCGCGGGCCATTCTCGATTCCGTCATCCGCTTGGGCGCGCAAAACATGAGCGAACACAACACGGGCGCATACACCGGCGAAATCGCCGCCGGGATGTTGAAGGAGTTTTCGGTGCGCTATGTCATTTTGGGCCATTCCGAGCGGCGTCATTACCAAAAGGAAAGCGATGAATTGATTTCTAAAAAGGCGCACGCCGTCCACGCCGCTTCGCTCAAGCCGATTGTCTGCGTCGGCGAAACGCTGGCCGAACGCGAAGGCGGCCATACCCAACAAGTCCTGGAAAAACAGGTGCTGGGCAGCCTGGCTGGATTGACGGCGGAGCAAATGACCGAGACCGTGGTTGCCTACGAACCAATCTGGGCCATCGGCACCGGCAAGACCGCCAGCACCGCCCAAGCGCAGGAAATCCACGCTTTTATTCGTAAATTGCTTGCCACGATGTTCAACGAAAACGTTGCGCGACACGTTCGCATCCAATATGGTGGCAGCGTCAAGGCGGCGAATGCGCGCGAGCTTATGAGCCAGCCGGACGTGGAC
>Ga0075522_10002954_pt1 | contig 12483 bp, 12 predicted proteins | sample NGEPerA_FD_74796 | JGI IMG/M metagenome (GOLD analysis project Ga0075522, IMG submission 74796) | Arctic peat soil microbial communities from the Barrow Environmental Observatory site, Barrow, Alaska, USA - NGEE PermafrostL2-A | ecosystem: Environmental > Terrestrial > Soil > Wetlands > Peat ... | reverse complement strand
ACCACGCCTGAACCCAGGATGAGCCAGGTCATGATGTTGGTCTGGGTCAGGAAGATCAGCTCGCCGCCGATCCAGCCAATCAGGACAACACCCATGATCATGCCCGCCACAACGCCCGCTCGAGCGTTGGCGAGGTTGACCAGCGCTGCGGCGATGCAGCCGCCGCCGATGACCACGAGCAGCGTCAAACCAGCCACAAAGAAGCCGCCGAAGGGCCAGTATCTGCTGAGCCAATCGGCCGGCAGCTTGTAACCGTAGACGGACCCTTCGGTCATGATTTGCCAGCCGGGAATGATCGCCTGCAAGCCGACGGCGGCGGAAACGATAACGATTGCGATGCGATCGAGTCTTCGAAGCACTCCTGATTGCCTCCTGCGTCCAGTCTGCACGCCAGTCACCCGCGATCAGGAGAGTCGAACGACAGGCCTTGCTGAGGACCATTGCCGCTGAGGAGAAGCCGGAGCAACCGGAACCCCAGGCCAATGGGCCTGTGGCTCTCTCCTAGGTTCGGCGCCTGTGCGTTGCGTGCCAGAGGTCATGCCGCGCCAAGGACTCAGATAGAGGGCGCGGCGTGAGGGCAGCTGCTTACCGAAACTGAGCCATCGCGCTGACGACGAGGCCGAGTGCTGCTCCCCAGGCAATTCCCATCGTCAGATTGCCGAACAGCAGCCCGAAGAGAAGGCCCAGCGCTGCGCCGATTGCGATGCCGTAGCCGACCGTGTATTGATGCATTTCGGGTTTCGGTCGCTTCGTGATTTCGCCCACATCTTTCTCCACTGTCTCTCACACCGCCGGTTGCCGGAAGCGCGCCAGCAAGTGGACCACGCCGAGCGAACCGCTCATCGCCCCGCTGACGCCACCTGAGCCGCGACAGGCACCACAGCCCGTGCTAGCTCTGGCTTCCGCATTTCCATCAATGACACGCCGACGCCAAAGGTCAGGAAATGACCCTTGGGGATGAGTTCGATGATCACTGCTGCATCACGCCGCTCGGTCGGGATCAGAGACTCGAGCTCCATCGAGAGAGCACCGATCTCAAGCGAGCCGGCCGGGTGCACGTTTGCAGTCGCCTGAAAGCTGATGGTGGCAGGTGGGATCGGCAGGGCGAGCGCGAGAATGCCGCCGCGATGCACGGGGACGGTCACCGAGACATGCGCACCGGAAGCGATGTGGCGAGCTTTCCAGCTGTCAGGCGCCACCGCGATGTACAACCCCTTGGCCGCCGTCTTGTACACGACGCCGCTCGACCGGGGCTCTCCCGCGGGGCTGACATAGCTGATGACCGCGAACGAAGCGCTGTCGAGCTGCTGCCAGACTTGCTCGGTCGTGGCTCGAGGTCCGGTGATCTCGATTGCGGTTGGAGCAACAGGTTTCGGCGGACGTATAGCTATCGCCATCTGTAAATTCTCCGACTTGAGCAAGACACTAGGTCACTGTTGTGAGTCGACATCAGGCGGCGCCTCGTCCGGCCAGGAGCTGGCCAAACCTGATCCCACCAGAGTGGGAATGCCTCCGGCGGTTAACTCGTATTCGACGTTGGGAGGTTCCGCCAGCATCTTTCGCGCGGGGCAGGACAGCATCGCCTGCTGAAGTTTCTGCCGGGTGCTTTCGCTGATCTTCTCCGGCAACGTGACTGAGAGCCGCACCCAGGCGACTCGGCCACCGTCGGCATCCCAGCCGAAGTCCGCACCAACCTCTGTGAGATCGAAGCTGAGGCCGTCGTCACCAAGGCTCTTGACGACCTCGTCGGCGGCGCACGCGGCGAGGCCGGCAACCATCAACTCGGTCGGCGTGGGGCCTTCGTCGTCGCCACGCAAGGTGACCGGTTCATCGGAAACCAGAGCGAAGCCGCGAACGTGAATGCTGAAACTCTGGCCGTGTCGATGCTTGACGGTGATTCGCGCCATTACCATCTTCTCCACTATCAGGGTGTGCGAGCGAAGGCCCCTGCGACAGGGCCTATCGACCCGCGGCCGCCGGGTACTTATGCCCTTGGGTTCGGGCGACGCTGCTGACAGCCTGGATGTCGGTGGAGAAAGATGGAGCTTGACCTGGTCACCATCGGTGATCCCACGATCGACACGTTCCTCAAGGTTCATGACGCTCATGTCGCGCTAATGGTTAAGCCCGCTCAGACGCAGCTCTGCATCGACTATGCCGACAAGATCCCTGTGGATGAGTTCCACCGCATGGCTGGGGGCAACTGCATCAACGCCGCGGTCGCAGCGGCCCGGTTGGGCTTGAAGGTCGCGGTCTATGGGGTCACGGGGGACGACCCCGAGGGGCGCTCGATCTTGGGCGAGCTCCAGGACGAGGGCATCGACACGTCACTTATGGCGCTCGACCGCCGGCACACGACAAACGCAAGCACCGCGCTGGTGTTCCGCGGGGAGCGGACCCTTTTTGTCTGGCATCAATCGCGGAGCTATCACCTGCCCGAGATGCCGGCGCCGGCCTGGATCTATGCCACTTCGGTCGGACCTCGTGGTGCTGCGGTGAACCGACTGCACGAAGCCATTCGCCAGCACCTCGACCGCCATCCCACCCGGCTGGCGTTCAGCCCTGGCACTCATCAGCTGCGTATGGGCGCCCGGGCCTTGGCTCCACTCCTACGCAGGGCCGACCTCCTGCTTCTCAACCGGCAGGAGGCTTGCGAGCTCACCGGCGTTGACGGCAGGCCCAAGGACCTGCTGGAAGCCTTGCGGCGGTTGGGACCGAAGATTGTCGTGATGACGGATGGGATTCACGGCTCATATGCTTCGGACGGGAAGCGCTGTCTGCGGACAGGAATACTTTCCGTGCCCGTCCTGGACCGGACGGGTGCCGGTGACGGATACAGCGCCACCTTGATGACGGCCGTTCAGCTCGGCCGGCCGCTACCGGTCGCGATGGCTTGGGGCACGGTCCAGGCTGCCAATGTTGTTGGCGTGTTCGGGGCGACGCCTGGCCTCATGCGGCGGCGAGCTCTGCAGGCTGCGGTCAACAGGCGCCCTGAACTGGTCGCTAAAGAGTTCTAGCTCCCGTCGGAAAGCAGGACAGCCGAACCTCGGATCATCCCCGAACGGAGCCGGCCCAGCGCGAGGTTCGCGTCGACCAGGGGGTGCATCTCAACTGCAGTCTCGACCGGGATGGTTGGCGCCAGCTCGAGGAATTCGAGCGCTTCCTGGCGGGTGAGGTTGGCGACGGACCGCAGGACGCGCTCACCCATCCCGGCTCGCCAACTCCGCATCGAGCTGGGGCGGCACGACAGGGGCCATGAAGCTGGCGTCAAAGTAGATCGGCGGGGCAATCGCGAAGACGACGACAACTTCTAGGTCCTACGAACAGGGCTCTCGGCCCTCTGCCGTGGAGGACCTTTGGCCCTACCGACAAGTGGCAACGAGCGTCAGCCTAAACCTCAGCCGCCTGAGCCGCTTGCGGGCGGATGTCGTGTGTGCGGGTGACTCGAGGGGCGTGTTATGAACACCGATCACGAACTACCCACAAGATCGGCCTACTTCAAGGCCGTGGCAATCGATTTCGACGGAACTCTGACCGAAGATGGCATGCCCTCGCCCGGGGTCCTGGCTGCGATTCGATCGGCGAGAGACGGCGGCTTACGAATACTCCTGGTCACCGGACGAACGCTGAATGACCTCTGGCGCGTTTTCCCCGACGCCAACGAACACTTCGATGTGGCTGTTGCTGAAAACGGAGCCATCGTGCGCGCCGCTGAAGGTCATCGCAGGCTCGCAAGACCGGTCGATCCGGAACTTGCCAAAGCCCTGCAGAGCCGCGGCATCTCTGTTCAGGTCGGCGAGGTGATTGTCGGCTGCGACGCGGTACATGACGCCGCAGTGTTCGAAGAGGTTCGTCGCCTTGGTCTTGATTGCCAGCTCATAAGGAACCGCGGCGCGTTGATGGTGGTTCCGGCCGGGGTCACCAAGGCGACCGGCCTGGGAGCCGGACTGAGAGAGCTCGGCTTGTCGGCGCACAGCGCGATCGCAATCGGCGACGCCGAAAACGACCTGGCCATGCTCGAATCGTGCGAGTTGGGGGTCGCGGTCGCGAACTCGGTTCCGATCGTTCAGCAGCGCGCGGACGTCGTGCTTGATGCCCGCGACGGGCACGGCGTCGTGTCCTTTCTCGAGGGACCGACAATCCGCGGCAGGCAACGCATCCATCCAGAACGGTGGCGAGTCCGCCTGGGGATGTTTGAGGACGGTGAGCCAGCCACTTTGCCAAGCTCTCAGATCAACATACTGGTGACCGGCTCTAGCCAGTCAGGCAAGTCCTTTCTCGCGGGTCTCATCACCGAGCAGCTCATTCGCCTCCGATACTCGGTGCTGGTAATCGACCCGGAGGGCGATCACGTGCGGCTGGGCGAGCTGCCAGACGTCCTCGTCGTCGGCGGCCGCGAAGGACTACCGAGTCCTGAGCGCCTTACCAACCTACTGGGGATGAGGCTGGGCACGGTGGTTGCGGATCTGTCATTCCTTTCTCGCGAAGACGCCAATCGATACCTCAGAGAGGTGGCGCCAATGGTGGAGCGCCAGCGACTCCAGAAGGGGGCTCCGCACTGGGTCGTGGTCGACGAGGCTCACGGAACGCTCGGTGTGGGCGGTGTCGCAGAATACCTGGCCCCAGGAGCCACGGGCTACCTCCTGGTCACCTACAGACCCTGGGAACTATCCAGCGAGGCGCTGGGGGGCGTGGACGCGATGATCGCTGTGGCTGGGGGTCAGCAATCAGGCATGGGCAATATCGCAAAAGCCATTGGCAGCTTCGCCGGCGAGGACCCGGCGGGGGTAGTGGCGCGACTGGAAGAGGGAGCTGGGCCAGAGCGTGCCCTCCTGGCAATCCCGGGAGAAAAGACAAGGACGCTGCGGGTCGGGCGCCGAACCACCAGCCATGTTCGCCACTGGCACAAGTACGCGACCGTCGAACAGCCCCCACAGACGCGGTTCTACTTCCGGCGAGGGCCGAGTGGGGGAATCGTTGGAGTGGCGGGAAACCTCCAGGAGTTTCATCGAGAGCTATCCCATTGCGACGCCGATGTGGTGCTGCACCACGCCAGGTCTCATGACTTCTCTCGCTGGATCCAGGGGGTGTTTCGCGATTCGGTCCTTGCCACGACGATCGCAGCGATCGAGGAAGAGGCGTCGCCAGCGGGCGCAAGCAGCAATCTGATCCGCAACGAGCTGCTGAGCGCAATCGAAGCGAGGTACCTCGAGTAGACCACCTGGGCGCTCGGCTGGCGAACCAGGCGCGCGGCCGGCCGCCGACGCGCCTGGCATCGCAGTCGTGATCCTATGGCGTGATGGTCAGCAGGCTGTCGACCCTGGTAACTCCAGGCGCCGATTCCGCCGCCTTCTTGGCCGCCGCGGCCTCGCTCCACGAACTGACCTGCCCATGCATAGTCACGTGGCCATCGTCGGTTGTCAGCCAGATCCGGCGCGCGTCGATCTGTGCCTGACGGTGCAGGGCGTCGGTGATCTTGTCCTTCACGTCCTTGTAGTGAACAGATGGCCTCACGGTCACGCGATTGGTCACACCTTTGACGGCAATGAGGGCTCGAGCCAGCTTGTCCGCGGCCTCCGACTGGTAAGCCCAATCGACACGCCCTTCGAGCGTGACCCACCCGTGCGTGACCGTGGCCTTGATCGAATCGCTTGGGATCGCGGCGCTCCACCTGATCTGGTCGGATATCGCCAGCGCGATGTCGCTATCGTCGCGCGCGCGGTCACTTGGCAGCCTTACGACCAGCTCGTTGGCGACTGCCAGCGTGCCATAGACCCTCAAGGCTGCTCGCTCCGCAGCGATCAACTCTCCGTAGGACTTCACATGGCCGGCGAGCGTTACGGCTCCCTTGTCGACCGAGACGCCGATGTAGGCCGGATCGACCTTCGGCTCCCAGGCCAGCTCGCGAATGACGTCTGCTTGAAGCTCCTTGTCCATTTGCATGGTGCGACCTCCTTAGGATTGAGGCTCAGCGCCCCTATCTTTTCTAACCGACGCACCTCGCCCGCGCATGGGGCACGAGACCCTGGTTCACTGGGCCGGACGACCCCTGTCGTCACCTTTGAGGATCGAAGGGGCTTGGTACGTACGGGCGGCTCTCCGTCTGCAGCTCCGATTTCATCCTCGGGCTCGGGCCCCATGCTTGTTATGGACTCGGCTACTCCCGCCTCGCGGGCGCCTGAGTCGAGAATGCTTCGGACGTGCTTCTTCGCGTTGTCCTGGTTCGGTGACTTTCGTGCTCTTCACCAGAGTCCGAAGCCTGGTAGGTCCAGGGCCATTAGCAACTTTCCGGCGCGCGACATAGATGCAAGGGTTGATCTCATGTCAACGCACACCATGATGCCGACTCTCAAAGCCTTCGCTCCCAGCCTGGACAAGCCGTACAGCCGCGCCCTCAGCGTCTATTTGCCGATGCGGTCTGAAGGGTTCGACGCCCGCCACTACGACCTGCTCATCGGCCACTTGGTCCGCAGGTACAGGGACCGCCTGGGGGACGAGGGTCGCGAAGTCATGGAGCGTGAGATTCCCCGCGTTCGCGCTCGGCTCGAGCTGGTCCGGCCGGCCGGATCTCCTGGGCTGGCGGCGTTCGCCGATGAACAGGCCGGTTTGCTCGAGCTCATCCGGCTGCCGGCTGAGCCTGAAACCAGGCTCGAAGTCGGCCCGCTGCTACTGGCGCCCATAGAGCGCCTGCTCGAGCGATACCCGCCTGCGCTCATCGCTGTCGTGGACAAGGAGGAAGCTCGGGTGTTCGGCGCGGTTCTCGGCGAGGTGTTCCCCCTCGACCACCTGATCGGAAAGGAAGTCAAGCACCACAAGGCCGGCGGCACCTCTGCGTTGAGCAACCAACGAAAGGCCGAAAACCGAGCGCGGGCCAACCTGACTCTGTTCGCCAGCACGATCGAACGCGAAATGCGCGTCGGCTCTTATCACCGCATCTATGTGGCAGGACCTGTCGAAGCCCGTGCTGAATTCGAAAAGCTGCTGTCTCCTGGACTCAGGCGATTGATCGCGGGCCCGCTGTCAGCGTCTTTGGACTCGGCGGAACTTCAACACCAGCTCCGCGATCAGATCCAACGCGCAACTCCCGGTGTTTGAGCCGATTGGGCCGAACGTCACCTCGAACATGTGCCTGAAGGCCCTACCACTGGGCGACTCCTGATGAGACTCTGGGCGGCATGCGAGCTGTTGCCTCGTTAGCGCTCTTGGTTTTTGCCGTCGCCTGTGGCACGGCAGGCCCGACCGGAGGTAACCCGCCCGTAACCCCCTCTCCGACGACTTCGGCGAGTCCCACATCGAGCGCCTCGCCTTCACCTTCTCCCATACCCACCCCGACCGCGGCTCCGTCGCCGACACCAAGCCCGTCCCCAACCTGCACCCTTCCCCTGCAAGGGGGCACGTCAGCCAGGGCCACTATCACCGACGTTCGCGTTGGTTCGCACCCTGGATACGACCGCCTGGTGATCGAGTACAGCGGCGGTCAGCCGTACTACAAGCTCGTCGCTCAGAACCCCAAGACCTTCGTTGGCCCGTATAGCGGCCAGCCCATATCTGTCGCCGGCAACGCCGGGATCCACCTCGTCATCTACAACATGGACATCCCACCGACGTTCTTGCACGGGACCAACCAGAAGCCCGCGTTTGGTGAGGTGAAGCAAGTCGTCGTGATGGCGGTATTCGAGGGCCAGGCCGACATCGCGATCGGGCTCAGCCGGCTGGTGTGCCCAGCCGTTACCTTGTTCGCCAATCCAAACCGGCTCGTCATCGACTTCCCAACCCAATAGACGAGCCTGAAAGACCCTCGCCGACCTTAGAGAGACATCGGTTCTCCTGCCAGGCGCCATGCCTGTGCGCAGCGGGACCAAAGACTCTGGGGGTGGCGACAAACGTTGGCCTCGATATGGCAAGGTTGGCGGACCCGATCGGCCCGCCGCCGCGGACTCCTGGCCGCCATTCGGCCCTGGCCCGGTCGCGCGGCTCGCTGGATCGTTGCGTAACGAAGATCGTCACTTTGCGCTTACCCGGTGGCGACATCGCTCTTTCGGGGCGTTTGCGCGTTGCCTTGCTGGCTTGGCTGGCCAGCGGCCCTCCATGGCGCGGTCTGAAATTTGGGGTCGTGCCTTTGATGCCGCTTGCGTGGTCGTAGTCGTCGTGGTTCCGAGTCTCGGGGTGGATCAGACCGTGAAGTTCTCGTAACCCCTTCGACTATTCATCGGCGACTGGGACCGCGGTTACTTCAAGACGATATGCAGGTCGATTGCCGGCGCGCCATCTTGCCTCCCGATGACCACAAGGGCCGCGCCTTCGGCCGGGCCGATGGTCATCGTCGTCGAGTTGTTGAAGACGTTCTGGTTTGCGCCCAGCCTTCCTTCGGTGTACGCCGGGAGGGCTTCCTGCGCTTTGTCCTTCGCGCCCAAGGAGCCGGCGACGGTGACGTTACTTCCCGTAAACGGGATTCGGATCGAAACGCCGACTCCCACGTCGCTGCGAAACAGGCTCAGCAGGATGCCAACTGTAAGCACCAAGAGGAATCCTGCGCACCCACACCCACAGCCACGATTGCGATAACGGGTTCGCCAACGGATGCGTTCGCTGCTCGCGTTCTCTTCCATGGCTACTCGGACGCCAAATCTGCAGCAGAGCTCATCTCGCGGACGCTGCACGCCGACGCGCGGGAGCGATGACAACTGGCCGGTGAATCCGTCGGAGGACGGCTTCCCCCGCGCCTGCGGCGATGTCACCACCGATCCAACCTATGGCCCGGGCACCGATGACGACCATGTCTGCTCCGGTGGTCATCACTTCGCTCGCGATCTGAGGGGCAAATCCGTGGCGGTTCTCGATCATTCGCGACTCAACGCGAACTCGTTCCTTCCTGAGGGCGGCGGCCGCCTTCGAGAGGGCAATTTCGTCCGGATTCGCGGCTGGCGGAGTCTGGTCGGACTCCACATCGTCGCCCAATGTGCGGCTCACGCAGACGACCTCGACTGACGCCTTCAGCGCGTGTGCGAGCTCTGCGGTAGCCGTCAGCGGTTGCTCCATGTCGCCTTCTCCGTCGATGACGAGGACTATCCGTCGGAGTATCACCTTCGAGCCGGCGGCAGCCGGCACGATCACCACCGGACGGCCGGCGCCCATCGCGACCTGGTGGCTCACGCTGCCCAGAAGCAGGCCGGTCAGCTCTCCGCGAGCTCTGCCGCCCATCACTATCAGGTCGGCATGCACTCGCGACGCGGTTGTCAAGATCTCCCTGGCCACTTCCCTTGGCTTGCAGCTGCGCACTTCGCCCTTCGCTCGAACGCCGGCCGTTACCAACTGCTTCACGATGTCGTCGACCAGGTCGCGCTCAGCCTCGTGCTCGCGTCGCCGCCGGTCGTCGGCCCCAGTCCTTCCTGTCTCAGGCACGACGCTCAGCACCGTTACGGGGGCGTCGAGCCGTGGCGCCATGTGAAGGAGTAGTCGGGTGGCCTCCCACGATGGTGCGCTGCGGTCGATGGCGAGCAGGATGCGCTTCATGAGATCAAAGTAGGCGCCGCGACCGCCCGGCGCGCCTGCCGATCGGCCCTGCTTCAAGGGACTTTTGGCCCTCAAAGCAGGTGCCGATCCGAGCATCTCCGGTGTTACGTCAGTTGATCGGGGTCAGAAGATAGCCGTGGGCATGGCCATCCACCGCAGCGACGCCGGTGATCTGTCCCAGGTCATTTATCCCAGTAGCAGTGGTCAGGATCACATGGCTCGATTTGACCGACCCCAGGAGAAGCTTGTTCAGGTCTGTCATCGTGCCGTTGGCGTAGATGAATGCGTGGTCGTTGGACCTGACTGCGGTGTCTCCCCAGCCGACGACAACACCGCTCGAGTTGATGCTGTACGCCCAGGCGTTGTGTCCGCCGACAAGCGTTCCGAGGTCGTGCATGGTGGAGTCGTAGATGAACGGGTGAGATCCGCCGGCGAAGTCCACGGAGCCGGCGATGACCCCACTCGCATTGATCGCTTGCCCGACGCTTCCAATCGCTCCAGGGATCTCGATAAGAGCGGTCATCCTTCCTGAAGTTCCATTGGTGGTGGTGGGCTTCCACACGAAGGCGTGGGCGTAGTAGTTGGCGTCAAGGTAGGCGCCGCTGACAGTACCCCCCGAGTTGATTGCATATGCGACGGTGGCGGCTGCTCCCTGTGGGATTCCCAGGTCGTACATGTGGCCCTTTGTGGCTCCCCTCACATTCGGGACCCACAGGAACGCGTGATCCGCGTTGCTGCGGTCCTTGCTGGAACCCACGACCTGCCAGGAGTCATTGATGCCATTGGCGGCGCTGTACATTCCGCCGAAGCTGCCGAGGTCGACCATCGTGCCGTTGTCGAGAAAGGCGCTGGACGTCGCCATATCGGGAGGCAGAGATTCGCCGACGGTCACCCCGGAGTTGTTGATGCCGTTTCCGGTGCTGTTCAACCCTCCGGGCAGTGTCCCGAGATCGATCATCGAGCCTGTGGTCCCGTTTGGAGCGCTCGGCGTCCATAGAAATGCATGGAAGCCGCGAGTGCCGCTGTCGGGTGACGTGTCCGCGTGGCCAGTGACCTGGCCGCGATCGTTGAGCGTCCATGCCTGGCTGTCCAGGCCGCCGAGCAGGCCAAGGTCGGTGAATACATACCTGTCGGATTGGGCTGCCACGGGGGCTATCGAGAAGCCCATGACGACAGCCAGGACGGTGATCGGCGCCAGAAGCCTGCGCAACATCGAGCTACCTCCTGTGGGTGAAATCTGTGCGCGGCGAGGCGATGCCTGATCGGTGTCCGCCGCCGGCCAGTTGCTCCACTCACTCTGCCAGTGGCTCAGATCCACTCCCAGGGCCGTCCGTCACCTCGGCTACGAGGATATGGACCTTGATGTCGATCGTCCCGGGCGATTCGTGGCCCCCAGCCCTACCAGAAGCAGCGTGCTGGATTCACCTGTTCGAGTGGATTGGAAGGTTTTCCTGGGGGCTGGGCACGTACAGGCCACAGCGCCGCGAACGCCGAGTACGAGCAGGCCATGTTGGAGTTTCTTTCCCGGAGCTTCGCTTAGGCGCGCTAGCGTCGCGGTCGCCCTAGGCTGCGCGAACCACCTGGTTCGGTTCGGCTCGGATCGCCTCTGCGCGTGGCAAGGTGGCTACGAAGGAGGCGAGCGCTTCCTCGATGTACTGGCCCAGATGCGCCGGGTCCGGTACGAAGGCGGGATCGGCGATGACGCCGACGCCCATCGTGCCACCCTGGCTGATTGCCGCAATGGAGACTCCGACTCTGGCGGGGAGCGGGATCATCGGGTAGCTGGCAAGCACCTGGTGGCCCAGGAGGAATCTAGGTTCGGGAACACCGGGTACGTCGGAGAGCACGAGGTTCGCGAAAGGAAGCGCCGCCGCTATCCGCACGACTGTGGCATGCAGCGGGGAGGGAAGCCAGCCAGCCCCTTCGATCAGCATGGCCATCCCCGCGCCGGCATGCACAGTCTTCAGGACCGCCTTCGCCATGGCGATGCGCCGGGTACAGACCGCCAGGTCGGGCATGTCCAGAGGAAGGTCGATGAAGACCGACGTTACGTGGTTTCCACTCCGTTGCTTTGTCGACGGCTGCCGTGTCGAAGCGGGAACCATGGCCCTCATCGCGCGCGGGGCGCGCAGGCGGTGGACCCGGAAGTAGCGTCGCAAGCCGATCGCAACCGAGGCCAGGAGCACATCGTCCACGCTCACACCAATGTGTGCCTTGGCCTGCTTGACATGGGTCATCGGAAGTGTCGCCGTACCAAACACCCGTTGGGAGCCGACCGGGCCGTTGAACGGACTGGCCGGTGCGATCGGGCCGCTGGCGGCGGTGAATGCCAGTCCGAGCAGGGCCTCGAGCCAGGAGCTCGGGGTATGCGTCGCCGAAGCGAAATGGGTGACGAGCGGATTCCTCCGCGACTTCCGCTGACCGGGCTGTGCCGATTCGAGCAGAACTTCCGCGAGCTCAATGCCGCCGATACCATCGGTGATGGCGTGATGCGTCTTGACCACAATTACTTGGCGGCCCGGGAGCCCGTCGATGAGGTGCATCTGCCATAACGGCCGGTCGCGAGGGAGTACCTCTTCCTGGATCTGCCCGCAGAGGTTGAACAGATCCTGTTGGTCGGCGCGCACGGGCAGCTGCTGGTGGTACACGTGTTTTGTGAGGTCGAGGTGGGGGACGGGCACCCATTCCGGACGAGCCAGGCCAAACGGCATGAACCGCGCGCGCTGGCGCAACCGCGGCATGCGCGAAAGGCGTGACGCGATCAAGCGCTGAATAGAATCGACGGTCAGCCGCCCTCCCGCGCGTGGTCCCGCGTCAAGTATTACGACGGCGGCAACATGCATCGGGAGGCCCGGACGCTCGATTGCCAGAAAACTCGCCTCGATTGCACTCAGTCGCCTAGCGCTGTTTTCAGATGCTCCCATCACGACCAGATTGCCTCGGTCAGCCCGCCCCGAATAGGGACCTTCA
>Ga0075522_10002953_pt1 | contig 12486 bp, 7 predicted proteins | sample NGEPerA_FD_74796 | JGI IMG/M metagenome (GOLD analysis project Ga0075522, IMG submission 74796) | Arctic peat soil microbial communities from the Barrow Environmental Observatory site, Barrow, Alaska, USA - NGEE PermafrostL2-A | ecosystem: Environmental > Terrestrial > Soil > Wetlands > Peat ... | reverse complement strand
GGATCAATTGCAATCCCTGCCAGCCACGGAAGACGGCGCGTGGATTTTTCCAGAAATTTCCGGCGGAAAAAATGCCGTGCTCATCGCCTGGTGGTTCGGCGGCGCGTTGCGCAATTTAAGTTTCATCGTGCTGCCCGCAACGGGTGACCGCGCAAAAAGTTTGAAAGACCAGATCACGCAGTTGACGTGGGCGGGCGAATTGGAAGGCTGGCTGACGGCGCAACCCAAATGGCATCTGGCGGCGGACGGCGCAATGGCAGGCGAATGGGAAACTTTTTTGCGCGACAGTTTGGGCGAGCCGGTGCCAGTGACCGCGCCGTTGACGACCGTCGAATTGGCCGCGCGCACGGCGCAACGCGCGACGACGGAAAATTCCACGGCGGTTTTATTGCCGGGAGATTTTTCCGCGCGTTATCGCCAGCAGTTCGTTGATCGTCTGTGGCTGCGCGGCCTGTTTGCGACGGGAATTTTATATGTGATCGGCGTGATGATTTATTTTTGCGCGACGTGGTTTCTGGGCGTCCAAACACAAAAGGTGGAGCAGCAAGTCGCAGGCATCAGCGGCACTTACACCAACGCGCTGCAATTCAAGGCGCGTTATGAGGTGCTCAAGGAACGCGAGGATTTGAAATTCGCCGCGCTGGATTGCTGGAAAGTGGTGGCGGAACAATTGCCGCCGGGAATTTCGCTGGAACGCTTTAGTTTTGCCAACGGCCAGACGCTTTCGTTGAGCGGCACGACCAAGCCCGATCAAATCAACACGCTTTTTAATTTCGACAGCGCGATGCAAAAGGCCGCGCTCAACGACCAGCCGATGTTTGATCCGCAAGGCGGGGAACCGGTGAATCCCCGCAACAACGGAAATACCGTGACATGGAATTTCAGTTTGAAGCTGAAAAATCCGGAGGGCCAGACGCCGTGAAAAAGTATTTCGAGCAATTGCGTCCGCTGGAACGACGGCTGGCCGTGGGCGTCGCTGTGATTTTATTTTTGGTGTTGAACTGGGTTTTTATCTGGCCGCATTTTTCGGATTGGGGAAATTTGCAGCGCCGCCGCGAAAACGCGCAGCGCAAATTAAAATCATACCAAACCGCGATTGACCAATCGGCGAATTATCAGGCGCCGATGAAAAAATTCGAGGCTCAAGGCGATTCGGTCGCGCCCGAGGATCAGGCCATTAATATGATGCGCACCATCCAATCGCAGTCGCTGCAAAGCGGCGTGGGCATCGTCAATTATTCACATTCGATGACGCACACCAACGAATTTTTTACCGAGCAGGTGCAAAACATCACGGTCGTGGCCACGGATTCGCAATTGATTGATTTTCTCTACAAGCTCGGCAATGACGCTTCGATGGTGCGCGTGCGCGATCTGGAATTGCAACCCGACGCCGCGCGCCAGCATTTGAACGCGAACATCCAGCTTGTCGCCAGTTATCAGAAAAATCTGTCCGCGCCCGCGCCGGCAAAGGCGTCCGCTGCCGCAACGCCGCCAAAAAACATTAAAAAAATTACGTCCGCGCCCACGACGCATGTGATCGTCAAAACCCATTCCAAGTCCGCCAGCAAAATTTCCAAATGAAAACGACCATTCTCTTCCTGATTTTATTTTTAACCGGCCTTGATTTGTGGGCGCAGAACCAGCCGAACATCCGGCAAGTGCCGCGCCGCATTCGCCCGACAAATTCCGCGCCTCCGGCAACGATGTCCGCGCCGCCCGCCGCATCAATGACGTCTGCGCCAGCCGCGCCGGCGACGACCGGCGCGTCCGACAACACCTCGGACAACGCCGCGCCTGCCGAATCCAGCAATCATAATGAAGTTCCCGCCTACACTTACAATTTTCAAGGCGTGGACGTAAATCAAGTGCTGGATATTTATGCGCAACTGATCGGCAGGACGCCTTTGCGCGCCGGTCTGCCGTCGGCTTCGATTGTCTTGAAAACGGAATCGCCGCTCACCAAAAGCGAGGCGATCGAAGCCTTGCAAGCCGTGCTGTCGCTTAACGGAATTTCCGTCGTGAACGTCGGTGATAAATTTGTAAAAGTGTTGCCGGTGGATCAGGCAAATTCCGCAGGCGCGCCGTTCAACAATTTGCCGGCGAGCGAATTGCCGGATGTGGGAACTTATGTGACGCACATCGTCCAATTAAAATATGTCAAGCCCAGCGCCATGGTGCCCGTGATCCAACCGTTCGCAAAATTGCCGAACGCCATTTTGCCGATTGATGACAATGGAATTTTAGTATTGCGCGACAATGCCGAAAATGTGAAGCGCATGTTGGAAATGATCAACCAGGTGGATGTCAGCGTGCCGGCGGTTTATGTTTCCGAAGTCATCCCCATCAAATATGCGCTGGCCGAAGACATCGCCAATGCGTTGAACAGCCTGGGCGGTTCGGGCAGCAGCACGGTGAGTTTCGGCACGGCGCCATCCCAGAATTCAACCACCAGCGGCGTCTCCGGCCGGAACGGCACCACCGGCATGCAGGGAAATGGTTTCAATCAGCAACAACGCACGGGTCAAAATGGCGGCACAACGCCGAACGGCACGCCCACTGGCGGCACGACTTTTCAGCAACGGTTGAACTCCATCATCCAGCGCGCGTCCACTGGCGGGCAAGCGGATCAAATCCAGGTTTTTGGCCAGGCAAAAATTATTGCCGACCAGCGCGCCAATGCGATTCTGGTTTTTGCAACGGAACCGGACATGGAACGGATCAAAGCGGTCGTGGCAAAACTGGATGTGCTGCTTTCGCAAGTGCTCATCGAATCTGTCATCATGGATGTGACGTTGGGAAACACTTTCAGTTTCGGCGTTTCCGCCGCGCAAAATCCAAAAACGTTTAGTTCAAATCCGCAAATCATCGGCGGCGGTGGATTTAATAATAGCAGTGGTGGATCAACATTCTCTGATTTTATCAACAATGCGGCGGCAGCGGTGGGAACAAATGCCGGTTCGTCTTTTGCCAATTCGCTGGGAAGTGGATTTAGTTATTTCGGCAATATCGGGCCAAATTTCGACGTGGCCGTGCAGGCGGCGGAATCCGATAATTCCGCGACCATCATCCAGCGTCCGCGCATCCAGACTTCGCAGGCAAAACCGGCGTCGTTTTTTGTCGGCCAGACGGTGCCTTACATCACCAGCACCTATAATGGCGGGTCTGGATTTGGCAACAGCTCGTCTTACTCACAGCTTTCGGTGGGTGTTGAACTGGATGTGACGCCGTTCATCAATCCCGATGGCTTGGTCGTGATGGATATTAATCAAGAAGTGGATGACGTCAGTGGTTTCACATCCATTGATGGAAATGATGTTCCTAATACGGATAAACGCACGTTTTCATCGGAAATTGCCGTCAAGGATCGGGATACAATCATCCTCGGCGGATTTGTGCGCGCCGACAAAAGTCATAGTCGCAGCGGCGTTCCATTTTTGCAGGACATCCCACTTTTGGGCGCGCTTTTCAGCCAGCGCAACAGCGACAAACACCGTAACGAAACGTTGATTCTCATGCGCCCGACCGTTTTGCGCACGCCGGAAGTCGCCGCCGCGCAAGCCATCAAGGAAGAACAGCGCTTGCCGGGCATCGCCCACGCGGAAGCCGACGATGACCGGGAGGCGCAAAAATTGATTGACGCCGAGCGCGCCGCCGAAATCAAGGCGGCCAAATCAGGAAAACATAATGCCGGGGTCTTCACGGTGGAACCCTCGAATCCGGCGGTGACGGATACGAACACGGTGCCCAAACCCAATCCGGCGACGGGATTGTATTGATCAATTCTGCGCCGGCGCGTTGGTGGAATCGCCGCCGGCAGGAAATATTTGTTCCAGGCTGCGGAGGGGATGCAGCGGCATGAGCAGGATTTTCGGCACATAGACCGGATCGGCTTTCGGATTTTTCAAAGTGCCGGTGATATGATATTCAAATAATTTGCTCACCGGCCAAAACACCGTGCTGATGAGCGGGCCGACCGCCCAGGTGTCGCGCAGCAATTGCGCACTGACAACGGCATTCACGTTGTCATGAAAATTCACCGTGCCGACAAAATTCAACCGCGCGATGAGCGAGCGAATCTCCAGCGTGTCGGTGAAAATCACGCCGTTGGTGATCGCAAATTTGGCGGAAGCCGCCCGGGCGCGGCTGTTGCCGAGTCCCGGCGAAACGCCGTTGAGCATCGGCGACAAAATTCCAAAAATGGGAATGTCCCAAAGCAATCCGTTGCGCAGGCTCGCGCGGCCAAAGCCGTTCCATGAATCCAAATCGCGCGTGTCCGCGTAAGTGACGACCACTTTTCCGGCCAGCGTGCCTTCCAGATGATTGGTGTGCGCCGCCAAATCTTTTGCGAGCAGATGCAAATCCACGTTCGTCACTTGCAATGTAAATTGATAATCCGCCCCGGCGTGCGCGGGACGAAAATCGAAATTGGCAAAACCATTTCCGCTGCCGCCATAAAAATCTCCCGTCACATTGGTCAACGCCAGGGTTTTTCCCTGCCAATGAATCGTGCCCATGATGGCCGGCGTTTTTAGTTTGAGCCACCTAAACGCCGCCGGCTGCCAAATATCAAAACGCATGTCCACTTCTTCCATGTTGTGTCCCTCGCCCAGGTCGCGCAACGGTATCTGCCCGTTCACCCGCGCCCTGGGCGGTTGCAAAAAATGATAGGGCGTTACAATGTGCAATACTTTCGGCCCAATCGCGCGCGCCATTTTTTCCACATCCATTTGGGTCAAACCGTTGGTGAAAAAAATCAGCCGCGTGTTGAAATTCAAAACAATTTTATCCGCCGTCGCCGTTTGCGCGCCGATGTGCGCCAACGGCTGCCCAAATTCCAGCACGCGATTGGTATAATCCAACACCGCCGTCACGTCGTCAAAAGGCTGGCCGCGAACGACGAAATTCGTCAGCGCCACGCGGCCCTGCGCCGAAACATTTTTATAATCATTCAAACGTCCGCTCACGTTCATATCCAGAGCCAAAGGCTCCGTCGTTTTAAGCATGGCGAAACCGTGCGCCGCGTTGCTGGCCGTCAAAAATGGCCGGGCAATTTCCGGGTCCAGCGTCCCGCGAAGGCGCGCGCGATAATTTTTTGTCACCTCATTTTCGCTGCCGTCAATTTCCAGCCGCGTGTTTCCGCGCGCGATGGAAAAATCGGAAAAATCCCAAACATGTTTTTGATAAGTAAAATCCGTTTGCGCCCGATCAATCTCCATTTTGTGAACCAGCGCCTTGCCGACCGCAACTTCACCCGCCAATGAAATGGTCGGTGGCACTTCCGCGCGCCAATCCGCCGGGCGAATGGTCCACGCAGGCAAAATCAGCGAGCCGTTGACATGCAACAACGGCGGACGCTCCCAGGAAATTTCCGCCAGCCGGGCGCGGGTTTTTTCCGACAGCAAATTAGAAACGGCATGAAAATCAAAACAGGCGACATTGGTAAAAGTCAGTTCGCGCGTGGCCACATTTAATGTGGCGGCGCCTTCCAATCCGCCGTCCGCCAGTTTGACGGATAATTTGCGGACGCTCGCTTCCGGCGATTGCCAGAAGCCATCGCCCAAAACAGAATCCGCCTTCAATTTTTTTGACTCCAAATTTTGCAGGCGCGCCGACCATTGGATGCGATAAGGCTCCAGATTTGTCCAAAAACCCCAGGAAGAATCGGCATTCGTGGCGGCATTGGCCGCAGGCGCAGTGATTTTGGCGAGCAATTGAATCTGGCGTCCGGCGAACCACGGCGTTTGGACCGAAGGCGTCTGCGCGACAATGCGAACGGCAAATGAATGAAGGTCGCGCGCGTCGCCATTGATGGTCAGGCTTAATTCCGAAGCGCCGGCGAAATGGATTTGTTTGAGCGTGTCGGAAAATTTTTGCAATTGCGCCTGCAACCGGGCGCGGTTGCGATTTTTTTTGCCGCTAAAAATTTTCCAGTCGCGGATTTCGCGCGCGTGCGCCACGTCGCCGGAAGCGGCCAGTTTCACGCCGTCAAAATCCGCCTGAAAATTGTCCAGCGACCAGTCGTCATTTTTTTGGAAACGCACGGCGGCCTGGATATTTTCCAGCGCGAGCGCATTCGTCGGTGAAACCGGCCAGACAAATTTGCCATGCTCCACATCCAGCCGGTTCAATTCGAGCTGGCCGCGCAAAAGCCCGTGAAAATTCGGATGCAATCGGATTTGTTGCGCGGTCAAAACCACGTTGGCCGGATTTTGCAAATTTTGGAGGCGCACGTTGTCGGCGACGAGGCCGCTCACAAAACTCAAATGCAGCCGTGAAAATTGCAGTTCAATTCCCTGCGCGTGAATTTTTTCGACCAGTTCATTTTTTAGAAAATCGGGCAGCCCGATTTGGTTGAACCAAAGCAGGGCGCAAACGGCGGCGAGCAGCACCAGCAGGATGCTGATGCGCAGCCAGCGGAAGCAGACGCGGCATTTGCGCCAGGTGCTCAAACGCATATCACTGCACGTTGGCCGGAATGGTGAGATAACTCAAGACGAACTGATAGAGCACGGGCGGAAAGACGAACGCCCAGCGCTCGCCCTCGAGCATGACGGAAGCCAGCGCGGTTTGCGCGCCGGGCAGTCCCACGCCAAAATCCACGGCTAATTTTTCGCCGGTTTTAAGCTCGACGATGATCTGCAAATTGTTCGTGTTGAATCCCAATTTTTCGGGCGCGGTCAGGTTGCGCGCCACCCAGCCGGCGGCGGTCAATTCGCCGAGCCGATGCGCGGTTTCTTCAAGCGCGGGCGGATTGACGATGCCTTGCGAGCCGGCGACCAGCGACCATTTGTTCAGGCCGTCGTGAATGATCGCGCGCGTTTTTCCGTTTTGACGCAGCGTGATTTGCGCGACGTTGGTCTCGTTGAAATTCCAGATTTGACGCTCGCGAAATTCCCAGCCGGCTTCGGGCAGGCGATTAAAATCGTTCGTCGTGATGGAATAAATAAAATCTTCGTCAGGGCGGCGCACAAAAATTCCGTTGGTTTGCGCGGCAAAAGAAAGTTGCGCGATGACGGCATTCGTATCGCCAACGGCAGAAAGCAAAGTGATCTGGCGTTGCGGCGTCGCCAGGCCGTAAGCCGGCAAATCCGCCGCCGTCACCACGTCTTTGACAAAATCGGCGACGCGCAAACTGGCGAGGACCTTGATGAATTGCTGGACGTTCCCGGCGTCCACCGGGAATTTTTCGCCGACAATTTTCCAGTCGTTCGCGCCTTGCCGTTGCAAGGTGAAATTATTTTCGCCGCGCATTTCGATTTCGGCGACCGGCGCGGTCAGTTCGAGCAAATAGGGATCGCGAAAATCGTTCACCGAACCGTGCCACGGCGCGAACGGGTCTTTGGCGGTGGTGACAATGGCATTCCAACTTTCGCGCCTGGCATAAACCAGTGTCGGATCGTTGGTGGGACTTTTGCCAAGATGCAGGCCGGTGGAAAAATTCGTGCCGCGCCCGAGCCACAAATCCAGATCGGCGGGCTGCAAACCAAACGCGGCCAAATCCGCTTTCGGATCATCGGTGACGAATTGCGTGACTTGGGCCGAGCGAAGCTGTTCCAACGCGGTAAGAATGCGTTCGCTGTCGGCGCGCGCCTGCAATGGCCGCGTCATGCGCCAAAGATGATTGGTCGCGTCGCGATGCAGTTCGATGACTTTCGCGCCGTTGGTCAGCACGATGGAATCAAATTCCTTTTCACTTGCGGAAACGAGCGCGGTGTCGCGCCAGTCATTGGCCGAACGCGGAATGAATTTGAGCCACGCGGCGTCGGTCACCAGAGCGCCGTCCGCGCCGACGACGCGCAAAAAAACCTGGTCGCCGGGAGCCGTTTTATTTCCGATGAGCAATTGCCAGCGTTGGTCGCCCGCCTCGATGACCAGCGAAATTTGCGGCGAATCAAATCCAAATTCCGTTTCGGCATTGTGATGTTCGCGAAGTTCCGCCGCGCTGATGCGCGTGGCTGGCGTAAGTTTTTGGAGCGCGTCGAGCAACGTTTCAATGGCGGCGGATTGCGCGGGATACAAAATGGGCTTGGTCAGCAGCCACAGGTCGTTGGTGCGGTCGGCGCGAATTTCCAGCGCGTCCGCCGGAATGATTTGGACGCTCGTGACCGAATGTAATTGCAGTCCCGGAAGAATTGGCGTTGGCGCGGCGGCGACCGGGCGAAAATAATGTTGGAAAATAAAAACGCCCGCGAACAGCAGCGCCGCCAGCACAAACCAGATTCCTGTGGTTCTTGAATTCATTATTTTCTGCGCACGAGCCAGACGATTCCGCCGAGCAACAAGATCGCGCCGGGCAGCGCGCCGATCAGCAGCCAGCGGACATTGACCTGTTGTTGTTGCGTCATCAGCAAGCGATATTCAGTCACGGGTCGCGGGCCGATGCCTTGCAGCAAGGTCGCGCGGTCAAGCAGCCAGTTGGCCGCGTCGCCGAGAAAATCGCGGTTCGCGCCGCCTTCAATATAATAATTGCCGAGAAAAATGGAGTCGCCCGCGACGATGATGCGCGTGGCACCGCGCGGATGAGAAATGCCCGCGACAGGTTTTTGCTCGACGGCGGCGATGAGCGGATAGCTGCGCGGCGCGGCGGCAGGATCATTTTCAAGCGTGGAATCGGGACCCGAAAAAGCGAGTTCGGTGACTTCCGGCGGATTGGCCGGCGGATTTTGCCAGTCCACTTTTTCCACAGGGCGCGGCAAAATCATTTGCAGCGAAAATTGCGCCAGCGAATTCACGACCGGATGCTGCGCGAAATGGCGGACTTTTATATCCTGCCCGGTCATCGTGTTCTTCGGGTCTTTGACGACATCATCCACGACGTTGACTCCCCATTGCTGCAAAAGCGGTTCGAGGCCGGTCGGTTCTTTGACGGAGGCGTAATTGAAAAGCACAAAAAGCCGTCCGCCTTGCGCGAGATAATCGCTGATTTTTTGAAGTTCATTTGGCGCCAGCGCAATGGCCGGCGCGGCGATGATCAATAAATTGCAATCCATCGGAAGGTCGCTGTTGCCGCTCAATTCCAGATTGGTCACGGCAATATAATTTTGCGCCAGAACGGTTGCGAATTTCAGATAGCCGAAATTGCCGGAATCGTTGATCGAAGGTTCGCCGTCGCCTTGCAAAAAATAAGCCTTGAGCGGCTGGGGATTTTGCAACGCCAGCAGCATGGAAGTGAAAGTCATCTCGCCGTTGAAGGCGACGGGCTTGCGGCGGAACTGGCGTTCTTTTTCGTCGGGAATTTGTTCAAGCGTGGTTTGAACCAGCGCATCGCCGGGAACAATTTTGATGCGGCCATGGCTGTCAAAAATGACGAGGTCTTTGGCTTCCGTGCCGCTCAAATTATATTTCTCTTTGACTTTTTCCGCCTCGCCCGCGTCCATGACGTAATCCACAGTCCTGATGGTAATTTTCGGATTGGCGGCGCGATATTCATTCAACAGCGCCATGATGTCGGGATAAAAATTGTCCTCGTCCTTGGTGTCGTAATAAAGCGTGACGGCCACGGAATTGGTGAGCGATTGCAAAACGGAAAGGGTGCGCGAGGACAAGCCGACGCGCGTTTGCGAGCTTAAATAAAAACGATGGAAAAATTGCGCGCCCAGATAATTGACCATCACGACGACGGCGAGGACGAAAAGGGTCCGCAAAAAAACGTCGAAGCCGATTTTCCAGCGGCGGCGCGGCGAGAAACTGGGTTGTGGGCGTGGCGGCATTTTATTTCCAGCGGCGGCTTTCGACCACGCGCAAAGTGAGGAACAGGAAAAATAAAGTCAGGCTCGTGTAAAAAATCACCGTGCGCGTGTCCACGACGCCGCGCGTGAAATCGTCAATTTGTTTGAACAGGCTGAAAAAATTGAGCAAGTGAAGCTGCGCCGAACCGGCGGTGATGACGGATTGGGCCAGAAAGGCGGCGATGAATAAAATGATTCCCAGCGCGAGGCTGATCATGGCGGCCACGACTTGATTGCGCGTCAGCGAAGAGGCGAGGCAGCCAATCGAAAGAAACAGGCAGCCGCTCAAAAAAATGCCCAGATACATTCCGCCGAGCGTGCCCGCGTCCAAAGCGCTTCTTTGATTGGTGAAATGCGCGACGATGAAAAGGCACGCCAGCGTGGGCAGCCACATGATCAAATAAAAAATCAGGGCGGCGATGAACTTGGCCGCGACCACGGCGGTGTCGCCGACGGATGTGGTCATTAAGGTTTCATAAGTTCCCGACGCTTTTTCCAGCGCGAACAATCTCATGGTGATGATCGGCGCGGCCAAAATCACGATGATCCAGAATAAAAAGCTGTTGAAAAATAATTCGGTGACCGGCATCAAAAACGGCGCGCTGCCGAGATTGCGGATCAACATCGCAAAACTGGCACCGATGATCAGCGTCACGGCGGCGATGATGACGTAACCCATGATGGAAAGAAAAAACGCCGCCAGTTCGCGCCGCAGCAATGTCCAAAAAATTCTCATGCGTTAAACTTCTTCTTCCTCGTCCGGTTTGGTGACCTGCACATAAATATCTTCGAGCGAATGGCGGCTGCGCGTCAGTTCGCGCAACATCCAGCCGCGTTCGCGCGCCAGCGTGAAAATCACCGAGCGCAAATCAAAGCCGTCACGCGGTGTGAGCGCACAGCGTTGAAATGCGCCTTCGCCGGCGGTCACTTCAAAATGTTCGACGCCCGGCAACTGGCCGAGCGCCTCGCGCAATTCCTCCGGCGAGGCTGCAATTTCCGCAAAAATTTGACTGCTGCCGGCCATGAGCCGTTGCAAATTATCCGGCGTATCGGCGGCCAGGATTTTTCCGCCATACATGATCAACATTCGCGAGCACATCATTTCCGCCTCCGGCAAAATATGCGTCGAAATCAAAACCGTATGTTTCTCCGCAAGACTTTTGATGAGTTGCCGCACGGAGCGAATCTGGTGCGGATCAAGGCCAATCGTCGGTTCGTCCAAAATAATCAAATCGGGTTCGTGAACCAGCGCATCCGCGAGGCCGACGCGCTGCCGGTAGCCTTTGGAAAGTTGCCCAATGATGCGGCGGCTCACGTCCGTCAAACCGCATTGCTCCATCACTGTGCCGACGCGCAGCCGCGATTTTTTCCAGCCCAACCCCTTTAGTCGCGCGCGAAATTTCAGATATTCGCGCACGCGCATTTCGGGATACAGCGGATTGTTCTCCGGCATGAAACCGATTCGCCGCCGCACTTCCCGCGATTCATGAAAAACATCGTAGCCCGCCACGCGCGCCGTGCCGCTCGTCGCCGGCATGAAACAGGACAAAATCCGCATCGTCGTGCTTTTGCCCGCGCCGTTCGGACCGAGCAGGCCGACGATTTCGCCGCGCTCGACCGAAAACGAAATGCCGCTGACCGCGGTATGGCCCGCGTAGCGCTTCGTTAAATTGGTCACTTCAATCATCGCAAATTCCCGCCGAAAAATCCGGATTCCCGCCAGCGAAAGTTGTGACGGGGCAAATCGCTCATTGTATTAACAGTCAAAACAACCTTTCGATGCGTTCAAAATTTCCAGCGGCGAACTTGACTTTGCAGAAAAATCCGAGCAAAAGCAACGCAAGTGTTTTCCTCCGCCGATAATTTTTACGCCCGCTGGCGTGCGCGCTCCGGCGCCAACGCTCTGCGCGACACGAATGATTTTCCCGGCGAACGCCTGCTGCAAATCGTCTGGCAACATCAACGCCTCCGCCGCGATCAATTAAAAACCGCCGATGGAAAAAACGTCCGCGTTTTTCATCCCGGCTTCGTCAGCGTCGAAGGCGGACCGGATTTTTGCAACGCCGTTTTGCAAATCGGCGACGAGCCGCCGCGTTCGGGCGACGTGGAAATTGATTTGCGTGCGAACGGCTGGCGCGCGCACGGCCACGATCAAAATAAAAATTTCCAAAATGTGATACTTCACGTCGTTTGGGACGAAACAGAATCCACTGCCAACGAAAGTGCGCCTTTGATTTTATGTTTGAAAAATGTTCTCGACGCGCCGCTCGCAGAATTAAACTTGTCGCTTGAAAACGAACCGTTGCGTTTTTTGCCGGAAAATTTGCGCGGCAAATGCTGCGCGCCTTTGAAGGAATTGGACGGAACGCAACTCGCCGAACTTTTGCGCGAAGCCGCGCGCGTCCGTTTTGAATCCAAAGCCGCGCAATTTCTCGCCCGCGCAAAAAACACCGGCTGGGAGCAAACGCTCTGGGAAAATTTATTTCGCGCGCTCGGCTACAAACATAATGTCTGGCCGATGCAAAATCTCGCGGAAACAAAATCAAGCTGGTCGCGCGGCGCAAATTATGCCTTTGAAATTCAAGCACGTTTGCTCGGCGTCGCCGGTTTGCTTCCCGCAGAACTGACGCGCGCGCAAAAAAATTCGGACAGTTATTTGCGCCGCGCCTGGGATTTGTGGTGGCGCGAACGCGACCGGTTTGCCGATATTATTTTGCCGCGCGCCGTTTGGAAATTTCATGGACTGCGCCCGGCC
>Ga0075522_10002952_pt1 | contig 12487 bp, 12 predicted proteins | sample NGEPerA_FD_74796 | JGI IMG/M metagenome (GOLD analysis project Ga0075522, IMG submission 74796) | Arctic peat soil microbial communities from the Barrow Environmental Observatory site, Barrow, Alaska, USA - NGEE PermafrostL2-A | ecosystem: Environmental > Terrestrial > Soil > Wetlands > Peat ... | reverse complement strand
CGCGATTTCGCCGCGCATCCCGCGGCGGCGCCCTCCGCACCGGGAACCCGGCGCGGGCCTAACCCGGCAACGCCCGCCGAACCGACGACCCAGCGTGGCCGGCGCGCCGGGCGCCCGGCGACGGCAAAGACTGCCCCCCGGCAGCGTCGCCGCCCGCAACGCGGCAGCAATGCGCGGCTCATCGCCGAGGTGCTGAAGGCGCTGCCGTCCGGCACCGGCCGTCCGGCGGACATCCGCAAGGCGCTGCAAAGCGACAAGGGTGTGGCGATGGCCTTCACCTCGATCCGCCATGCGCTCGGCCAGTTGGCGGCGCGCAATGAGGTCGAGCCGTTGTCCGACGGCAAAAGCTGGCGCTATCTGGACGGCTGATCCGGCACGGCCGCGCGGGCGAGCGCGTCGGCGCGTTCGTTCTCGGGGTGCCCGGCATGGCCGCGCACCCAGATCCATTCGATCCGGTGCGGTCCGGTCGCCGCGTCGAGACGCTGCCACAGATCGACGTTCTTGACCGGCTTCTTGTCGGCGGTTCGCCAGTTGCGGGCTTTCCAGCCGCGCAGCCATTGCGTGATCCCGTCGCGCAGGTACTGGCTGTCGGTGTAGAGCCGCACCCGGCACGGCCGCTTCAAGGCCTCGAGCCCGACGATCGCCGCGGTCATCTCCATGCGGTTGTTGGTGGTCGCCGGCTCGCCCCCGCTCAACTCCTTTTCCACCGCGCCATGGCGCAGGATCGCGCCCCAGCCTCCCGGCCCCGGGTTGCCGCGGCAGGCGCCGTCGGTGAAGATGTCGACCTCGGGCTCCGCTCCCGGCGCGCTCTCAGGCGTCGATGCCATAGCCCGCCGGGTCGGCCACGTCGCGGTGGAAGCGCAGCTTTTTCAGGTATTCGAGCGGGTCCTTCGGCCGCACCAGGGCGCCCTCGGTCTGGTTCAGCCAGTCGTAGAGCCGGGTCAGCAGGAAGCGCAACGCGCTGCCTTGCGCGAGCAGCGGCAACGCGGCGATTTCCGCCGCCGCCAATTGCCGTTCGCCGCGGTAATGCCCGACCAGCAGCCGCGCCTTGGTGACGTTGAAGCTGCCATCGGGCTCGAAGCACCAGGCATTGATGCACACCGCCAGATCGTAGGCGAAGGCGTCGGTGCAGGCGAAATAGAAATCGATGAGTCCCGAAACCTCCCGGTCGCGAAAGAACACGTTGTCGGGAAAGAGGTCGGCATGGATGACGCCTCTCGGCAAGCCTCGCGGCCAGTTACCTTCCAGCCGTGCCAGTTCGCCGCCGAGCTCGGCGGCGAGCCCCGCCTGCACCTCGTCGGCGCGCGCCGCGCAAGCCTGGTAAAGGCGGCGCCAGCCGGCGATGCCGAGGTCGTTCGGCCGCGTCATCGCGAACGATTCGCCGGCGCGATGCAACCGGGCGAGCGCCGCGCCGAGCCTGGCGCAATGAAACGGCTCAATCCGCCGCGGCCACATGCCGTTGAGGAAGGTGACGATCGCCGCCGGCCGGCCGCACAGCTCCCTGAGCGCGCCGCCGTTTCTCGCCCGCACCGGCGTCGGGCACGCGACGCCCTGATGCGCCAGATGGTCCATCAGCGCGATGAAAAACGGCAAATCGGCCGGCGATACCCGTTTCTCGTACAGCGTCAGGATAAAGGCGCCCCGTTCGGTGCCGAGCAGGTAGTTCGAGTTCTCGACCCCCTCGGCGATGCCCTTGCACGAGAGGACCTCGCCGATATCGTAGCCCGCGATAAAGCCGCGCAGCTCATCGTCGCCGATTTCGGTATAGACCGCCATCTGTCGCTTCGGCCGATCCTCGCTGCCCCCGACCCGGCTTGTATGCCGGGCAAGGCTCGCATAAAGTCGCGCCGCCCGGGGAGGCCGCGCGCTCGCGCGGACAGTAGCATAGGGCGACGGTGGGGAAGTAAAGATGGACGCTCCGATCCCAGCGCAAAAGGCGCCCTACGGCGTCGCCGTCGAAGCCGGTAAACGCTATTTCTGGTGCGCTTGCGGCCGCAGCGCGGGACAGCCGTTTTGTGACGGCTCGCACCAGGGCACCGGCCTCACCCCGATGATGTACACCGCCGAGAAGACCGCAGAGGTCTGGTTCTGCGGCTGCAAGGCGACCGGCAAGTCGCCGATGTGCGACGGAAGTCATAACCGCTTATAGATCGAGCGTCGTGTTGCGCGCAGGACGGCTCCGCGGCGCGGCCGCGCTCCTCATGGCTTTTGGTCTTATGGCTGTTGGGCTTGCCGGGTTGGCCGGCTGCAGCTCGATCTCGATCCCCTTCTTCGGCGGCAGGAAATCCGAGGCGACGGCGACGCCGGCATGTCCGGTCGCCGTGATCCTGCACCCGCTCGCCAACACCGCGGTGTTCAACAAGACGGGCGGCGACCTCAAGCCGCTGAACGTGACGTGGTACGGCGTCTTCAGCGACATTTCAGCGAGCTGTACCGTCAGCGGCGACACGCTGCACGCCTCGCTCGACAATATCATCGTCGCCGAGCGCGGCCCGGCGGTGCGCGGCAACGATGTCGACTTGAACTACTTCGTCGCGCTCACCGCGGGCGACCAGACGATTCTCGGCAAGAAATCGTTTTCGGTCCGCGTCACCGTGCCCGCCGCATCGAAGCGCGGCGGCGTCAACGACCATGTCGAGGTCGCCTTCGCCACTGGGGGGCACGCGATGTCCGACCTCAACATCACGGTCGGCTTCCAACAGAGCCCGCAGGCGATCGAGTTCTACAAGAATTTCCGCGGCCGCTGAGCGCTATTGGGTTTGACGGCAACGGGGTCGGTGCTACACAGGCAGCGCCGAATGCACGCCCGCAGGAGAGGCCGCGTCCCAGCCGACAATAGGGGACGCGGCGCCGAAGGAGCAACCGCCCCGGAAACTCTCAGGCAAAAGGACTGCAGGCGTAAGGGCGCTCTGGAAAGCAGCGGATGGGCCGTGTCGCCCGCCGCTCACCGAAGGAGTAAGCCGCCGGGCCTGACCATCGGCCGGCGGTGAATCTCTCAGGGGAAGCGACAGAGGGGGCATCTCTTGGCGGGCGTGGTGCGCCCGCCGTCCGGAGGTGCGCCCTTGGTTGTTGCCGACGAACCGGTTCCCTTGCGGCAAACGCCGCTCCATGCGCTGCACGTCGCGCGCGGCGCCCGGATGGTGCCGTTCGCCGGCTATGAAATGCCGGTGCAATACCCGGCCGGCATCATCGCCGAGCATCTGCACACCCGCGCCAAGGCGGGGCTCTTCGATGTTTCGCACATGGGACAGGTGGCGCTGCGCGGCGTCACCGCGGCGGCGCTCGAAGCACTGGTGCCGGGCGACCTCGCGGCGCTGCAAGAAAGCCGCATGCGCTACACGCTGCTGCTCAACGACGAAGGCGGCATCATCGACGATCTGATGGCGCTCCGCGTCGGCGGCGAGTTCCAGCTCGTCGTCAACGCCGCGACCAAGGCAGCCGATGTCGCGCACCTGCGCCAGCGGCTCGGGCCCGCCGCCGGCCTCGAATTGCTCGACGGCCGCGCCCTCCTCGCGCTGCAGGGTCCGCTCGCCGCGTCCGTGCTGGCGCGCCTGGCGCCGGGCGTCGAGACCATGGCGTTCCTCTCCTGCGCGCAGATCGGCGATCTCTTCGTCACCCGCTCGGGCTATACCGGCGAGGACGGGTTCGAGGTCTCGGTGGCGGCGGACCGTGCGGTGGAACTCGCCGAGCGGCTGCTCGCCGAGCCCGAGGTCGCGCCCGTCGGCCTCGGTGCGCGCGACACGCTGCGGCTCGAGGCCGGGCTTTGCCTGTACGGCCACGACATCGACGCGACGACGACGCCGGTCGCCGCCGGCCTTGCCTGGACCATCGGCACGCGCCGCCGCGCGGAGGGCAACTTTCCCGGCGCCGCCCGCATCCTTAAGGAGCTTGCCGAGCCGCCGCCCCGACGGCGCGTCGGAATCCGCCCCGACGGCCGCGCCCCGGCGCGCGAGGGCAGCGCCATCGTCGACGCCGCCGGCAACCTGATCGGCGAGGTGACGAGCGGCGGCTTCGGCCCGTCGCTGGGCGCGCCGGTCGCGATGGGGTACGTCGCGCGCTTGCATTCCGACCCCGGCACCGCGCTCTCGGTTGTCGTGCGCGATGTCGCGCGGCCGGCCCGGGTGTCGCCGATGCCGTTCGTCCCGACCCGCTACTACCGCGGCCCATAGGAGTTGCCGATGCCGACGCTGCGCTTCACCGAGGACCACGAATGGATCCGACAGGACGGCGATAATGCGGTGATCGGCATCACCGACTATGCCCAGCAGCAATTGGGCGACATCGTCTATGTCGAGCTGCCCGCGCCGGGGACGCGGATCGAGGCCGGCAAGGAGGCCGCGATCGTCGAATCGGCGAAGGCGGCGAGCGAGGTCTACGCCCCGGTCTCAGGCGAAATCGTCGCGGTCAACGGGCTGATCGCCGGCGACCCGGCCAAGGTCAATGCCGACCCGATGGGCGAGGGCTGGTTCCTCAGCGTCAAGCTAGACGATCCCACGGCGCTTGACGGGTTGATGGACGAGGCCGCTTACGCCGTTTTTATCGCGGAGCAGGGCTGATGCGCTATCTGCCGCTGACCCCGAGCGACCGCCAGCAGATGCTGGCGGCGATCGGAGTCGACTCGATCGACGCATTGTTCGCCGAAGTGCCAAAGGCCGCGCAGCGTGGCGGCCTGGTCGATCTGCCGCTGGCGCAAGGCGAACTCGAAGTCGAGCGCGCGCTCTCGCGCATGGCGGCGAAGAACCTCGCCGCGGGTTCGGCGCCGTTCTTTATCGGCGCGGGCGCCTATCGCCATCACGTGCCGGCGGCGGTCGACCATCTGATCCAGCGCGGCGAGTTCCTCACCTCCTACACGCCGTACCAGCCGGAATTGGCGCAGGGCACGCTGCAATCGCTGTTCGAGTTCCAGACCCAGGTCGCCCTCTTGACCGGGATGGAGGTCGCCAACGCCTCGCTCTATGACGGCGCGACCGCCTGCGCCGAGGCGGTGGCGATGGCGCACCGCATCACCCGCCGCAACAAGGCGGTGCTGTCCGGCGCGCTGCATCCGCATTACCGCGAGGTGTGCCGGACCTATGCGCAATTTTCCGGGCTCGATATCGCCGCGCTCGACCCCAGGCCGGCCGAGGCGGAGACGTTGGATATCGACAGTGACACCGCCTGCGTCGTCGTGCAGAACCCGGATTTCTTTGGCGAGTTGCGCGATTGGTCGGCGCTGACGGCGCGCTGCCATCGTGCCGGCGCGCTGCTGGTTGTCGTCGTTACCGAGATCCTCTCGCTGGGCGCGGTGACGCCGCCCGGCGAGATGGGCGCCGACATCGTCGCCGCCGAGGGTCAGTCGCTCGGCAACGCGCTGAATTTCGGCGGCCCGCATGTCGGCCTGTTCGCCGCGCGCGAGCAGCATGTGCGGCAGATGCCGGGCAGGCTCGTCGGCCAGACCGCGGACGCCGACGGCCGGCGCGGCTGGGTTCTCACCCTCTCGACCCGCGAGCAGCACATCCGCCGGGAAAAGGCGACCAGCAACATCTGCACGAATTCCGGCTTGTGCGCGCTCGCCTTCACGATCCATCTCGCGCTGCTCGGCGAGGCCGGGGTGACCCGGCTGGCCAGGCTCAACCATGCCGCGGCCTGCAGCCTCGCCGACCGGCTCGCGGGGCTGCCCGGCATACGCCTCGTCAATAAGAGCTTCTTCAACGAATTTTCCCTGCGCCTGCCGGTCCCGGCGGCGGAAATCGTCGCGGCGCTCGCCGAAAAGGGCGTGCTCGCCGGAATCCCCGCAAGCCGGTTCTACCCGGACCGAGCCGATCTCGCGAACCTGCTGCTGGTGGCGGCGACCGAGACGGTCACGGCCGAAGATGTCGATAATTATGAGCGCGCGCTGCGCGAGGCGCTGCGATGACCGGCTGGAGCCAGGCGCTCGGCGCGCCGGCGGAGGAAGCCCCGACCCTCACCGGCAACCGCGGCCTTCAGATCGAGGAACCGCTGATCTTCGAGCAGGATTCACCGGGGCATTGCGGCGTCGACCTGCCCGAGCCGCCGCCGCACCGCGGGCGTCTCGGCGCTCTCGAACGGCGCGCGCCGATCGGTCTGCCCGGCCTCAGCGAGCCGCAGATCGTCCGCCATTTCACGCGGCTGTCGCAAAAGAACTATGCGATCGACACCGGGCTCTACCCGCTCGGCTCGTGCACCATGAAGCACAACCCGCGGCTCAACGAGAAGCTGGCGCGGCTGCCGGGGTTCGCCGACCTTCACCCGCTGCAGCCCGAAACCACGATCCAGGGCGCGCTCGAACTGATCGATACGCTGGCGCATTGGCTCAAAACCCTGACCGGCATGCCGGCGGTGGCGCTGTCGCCGGCGGCGGGGGCGCATGGCGAGCTCTGCGGCATGATGACGATCCGCGCTGCGCTGACCGCGCGCGGCGACGCGCGCCGGCGTATCCTGGTGCCGGAATCGGCGCACGGCACAAATCCGGCGACGGCGGCGATCTGCGGCTATGCGATCGACCCGATCGCGGCCAATGCGCGCGGCCGGGTCGACCTCGCCGCGCTCAAGGCGAAGCTCGGCGGCGACGTCGCGGCGCTGATGCTGACCAACCCCAATACCTGCGGACTGTTCGAGGACGAGATCCTGGAGATCGCCGCCGCGGTTCACGCCGCCGGCGCATTTTTCTATTGCGACGGCGCCAATTTCAACGCGATCGTCGGCCGGGTGCGCCCCGCCGATCTCGGCATCGACGCGCTGCACCTCAATCTGCACAAGACCTTTTCCACCCCGCATGGCGGCGGCGGGCCGGGCAGCGGGCCGGTGGCGCTGGCCGCGGCGCTGGCGCCGTTCGCGCCACTGCCGTGGATCGTCCATCGCGACAATCGCCTTACGCTCGTCGAGCAGGCCGCCAAGGGGCCAGAGGGGGGGCCGGCGGCCAGTTCGATCGGCCGGCTCAAGGGCTTCCACGGCCAGATGGGCATGTTCGTGCGTGCGCTCGGCTACATGATGAGCCACGGCGCCGACGGCTTGCGCCAGGTCGCCGAGGACGCGGTGCTCAATGCCAATTACCTGCGGGTGCGGCTCGATCGGAAGACCGGGGGCCTGCTCAGCCAATCCTTCCCCGGCCCCTGCATGCACGAGGTGCTGTTCGACGACCGGTTCCTCAAGGATACCGGCGTCACCACGCTCGATTTCGCCAAGGCGCTGATCGACGAGGGCTTCCATCCGATGACGATGTATTTCCCGCTCGTCGTCCACGGCGCGCTGCTGATCGAGCCGACCGAGACCGAAAGCAAGGCGTCGCTCGACCAGTTCGCCGACACCGTCAACCGCCTGGCCGCGCGCGCCGGAAGCGGCGACGCCGCGGTTTTTCAGGCAGCGCCGCGTCTCACCCCGCGCCGCCGCCTCGACGAGACCGCGGCCGCGCGCAAGCCGCTGTTGCGCTGGCGCCGCGAACAGCCGAAGCGGGAGGCCACAAAATAGCAAACTAATAATGTATATTCAATCTATTGACATTCTTGTGTCGCTAAATAAAATTCTGATGCCCCGGCGGCACTCTCGCCGGCCGACTTGCGCCGGGCAACCCAGGGGCCATCTTTGAAGCCGGACCGTCCGCGGCACCACGGAATGTTGCGGGCGCGCCCGGTCAATGGAGGAAACCATGTCGCTGCGCATCAACGACCAAGCGCCGAATTTCACGATCGACACCACACAGGGCCGGATCAACTTCCATGATTGGATCGGCGACGGCTGGGCGATCCTGTTTTCGCACCCGAAGGATTTCACCCCCGTCTGCACCACCGAGCTCGGCTACATGGCCGGGCTGAAACCGGAATTCGACAAGCGCGGCTGCAAGATCATCGGCCTCAGCGTCGATCCGGTCGGCGATCATACGCGCTGGCAGAAGGACATCGAGGAGACCCAGGGTCACGCCGTCACCTATCCGCTGATCGGCGATTCCGAACTCACCGTGGCCAAGCTCTACGACATGCTCCCGGCCGATGCCGGCAGCACCGCGCAGGGCCGCACCGCCGCGACCAACGCCACCGTGCGCGCGGTCTTCCTGGTCGGGCCCGACAAGAAGATCAAGGCGATGCTGACCTATCCGATGAGCACCGGGCGGAATTTCGACGAGGTGCTGCGCATCCTCGATTCGTGCCAGCTCACCGCGGACCAGCCGCTGGCGACCCCGGTCAATTGGAAACCGGGCGACGACGTCATCGTCTCCGCCGCTCTTTCGAACGACGAGGCCAAGCAGAAATATCCTTCCGGCTTCCGCGAGGTGAAGCCCTATCTGCGCTACGTCCACCAGCCCCGGTAACCCTCACCCTTTCCACGCCTTCGGCAGTGCCGGCGTGAGGCGGGTGAGGATCGCCGCCGGAAAGCTCCTATTTCGGCATGTCGTAGGACGGGGTCGTCGGCGTGATCGGCGTCGGCGCCAGGCCGCGACGGCCCGGCTCGTTGACCGCGCCCGGGGCTCCCAGACCGGGCAGCGGGCCGCTCAGCGGCGGCAGCGCGGCGAGATGCGGCGTATCGCTCGGCGGAATGCCGGCAGTCTTGGCGATCGCTTCGATCTGTTTGTCGCTCAGCTTGATGCCATAGAATTTCTCGTAAAAATCCGCCATCAGGCTGCGCAGATCGTCCTGCGAATCGCCCGGATAGAAGAGCTGCGACAGCCAATAAAGCCCGATCAGCCGGTTGACCCCGGGCGGGTCGTCGATCCAGCCGAACGGTTCCGACGGCTCGAGGAACACTTTCTTGTTGCGCACCGCCGCGAGGTTCAGCCAGGCCGGGTTGCGCTGCACCGCGCGATAGAAGCCGGGATCCTGGACGACGATCAAATCCGGGTTCCACTCGTGCAGTTGCTGCGGCGTCACCCTGACCCGCTCGCCGCTGCCGAGCGCGGCCGCGACATTGATTGCGCCGGCCGCGTCGATCGCCGCGCCGGCCCCCGAGCCCGGCAGGCCGGTTTCGAGCCCGCTCGGCCCGCGCGCGTAATAGACCCGCGGCCGCTGCGTCGCCGGCTGGATCAGGAGGCGTCCGCGCAGCGCGTTGATCGCGTGCTCGGCGGAGCCGGCGAGATCGTCGGCCCGGTCGGCGACGCCGAGGATCCGGCCCACCGTGCGCAGCATCGTCGCGCTGCGGTCGAAGCCGTTGTCGAGAAGGATGTAGGGGACGCCGGTCGCCTGGGTGATCTGGTCGGCGAAGGCGGCGCGCTCCGGCGTCACCATCCCGGCGTCGATGATCAAATCCGGGCGGAGGCGGGCCATAGTGGCGGCTGTCGCGGTCGGCGCCGGCCCAGTTAGCCGGCCGACGACCGGCAGGCGCGCATAGCGTGCCGGGAGTGCACCGCGCGGCGGCGGCCGGGTCAAGCCGATCAGCCTGTCGGGCGCCAGCACGTAGACCAGCACCTCGGCGCTCGGGCTCGCCGCCATGACGCGGTTGATCCGCGCGGGCAGCACGACGATTCGCCCGGCCGAGTCGGTGAACTCGCCGGCGGCCGCGGGAGCCGCGCCGAGGAAAATCACGCACATAACCGCGGCAAGCGCGGCGGGCAATCGACGCGAGATCATCCGACCCTCGACTCCAACGGAGGTTCAAAAGGACTATAGCCGCCGCGAGTCTTCTGGCAAGCGCGCGCCGCCGCGGCCGTGCTAGGATCGCGGCCCGCAACAAGACGGTTCGGCGCGCCAATGGGTTTCCCAATGGACTTCGACGGGGACTTCAATGGGGATTTTTCCGGCGCCACGATTCTGTGCCTCGGCGACATCATGCTCGACCGCTTCGCCTATTGCGGCATCGACCGGATTTCTCCGGAAGCGCCGGTGCCGGTGCTGCTGCTACGGCGCGTCGAGAGCATGCTGGGGGGCGCCGGCAACGTCGCCCGCAACATCGCCGCGCTCGGCGGCTCCGCCGTCTTGATGGGGTTTCTCGGCGATGACGCGGCCGGCGAGGAGGCGCGCGCCAAGATCGCCGCGACGGGCCGCATCGCCGATGCCCATATCCTAAGCCCCGCGCGGCCGACCGTCTGCAAGACCCGCTATATCGCCGGCCACCAGCAGATCATGCGGGTCGACGAGGAGCATGTCCGCGACCTCGACCCCGGCGAGGAAGCGCGCCTCCTCGACGCCATCGGCAAGGCCCTGCCGGATGTCGATGCGCTGATCCTTTCCGATTACGGCAAGGGCGTGCTGGGCGGGCGGGCTCGCAAGCTGGCGATCGACCGCGCGCGGCGGCGCGGCGTCCCGGTCTTTGTCGATCCGAAGAGCGACGATTTCCGCGACTACCGCGGCGCTACCTGCATCACCCCGAACCAGGCCGAACTGGCGCGGGCCGCCAAGATGCCGGTGGAGACCGACGAGGAGGTCGCCGCCGCCGCGGGCAAGGTCATGCGCGAGGCCAAGGCGGAAGCGATCCTCGCCACCCGCGCGGACAAGGGCATGGTGCTGGTCGAAGCCTCGGGCGCGGTGCATCTCGAACCGGCGCGGGCGCGCGAGGTCTACGACGTCTCCGGCGCCGGCGATACCGTCGTCGCGGTGCTGGCGCTCGCCCATGCCAGCGGACTGGCGCTGCCCGCGGCGATGCGCCTCGCCAACACCGCCGCCGGGCTCGTCGTCTCGAAGCTCGGCACCGCGACCGTCGAACTCGACGAATTGATGCTCGAGCTGTCGCGCGACCGCGCATCGCATGACGCCAAGCTCCACGGCATCGCCGAGGCGGAGATTTTGGTGCGGCAATGGAAGAGCCGCGGGCTCAAGATCGGCTTCACCAACGGCTGTTTCGACATCGTCCATCCCGGCCATGTCGGGATGCTGGCGGCGGCGCGACGCGAGTGCGACCGGCTCGTCGTCGCGCTCAACAGCGACGCCAGCGCGCGCCGGCTCAAGGGGCCGGAGCGGCCGGTCAACCCGCTCGCCAATCGCGCGGCGGTGATCGCGGCGCTCGCCTCGGTCGACGCGGTGCTCAGCTTCGACGAGGATACGCCCCTCGACCTCATCTGCCGGCTCAGACCCGACGTGCTGATGAAGGGCGGCGACTACACGATCGAGACCACCGTGGGCGCGCCCGAGGTCATGTCGTGGGGCGGCAGGGTGGCGCTGATCGATCTGCTCGCCGGCCATTCGACGACCCGCGTGATCGACCGGCTGCGCGCCGCGCCGCGCGCGAAGGCCCCAGTTTGACATGTGGGTCGCCTGACATGTGGGGCGCCTGACATGCTGGTCGTCACCGGCGGCGGCGGCTTTATCGGCTCGGCGCTCGTCTGGGCGCTCAACGAGGCCGGCCACGCCGACATCGTCATCGTCGACCGCTTCGGCCACGACGGCAAATGGCGCAACATCGCCAAGCGCGACTTCTTCGAGATCGTCGCCATCGACAAGCTGCCCGCCTGGCTCGACCGTTTCGGCCACGAGGTCGAGGCGGTGTTCCATCTCGGGGCCAATGCCTCGACCACCGAGACCGACGCCGACCTCATCATCGACACCAATCTCAACGCCTCGATCGCGCTGTGGCGCTGGTGCGCGGCGCACGCCAAGAAGCTGATCTACGCTTCGTCGGCGGCGACCTACGGCGATGGGACGCAAGGCTTCGACGATGCCGGCGGGCTCGCCGAGCTGAAGCGGCTGCGCCCAATGAACCTCTACGGCTGGTCGAAGCACGCCTTTGATTTGTGGGCGCTGCGCGAGGCGGCGAAGGGTCATGCGCCGCCGCTCTGGCTCGGCCTCAAATTCTTCAACGTCTTCGGGCCGAACGAATACCATAAGGGCGACATGCAAAGCCTGGTCGCCAAGGACTACGCCAAGATCGCGGCGGGCGAGCCGATCCGCCTCTTCAAGTCGCACCGGCCCGACTATGCCGACGGCGAGCAGAAACGCGACTTCGTCTACGTCAAGGATGTCGTCCAAGCGGTGCTGTGGCTGTGGCGCCAAGCCACCGCAAGCGGCATTCACAATTTCGGCACCGGCGTCGCGCGCAGCTTCCGCGAGCTGATGGAGGCGACCGGCGCCGCCTGCGGCAAGCCGGCGAAGATCGAGTATGTCGATACCCCGCCGGCGATCCGCTCCAGCTATCAATATCTGACCGAAGCCAAAATGGATTGGTTGCACGCCGCCGGCTACAATGCGCCGCTCATGCCGCTCGAAACAGCGGTCGAGGATTTTGTGACGGGGTATCTCGCAAGACCCGATCCGTATCTCTAGGGAGGAGCCGATGAGCGAGAAGCGTCATTGGGTCGGCGCCTGGACCGCCGCGCCAGCGCCGGCGGAAGGCGCCGCCTTCGCCAACCACACTTTGCGGATGATCCCGCGCGTCAGCCTCGGCGGCGGCACGATCCGGGTGCGGGTGTCGAACGCCTATGGCGTCCACCCGCTGCGGGTCGGTGCGGCGCGGGTCGCGTTGCGCGATGCCGGACCCGCGATCGCGCCGGGTTCCGACCGCCAGCTCCTCTTCGGCGGCGAAGCCAGCGCGACGATCGCCGCCGGCGCGGTACTGGTGAGCGACCCGG
>Ga0075522_10002949_pt1 | contig 12496 bp, 10 predicted proteins | sample NGEPerA_FD_74796 | JGI IMG/M metagenome (GOLD analysis project Ga0075522, IMG submission 74796) | Arctic peat soil microbial communities from the Barrow Environmental Observatory site, Barrow, Alaska, USA - NGEE PermafrostL2-A | ecosystem: Environmental > Terrestrial > Soil > Wetlands > Peat ... | reverse complement strand
GCGTTCATGGGCGGACTGCATTATTGGTGGCCGAAAATCACCGGGCGGATGTATCCCGAAAAACTCGCGCAACTCGCCGCCATCATTTTATTTTTCGGCTTCAACCTGACATTTTTTCCGCAATTCGTCCTCGGCTATCTCGGAATGCCGCGTCGCGTCCACGATTACGCGCCGGAATTTCAAATCTACAACGTGCTTTCAACGGCAGGCGCGAGCATTCTGGCGATTGGTTATTTGCTGCCGCTCATTTATTTTCTCTGGTCGCTGCGCCACGGAAAAAAGGCCGGCGCAAATCCGTGGCGTGCGACCGGTTTAGAATGGAAAACCTCCTCACCGCCGCCGAAAAATAATTTTGCCGAAACGCCGATTGTGACCGAAGGCGCATATAATTATCCGCCGTTGGATGAAATTGGAGAAACAGAAATGGCCACAGATGAAACACAGATTGAACACAAATGAAATGACGGCTCATGGTGGCCGTCCGCAAGGACTCGTTGCCGAGCAATTTGAGGACGCGCAGCAGCAAGCCGAAGCCGCGCATCTCGGAATGTGGACGTTCATCGCCACCGAAATTTTATTTTTCGGCGGATTGTTTTTGGCCTACGCCGTTTACCGCCATTTTTACTTCAACGCCTTCGCCGCCGCGAGCAAACACACCGACGTGATGTTCGGCACGATCAATTCCGTGATTCTTTTAACCAGCAGTTTTACCATGGCGCTCGCTGTTCACTCCGCCAAAGAAAATCGCGTAAAAAAAATAGCCCCGTTTCTCGCGCTGACGATTTTGCTCGGCCTCGCGTTTCTCGTCGTCAAAGGATTTGAATATCACAAAGATTTGCATGACCACCTTTTGCCCGGTGCCAATTTTGATCCGTTGCTGCCGCCGCAAGCACAAATTTTTTTCTGGCTTTATTGGGCGATGACCGGCCTGCACGGCATTCACGTCACCGTCGGACTCGGAATCTTGACCGTGATGTTTCTGCGCGCGCGACGAGGAAAATTTTCCGGCAATTATTACACTCCCGTCGAACTCACCGGACTTTACTGGCATTTCGTGGACATCATCTGGCTGTTTTTGTATCCGCTGCTTTATCTCGTCCAACGCCACACATGAAACCAAAACATCCATCCGCAAAACTTTTCACGCTGATCTGGATTCTGCTGGTCGTCATGCACTTCACGATTCTCGGCATCGCCTACTACTTGAATTTTTTCGACACTCAGTTAATCGCCGCGCTCGTTTTCATCCAGATGATGCTGATCATTTTATTTTTCATGGAAGTGCGTTACACCGCGAAACTGATCTGGATGTTCGTTGCCGCCGGATTTTTTTGGCTGTGCATCCAATTCGTTCTAGTCGCGAGCGATTATTTGACCCGCCAATGGCATTGAAATCACGGCTCATATCTCAAACCCGGCACCGGCGCGGAATTTGTCCACAAAGAAAAAGGGCGCGATTAAATTCAGTCAGATTGCTTTTTCCATTTTCTAAAAATCTCTGCGTCTAAATTTCCGCACTCGCCGAAGAGCAAATTTTATTGGTGGCCACCTATTCTCCAATCCATTTCTAAAAAATGGAAACGAGCGGCCAATTGTTTTATTGGTTCCGGCGATTGGGTCTCGTGCGCGCGTCCGCGCCAGCGAATTTGACAGGTGAATTTGCGAACCACTCCGTTTTCCCCATAAACAATCGAAGAAAAATTTATTTTATAATTGGCCGCCGCCAGCGCTTCCACGATTTCATTTTCCGTGGGTCCATTTGTTCCCGTCACAATCGTCAGGATGGCGTGGCGGTCTTGGGTCCAATGATCTTCCACCCATTTCAAGCCGCTCAAAATAATCAATCCCAAGGCCAGCGCGATCAAGCCGAGCGCGATTTGGCCGCCGCCAAAACAAAGTCCCATCACGGTCACGAACCAAAGTGTGGCGGCGGTCGTGATGCCCAGAACCAGGTTGCCGCGCCGCAAAATGGCGCCGGCGCCGATGAATCCCATGCCGGACAAAATTCCCAGCGGCAAACGCATCACATCCATTATGACAAAGGAATCCGAAGTTTTGCCAGTGGCGTTCAACAGCAAGTTGGCCTGAATCATCGCCAGCGAAGCCGCCAGGCAAACCAATAAAGTTGTGCGCAAGCCAGCGGCGCGACCATGTTCGCCGCGATTGATTCCGATCAATGTTCCAGCAATTACCGTGCAAGCCAATCGCAGCGCAATTTCGTTCCAAGTGATGCCGAGGTGCATATCACGAAGGATTGTGTTCTTTATTTTCCGAAAGCCGCGCGTCCAGATTCCACGCGGCGCTGATAAGGGCGGTGTGCGATAGGCCGAGCGGAAAATTTCCGAGATGTTCGCCGCACGGTCCGAGTTCCTCGGCGTAAAGCCCGAGATGGTTTGCGTAGCCGAGCGTTTTTTCAAAAATGTAGCGCGCCTGCTTCAAATCGCCCGCGCGCGCGAGGCATTCCACATACCAAAACGAGCACGGCGAGAAAGTTCCTTCCGGTGGCGTCTTGGATTTTTTGTGGTTGTAGCGATAGACGAGCGAATCTTCGAGCAGTTTTTTTTCGATGGTTTGCATCGTGGATTTCCAGCGCGGATCATTGGGGCTGATGAACTTCATCATGGGCATCAACAGCGCCGAGGCGTCCACTGTGTCCGCGCCGCGATATTGCACGAAGGATTTCAATTTCGGATTCCAAAAGTTTTCGTAAATATCGCGGTAAATTTTGTCGCGCATGCGATGCCACCGGACGATCGGCGCGGGAAATGAACGCCGGTGCGCGAGTTGAATGGCGCGGTCAATCGCCGTCCAGCACATCACCTTGGAATATAAAAACTGCTTCGGCCGGCCTCGTTCTTCCCAAATGCCCGCATCCGGTTTTTTCCAATGTTTACAAACCCATTCGGTGAGCGTGACGATGTTCCGCCAAAAATCATAGGAAATCGGTTCGCCATGTTTGTCATAAATCAAAACGGAATCCATCAACTCGCCGTAAATGTCCAGTTGCAATTGCTCGGAGGCCGCGTTGCCGATGCGCACCGGCGACGATTTCCGGTAACCTTCAAAATTTTTGAGAGTGCGTTCGGTGAGGTTGCGCTCGCCGTCCATGCGATACATCACTTGCAGCGGCTTGCCCGGTTTCAAATCCTGGCAACGCTTTTCAATCCACTCCATGAACGCCCGCGCTTCATCGGTGTAGCCGAGCCGCATCAGCGCGTAGAGCGTGAATGACGCATCACGAATCCAACTATAGCGATAATCCCAATTTAGCCTGCCGCCAATTTTTTCGGGCAAACCAAAAGTCGGCGCGGCGACAATCGAACCGTGTGGCCGCGAAGTCATCAATTTCAAAGTCAGCGCGGAACGATTCACCATTTCGCGCCAGCGCCCGCGATATTTTGATTTGGCCACCCAGCCGAGCCAAAAATTCATCGTTTCCTTGAACGCTTCGGAAACGTAATCATGATTGGCCGAGGGCGAATCGCCGTCCGCTTCTTCCAAAATGAACGACGCCGTTTGGTTCGCGCGCAATTTGAATTCCGCAAACGCCTCGCCGTTTTCAATTTTCACGGGCACGCTCGCGCGCAGGCGCAACGGGCGAAGATTTTTTCCCTTGGGAATAAAAATAATTTCGTGCCGATTCTTTTTTTCAATGGTATGGCTGGCGCGGCCATAATCAAATTTCGGCGCAAAAATCATTCGGAATGGAATTTCGCCGCGAATGACTTTGACCCGGCGCACCAGATTATGACTGTGCCCCAAATGTTGCATCGCCATGAGATCGGAAATTTCTGCGATGCTGTTTTCGCCGAAAAAGCGCGTCAGTAAAATGTTCGTGTCGGGAAAATATCGCTGGCGATTTTTGAATTTGTCGGAATGCGCGGGCGCAATTTTGAAATGTCCGCCTTTTTTTGAGTCGAGCAGCGCGGCAAAAATTGTCGGCGAATCGAAGTGCGGAAAGCACATGAAATCAATGGAACCGTCCATGCCGACGAGCGCTATCGTCGTTAAATCGCCAATCACGCCGTAGTTTTCAATCGGTTGGTAGTTATCCATCTTCATTTTAATGAGCTAAAGTCCTGCCAAAAAGTAGATTGATGAAATCGCCTGATTTTATCGAATTAGTTGCAAGCTGCAACTTTTTCCAGAAACTGTTTTGCAATCTGCATTCAATTGGCGCCCAAACCATAATCACGGTTTCATTGCAAAATTCTGCGAGTGACAAAACGATTTTTTTATTGCATCTTCTATTTTGTCAAAGTCGCGGGACATTCCGCCAAACCATAAAATTTTCCCCGGACTTTGCGCTGATGTGATGGATGAATATGAGTGAATCTGCAAATAAGACGGGCGTTCAAAGCCTGGCTTATCTCGAAAATTTTTACGCCGATTATCGGCGCGATCCGCTTTCCGTGCCGCCCGAATGGCGCGAATTTTTTGCGACGACGGTCAATGGCGACAACGCGCAAGTCGGTCCCTCGTTCAAACCGCGCAGTGTTTTCAATCCATTTCAATCGCCTGCGCCGGAACGCAACGGATTGCCCGCCGATTCGAGCGCGGCCAATTTAAGTGAGCGGGTGCATCGGCTCGTTCGCAATTATCGCGGGCGCGGCCATATCGTTGCCGCCGTCAACCCGCTGGGCACGACGACGCCGCCATGTCCGCCCGAATTGGAACTGGATTTTTACGGTTTCACGGAAAGCGAACTCGACACGCTCGTCAATTTTCCGACGCTCAATTACGAAACGCCGTTGACCGTCCGTGAAATTTTTCAACATTTGCGCGATACTTATTGCCGCTCCATCGGCGCGCAATTTCTGCACATTGACGATTTGCCCATGCGCCAATGGCTGCAACGCCGCATGGAAAGCTCGCAAAACCGGTTGCAAGTTTCGCGCGCCGACCAGCTCCGCATTCTGACGCAGCTTACCGACGCGGTGGTTTTTGAGGAATTTCTCCGCAAAAAATTTCTCGGCGCAAAAACATTTTCACTCGAAGGCTGCGAAACGCTTTTGCCGTTGCTCGATCTGGCCCTCGAAAAATCCGGTCATCAAGGCGTTAAAACCATTGTCATGGGCATGGGACATCGCGGACGGCTCAATGTGCTGGCGCATATTGTGGGAAAAAGACCGTGCGAAATTTTTCAGGAATTCACCGATAGCGATCCCAAATTATGGCCGGAGCGCGGCGACGTGAAATATCACATGGGCCATAGCGGCGATTGGACGATGAGCGATGGCCGGAAAATTCATCTTTCGCTTTGTTTCAATCCGAGTCATTTGGAATTTGTGAATCCGGTCGTGCTTGGCCGCGTCCGCGCGCATCAGGACCGGTTTGGCGACCGCGAGCACCGCGAGGTTCTGGCTATTTTGATTCATGGCGACGCTGCGTTTGCCGGCGAAGGCGTCGTGCAGGAAACGCTCAACATGAGCAAACTTTCCGGTTACAAAGTCGGCGGCGCACTCCATATCATCGTCAACAATCAAATCGGTTTCACCACGCCGCCGGGCGAAGGACGCTCAACTACTTACGCGACCGATGTGGCGCGAATGTTGCAGGTTCCGATTTTTCATGTGAATGGCGAAGACCCGGAAGCCGTCGCCCAAGTCGTCCAACTGGCGATGGATTTTCGCGCGGAATTTCAGTCGGACGTTTTTATAGATATGTATGGCTATCGCCGTCTCGGCCATAATGAGACGGACGAGCCGACCTTCACGCAACCGGTGCTTTACCGGAAAATTTCCGAGCGGCAAAATGTCCGCGAAGGCTATCTGGAACATTTGCTCGGACTCAAAAATGTTTCGCGCGAGGAAGCTGATAAAATCCTCGCCGGCTGTCATGCAAAACTGGAACACCAGTTGCAAGCCGCGCACGCCGACCAGTTCGAAGTCATTCCGCAAAAGCGAAGTGTTTGGCAGAATTACATCGGCGGTTCCGAACCGGCCGGCGAACCGGATACCGGCGTGGAAATCAAAAAACTTTCCAGCTTACTCCAAAAACTTGTCGAACTGCCCGGCGAATTTCATGTGCATCCCAAATTGGCGCGCTCCCTTGAAGCGCGCCGCGAAATGGCTGAGGGCAAACATCCGCTCGATTGGGCTGCCGCTGAAGCACTCGCGCTGGCGACGCTGGCGACGGGCGGCGCGCGTATTCGTTTGACCGGACAGGACACCGGACGCGGCACTTTCAGCCACCGTCACGCCATTCTTTACGACCAAGAGGACGGCCATGGATTTATTCCTTTGCAACATCTCGCGGCCGAACAAGCGCCGGTGGAAATTGTCAACAGCCCGCTGTGCGAAACCGGCGCGCTCGGTTTTGAATATGGTTACAGTCTTGATTGCCCGAAATCGCTCGTGCTTTGGGAAGCGCAGTTCGGCGATTTCGCGAACGCCGCGCAAGTCATCATTGATCAATTCATCACCAGCGCGGAAGCCAAATGGCGCCGCTTGTCGGGACTCGTGCTGTTGCTGCCGCACGGATTTGAAGGCATGGGGCCGGAACATTCGAGCGCGCGGCTGGAACGATTTCTGGTGCTCGCGGCGGAGGACAACATTCAAATCGTCCAGCCCACCACGCCCGCGCAGTATTTTCACGTTCTGCGGCGGCAGGCGATCCGCAATTGGCGCAAACCGCTCATCGTTTTCACGCCCAAAAGTCTTTTGCGCCATCCCAAAGTCACTTCCACTTTGGAAGATTGCGCCCATGGAAATTTTCAGCGCGTCTTGCCGGATGAATTAAAATTGCCAAACGTAAAACGCGTTTTGCTTTGCACCGGCAAAATTTATTACGAGCTCGCGGCCTATCGCGAAGAACACCAACGCAACGACGTTGCCATCATCCGGCTGGAGCAACTTTATCCATTGCATCCGGAAATTTTGGAAAACGTCTTGAAGCCTTACGCGGACGGCACGCCCGCGTTGTGGGTTCAGGAAGAGCCGGCGAACATGGGCGCGTGGCGTTATTTGCACGAGAAATTCGGCAAACATCTTCTGGGCCGGCTGCCCTTTGCGCCGATCAGCCGCCGGGAAGCGGCCAGTCCCGCCACCGGCTCATCGCACGCGCACAAACACGAGCAGGAAAATCTGGTGCAGCGCGCATTCGGCGAGGCGGAAACGCCATTTCCGACAGGCAGCAAATAAAAATTATGAGAGGTTTTTTCAACGGATTGGTGATCGGCATTATTTTAGGCGCAGTCGGTTTTTGGTTCGTCCAAAAAAAAGCCCGTGAACATCCTGAAGCGCAGCAGCGTTACGAACAATCCACCGCGCAATTGCGCACCAACGCCGCCGAGGTTGCGGAAAATATGTCCGCCGCCCTGCGCGCCAAATTGGACACGCTTGATTTGCACACTGATAAAATCAAGGATGAACTCGCGCGCACCGGAAAAATTTTCCGCAGCAAAACCCAGGGCGCCAGTGAAAAAGTGGCGGATGCCGCTTCTGATGCCCGCGCCGTGACGGAAATCAAAGCCAAGTATGCCGAAGATTCCACGCTTTCGGCCTGGAAAATTTCCGTGGGTTGCCATCAGGGTCATGTGATGCTTTTCGGCGCAGTTTCGTCGCCGGAAGACATTGGCAAAGCCGTCGCCCTCGCGCTTGACGCGGACGGCGTTCATGACGTGACCTCCAAACTTGAAGTAAAACCTAAAGAATAATTTTATGCCCATTGAACTAAAAATTCCTTCCGTCGGCGAATCCATCACCGAAGTCCAAATCAGCCAGTGGTTGAAATCCGAAGGCGACACCGTCAAACAGGACGAAACCGTCGCCGTCATTGATTCCGAAAAAACAACGTTGGATTTGCCCGCGCCGAACGCCGGCAAGCTCGTTAAAATTTTGCACCAGGCCGGAGAAACCGTGAGCGTAGGCACGGTGGTCGCCCATCTCGAAGCCGATGGCGAAAGCGTCAAATCCGAATCCGTCAAACCAAGTTCGGAAACTAAAAGTGCCGGCGAATCTAAAACGGAAAAGCCAAAACCCGTCGAGCCGGCAAAAGAGAATTCAAAAGTTGATTTGGGAAAAAAATCCGCGCCCAAAGAAGCGGCAGCCGAACCAAAGCCGGTTTCTAAAATCGAAACGAAAACTTCGGCGCCCGATTTGCTGGCCGCGCAAAAATCTTTGTCCAAACGCGAAGAAGAAATTGTGCCGATGACGATGTTGCGCCGGACGGTCGCGCGCCATCTGGTCGAAGCGCAACAGACGATGGCGATGCTCACGACTTTCAACGAAGTGGACATGTCCGCCGTGCAGTCGGCGCGCAAAGAACAGCAGGAAGCCTTTGAAAAAAAATATCAGGTGAGATTGGGACTCATGTCCTTTTTCGTGAAAGCGACGATTGATGCGTTGAAACAATTTCCGCCCCTCAACTCCGAAATTCGCGGCCACGACATTATTTATCGCAATTATTTCGACATGGGCGTGGCCATCGCGACGGATCGCGGGTTGGTGGTTCCGGTTTTGCGGGATGCCGAGCGCTTGAGTTTTGCGGAAATCGAAAAGGCCATCGGCGATTTTGCGCGGTGCGCGAAAGAAGGCAAACTTAAGCCCGACGAACTGGCGGGCGGCACGTTCACGATCACCAACGGCGGCGCGTTCGGTTCGCTGCTTTCGACGCCGATCATCAATCCGCCGCAAACGGGGATTTTGGGAATGCACACGATCCAGGAACGGCCGGTCGCGGCGCAAGGGCAGGTGGTCATCCGCCCGATGATGTATGTGGCGCTGACTTACGATCATCGCATCGTGGACGGGCGCGAAGCCGTTATGTTTCTCAAGCGCATCAAGGAAACCATCGAAAATCCAGCGCGAATGCTGATCGAAATTTAATGGCGCAAAAAATCCGATCAAAAATTTGGCGATTCTGTTTTTAATTTTTCCAGCAAACGAGCGTCGGCGGCGGGAAATTCAAAATTGTCCAATTCTGATTTGCCAACCCATTTGAACGCGGCGCATTCGAGCGGTTGCGGCTGGCCGGAAATCAATTCGCAAACGAAAAATTTCAGGCGAACAGTTTTTTCGGGATAAGCGTGCGTGATTTCTGAAAATAATTTGCCGGTGGAGATTTCGATTCCCAGCTCTTCCCGGATTTCACGAACAAGACATTCCTCGAAAGATTCGTTGGCTTCTCTTTTGCCGCCGGGAAATTCCCAAAATCCGCCGAGGTGCGATTTCGCATGACGCTGCGTGATTAAAAGTTTGCCATTGCAAAAAATCAAAGCCGCAGCCACTTCGATGATTTGGCTCATCTGCCCACGCTTTTGTAAATCCAGCCGAGCCGTTTCATTTCCTCGTGGTCAAAAAGATTTCGTCCGTCAAAAAGAATCGGATGCGTGAGCGAATTTTTGGCGCGCGCCAAGTCGAGCTTTTTGAACTCGTCCCATTCGGTCGCGACGACGAGCGCGTCGCAACCTTCGGCGACTGCGTTCATGTCTTCAACGAAAGTGACGCCCGGCAAAATGGATTTTGCCTTTTCCATCGCTTTCGGATCGTGAACGCGCAAACTCGCGCCGTCGCGCAAAAGCCGCTGGCACAAATCAATCGCGGGCGAAGAGCGCACGTCGTCGGTGTTTTGCTTGAACGCCAAACCGAGCACGCCGATTTTTTTATCTTTCAAAACCCAAAGTGTGTCCGTGATTTTTTTGACGAAGCGTTCCATTTGATCGGAGTTGATGCGTTGAACTTCTTTGAGCAATTTGAAATCGTAACCGATTTGTTCGGCGATTTTGATGAACGCGCTCAAATCTTTTGGAAAACAACTGCCGCCGAAACCGATTCCGGCGTTCAAAAATCTGCGGCCAATTCTTTCATCCAGTCCAATTCCTTGCGCAACTTCTTGAACATTCGCGCCGGCGGCTTCGCAAACATTTGCAATCGCGTTGATGTAAGAAATTTTCAACGCGAGAAAAGAATTCGCCGCGTGTTTGATGAGTTCGGCGGAATTGATGTCGGTGATGATAATTGGCGCTTTGAACGGCGTATAAACTTCGCGCATCGCGGCGACGGGCCGCTGCGAACTGGTGCCGATGACGACACGGTCGGGTTTCATCAAATCGCCAACGGCAAAACCTTCACGCAAAAATTCGGGATTGCTGACGACATCAAATTCCACTTTGGCCGGGCAATAACGTTTAATAGTTTCGGTCACTTTTTCGCCGGTTTTGACGGGCACCGTGCTTTTGTCCACGACAATTTTGTAACTGGTCATCGCGGCGGCGATGTCGCGCGCGACGCGCTCGATGTAACTCAAATCCACCGAGCCGTCGGTTTGCGGCGGCGTCGGCACGGCGATAAAAATCACGTCGGATTTTTCCACACCGTCAGCGGTGCTGTTGGTAAAATTCAAACGTCCTGCGGCGACATTTTTTTTGACAAGTTCTTCGAGTCCCGGTTCATAAATGGGAATGCCGCAGCCTTGCAGCATTTTTACCTTGGCCGCGTCGTTGTCCACGCAAATGACTTCGTGGCCGACTTCCGCGAAGCAAGCGCCCGTGACCAAACCGACGTAACCGGTGCCGATGATTGCGAGCTTCATTAGTGTGACAAATTAAAAGGCATCGTCGTGGCGGGGGCGGCTGGCGCGGATTTCAACGTGGCGGGCGAACTGACTTTCAGTTCCACCAAAAACCGGCGCGCTTCCGTGCCCATCGGGCTATTGGGAAAAGTTTGGGCGAGGTCTTCGTAAAGTTTTTGCGCCTCGGAAAATTTTCCTTGCTGCTGGTCAATGTGCGCGAGCGCAAATTTGGCGGCGGCAATCACGCTCAAGTCGGAAGTCTGGCCGGCGGCTTTTTGATACGCGGCGACGGCCAAATCCGTTTTATCCTGCGCATAAAGGCTGGCGGCGATGCCGAGATCGGCCTGCGGCAAAAAAACATTGTCGGGATAAGCGCCGGCAAATTTTTCAAATTGCGCCTGGGCGTCGGCGTATTTGCCGGCGTCGAACAAGGCCGCCGCGCCTTGCAACATCGCCCGTTCGCCTGCGTAGGTGCGGGGATGTTGCGCGGAAATTTTCAGCAATTCAACGCCATTGCCGGAAAGCATCGCCTGCGTCACCGCGTCGCCGGCGGTAATCTCCTTTTGATTTTGTCGCCAGACATAAAATGAAAAAATGAAAATGGCGATGAGAATTATCACCGCGCCAAAAATGAGGCGTTTCGCGTTGGCCTCAAACCACGGCCAAAGCCGGAACAGATATGTCGTTGCGTCTTGTGATTGCATAATGGGCGTGCAATCTTTCGCGGTAACGCGAAAAACGCAAGCTTGAAATCATCCGCGTTGACGAAATTAAAATCATGAAAGGCCAAATCATCGGTCTGCTCGGCAAAAGAAATTATGTGCCGGCGAATGTGCCGGAACTGCTCCGGCTGCTTAAATTGTCGCCCAATCGTCAGCAGGAATTGCAGGCTGCGCTGCGGCAGTTGGAACAATCCGGCGCGGTCGCGCGCATCAAAGGCAATCGTTACATCCTGCCGCGCGAGGCGGATTTGATTCCCGGACGCATTCGCATGAATCGCGCCGGAAAAGGTTTTCTTCAACCGGACGATTCTGCGCTCAAGGAAATCGCCATTCCTGAAAGCGCCACGCGCACGGCATTGCACGAAGATCATGTGCTCGTGCGCCGCGATGGGCGCCGGAAAAATTTTCGCGGCGACGACGCGCAGGAAACGGGAACCGTCGTGCGCATTCTCGAACGCAAACGCACGCAAATCGTCGGCACGCTGCAACGCGGACGACAATTTCTTTTTGTCACGCCCGATGATCCGCGAATTCCGCACGATGTTTTGGTTCCCGAACCGCGTGACGTTGGTCGGCCCGCGCACATTGGCGACAAAGTGGTTGTCGAATTGCACGAATGGGAATCGCCGCATACAAATCCCGAAGGTGAAATCATCGAAGTCCTGGGTGCGCCGGACGAAGAAGGCGTGGACATGCTTTCCGTTTTGCGCCAATACGATTTGCCGCTGCACTTTCCAAAACCGGTTTTGGCCGAGGCGAACGCCATCGGAAAAATTGTCAATCCGCGTGACGAAGCGGGTCGCGTGGATTGCCGCGCGCAGCAGGTCATCACGATTGATCCTGACGATGCGAAGGATTTCGACGACGCGATTTGTCTCGAACGCCTTTCGCCGGAGCAATGGCGTCTCTGGGTTCACATCGCGGATGTCTCGCATTATGTGAAGCCTGGCACCGCGCTCGACCTCGAGGCGCGCAAACGCGGCAACTCGACTTACCTTGTGGATCGCGTCATCCCGATGTTGCCGGAAGCATTGAGCAATGAACTTTGCTCGCTCAAACCAAACGTGGATCGCCTGACCAAGTGCGTCGAGTTTCTAATGTCAAACGACGGGCGCGTGTTGAGCGCAAAATTTTATTCCGCCGTCATCCATTCGCAGCGCCGTTTTGCTTACGGCGAAGTTCTGGAAATTCTTCAGCGCAAACCGATGGGCGATGCGATTGAGCAAATGTTGCATCAGGCGCACGAACTTGCTCAAAAAATC
>Ga0075522_10002947_pt1 | contig 12501 bp, 10 predicted proteins | sample NGEPerA_FD_74796 | JGI IMG/M metagenome (GOLD analysis project Ga0075522, IMG submission 74796) | Arctic peat soil microbial communities from the Barrow Environmental Observatory site, Barrow, Alaska, USA - NGEE PermafrostL2-A | ecosystem: Environmental > Terrestrial > Soil > Wetlands > Peat ... | reverse complement strand
CTTGTGGTGTCGGATCCGGCAGCTGTACGTCGATCGCCTTCCGCATCAGCGGGACTGCCATGATGAAGATGATGAGCAACACCAATAGCACGTCGATCATTGGCGTGACGTTGATGTCGTTCGAGAGCCCCGTGTTGCCTCCGGTAGTTATCGCCATGCGAGCATCTCCTCAGGGCTGCTTGGTGGGAACGTCGCCGGCGACGTGCGACTCCGTGCCTGCCTGCTGATCCGAGATCGCGCCAACGACGCGCACGCCGCTGTGCGCCGCGATATCGATTGCATCAAGAACCTTGGCGTACTTGAGATTCTTGTCCGCCTTCACGTACAGAATTTTGTCCTGCGTACGCGCGTCGAAAATCTTCTTCAACTGATCGGGCAGCGTCTCGTTCTTGATCGGCCGCTTGTTGAGATAGTACTGGCCGAACGCGTCGATCCCCAGCACCTGGTCTTCGTTGTCTTCGGGGTGCGACGTGAGATTGATTCCGACCGGCGGTTCCGCCTGGAATCCGGCGTTGATGAGCGGTGTCACGATCATGAAAATGATCAGCAGCACGAGCATGACGTCGATCATCGGTGTGACGTTCGGGGACGAGGCTACACCGCCGCCTCCTGCCCCTGTTGACATTGCCATGAGCTAGTCTCCCCGGGTGGCCGCGACTACTGCGAGATGGGGCCGGCGCCGCCCGTGGTGTTGAACTCACGGGTGAAACGCGACCGACCGAACTCGCCAGCGACGCCCTTGATCAGATAATCGATCATTTCCTTCGAGGTGTACGTCATCTCGACGGACAGGTTGTCGATCTTGGTCGTGAAGTAGTTGAACGCCCACACCGCCGGAATTGCGACGAGCAGACCGAACGCCGTCGTGATCAGCGCCTCGGCGACACCGGCCGAGATCGCGCCCATTCCGCCCGCGCCAGACTGCGCCATGCCCTGGAACGCGTTCACGATGCCCATCGTCGTTCCGAGCAATCCGACGAATGGCGCCGTGGCGCCAACCGTCGCGAGAATCGCGAGGCCGCGCTTCAGCTCGGAGAGGATGATCATCATGTTTCGCTCGACCGCGCGCTCCGCCGAGTTGATGTCGGAGACCGTCACCGAGCCATCCTGGAGCAAAGGCTTCACCTCGCCCAGCGCACCACCAAGCACGCGTGCGACGTGCGACTGCTTATAGCCCTCGGCGAGGCGGATCGCCTCGTTGAGGTTGTCTTCCTCGAGGAACTGCGAGAACTCCGGGGCGAACTTGCGCGTCTCGCGCTGCGCCTTACGAAGTCTCCACCACTTGCCGACCATGACGGTCAGCGACAACACAGACATGATGGCGAGCACGAAGACGATTCCCTTCGCGAATCCACCCATCGACTTGAACAGCACAATCAGTGAAACGTTCATGGATGACCCCTTCTCAATGAAAAAGAACGAATGGTTGTACTGCGACGATCAGTGGGCTGGAACCGCGAACTTGATTGGGAGCTGCACGATCTGCTTCACCTTGTGACCGCCGGCTTCAGCGGGGTAGAAGCGCCACGACGGAAGCACCGATTTGAGCGATGATCCGAACAGCTCGTTGCTGGCCTGCAGGATCTTGAAGGTGCTCATTTCCGCGCGACCGCTCGTGTCGACGACGAACTGCGCGAGCACGTCGCCCTCGACGCGGGAGCTCTCGAGCATGGACGGATACTTCGGATTCGGATTGCCTTCGCGAGCCAGCGCCGGCTTCTCGACCTGGAACTCGAAGTACGGCTGATCGGAGTTCGTGGGCGTGCCGCCAACGACGCCGTTCGCCTTGCCGCCCGCGACGCCCTTGCCGGAGAAATCCTTTTCATCCGTCACGGCCTTCGAGAGATCGATATCCGGGAGCTTGTCCGGGATGTTGATGGGCGCCTGCAGCACCTGGAAGCCCTTGGGCGGGGGCGGCGCGGCGACGACATCCGGTGGCGGCTTCGGAGTCTCCGGTGGCGGAGGCTCCTTCGGCTTCACCTGCGCGAAGTCCACGTTCTCCTGCCGATTCTTCTCGACCACTTTCTGGCCGGCGTTCGCGGTGACCCAGACCGCGAGCGTGATCAGCAGCGCGTGCAGCCCAATGCTGACGAGAGTGCCGCCGAGGGTTTTTTCGCTCTTGCGCTTCGACTCGATCAGGTTGTTGAACATGCGCTTGGTGATCCGAGATGGAGTACGCGAGCAACTGTGACAGACCTGGAACGCAACCTACGAGCCGCTGATTTTGATGGAATGCCGGGCGCATTAAGAACTCATTAAGCGCTCGTTACGATTCCTTCACAGTCAGCGATTGCGCCTGTCGCGCTCGCCATCGGAAGCGACTGTAACGTTTTCTGGCGGCATCGTCTCGGTGGAATTCGCGAGCGGCGCGTCATCCGCGATGGGCAGCGTCACCGTGAACGTGCTGCCGCGGCCGAGTCGCGAGCGCACGGAGATGGTGCCGCCGTGAGCCTCGGAGATCCACTGACTTATGGCGAGCCCCAATCCGAATCCTCCGCGCTCCGCGGAGCGGGAACGCGCGCGATCCGCGCGGTAGAAGCGCTCGAAGATATGCGGCAGGTCCATCGCAGAGATGCCGATTCCGGAATCGCGCACGGCGAAGGCGACGGTGCGGTCGTGCGCGACGATCCGCAGCTCAATGCTGCCGGTGGACGTGTACTTGAGCGCGTTGGTTAGGATGTTGAGAAAGAGCTGGCGGAGTCGCGCGCGATCGGCAAGTACGACGACGTCGGCGATCTCTGGCATGGTCACCTCGAGCCCGGCAGCTTCGCCCAGGATCGTTGCGGTCTCGAAGACTTCGTGCGCGAGCGGCGCAATCGGCACGCGCTCGCGATGCAGGTCGAAGCGCCCCTCGTCGGCGCGCGCGAGCGTCAACAGACTGTCGACGAGATCGGCCATGCGCGTGGTCTCATGGAGCGCCTCCTCGAGGGCGATGAGCTTGTCGGGGCCCGGAGCGCGATCGCTCATCGCACGTTCGACATCGGCGCGCATGACGGCGAGCGGCGTCTTGAGCTCGTGACTCGCGTCCGCAGTGAACCGGCGCAATGCGGCGAAGGAGCTCTCGAGTCGTTCGAGCATCTCGTTGAGCGTGATGGCGAGCTTTGCGATCTCTTCGCCAGCGGTGACCGGCAGGCGACGGTGCAGGCTGCGGCCGTCGGTGATCGCCTGCACCTCGTTCACGAGCCGGTCCACGGGTTGAAAGGCGCGGCCGGCGATCGCGTACGCGAGCGCGATGGATGCGATGAGCAGTATCGGCGCGACCGCTGCCATCGTCTCGACGAGATTCCGGAGCGCCGGATCGGGCACATCTGCCGACGTCGCGACGACCACACGCGAGACCGTTGAGCCGCGGTCGGCCGGCGTCTGCGCCACCATCAGCAGCGTGCGGTCGTCGAGCACGACCTTCTTCACCTCGCCGGTAGTTGGCGCACTCACGGCGGCGGCCATGAGCACCTGCAGCTGATCGGGATCATCGTTCAAGTCGCGGATCGGCGCCGACACGTAGAGGATGCGCCCGCTCGCGTCGAGCACGAACAGATAGTCCGGCATCCCCTCGAGCATCGTGCGAAGCGGCGTGTCGAGTTGCGCGCCCACCAGCGAGTCGCGGTTCGAGGTCACGGGCTCGCCCGCGAGCTCCGACTGCCGGATGAGCCGTAGCGCGAGATTCGCCTCCGTGAGCGCGTGGCGCCGAAGCTCGTCGATGTTGCCGTCGTGCCGAGTGGTAAAGATGACCGCGGCAAAGACTCCCACGGTGCCGATGAGCGCAGCCGCGTACGCCGTAGTGAGCTGCGCCCTGATTGTACTCACGCGCTCCCTCCCCTCACACTCACAACGCTAGGTGCGCACGACGTAGCCGACCCCGCGCACCGTGTGGATGAGCTTCACCGCTCCGGCGGTGTCGATCTTTTTACGAAGATGGTTGATCACCACGTCCACGATGTTCGTGCCCGGATCGAAGTGATATCCCCATGCATATTCCGTGATCAACGTGCGACTCATCACGCGGCCAGCGTGGCGCATGAGATATTCGAGCACCGTATACTCCTTCGGGGTGAGCTCGATGGGCTCTCCGCCGCGAGTCACGGTGCGCGTGTTCTTGTCGACGGAGAGATCGGCGAGTTTGAGAACCGGCGTCGACATCGTCGGAGTGCGACGGCTGAGCGCCTCCACGCGCGCGAGCAGCTCCTCGAACGCGAACGGCTTGGTCACATAGTCGTCCGCGCCGGCGCGGAACGCCTCGACCTTCGCATCCACCGCGTCCTGCGCGGTGAGCACGAGCACGGGACGCTCGAATCCGCGTGCGCGAATATTGTGCAGTACCTCCATCCCCGATCGGCCGGGCAGCCGCATGTCGAGCACGACGAGATCGTACGGCTCCGCGGCGGCGCGGCGCTCGCCCTCCTCGCCGTCAGTGACGAGGTCGACGCCCCATCGCTGCTCCTCGAGCCCGCGCTTGACGTACTGACCAACGGTTGGGTCGTCCTCGATTACCAGAATCTTCATGAGTCCGTGAGATCAACGCTCATTGAGATCAACGCTCGTTCGGGCGGCGCAGCCCGAACTCGCGAATCTTTCGATAAAGTGTCTTGGGTGAGATCCCAAGAATGTCGGCCGCGCGCCCCTGGTGCCAGCGCGCGTGATGCAGCACGGTCTCGATGTGCTGGCGCTCGACCTGCTCCAGCGGCGCGAGCGGATCCGTCGCGCGCGCTCCGTGCGACATGGGAAGCGCCCCGAGCGGCACGTCGCTCGCACGCACCACGGATCCGGTGGCGACGAGCGCCGCACGCTCGATGACGTTCCGCAACTCCCGCACGTTGCCGGGCCACGGATACGCTTGCAGCGCGTCGATCGCATCCGGACTAAGGGTGCGCGCGACCCCGTCGGACGCGTGTTCCAGGAAATGCCGCGCGAGCAGGGGAATGTCGACGCTTCTCTCGCGCAGCGGCGGCAGCGTGATGCTGATCGTATTGATGCGATAATACAGATCGCTCCGGAAGGTTCCGTTCGCGACGCGCTGCGCGAGATCCTGGTTGCTCGCTGCGACGACACGAAGATCGGAGCGCACCTTCTGCGTGCCGCCAACCCGATAGAACGTGCCCAGCTCGAGCGCTCGCAAAAGCTTGCCCTGCACCTTTGGGTCGAGCGCGCCAATTTCGTCCATGAAGATCGTGCCGCCATTCGCGAGCTCGAACAGACCGACCTTGCGCGTGGACGCCTCGGCGTGCGCACCGCGCTCGTGGCCGAACAGCTCACTCTCAACGAGCGCGTCGGGGATCGCCGCACAGTTGATGTCCACGAGCGGACCGGTAGCGCGGTGCGACTGACGGTGCAGCATCCGCGCGATGAGCTCCTTCCCCGTTCCTGACTCGCCGAGGATGAGAACCGCGGAATCACTGCGCGCCACGCGCTCGACGAGCGCGAGCACGGCCTGCATCGGCGCGTACTGTGTCACGATTTCCGACGTCGCTTCCGAGAGCGAGAGCCGCTTGTGGAGCAGCGTGTTCTCGCGCGTGAGCTCGCGCTTCTCCCACGCCCTCCGCACCATCACGTCGATCTCCGCCATTCGATACGGCTTCGAGAGATAGTCGTACGCGCCGAGCTTCATGGCGCTGATCGCGGTCTCGACCGTCCCATTGCCGGTGATTATGATGACCTCGGGCGGCGAGAGCTCCTCGCGAATCTGTCGCAGCACCTCGAGACCGTCCATCTCGGGCATCACGATGTCCAGGAGCGCGACGTCGAACGCCTCGGCACGCAGCGCGTCGAGCGCAGATCGGCCATCGGAGTGCACGACCACCTGGTAGCCCCGGCCTTCGAGGAACTTCTGGAGAATGGAGCCGAGGTGTGCCTCGTCCTCCGCGATCAGCACCTTGATGCGATTATCGTCTTTCATGAGGCGGGCTCCGCAAGCGGTAGAGTCACGCGAAAGGTGCTTCCCTTGCCGACGGCGCTCTCTACTTCGATGCGTCCGCCGTGATCGGAGACGATACCGTAACAGATCGAGAGTCCGAGCCCGGTGCCGCGCCCCGGCGACTTCGTCGTGAAGAACGGTTCGAACAGCCGCTGTCGAACGGTCGACGGGATACCGCTTCCCGTATCGATCACCTCCATCACGACCTCCTCCCCTCTGGCGGGCGCGCGAAGCGCCCGGAGACGAATCGTCCCGGAATTATTCATGGCGTCCATCGCGTTGAGCAGGAGTGCCATCAACACCTGCACGAGCTGGTCTCTGTCGGCGCGAACGACGAGCGACGCATCGGTCGCGATCTCCGTGTGCACGTGCATCGCGCGAAAGTAGGTGTGGTACTTGAGCAATCTGAGCGTCTGCTCGAAGATCGACCGCAGATCAGCGGGCGCACGAGTGGCGCCCGTGGGCCGGCTGAAATCGAGGAGCCCATTCAGGATGCGCTTGGAGCGATGCACCTCGTGATCGATGATGTCGCAGAGCTCGACGAAGGTCTCGCGGAGCGACTCCGGAACGCCGGGCTCCGCGACGTGCAGCGCGAGCGTCTCCGCGCAGGCACCGATCGTCGCCAGCGGGTTGTTGATCTCGTGCATCGCGCCGGCGGCGAGCGTGCCGACGGCGGCGAGCTTGCGTGCCTGCGCCGCTTCTTCCTGAGCGCGCACCGCCTCAGTCACATCCTCGCCGATCGTGATGACGTGCGTGACAGCGCTGCCGCTGTCGCGCATCGGGATCTTGGAGACGCGGTACACGCGCGATTCCCCTCCCACGCTCGACTCGATGTCGAAGCGCAGGATCTCGCCGGTCTCGAACACGGAGTCGAACTCGCGACGCAACAGCTCCGCGGACTGGCGGCGCAGCACCTCGAATATGCTGCGACCGAGCGCGTCGTCGCGCTGGACACCCTGCAGCCCCGACTCGCGCGTGCGGTTCCACGCGCGAATTCTGTAGTCGCGATCGACAACGTGAAGACCGAGCGGAAGCGAATCGAGAATCTGCTGGGTGAAGTCGTCCTGCGGTGCACGCTCAGCACCCGGAACGGCCGGTGCGAGCAGGCCGGCGGCGACCTCGAATATTCGTCGGCTCGTTTTGTTCGGTTCAGCCGAACTTCGCACGACCAGCATCCCGATCGGGCACCCTGCCACAACGATCGGAAATTCCGTCGCATCGACATCGGCGTCCTTGCCGGGCGTTCTCGCGTCGGATTGAGCGACGACAGTGCGCTGAGCGCCGCGCGTCGCGATCACGGCGCACTGCCGCGCGCCCGTGGCGAGTGCGAGTTGCGCAAGCGCGCCGGGGAGACAATCGCGCGGCGCTTCCGACGCCGCACACGCGGCGAGAGAGGCGAGCACATCGATCGCGCTCAATGCCTCCACTGGTCTTGCGGCTGTGCGACGTGCGCGCGACGGCAATGATCCTCGTGGTACGGGACGCCACAACATACGCCGCAAACATCGATCGGACAAGATGACCGAACGCAAAATGAGCATCCGGCCCTAGTCCGGGATTTCCAGCGCCTCCCCCAGCACGGACTCCCGCACATCACCGTCGACCGTCACCACCACGCGTGGGCCGGCGATGCGCACATCCAGTTCACGGCCGCGCGCGTGCACGTGTACGAGCTCGGCGCGCTCCAGCCCGAACGAAAGCGGATCGATCGTGATGCCGCGGTCGTGCGCGCGAATACCCATCACGTATGTCACGATGTGATCGACGATCCACGAGCGCTGCACATCGTCGAGCCCGCGATACACCGACGCCTGGCCCGCAAGAGGGTTGTAGTGCTCGAAGCTATTGGGGCGATCGAGATCGCCGTCATGGAACATCATGCGCACGTATCGGCGCAGATAGAGCGCGGCCGCATCGCGCAGCGGCGGCGCACCCGATCGCGCGGCGGCGCCAAGCGCGTCCATCACATGACTGTTCACGGACGGACGCACACGACCATTCCATGGCTCCTCCTGTCGTTGTCCTCTCCATTCTCCGTACGCGCTGAAAAACGGATCGTCCACCGACGTGACGGGAACCGGAAACGGCGTCCAGAATTCGGCGGGGTCGAGAAGATGCCGCTCGAGTCCTGGCAGGTCGCTTGCCGTCACGAGCTCAGTGGCGTACGGGTAAAATGAATGCGCTGTCTTCACGCGCGTTCGCTCACCGTTGCGCGCGTCGACGTCGAAGAACATCTCGTCGCCATCGTCCCACATGTGTTCGCGCACCGAATTGTCGATGCGCTCCCGGATGACGCGCCACCTTCGCGCATCGGGAGGGTGGCCGGCGCGATGCGCCATGGTTTCGAGCGCTCGCGCGAGCGTGTAGGCGTACGTGGTGACGTCAATCCCCTTGAGCCGCGCGGATGCTGCGCGACCGTGCGATTCGCCGCCCGGGTCCACAGCCTCGAAGCGGGACGAGTGGCGCTCACCGATCTCGCGCGGCGACGCGATGTCGATCATCCCCGACGCGCCGGCGTCGCGCGCGAGCATGAGCCAATCCGCGTAGCGGGAGAGCGGTGCGTACATCTCGCGGAGAAATTCGTCGTCGGGCCACACGGCCTCCAGCGCGAGGATCGCATCGCCCCAGTTCGACTGGGCGACGCCGACGTCCGAGCGATGATCGGCGTACAACCGCGCGGGCACGCTGCCATCGTCGCGCTGGTGGGCGAAGAACGATCGAATCGTGCCGCGCGCGAGCTCCGGTGAATCGAGCCAGCGCAGGTCGCGCGCGTGCGCGGGCGCCGTGATTGCCGATGGCGTGTGCAGCTCGCCGGTCCCCTCGCACATTGCCGGCGCCGCGATCGCGCCGGCATCGTGCTCGATGGCATTGAACCAGAGTCCGTACCAGCGGTACCAGTAGCAACGCTCGAGATATGGGTCCGAGCAACGGAACGCCGGCGCCTGTGCGAAATGCTCGGCCCAGCGGCGCCGGCTCGCGCCGCCGAGCGTGGCCGCGTGCGCGGGGATGCTTGCACCGCCGGAGGGAACTGCAATGCGCGGTGGCTCCGCAACGGCACTCGGCCTGTTACGCGGGAGTTGCAGCGGCGTTAGTCGCATCGCGAACGTGCTCCACGCGCCATCGGTGGTGACCGCAAGCGTGCGATGCACGGCACCGAACAGAATCGCGTCCTTTGCATTCCCGTCGAGACGGATCTCGCGAGGGAGTCCTTCGCCCGCCCACTTCTCCGCGAACGGGGTGAGCTCCCACCGCGGCTCGAGCGGAACGCGCGCCGTGAGGTACGCGCTCCAGCTCGCGGTCTCACCGTAGCACGCGAGCTCTGCGCGCACCGGCAGCGACTCGCCTCGCTCGTCGTGCACCGTCGCCTCGAACGAAAACGCACCGTCGTATTTCACGGAGGAGCGATCGATGGTTGCAGCTTCGCGCGCTGTCCACGCGATGAGATGGAGCGGAGCGTGCCGAAGTCCCTGCACCAGCCACTCCGAGGCGAACACGCCCCCTGGCTGCACCGTGCGCACCTCGCTCGCCATCATCCCGTTGGACAGTCGATAATCCACCGTGAGCTCGGCGGGCGTCCACCGCCGGGCAACGGCGCGCATCGAGAGCGCGCGGCCCTCGTCGTCGACCGCGCTCACGGTGAAGAGGGGCGCGAACGAATAGTGATGCAGCGTCGCCTCGTCCCAGAATCCCGGAACGTCCAGCCACTGCGGAAACGAAGGCGCGAACGCGATGCCGTCGGTGGCTGAGAGATACCACTTGTCGGCGCGGGCGAGCAGCGCGATGGGATCGCTCATGCCGCGCGCGCGGACTGCGTCAGGCCGGAACCGCGGCGATCTGTTCCATGATTTCCGCGTTCGAGCGCTTCTGGCTCGGGTTCGCCTCCACGTGCGCCCATTCGATCGTTCCGTTCAGGCCGACGAGAAAATACGCGCGCGCCGAGAAGAACTTGTCGGCGAGCAGCACACCGTATGCGCGCGAGATGTCACGGCGAAAGTCGCTCAGGAGATCAACCCGCATCTGATGCTTTGCCTTGAACTCGCGCAGCGTCGGAACCGAATCGACGCTGATCGGGAGCACTTCGACGTCGCGGCTGGAGAACTGGTCGAAGTCCGCCGAGAGGTCGCACATCTCCGCGGTGCACGTGGACGTGAACGCGAGCGGGAAGAACGCGAGGAGTACTCGTTTTCTGCCCTGGAACGACGAGAGCGTCACGGGCTGGCCGCTCGTGGAGTCTGCCGTGAAATCGGGGGCGCGATCGCCGGCAACGGGGGACGTGGTGGCCGCGGGAGCACTCATCGAGAGGACCTGTGAATTGGTGTGCCGGAAGGTAGGAGCGGCCGCCTAGCCGAGCAAGGATGCGCGCGCTGGCGCCGGGCTCGACGACATCGGCATGTCGTCCATGTCCGGCGTGGATGTCGCGACGAGCACCGCCGTGAGGATGACGACTACGGTTCCGAGCGCGAGCTCGACGGTCGCACTCCGGCGAAGCAGCTTCACCGTGCCTGCGTGCTCGAGCTGCGGGCGGATGACTCGCCAGTTGTAGATGCCGACGACGCCCGTGAACGAGAGCACGACGAGCTTGCGGACGAGCGCCAGTCCGTAGTGCGTTTGCCAGAGCGACGGCACGCTCGGCAAATGCGACCAGGCGGCCGCGATCCCCGTGACCGCGAGCGTCGCGACGCAGGCAAGCGCGAAGGTAGAGAATGCGTTGACGAGTTGCGCGGTGGCACGGGCGCGCACGTCGGTGGGCAGGCGCGAGGCTTCGCGCAGACCGACAGTCGTCACTACGAGGAGCGTGCCGAGCCATCCGCCGGCGGCCATGACGTGGATCGTGTCGAGCGCAACGTGAAGCGCGGTACTGCTTTCCACCGCCGCCGCGTGTCCGGTGAGCGAGAAGGACAGCGCGAGCGCGATTGTCCCCACTGCCGCCGCACGCCACATCGCGCGACTCGCGCGCGAGGCGCCGAGGGAGACGATGATCGCGAGCGTCGCCGCGGCGCCGAGCAGCCAGCCCCAACCCCAGAGTGTCGAGCGAAGCATCGGAGCGATCATGTTCAGCTGCCCTTCGCCGACCATGTACGCCTGGGCCAACATCCGCGCGATCATCGCGAGCGCGAGCACCACTGCGGCGGCGAGTGCGAGACGCCGCGCCGCCGGCGCGACCGACGACACGCGAACCCCAGTGCCCGCGAGGTGCGACACGCGAGTCGCGATGAGGAGCACGAACGCGCACGAGCCGATGATGAGCAGCGCGGAGAGATACATCACCGAGCGAATCGCAACGTAGGCCGGCGATTCGAGTCCGAACGTGGCCGCCGAATCCGCGAGCGAATTCGCTAGCACCATCGCTCCGCAGAAATGGTGATGGAGATAACCGCCTTACCGCGGAGACCGGCAGAGGATTGCTGAAAAAGGAAGAAAAAGACAAAAGAGGGACACAGAGACACAGAGGATACGGAGAGCCGCAGAGGAAAAGCGGCAGGGAAGTCCGCCATGGAAAACTTGAGTCCTACTCCTCTGTGTCTCTCAGTTCACCTCTGTGACTCTGCGTCGAGCAGTTTCTGCTTTTTCAGCACCCTGTCAGGCGGTGGAAATTCAGGATAGCGGAAGAAACTCTACCCGAACTGAATTTGGACCAATGGAGCGTGCGAGGCTCGAACTCGCGACCTTTCGGTTGCAAACCGAATGCTCTCCCAGCTGAGCTAACGCCCCGCGCGCAGAAAGATAGGCAGCCACGACGCGAGAGGGGAGTGGATTCGGTGCGCCACTCCCAGCGCGATCACTCGTGCGCCGGCAGCGGCTCCATCGTCTCGGCATTCACCGGCACCTGGACTTCATCCCGATACGGGCTCGTCATGAGCGTCACGCGCATGCGCGGGAACGCGTTCATGAATGCCGCATAGCTCGCGCCCCACATACCGAGGAAGCCAAGCGTGACTCCAACCTCCCATACGCCGAAGGTCAGCGTCGGCGTCACGCCGTAGATGTTCGGATAGACCTCGAGATACCGAAGCAGCCAAAGGCCCACGAGGCTGCAAAGTGCGAAGCCGATGAACGTCGGCAAATAGACCTTCGCCGCACGCGACACGAGTCCGAAAAACGGAAGTACGAACATGAGGAAGACGACAGCCATCCCGAATGCGAGATACGGCTGGATGAGCCGCAGTCGCTGCCAGTGCGTCTCCTCGCCCATGTTGCCGTACCAGTTCACGAGGTACTGGCCGAAGGTGAAATAGCCCCAGAACGCCGTGAAGGCAAAGCAGAGCTTTCCGAGATCGTGAAACTTCACCTCTTTGATGAGGTCGTACACGTTCAGATAGCGGCGCCACCACATGCAGAGCAGCGACCAGCTCATCAGCGCGCCGAGCCATGCGCCCATGAACCACCACCACGAATAGAGCGTGCTCACGTAGTGGAGATCGAGCGACATCGAGAGATCCCATCCGAGCACCGAGTACAGGTAGCCGAAGCCCAGCGTCATCCAGACCGCGAGCTTCCCCTGCATCGAGTGCGTGGAGTGAATCTCGCGGCGCTCGTCGCGGAAGTTGCGCCGCATGCGCTCGCGAATCCCGCGCGCCCAAGCCGCGCCC
>Ga0075522_10002946_pt1 | contig 12502 bp, 5 predicted proteins | sample NGEPerA_FD_74796 | JGI IMG/M metagenome (GOLD analysis project Ga0075522, IMG submission 74796) | Arctic peat soil microbial communities from the Barrow Environmental Observatory site, Barrow, Alaska, USA - NGEE PermafrostL2-A | ecosystem: Environmental > Terrestrial > Soil > Wetlands > Peat ... | reverse complement strand
TCCTACAGCAAACCCCGTATGTACGGAACCTCCCGGTTTTCTCTAGTATTCGTTTCTTGTGCGTAAGGGTTTTAGGCCAATGGCTGGCTGGGCGACGAGTGGAAAGGCGTTTCCATCGAGTTTGCAGGCGATCTTGTTGCGTTCCGCGAGGCAAGAAATTCCCTTATCTCCCGGCCGAACTTTGCAATGCAAAAAAATCGGAGCACTGATTTTTATTCGCGCGCGACGCGCTTCTTCTTCCTGAGGTGAGTAAGAGTGAGTCCAGTTCGCGTGCTGATTGTAGACGATCATGAAATTACACGGCGTGCCATCCGCTCGTTTCTCATTCCATATCCTGAATGGCAGATTTGCGGGGAAGCGGTAGATGGTTTCGATGCAGTAGAAAAGGCGAAATCGCTTCATCCCGGCATCATTTTGATGGACATTTCGATGCCGCGCATGAACGGGCTCGAAGCCACCAAGGCGATTAAGAAGGACAATCCGGAATCCAAAGTTATCATCGTCAGTCAGAATGATCCCTCCATCGTGTCCGTTCAAGCGCGCGAAGCCGGCGCCGCCGCCTATGTAACCAAGAAAGATATTGGCCAGGATTTGGTTCCCACGCTCAGAAAATTAGCCGACGCGCCGCCGATTCCTCCTCCCACACCGCAGGCCGAACTTAGCGCGACTCCTCCCACGCAGCCCAACTGGATTGCCGGTGAGGGAGAAATGGCGCGACTCATCCGTGAAAAAGATTGGTCTGAAACCACTCTGGGTCCACTGGAAAGCTGGCCACAAAGTTTACGAATTGCCGTCAATCTGATGCTGAATTCCCGCCAGCCAATGTGGGTCGGCTGGGGCGATGAGATGTCGTTTTTGTACAACGACGCTTATATCTCCATTTTAGGTCTGGCAAAACATCCAACCGCGCTAGGACGTCTGGCAAGTGAGGTTTGGGAGGAAATTTGGGATTTTTGCGGGCCCCTGACGCAGAAAGTGTTTGAAAAAGGCGAAGCCACTTTTGTTGACGATGTTCAATTGTTCATGAACCGTGGCGACATTCTGGAGGAAAATTTTTATTCCTTCTCTTACAATCCCATATTCGACGAGGCCGGAAAAATTTCCGGTCTTTTTTGCCCCAACACGGATACAACTCCAAAAATTCTCAACGCGCGCCGCTTGAGGACCCTTTCTGAATTAACCGCCAAATCCCTGGTCGAGCGGTCCACCGATGCCGCCTGTGCCTCTTCTTTCGGCACCATTGCCAAAAATCCCGACGACATTCCATTCGCTCTGCTTTATTTGCTGGACGCCGAAGGCAAGAGGGCTTTCCTCGAGCAGACCACGGGAATATCCCTCGATCTCGAAAAACTCAGCCCGCCTCAAATTGACCTCGACAAAAAATCCCGCGAAGCGGAATTCTGGCGTCTGAATGGGATGCTCAGCTACGGGTTACCGGAAATTATTTCGCTAGAGGAGCTTAGTGCCGTTCCGTCGGGCCCCGCGGGACAGCCCCTGAAACAAGCCATTATTCTCCCCGTTACGTCTGGCAGGCAGGATCGCCCCATTGCAATTTTAATCGCCGGAGTGAACCCCACCCGCAGGCTCGATTCCGAGTACCATACTTTTTATGGTTTGCTCGCCACACAGGTGGCCACCGCCATTCAAAACGCGCGCGCCGCGGAGGAAGACAGGAAACGCGCCGAAGCCCTCGCGGAACTCGACCGCGCGAAGACCGTATTTTTCAGCAATGTCAGCCACGAATTTCGCACACCATTGACGCTGATGCTGGGTCCCGTGGAAGACCTGCTTTCCCGCAGCCACACGGATCTTTCCCCGTCGGCAAAAAGCCAGCTGGAACTTGTGAATCGCAACGGCTCGCGTCTTTTGCGGCTGGTGAACACGCTGTTGGATTTCTCGCGCATTGAAGCCGGCCGCATGCAGGTCGTGTATCAACCGACGGACCTTTCCGCATTCACCGAGGAATTGGCCAGCGTATTTCGCTCGGCAACTGAAAAGGCGGGGCTGCGTCTGGAACTGAATTGCCCCAAGCTCGACGGCCCCGTGTACATAGACCGGGACATGTGGGAAAAGATTGTCCTCAACCTGATTTCCAACGCTTTCAAATTCACGTTCGACGGAGAAATTGCCGTTTCGCTGGAGCAGACGGGCAACATGGTGGAGCTTCGCGTACGCGATACCGGCATTGGCATTCCGACCAATGAAATTCCCCGCCTGTTCGATCGCTTCCATCGCGTGCAAAACGCCCAAAGCCGAACCCATGAAGGCAGTGGAATTGGTTTGGCGCTGGTGCAGGAACTCGTCAAACTTCACAGCGGCTTTGTCCGTGTGGAGAGCGCTCCCGGCAGCGGCAGCACGTTTATCGTCAGCGTTCCCCTCGGGCATAGCCATTTGCCTCAGGAAAGAATTGGACAGGCTCGCAGTCTCGCATCGACCGCTGTTGGCGCGACGCCTTTTCTCGAAGAAGTGATGGGATGGCTTCCAGCAGCTAATCCGATCGCATCTCCAACCGAATTGCCGCCTGCGCGCGAATTGCTCCAGGTTCCGTGTCCTGCAACTCCGGAGAACGGAGATTCGTCGCCGGACCGTCCGCAAGTCCTGATTGCCGATGACAACGCCGACATGCGCAGTTACCTGCATCGGTTGCTCGCCGAACGGTACGAGGTGAAAGCCGTCTCGAACGGGCAAGTAGCATTGGAGACTGCGAGACAGCGCACGCCGGATCTGATTCTTTCGGACGTCATGATGCCCGAGCTGGATGGATTCGGCTTGCTTCACGAACTGCGCTCCGACCCGAAAACAAAAACAATTCCTGTCATCCTGCTTTCCGCCCGAGCGGGCGAGGAATCTCGCGTCGAGGGAATGGAGCACGGCGCGGATGACTATCTGATCAAGCCGTTCAGCGCGCGCGAACTTCTGGCACGCGTCCAGACGCATATTGAAATGGCGCGCATTCGCAAAATGTCTGAAGAAACCCTGCGGCGCCAGACCGAACAGTTTCAAACATTGCTCAACGAAGCCCCTCTCGGCGTCTATTTGGTCGACGGCCAATTAAAAATGAGGGCTGTGAATCCTACAGCACACCACGTGTTTGGAAATATCCCAAACATTATCGGTCGGGATTTTGAGGAGATCGTACATAAACTATGGCCGAAAGATTACGCGGACGAAGTCATGGAAAGGTTTCGACACACGCTCGCCACAGGTGAGCCCCACTTTGTTTCCGAGCATATCGAGAATCGGCAGGATCTTGGAGTACGCGAAATCTATGAATGGCAGATCAGCTGTATTCCCATTCCCGAAGAGGAAGACGGAGTCGTTTGTTATTTCCGCGACATTTCCCGCCAAGTACATGCGCGCGAAGCAATCGCGGCGTCCGAGAAACGCCTCCGACTGGCTTCGGAAGCCGCCGAACTCGGCATCTGGCACTGGTATCCGGGGCAGGATCAGATTTGGTGGGAGAATGACCGCCCTTATGAAATTTTCGGCCGCGATCGTGAGGAAGGGCCGGTCTACCTTTCTGAATTCAGGGAAAATATCCTCCATTTTGAGGATGGACCGAAACTCGATCGGGCGATTTCCGAAATGTTGGATAAGGGAACTCGACTCTTTTTTCAAGGCCGAATCCACCGAAAAGATGGGTCGATCGCCTGGATAGAGTTAAGCGGACAGCTCGAGCATGGCGAGGAGGGATCGCCCTGGCGCGTCCTGGGGACCGTGTTGGACATCACGCAGCGCAAGCGATCCGAAGAGCAGCTTCGCCAGCAGCGCGAGCGAGTGGACCTCGTCGCTGCTGCGGCAGACGTCGGCTTCTGGTTCTGCGATCTCCCGTTTGACAAACTAATATGGGATAACCGGGTGAAGGAACATTTCTGGCTGCCCCCGGAAACCGATGTGACGATCGAATTGTTTTACGAAGGGCTGCATCCGGATGATCGCGAGCGAACCCGACACACCATCGAAGGTTCGATAAGTAACAAACTTCCTTACGATATTGAATACCGCACGATTTCCCCGGAGGGCCGGGAAAAATGGATTCGCGCGATTGGCAGGACGTTTTACGACTCGGAAATGCGGCCCAAGTCGTTTGACGGCGTCACGCTGGACATCACCGCAAGGAAACGCGACGAAGACAGGGAACGGCGCATAACAGCCGAGACTATTGCCGCTACCGCTAAATTTAGCGCTGTTTTTGAGCAATCTTCCGTCTTTGCCGCAATCATCGCCCTCGACGGAAAAGTCATCGACGCCAACCGCCTTTGCCTCGAGATGTGCGGATACTGCTCGGAAGATGTGCTCGGCCGCTACTTCTGGGACACGGGCTGGTGGCGAAATTCCAAGGAAGTGCAGGAAAAAATCCGCTCCGGTGCGGGGCGGGCTGCGCACGGCATTCCTTATAAGGACACGCTTATCTATCACTGGGCCGATGGAACCGAACGGCTTGTGGATTTTGGCCTGTACCCGATTCTCGACCCCGAAGGCCGGGTCATTTTCCTTCATCCCACGGGAATTGACATCACCGAACGCGCGCGCGCGGAAGAGGAATTGCGAAAGAGTGAAGAGAAGCTTCGCGTACTCGCGGACGAACTCGAGACACAAGTGCGTACGCGGACGCGGGAACTCGAGCAGCGCAACGCGGAAGTTCTTCAGCAATCCGAGCAGTTGAGCGAATTGTCGCAGCGGTTATTGCAAGCCCAGGATCAGGAACGCCGTCACATTGCGCGTGAATTGCACGATAGCGCCGGGCAAATCGTCACCGTCCTCAGCATGCAGCTGGCGAAGATCGGGGGGTTCGCGAAGCAGGATGTTTCTGAAGCGAAAAAAGAAGTGGAAGATTGCCAGCTCTTGGTGCGTCAGCTGAGCCAGGAAATTCGCACGACATCTTATCTTTTGTATCCACCGTTGCTGGATGAGGCCGGGCTCAGCCAGGCACTCAGCTGGTATATCGAAGGCCTGAGCCAGCGCAGCGGACTGGACGTGGAACTCTGCATTCCGGAAGGATTCGGCAGGCTCCCGCGTGATATGGAACTGATCGTTTATCGCCTGGTGCAGGAAAGCTTGACCAACATTCATCGCCACAGCGGAAGCAAGAGCGCGCAAATCCGCATCCGGCGCGAGGGGGCAAAGGTTTCTCTGGAAATTCAGGACGCCGGAAAAGGAATTCCCCCCAAGAAGCTGAGTCTATTGCAATCGCAAGGCGGCGGAGTCGGCATTCGGGGCATGCGCGAGCGGATTCGCCAATTTGATGGCACTATGAAAATAGCTTCGAATGGCTCCGGCACCACCATTTCGTTCGAATTTCCCGCTCCACGAAATGCCGACTCCTCAAAGGAAAACTAGCAGGCTGCGGAAAAAGTATTTATTTTGTCATTCTGAGCGAAGCGAAGAATCTCTCTTCGATTGTGAGTACAAGAAAACAAAAGAAAGAGAGATTCTTCGCTTCGATCAGAATGACAAAACTGCGGGTTTTTCCGCAACCTGCGAGGCCACTACATCAAGACCCCAGGCTTGCTGCCCCGAGCAGAACCCATAAGAAACCACGAACTCTCAAAATTGGATTTAGAGATTGTGTCGAATATTTTGGGGTGAGCGACGGGGTTTGAACCCGCGACCCTCGGTGCCACAGACCGATGCTCTACCAGCTGAGCTACGCTCACCACATGCGGTGTTTTGAAGCCTTCTTACGCCACGCTGACTTTTCTTTCTCGCAACATCGAAGGCGTTCCCAAGCTGTAACGTTCAATTCCTGACCTGCCAGGGAACGAATGCAAGCCCAGCCATTGTACACCACTTTGCGGAGTTTTTACGGGCGCTTCCGGCGTTCGAACGAAATTCAAACAATCTGGGCGCTTTTTATTGCTTCCGGTGGATCCTCATGCAGGGGCGCAATTCACGAATCGATTCATTCCAATCTAAAACTTGAATTAGACCGTACCGGCAGCCTCCGATAGTGTATGTCGCTACACATCCAAGTCTGGCGGGACCGATGCCCAACATCAATTTCAGTTCAGGAGCTCATGAGCGGCATATCGCAGATTCAGCAGATTCTCGAGCATATTTATCAGAAGTATAAAAATTTTGGCGATGGCGACGTAGCCACCTATATCCCCGAACTGGCGAAGGCCAATCCGCAGCACTTTGGAATCTGCCTCGCTACGGTCGACGGGCGCGTCATTCATGTGGGTGATTGGGAACAGGAATTCACGATCCAATCGATTTGCAAACCCTTTGCGTTTCAGATGGCGCTGGAAAAATTCGGCCGCGATGAAACTTTAAAACACGTCGGCGTCGAACCGAGCGGTGAAGCATTCAACTCCATTGAACTTGATCCGAAGACCATGCGCCCGTATAACGCGATGATCAACGCGGGCGCCATCGCCATTTCGTCACTCCTGAAAAAAGATCCACCGGAAGCAGGCGTTGAAGAATTTGTACAAAAAATGGGGTCGGCCGCCGGCAGAAAGCTGCGAATCGACCCGGCCGTCCTGGCGTCTGAAAGCCTGACGGGGAACCGAAATCGCGCCATCGCCTATTTGATGCTCAATTTCGGAATTATCGATAGCGGCGTGGATCAAACCCTTTTGCAATATTTTTCGCAGTGCTCACTTCTCGTGAATTCGCAGGACCTGGCCCTCATGGCGGCAACGCTTGCCAACATGGGCGCAAACCCGGTGACGGGCGAGCGCGTCTTCGATTTCACTTATATCAAAGACATTTTGACGGTGATGTTTACGTGCGGATTGTACGATGCGGCCGGGGAATGGGCGTACCGTGTGGGCATGCCTGCGAAAAGCGGTGTGAGCGGCGGAATTTTGGGTGTGGTCAATCGTCAATTGGGTTTCGCTGTATACTCTCCAAAATTGGATTCCAAGGGAAACAGTGTGCGCGGAATTTTGGCGTGCAAAGATCTGGCCAACGAATTGGGATTGCATGCGTTCGAGTTTACGAATGTCGGGTCAAATTTCATGGAATCGATGCTTTGAAATTATGTATTCATCAGAAAGCTCAGCAATGTAGAACTGGTCCGATCAGCATATTTCAACGATTGAAACTCGAGCAGCACCTGGCGCCCGCATTCGAGTACACGGCAACAGAATACAGGGAGATCGAGAATGGCAATCACGACCGAAGAACTCGCAGGCGGCATTACAAAGGTAGTGTTGGACGGCAGGCTGGACATCGAAAACTCACCGGCTGTGGATTCGCAAATGAAAGCCATTGCCGACGGCGGCAACTCCGTCCTCGTGGACATGAGCAAAGTTTCGTTCCTTGGTTCGATGGGGCTGCGAGCGCTTGTGGGGCCGGCGCTGGTGATTCGCGGGCGTGGGGGCAAGATGGTGCTCTTTGGCCCAAATGAACTCGTTTCGAAAGTACTGAAGATCAGCGGGATCGATAACATGATCCCGGTTCATCAGGAACTTACGAGCGCGATGGCCGCGCTGCAGTAGCGAACCCGAGAAGTTTAGAGAAAGCGACGCGAAGCATGACGGGACGCGAAACAGATCAGCCTGAGCCAAATCCACCCGGGGCGATGCTATCGCTGCAAACCAGGCTTTCTGAAATCACTCGTCTTCCCGTATGGATCGGGGAATTAGCGGTGCGGCATTCCATTCCCAGGGAAATTGAATTCGCGATTAATGTGTGTTTGGAAGAGGCTGTGTCCAACGTGATCCGTCACGGATACGGTGAAGGTGAAATTGGCGAGGTCACTGTCCATTTCACCCAGCCGGAGAAAAAATTTTTTGAGTTTACGGTCGAGGATGAAGCGCGGCGCTTCAATCCACTGGACTCTCCGGCTCCCGACAGTCAGGCTCCGCTTCGAGTGGGAGGCCAGGGCGTGCATTTTCTGAGGCATTTTGCCACGCAACTCGAATACAGCGTGACTCCAACCGGCAACCGGCTGCGCATGGTGTTTTCCGGAGAAAATTCCGGGACATAGACGTTTTGTTCAGATGAGCGGCGTGTAACGCAATTTTATTCATCGCGTTACATTCCAGCAATATACAAATCATACTGATTACGCTTTCCACGGGCATTTTTATTGGCGAATTTCGAACAAGTTCCAGTACTTCCAGAACTTTTTTACGGGGCATTTGTGTTGACTTGGCAGAACGCGAAAGCGATTATAAGCGCTTGAATTGAACTGCAATCATAACGCAACGCGCGCGTCCCCGAGTTTTATTGACCGAATTGTATTTTTGTTTTCGCGCAGAACTTTCGATCGAACTCTAGGAGAACAAATGCTGAGACTTCCCAATGTGCCGAGCCGATGTGTATCCATGGTCTTTCTCGCCGGCGTGATTATTTTTGTCCTGAGCCTTTGCGCATTGCCGGCCATGGCACAGGGATTCAGATACGGCGACTTCAGCGATACTTCGAATCTCGCGCTGAATGGAACTCTCAGCGGCGCTTCCACGGCAAACTTTCCGGTTAAAGTGGGCACGGCGCTGCGCCTAACTCCGGCCGGGCAAGCCGAGGCTGCGAGCGCCTGGTACAAGACGAAGCAGCCCGTCACCGGCGGCTTTACTTCGATCTTTCAATTTCAAATGAGCAACGGCAGTCTTCCGCCAGCAGATGGTATCGCGTTTGTCATTCAAAATGCCGCCGCGGGAACCGCAGCGTTGGGAACTAACGGCGCTGCCATCGGATATGGCGGCGGAATTAGCTGCGCGGGTGAGGAAATTCAAACTTGCACGGATGACACTGCGGGTATCCCGGCCAGCATTGCCATTGAGTTCGATACGTACTTCAATTCTCCGTTCGATCCTGACGCCAATCACGTAGGAGTTCAAAGCTGTGGGGCGAGCGCGAACACGTCGGATCACACGCACTGCACCATCGCGGCGCCGGTTTCGCTCAGCCCCTCGATAACGCTATCGGATGGAAATATCCACACCGCATTTATTCAGTATGTTCCTAGCGCGTGCTCTGGCCCGACTCCGGCTCCGAATCTAACGCTGTCCATGGAAAATATAGACAATGTGGTTCTGAAGACGTGTGTGAACCTGAGTACGTTGGGCGTGGTCGACTCGAACGGAAGCGCCTACGTAGGCTTTACTGCCGCCACGGGCGCCTCGTATGAAAACCATGACCTGCTGAACTGGGAATTTGTTACCCCAATTACCGTGCCTTTGAACGGAAACGCGGCGACGAATGCCTTTAATTTTCCATTCGCCCAATACAACGTGATTTATCCCTCGGACGTCAAGATCTCCAACACGACGATGACGGTTTCTCCTGCGTTATATTCGCTGGCAATCTGCAATAGCATGATTCAGAGTACGACAAACACTTCACGGAATTTCGCGGGCGATGAACCCACTTGTACTACGTTTTCAAACTTGTACAACCTGACGAGCATCTTTGACTTGACTTGCTCAGCGAATGGCGTCCTGCCGTCAACGTCACCCCAATGCCCGAAGACGACTGGTTTCAATCCGTTCACGGGTGGGATGCATAACGGCGAGGACATTGTTAACTACCTCGTGTATTCGACCAATGATCCGGCGCCTATCGCACCGCAAATGCTGACCGCGCCGGAGGGCACAAATAACTGGATACCGTTTGGATTGGGATTCCAGACAGACTGCTGCACGAGAGGCAGCGGAACAAGTTCGTACAATTCGCTGGTGGTTTCGGCCGATTTCCCGGTACCTAATCCCGCGTTTACAATCCCGCCATACAAGTTTGTGGGATTCGCTCCCCTGGTGTTCAATACTGGAACAGGCATCGTCAATATCGCTGAAGCCGGGGAGACTATTCCGTTCGGATGGCGCCTCTTATACCCGACGGCTCCCGCACTGGGCTTCAATGGCGGCCCGGTGACGAACCTGACGTTCCTGCCAACTGGAACCTTGGCTATTACTTCTACCCAGCTTCCGCTCAGCGCTATGAATCCGCCCGTGATCATCAACACCCAATCAAACGTTGGCTTGATCAATCTGGGGGCAGGGTTCTACCTATTCCCATGGAAAACTCAGAAGTCTTTTGCGGGAAGTTCTTTCCGGGTGACTCTAACCACGGGAGACAACGTTAACCACAGTGCCGATTTCAGATTCGTCAAAGGCAGATAGTCTGTGAACCGCAACATGGCAATAGATGGCCGGGCGAAACGCCCGGCCATTTTTTTTGGTATTCTAAGGAATGGCAATAACAGCGAATTAATTTTTTGCGGCCGTCGCTTGGGAGGCGTCCGCGTACATGGATTTCAAATCGGCGCGATCTAGCATTTTCTCCGCGCCGGGTTCCTTGCGCACTTCGTCCCAGATCTGAACCGCGTTACGGAAGTGGCCGGACGCTTCTGTTGCGTTGCCGCTGGCACGTAATGCCATGCCCAGCACGTAGTGCTCTCTGGCCACCTGCATACGTAAAGATTGCGCATCGCTCTGGTCCAGCGCCCTTTGCGCTTCGCGATTGGCGTCCGAATCGTTTTTGTCATGCAGTAACGCTTGCGCTGCATAGATGGAGGCTTCGAGAGCCGCGTATTTGAAATCGACAGCGCTGGCTTGCCCCGCCAAATTGTGTAAGGTTGCGGCCGCTTTACGCGAATCTCCTTCGACCATCTGGACCTTCGCGAGTCCAATCTGCGCCGTGATGATATCTTCAGGCGATTTCGCGCTCTTCGCCGCTTCGACGGCGTGTTGATAAAACGCACCGGCAGCTTTGGAGTCGCCACGGTAATACGCGTCGTCGCCCTGCGAGGTGTAAATTTCGGCGAGGGTAACGTCGCTCTTCAATTCGCGCGCGAGGTCCGCACCTTCCTTGAGAATCGGCTGCGCCTCGGTACTTCGCCCGGCTTGAATCAGCGCATTGGCGTAGCCACTGAGCGCTTGAGCCATCCATAGGCTGCGATCTTTCATATCGCGCAAAGACTGGACCGCGTCAGCTGTGGAATTGACGGCCGCTCCGAGGCGTCCCTGATATCCGAACAGCAGACCCAGATTGGAAGAGTCGATCGCGGCGGCGCGCTTGTCTCCCGATTTGCGTTCCAGATCCAGCGCCTTCAGGTGATTTTCAATGGCCTTGTCGTATTGGCCCATCTTGGCCATGGTCTCGCCGACGTTGGAAAGGGATTCCGCGATTTCATCTGGAATACTTAGCTTTTGCCGCAGTTCAAGCGCTTGCTGGAAATAAATGAGCGCGTCCTGATATTGTCCCTTCGCAAAATCTACGTTGCCAATGTCGTTGAGGCAATATGCCTGATCACGTTCGTCCCCGCTGTCCCGTTCGATCTGCAGCGCCTCCTTAAACTGCTGCAACGCTTCATCGTGCTTGCCGCGGTCCTCGTACATCTGGCCCAGGTCGATCAGCGTGTCACCTACTTCCTTCTTGACGCCAATTTCCCGTTGCAGGCTGAGCGCTTTCGTGAGGTTTGCCAGCGCCTGATCCGAATTTCCCATGCGCGCCTGGACCTGTGCGATTTCACTGAGGTTAGCGGCGACGCCACGCTTTTTGCCGATGCGCGTATTGATCTCCATCGATTGCTTGTAATTATTCAGCGCGTCATCGGACCTGCCAAGCAATTTATACGCGATGCCGGTGGCTTGCAGGATCATGGCCTGCTGTTCTGGATTTTGCAGTTGAACGGCGATACTCAACGCGCGGCCGAGAGAATCGAGCCCCGCTTGCGGATCGCCGCTTTTGCTTTCCACGCGGCCCGTCGCAAGGAGAGCATCCAGATTTTTGGGGTCGGATTTTAAAACGTTGCCGTAGTGGGCGAGCGCTTTTTCAAAATTGCCGTCATCCTCGTACAGGCTGCCGAGGGCATACTCCACATCCGCGTTGTTGGGGAAAGTTTTTGCGAGATTTTCGTACGCTTCGATGCCTTTTTTCGTGTCCTTCATGATTCGCGCGCGGTTGCCTTCAATCTGATAACGCTCGGCGAGCGGAAGTTGCTGGCTCAAGTCCACCGCCTGCCTCGAATACTTATCCGCGTCGTCGTCGTAGCCCAGCGCCGAATCGGTTTCCGCCAGATGAGAGTAGGCAAGGGCGAACTGCGGATCCTCTTGAATCGCGGCCTGGAACATTTTTACGGCTTCCAGATTTTTTCCGTCACGCAGGAGTTCCACTCCCTGATCGTAATCGCGAAGCGCGGGAACGGATTTTGAACTCGGCTGGAAGGAACTGGCCTTCAATTCTTTCAACACGTCAGAGGATACCGAGAGATTTTTGCGAATGAGTTCCGCCAGGCCATCGACCGTGCCGGGAATTTCTTTTTCGCTGGCTGCGTTGATCGTCAGGGAAGTCGTGCGATTGTGCTTCACATCCGTCAGCGTGGCATCGATGCGAATCTGTTCGCCAAATTTCGCGTATTGCCCGGAAACCACGGTGTCGGAGTTGCTGAATTCCGCGATGCGGGCGACCATGGCGGGATCAATCGTTGTACCGGCGCTCACGCGTAAATCAGTGAGCACTTGATGCAGGCGATCCGGAGAAATCGTGCGTAAACTCGCGGATTGTCCCACGTCCGTGCTGACCATGTCGGCAAGGCTGGGCCCCAACC
>Ga0075522_10002945_pt1 | contig 12504 bp, 12 predicted proteins | sample NGEPerA_FD_74796 | JGI IMG/M metagenome (GOLD analysis project Ga0075522, IMG submission 74796) | Arctic peat soil microbial communities from the Barrow Environmental Observatory site, Barrow, Alaska, USA - NGEE PermafrostL2-A | ecosystem: Environmental > Terrestrial > Soil > Wetlands > Peat ... | reverse complement strand
ATGTTAACAAAGCGCGTTGACATGAAGACTTAGACCACCTGGTTCAAGTTATATTCGATACGCTTACTTTAATTATTAGTTTTAAGTCCGACAGGCTGCTAGAAGCTGGGCGGGCACGGGTTTGACAAGTATTTCGCGGAAGCCCAGTAGGTTGGCTTGCTCGCGGATTGACTCCTCGATGTAACCGGTGGCCAGGAGAATGGGGATGTCGCTGCGCACTTCCAGCAACGCGTCGGCCAGGTCTATTCCGGTCATGCCGGGCATGGTCAGGTCGGTGATGACGAGGTCAAAGTTGTAGGGTTGTGCGGTAAAGGCGGCCAGCGCCTCGGGGGCCGAGACGAACCCGGTGATGTGATAGCCGAGGTGCTGGAGAATTTTGGTGCCGATCGTGACCAACGCCGTCTCGTCGTCCACGAGCAGAATTCGTTCGCCGTGACCGGCCGGCATCGGAGGCTTTTGGAGGGAGGCTTTCTCTGTGAGGGCTTCCGCTTGCACGGGAAAGTAGAGAAAAACGGTCGTGCCTTTGCCTGGTTCGCTCTGAATGGAAACCGCCCCGTCGTGGGACTTCATGATGCCATGAACCACCGCCATGCCAAGACCACTGCCTTTGCCGGGGCCTTTAGTGGTAAAGAACGGCTCGAAAACCCGATCGAGGGTGGCGGCATCCATTCCTTGCCCGTTGTCCGACACGGAGAGGACAGAGTATTCCCCTTCGGGCAAAGCGAGGCGGCCACTCATGGCGTCGCGGTTTTAGGGTGATGGTCTTTTGACGGATCAGAATGCGCCCGCCACTTTCCTTCATCGCGTGCCAGGCATTGGTGCAGAGATTGGTCAGCGCCTGATGAAGCTGCGTGGTGTTGCCGAAGACGGGCGGGCATTTGGGGTCGATTTCAACGAGGATTTCGACGGAAGCGGGAATGACGGGCCGAATGAGGTTGATCGTCTCCTGCACCACGCGCGGCAAGCTGATGAATTCGCGCTTCAACTCCTGCCGCCGGCTGAAGGTGAGAATTTGCTGGATGATTTCCTTGGCCCGCTGGCTCGCTTTTAATACCTGATCCAGTTTCAAGGCGGAAGGATGCTGCTCGCCCAGTTCCATCTTGGCCAATTCGGTGTAGCCGATGATCGCGCCGAGCATGTTGTTAAACTCGTGCGCGACTCCGCCGGCCAGCGAACCCAAGGCTTCCATTTTTTGCGACTGATAGAGCTGGGTTTCCAGGCGCGTGCGAACTTCTTCCGCCCGGCATTGGGCGGTGATGTCCAAGCCAATGCCAATGACCTCGATGAAGCTGCCATCGGGAGCCAAATGATTGACAGAACTCCAGGAAATGATGCGGGTCGTGCCGTCCTTGGCGGTGAGGGTTGTTTCCTGATTGACCACCTGGCCGCGGGCGAATTGGGAAAAAAGGCGTTCCGCTTGGGCATACGAATCACCGGGATAAAATAAACGCCACCAATTCTGGCCGACAATCTCGGCGGCTTCGTAGCCGCAGATTTTGGTGGTGGCTGGATTGACGAAACGGGTGATGCCGTCGGGTTGCAGGCCGCAAATAAGGGTCGGGGCCGTGTTGATGATATTCTCGGCGTATTCCTTGGCGTGTTTGAGATCGGCCTCGGCGCGCTTTCGTCCGGTGATGTCCTGGATTTGCGACACATAAGTCAGCGCCTGGCCCCGGCTGTCGGGAACCTGCGCAATGTCCATTTGAATCCAAATCTCCCGGCCATTCTTGTGATGGCAATCCATTTCCACGCGATGGTTGCGCACCGCTCCAGCCTGCTTCTGGAAAAGAAATTCCATGTTGTTCGGCATGTGCGAGGTCCGGGAGATCAATTGAAATCCGCCCTCGAGGAATTCCTGCTCCGAATAACCAAACATCTCGCAGAGCGCCCGGTTAACCCTTAGAAAACGTCCGTCCGAGGCGATAAACACCTTGCCGATAGGCGCTTCGCTGAAGGATTGGCGAAAGAGTTCTTCGCTCTCCAACAATTGCAGGCGGTCTCTTTGCTGGCGCATCGCCCGCTCGACCGCCAGCGGGAGCAATTGGAGATAATGCCGGTCATGGTCTTTAAGCAGGTAATCGGCCGCGCCGGCCTTCATGGCGCGCACAGCGACTTCCGGAGATTCCGAGCCGGTGAGAAAAATGACCGGGGTCCCGGTGTAATCCGGCAGAAGATCGAAGCCGGTGCCATCGTTCAAATTATGGTCCAGAATAATGACGTCGAACCCTTCGTCGCGCGGCCGCGCCCGGGCCTCAGCGACCGAGCCGGCGACTTTACAATCGTAGGGCAGGGACTGCTTTTCGACATGTCGCAGAAAGGCGAGACGATCCACCTGATCGTCATCGACCAACAGCAAGCGAACGGGTTTGGCGCTCATAAGACTAATCGAAGCCCACGGGAACTATTCATGGCGGCATTTCACTCTGATTCCAGTAACGTTGAATGGTTCGGACAATCTCGACAAAACCCGCATAATCGACCGGTTTAATCATGTAACCGGCCACACTGAGGTTGAAACTCTCCAGCCGGTCCTTCTCCTCTTTGGACGTGGTCAAAATCACCACGGGAATGCGGCGAAGGCGCTCGTCATTTTTGAGAATTTTCAGCACGTCGATTCCGTTCATGCGCGGCATGTTCAAGTCCAGCAGGATGATGCCCGGCAGCGGATGCTCTAAATTACGCAAATAGACCAGCGCCTCTTCACCGTTGCCCGCCACACTGAGCGTGGTGTTCGAGTTCAGTTCGCGCAAGGCGCGGCGCACGGACATGACGTCCACGACGTCATCCTCGACCAGCAGAATGGAAAAAGTATTGTTCAAGTGCTTGATGGATTCAAAGTGTTGTCCTGGACGCCGCCGCGCCCGAGCTTGGAGCGGATCAAAAAGGAGGTGTCGGTGTTGGCCGACGATTTTGGAATGAGGAAAAAGAACGCGCTGCCCTCGCCGGGTTTGGACTCAACCCAGACGCGGCCGCCGGAAAGCTCGACGTTCTTCTTGACGATAGCCAGGCCGATGCCGGTGCTTTCACGGTCGTCTCGCGCGGCCAAAGTTTGAAAGATTTGGAATATTTTCTCAAAGTACCGTTCTTCGATGCCCGGGCCGGTGTCCCGCACGGAAAATTTCCAGTGCCGTCCGGCGTCTTCGCAGCCAACGTAAATATCTCCCGCCGGTTTGCCCATGTATTTAACGGCATTGCTGATCAGGTTCTCGAAGACCTGGGTCAAGCGAGTGCGCTCGCATTGCACGGTGGGCAGACCCGGAGCAATGTGCAAGACCATTCCTGGCGGCGGAGAAAGCATCTCCGAAACTTCGCGCAGCAACACATTGACATCCACCGTCACTTGCTCCTCATGCTGGCGGGTGATGCGCGAGTAACGGAGAATGCCGTCCACCAGCGAATTCATGCGCTTGGTGCGGCCCAGCAGCATGGCAAACTGTTCGCGTCCCGCTTCGCCGACCTTGTCGCCATAATCGGTGATCAGCCAGTCGGCCAGGGAACTGATGGCGCGCAAGGGAGCTTTCAAATCGTGTGAAACAACGTAGGCGAACTGGTTGAGTTGCTCATTGATTTCCTTTAATTCGCCCATCAATTCGTTCTGCCGTTCCTGGGCGCGCTTGCGTTCGGTGATGTCGGCGCGAATGGCCACATACTGGGCGGGCTTGCCGTCAATTCCAAGGAAGGGAACAATGGTCGTGTCCACCCAGTAAAGCGTGCCGTCCTTGGCGCGGTTCAAGATTTCCCCTTTCCACACTTTGCCCTGGGTGATGCCGGCCCAAAGGTCGCGCATGAATTCGCGAGGGTGAAAGCCCGAATTGATGAGCCGGTGGTCCTGGCCCATCAACTCCTCTCGCGAATATTTCGAGATGGCGCAGAACTTGTCGTTGGCGTAGGTAATTTTTCCCTTGGGGTCGGTGATGGCGACGATGGCGTGCTCATCGAGGGCGGATTTTACGTCGGCCAGGTCCTTGAGGCTTTGGCGCATGTTCTCCTCGACGCGCTCCCGCAAGGCGATTTCCGATTCGAGCGACTTGTTGACCGTCATGATCTCCACCGTGCGGGCCTTGACCAATTGATCGAGATCCTCCTGCGAACGGCGCAACACTTCCTCGGCCAGCTTGAGTTCGGTAATTTCGTAACCGATTCCCTGCAGAAATGAAGGCCGCCCTGCGGCATCGCGCACCACGGTGACCTCGCCATGAATCCAAACGATGCGCCCGTTCTTGGCCAGAAAGCGGTAATCGCCCTTAAAGGGTTCCGCCAGGGCAATCGTGCGGGAGAACTCGGCGTTCCAGCGTCGCCGGTCTTCGGTATAAAGCCGCTGATACCAAAGAATGGGATCCTCGGTCCATTCCTTGGCGGTATAGCCCAGAAGTTTTTCGACATAGGGGCTGACGTAAATCTCACTCTTGCGCAGCCCAAAGGACACCATGAAAGTGACGACTGGAATCTGCTCGACCAAAGACTTATAGCGCATCTCGGCCTTTTGCGCGCGGGCTTCCATCGACTCATCCTCCGCCGTGTCGGGAGGCGCTGAAACTAAACGGGGAAAACCCGCTCCGAGATTAGGCAGGAAGGCGCTGGCCAAAGTCATGAGCGTGCCGAAGCTGGGCAGTTCGCCCGGATTTTCCAACTCAACGTTCTCTAGTCTCATGTCGATTCTAACTTCTTCCCGGACAACCATTCTACATCGCCAACGCCAGAGGCGCAACGGGTGAGTAATTCAGTTCCTAATCTTAATCCTAATCGAATGAAGAGATTAAGATTGAGATTAAGATTAGGAAGCGGAAAAAACCAAATCATGTCACATGCGCTCCGAAGGTCGGGGAATGGCGGGCTTCGATTACTTTGCCGTCGCCGACATACATGTGAACGCCGCACGGCAGACACGGATCAAAGCTCCGCACCGTGCGCATGATGTCTATTCCTTTGAATTTATCGGGGCCATTCTCCTCGAAAATCGGCGTGTTCATGACCGCGTCCTCGTACGGCCCGGGGGTGCCGAAGGAATCGCGGGGGCTGGCGTTCCATGGCGTCGGGGGGTACGGGTGGTAGTTGGCAATGCGTCCGTCGCGAATGACCATGTGGTGCGAAAGAGTGCCGCGCACCGCTTCGTGGAAGCCGCAGCTAATTGCTTCCTTGGGCACTTTAAATTCGTTCCACGTTTTTAGGCGTCCCGCGTGAACTTCCCCCAGGGCCTGCTCGACAAAATAAAGCGCCGCCGCCGCCGCATAAGCCTGGAAATAGGATCGCGCGCGATCTCGCTCCAGCGTATTGCTCCACTTGGGAATCTTCCACTCGAACTCCGTCTCGCCGTGGTTGGCCGTCTTGGGCAGGCGGATTTTTACGCTGTGGCCGGTCGCCTGGACATGTCCGCCAATGTTGACCGTCCCGGCCAGCGCGGTCGTCCAAAAGCGCGCCAATGGGCCGCCGCCGGTATCCAAGGCCAGATGCGCGCCGCTGGATTTGTCAAACCAGCGCGGCGACATGACCCAAGTATATTTTTTGGAGAAGTCCCGCTTTTGCGGTTTGGGCAGCGTGGTTTGATTCCACGGATGCCGCGGATCGACTGGGTTGCCGAGCGGATCGTGCGTGACGAACGACGGCTCGCCGTCCCAATCGTTGTAGAAGGAACTTCCCAACAGAATTCGTATGCCGAGATTGATGTCGATCAGGTCCGTGGTCAGAAGTTTGCCGTCAAGAACAATGCCGGGCGTGACGTACATCGCGCGGCCCCATTTGTTCATGGTCTCATATTTGAAATCGCAGACCTCGGGGTTTTGGAACGATCCGTAGCAGGCCAGCATCACCCGCCGCCGCCCCACTTCCTCGTAGCCAGGAAGCGCCTCGTAGAAAAAGTCGAAAAGGTCATCATGCAGCGGCACACAGCGTTTGAGAAAATCCATGTACTTGAGCAGCCGGACCAAATAGTCATTGAAGACCTGCACGCTCGGCACCGTGCCGACGCCGCCGGGATACAGCGTGGATGGATGAACATGCCGGCCTTCCATCAGGCAAAACATCTCGCGCGTGACCCGGCTCATGTGGAGCGCTTCGAGGTAAAACGGCCCGACGAATGGGTTGAGGGCGCGCATGATGTCGGCAATCGTGCGATAGCCATGCGCCTTGGCGTGCGGGGCCTCCGTTTTTTCCGCCTTGGCCAGCACGCTGGGATTCGTCTCGCGCACCATCTGCTCGCAAAAATCGACGCCGACCAAATTGTCCTGGAACAGGTTGTGGTCGAACATGTATTCGGCGGCCTCGCCCAGGTTAATGATCCATTCGGCCAGATGCGGCGGCTTGACGCCGAAGGCCATATTCTGGGCGTAAACCGCGCACGTCGCATGGTTGTCGCCGCAGATGCCACAAATACGGCTGGTGATAAAATGAGCGTCGCGCGGATCTTTTCCACGCATGAAAACGCTATAGCCGCGAAATATGGACGAAGTGCTGTAACACTCGGCGACCTTCCGGTTCTCGAAATCGATTTTGGTGTGGATTCCCAGGCTGCCGACAATGCGCGTGATGGGGTCCCAAGCCATTTCGACCAATTTTTTTTGCAGCGGAGTTTCGGGCGCGTTGCTCATGGGGTCTGTGCTGGTTCCGGCAGGGGTGCGGGTCTCCGTCCGGCTGGCTCTTTGTTCATCGAAGCCTGGGTGAAGGCGCGCAAGGCTCGAATCGCGCCGCCGTAAGTCTGGATGGCTTGCGAGGAAAGGATTGATCCCGGTGGCTGGTCCATGAAGGGCATGAGCTTGTCGGGAAATCCCGGCATGGTGCAGCCGATGCAGATGCCACCCACATTCGGGCAGCCGCCGATGCCTCCCATCCAGCCGCGTTTGCTAACGTTGCACTGCACAACGGGAGCCCAGCAGCCCAGTTTTACGATACACTGCTTGCGGCCATACTCCTCCGTGAAATCCCCCTGTTCATAATATCCGCCGCGATCACAGCCTTCGTGAACCGTCTCGCCAAAAAGCCATTTCGGCCGCATGAGGTCATCAATCGGAATCGGAGGCGCCGCGCCGCCCGCCTGTCGCAAGAGGTAAAGCAACGTCTCCATGAAATTATCCGGCTGCACCGGGCAACCCGGCACATTGACAATCGGGAGCCCGCTCTTGGACTTCCACTCCCAGCCTAGATAATCCGCCAGGCCCATCGCGCCGGTGGGATTGCCCGCCATGGCATGAATGCCTCCGTAAGCCGAGCAAGTGCCCGCCGCCACCACGGCCCACGCTTTGGGCGCGAGACGATCAAGCCACTGGCAGGTGGGAATGGGTTCGCCGGTCGCCCTATCCATTCCAAAGCCAGCCCACGAACCCTCGGCGTGGTTTTTTTCGTCGGGAATCGAGCCTTCCATCACTAGAATGAAAGGGTCGATTTTACCCTCGGCCGCATCGTGGAAGAACTGCATAAAAGCCTCGCCGTTCTCATAAGCGAGCACCGGATTGTGAAATCGAACCTTCGGGATGCCTGGGATAATTCCCGTAACCAGGTCCTCGATACTTGGCTGCGTGGCCGCCGTGATGGCGATAGTATCGCCGTCGCACCCGAGTCCGGCGGTAATCCACAAGACATCGATCTCTTTGATTGAGTCACCCATAAAAATCTCCCCAGCCTGCTGTTTCTCTGGCAAAGAGATGGCTGGCTAAACGTCTAGCTTAAGGCTCTCACGCCGCCGGGTTGATTGTCAACAGCCGCCGTGCCGGAAAAAAGCGGGCTTGAGAATTTGACGATTTTTGAAAATACTGGGGGCATGCTTTTTCCGAAAGGGACTAAAACGACGCAAGAGACCAACAAGTTTAGGTCCCTTAAGTCCTTTAAGTCCTTTCCCAACCTTAAAATCCCATGACCGAACGCTTCATCCCTCCGCACGGCGGCTACGAGAACCTTCTCTCGTTTCAAAAGGCCCGCATTGTCTATGACGGCACGGTATGGTTTTGCGGCCGCTATCTCGATAAGCGCGACCGCACCTACGACCAAATGGTGCAAGCGACGCGCTCAGGCAAACAAAACATTCTGGAAGGCAGCCAAGCCTCGGGCACTTCCAAGGAAACCGAAATCAAACTCACCAATGTGGCCCGCGCCAGCCTGGAAGAACTGCTCGAAGATTACCGCGACTTCCTGCGCGTTCGCGGCTTTGAACAATGGGCCAGAGAACACCGCTACACCAAGCGCCTGCGCGAACTAAACCGCCAGCCCAACGCCGACTACAGCACCTTCAAAAAAGCCATCGAAAACCCCGACCCCGCCATTGCCGCCAACACCATGATTGGCCTGACCAAACTAACCAATTACCTTCTCGACCAGCAAATCCGGCGCCTCGAAGAAGCATTCGTCCGCGAAGGCGGCCTGCGCGAACGCATGACCCGCGCCCGCCTCGCCGAAAGAGCCAAACAAAACTCCGCCCCCTTCCGTCCCTTATGACCCTTAAGTCCCTTTATAGGCCCGGCCTTTGGGCATTTTGGGTTTGTTTGGCTACCATGGCATCCCAGGCCACCACGAACTCCTACTACATCGGCAATCGCCCCCCGCTGGCGCCTTCGCCGTTTTACAAACTGCCCATTGGCGCGATCACGCCGCGCGGCTGGCTGCGCCATCAACTTGAATTGGAACGCGACGGCATGACAGGGCATCTCGAGAAAATTTCGCCCTGGCTCGATTTCGCCAAAAGCTCGTGGACCGATCCGCAAGGCCGCGGGAAATTCGGCTGGGAAGAAATGCCTTACTGGCTCAAGGGCTATGGCGATCTGGGTTACGTCCTCAAAGACAATACTATTATTGCGGAGGCGAAGAAGTGGATTGAGGCCGTGCAGGCCTCGCAACGGGAGGACGGCTGGTTCGGCCCGCGCGAGCTGCTGCACAGCCTGGATGGCAAGCCTGATCTTTGGCCGCATACGATCATGCTCAACATCCTCCAGTCCTACTACGAAGCGAGCGGCGACCCGCGAATTGTCGAAGTGATGACCGGTTATTTCAAATGGGAGAATACACTTTCCAGCAGCGCCTTTGGCGAAGGTTACTGGCCAAAACTGAGGTTTGGCGACAATCTTGAAAGCATCTTCTGGCTCTACAACCGCACCGGGCATGGCTGGTTGCTCGACTTGGCCCGCAAGATCAACGCCGGCATGGCGCGTTGGGACGAAGACGTGGTCAATTGGCATAATGTAAACATCGCCCAGGGTTTTCGCGCGGGAACGGTTTTCTGGATGCTTTCGCACGACAGTCGGCAGCTCGCCTCGGCCGAACGCAACTACGATAAGGTCTTCGCCACCTTCGGCCAGTTTCCTGGCGGCGGATTTGTCGGCGACGAAAATTCGCGTCCGGGCTATACCGATCCGCGCGGCGGAATAGAGACCTGCGGCATTGTCGAATTGATGCACAGCTTCGAGATGCTGACCAAAATCACCGGGCAACCCGTATGGGCCGATCGTTGCGAAGAGATTGCCTTCAACACTTTTCCCGCCGCCCAGACCGCCGACGAAAAAGCGCTGCACTATGTCACTTGTGCCAACCAAATCCAGCTTGATCGCGGCAACAAGTCGCCGGACCTTCAGAACAGTGGCACGATGGTTTCCTACAGCCCGTATGAAGTCTATCGCTGCTGCCAGCACAATGTGTCGCACGGCTGGCCTTATTACGCCGAGGAACTTTGGCTGGCCACCCCCGACAACGGCCTCTGCGCCTCTCTTTACGCCGCCTGCGAAGTCAGCGCCAAAGCCGGAAACGGCGCCGCCGTCAAAATCATCGAAGAGACCGGCTACCCTTTTCGTGACACCCTCAAATTCACCGTCCAAACCGCCAACACAACGAAGTTCCCCCTTTACTTGCGTGTGCCGCGCTGGTGCGACTCCGCAGCCGTCAGCATCAATGGAAAGCCGGCTACCGCGAAATCCAAACCTCTCGCATTTATCCGACTAGACCGGAAGTGGCGCAATGGCGACACCGTTATCTTGCGGCTGCCGATGAAGCTAGGCGTGCGCCAATGGCCCAAGAACCAGGACGCCGTGTCCGTGAATTACGGTCCGCTCAGTTTCTCCCTGGCGATTAAAGAACGTTTCGCCTCCTACGGTACGCGCAATCCCGACTGGCCGGAGTGGGAAGTCTTCCCCCAATCACCCTGGAACTACGGATTGGTTCTTAATCAACAAAAACCAGCCTCGTCGTTCAAGCTGATTCAAAATAACGAAGCCGTAGCGCCACAACCTTTTACGCCCGACACAGCCCCGCTTCGATTAGAAGCTACCGGCCGCCGCATTCCCGATTGGCAAGCCGACACCCACAATGTGATTGGCAAGCTCCCGCCCAGCCCTGTCGCATCGGACCAACCCAACGAAAAAATCACCCTCATCCCCATGGGAGCCGCCCGCTTGCGTTTGTCCATGTTCCCGGTGATTGCAAACTGAACCTCGGTTGCTTATAGGAAGGTTTATGCCACGCAGAGAACTAAAAACCGGAAAGCAAGTCGCCGACTGGCTTTTCGCACTCGGTTCGCAGTTGAAAGCGCCTGGGAATATGACTCTTATCGGCTCTGCTGCATTGCTTTGGCATGCTCAGGATCGCGGGGTGACGGCTGAGCTTCCCGAAGCAAGCATGGATGTTGACCCTGTGACCGACAGTGACGAAGTGGCGCTCCACTGTTACGAAGCAATCATGGGCAGCGAATTCGAGCGCACTCATGGCTGGCACATTAACTTAATGCCCGAGTCCGTCCTGCAGCATTTGCCCGAAGGATGGCAACTGCGCGCAACCCAAAAACAAATCGGAAAATTAAATTTGCTGGTTCCCGCGCCTGCCGATTTGCTCGCACCCAAACTCAAACGCAACGAACCGCGCGACCGCGCCCATGCCGATTGGGCCAAACGCATTGGGTTGCTTGGCTGAAACTGGGTGTTATACTGAGCCATGTTCGTGAACGGAATTCACATGGCGGAATATGCCAAGCTCGAATATGGGCGAATGCTCTGGCGCGTGCCTGAATACCGCGAACGCCTGCTCCGCCACTGGCGGGACCCCCGCCATCCGCACGCCGATCGCTTTGCCGAGCACGAGGCCGAGGTGCGCCACATCTTGGAAAGCCCCAAGGGTTCGGACAACGAATTGGAGGCCGAACTGCGCCAGCGCAACCTGAGCTTGCGCGTTGTCGTTAAAGAGATTCCATCGGTCTTCGGCTCGTTTTTCTGAATCTAACGACTATCGTTGTCGCGCGCGTCCACGAAACTTGACCAATTCAGTGGACTTTGTAGATTAATGGCCAATGAAGCTTTCCGTTCGAGGGGAATATTCTTTGCGGGCGCTTTTGGTATTGGGTTTGCGTTATGGCGAAGCGGTGGTGCGCATTCAGACTATTTCTGACCAGCAAAATATCCCCAAGAAATTTCTCGAACAAATCCTCAATGACTTGAAAACGGTCGGGGCGGTGGAAAGCAAACGCGGCGCGGGCGGGGGCTACCGCCTGGCCCGGCCACCCGAAACGATTACCTTGGCCTTGGTCGTCCGTCATGTGGAAGGCGCGCTGGCCCCGGTCAGTTGTGTGAGCGACCGCTTTTATGAAAAATGCACCTGTCCAGATGAAGACCACTGCCCGATTCGCGAAGTGATGAAGGAAGTCCGCGAGGCCGTGGTTAAAATTATGGAGCGGGTGACGCTGGCTGATTTGTGCCAGCGCGCCCGCCACTTGGAGGCTGACCCTGCTTCTGTCCTGGACTATATCATTTAACATCCTATGAAAAAACTCATATTATTGTTGTCGTTCGGTTTATTAACCATCTCGCAGGCGCAGACGACGAACGCTCCGCGCACCTATTTCGACGCCTTTTACGCGACACCGGACGTTGTTTTGGTCAAAGGGATGTCAATCATTGGCACCTTGAGCGCGCAGATTAGCTACCCGGTGGAAGTGCGGGCGGAACAACTGACCAGCTTGCAAACGTCGAATACGGTTTACGCGGTTTCCGTGCGCACGCGCGTCTCTAAACACCCGCAAATCGACTACATTGATTACGATGAGTTGGACGGGTTGATTCGCGGCATTCACCAGATGTCGCAAGCGGATGCATCCATCACGCCGATGGATAATTTCGAAGTCGTTTACCGGACCCGCAGCGGTCTGTCGCTGGCCAAAATCAACGTGGGCACCAAGATGGTCATCGCGATGAAATCTGGGGACGTGAATGGGCAGCGCAATCAGATGGCGGCCTTTGTGCTCGACGATTTCGGGCGGCTGCTCGTTTCGGCCAAGGCCAAGATTGATGCGGTGGCGCAAAATGGCCCGTGATACATTGCCCGGGCATTTGTAAAACGCGCCCGGAAGGGTGTGAGACAAAAAAGTCTTCAATTGGCTCAGGGACTTCAGCGCGGATACTTCGTCAAACGAAAAGAGAAGGCAAAAAGATGGGGGCAATAATATAAAAACAGAAGATTTTTTTGCCCCCATTTTTTTGCCTTTCTGCCTCAGTCCCTTAGCTTCGAGAAGAGCCGAAGGCGTCAAAGGAATGGCGGGATATACTG
>Ga0075522_10002944_pt1 | contig 12505 bp, 9 predicted proteins | sample NGEPerA_FD_74796 | JGI IMG/M metagenome (GOLD analysis project Ga0075522, IMG submission 74796) | Arctic peat soil microbial communities from the Barrow Environmental Observatory site, Barrow, Alaska, USA - NGEE PermafrostL2-A | ecosystem: Environmental > Terrestrial > Soil > Wetlands > Peat ... | reverse complement strand
ACCCCAAACCCCAAACCCCGAAATAACATATCAGAATTCGTGGTTTCAGATTCGTCAACCTGACCCCGGGGCTCCGCCCCTGGCAAATGCCGGCGCATCCGCGCCAGGAACAGCCGCGCCGTCGATTGCGATCCGAAAAATCCCACATCGATCTGAATCAGCGCCAACGTGGCGGTTCGTCGGTCCACCCGCACGCAAAGCCACGCGCCCTTATCGTCAACGAAAGACACCTTCGCGCTGCACCCATCATATTTATCCTTCGACTTTGGGTCCGGCAGCAGCCCCAGTTCATCCGCCGCATCGCGCGCGGCGGCGATGACCGCTCGAATATTCGCCACCTCAGCGGTGTCCAGTTTGCCCAGCGAATAGACATCATGCCCCGTCGAAACCGCCGACCCCGTCGCGCCGGCCAGCGTCCCCAGCATCGCCAGCGGCACCGCCGCGCACCCGCCGGCCAGCAGCGCCGCGGCGGCAGCGAACAACAAAAATACGAATACGCGCACCGAACGATCCATCGATTGAGCGTACTCGATGATGAGTGATGAGTGAACCGTGACAAAAACCACGAGACACTACGCATTGTCCGCCATTCGCTTACGCCTCAGACGCTTCCCCGCATCGCGCGGCGATGTCACAGGTGGGCGCACGCCCCGCCTTGTCCCGCTATCCCCCTAACGCCATTGAACTTCCGGCACATGCTCATCGATTTCCTTTCGGAGTTGCGAGATCTCTAACGCCATGTTCGTTTGGGTCGTATCACTCTCACGCTGCCCAACAGAATTGATACCGATTACAAGTCCCTCGGAAGTAACGAGCGGGCCGCCGGAGTTTCCCGGTCGAATCGCCGCCTCGTGTTGGACCCAAGTCGTGCCACCGGCCTCCTGAACCGTTCGACTTACTACTCCCTTTGTAAGCGTAAACGCAAAATCCCGGCTTTTGAACTTTTCCGTCACGTCTGCGGTCAAATCAGTATGGGTCTTAAGGTCCGTGAGGCGTTCGTCCATCGACAGCGGCACTTCCGCGACTCCCGGGAATCCGATCGCAAAGACATCTTCGCTGCGCGCGGTGCGAGGCGCGGCGGACAAGGCAAAGGAGGGCTGAGGGTGTCCCTGCCGATCCACCTTCAGAATTGCCATGTCATAATGGGCGCTGATAAAAATGATGTTCGCCGTGTACTTTTTCCCGGCAAAGAACACCCATACTCGCGGATCCACCACCCACAGTTGATTCTTGAGAATTTGATCGCGCAGGGCCTTTGCGTGCATCCATTCGTCAACTTTTTGGACCACATGTTTGTTGGTCAGAAGGTAGCCGTCAGGCGATATCGCAAAGCAACTGCCTGATACGCTGGGCTCCTCGATATTCTTGCCGTCGGGCGAGATGCAGTGCAAACCGCAAACTACAAATCCCACGGCCTGGGCAAGCCCTGGCTCGTCATTGACGCTGCGAACCAGCGGTCGGCTCTCAAGTGCGGCCGCGAAAGAGCTCGCGGCAGAATGCCTCTGCCACTCCACAATCCCGGCTCCAATCGCCAGCAGCACCAATGCGGCTGCGCTCACGATTGAGATTAACCGCCACCGTGACGAATGTACTGGCGTCGCAGGGATAAAGAAAGCCGCCAGCGCAGGATGGGCGGCGGCGCTTGTAGACGAATCGGCGCCATCTTCCCAAACCGAATCGTCTTGTCCGATCTGTCCCGACTGCGCCAACGTACGGAGTAGCGCAAGCGGCACTGGCCCAACCGTCTCACCATTCTGCTGATAATAAAATCGTTGAACGGCCGGGGGAGCGGCCACCGGCGCGGCGCCTCGCTGCGCTGGCGACGCTGCGCCAGACTCTTGCGCTGGCGGAAACAAAGATACGTTTCCATTCGCGGGCTCCCACCTCAAGCGATTGCGGGACAATTCGTCCAGGCGTGATACCGATCCCCGCCGCACCAACTTTTGAAGCGTAGCGAAATCGAAGGGGCCCGTGATCTTCCCCTTCGCTCTTACATAATACGGCTCATCGCTCATGGACGCCTCCCTCGCGCTTCAATGCTTTCCGGACATCATCATGACGATGGCCATCGCCCCCATCGCGGCGGCCACGGCAATTCCCAATACCAGGGCAACCATAAGCTGCCGGCGCTTCTCCAGCTTCTGCTCGCGCGCGAGCGCCTCCAGCTTTTTGCGATATTCGGCGTCGAGTTCCTCGGGCACTTCCAACTCGAAGGAGAGTATTCGCCGGTATCGCTGACGCAATTCTTCGGCGGGGGCGCCCAGGTCAAACGCCGCTTTCAATTCGACGCATGCGGCAGCGAACTCTCGCTCCCGCTCCTGTCCCTCCTGGTGCTGGTCGAGCAAGCGGCTTAACGGAAGAATTTCTCCAAGTAAATCTTCCGGCACCACGACGTTTGATTCTTGCACAATCAACGCCCATTCCGAGAACACCTCCCGGCATTCGTCCAGATTCATAGCGGCATGGGCCTCTCTAATCCGCGGAACCATTTCGCGCAGGCGGATCAATGCATCGTCATGATGCAGCGACGCCGACGCCCTGAATAGCGCGATCTTCAACGCTTCCGGGACCGGGCTTTGCCATGGCTCACCGGTCACCTCCTCCAGAAGGCGATCGACCCAAGCCACGTTTGCGGATTTGATTGCCGCCGTCGCCTCGTTCTTGAGTGTTGAAAACCTTGCCTTCTCGAAGCGTTCAACATCCTGCATCCAGCATGGAGAAACCGCGTCTTCCGCCGCCAACTTTCGCAACACGGAAAGGCGTTCGGGCAACGGCGCATTGGTAATCGCCAGCAGCCGATGTTTCACCAGCAACGGTTGAAGCGGTTCCTGCTCCGTATAGGCATCATTAAGGGACTTGGCCGCATCCAACATAAGCCGGATCGGGCGCGCCAGCCCATAAGTCGCGCATGCCTGTTCCCACGCGTTCATCTCGGAAAAGTCGAGCGACGAAACCATCTCCAGCAACGGCGGATCACAATCGGCATATTGGATCGCCTCGGACCGCAACCCGAGCCGCAGAAAATCCGCACACCGCCGAAGCCGGGCATTCGCCTCGCGGCCTAACTCGACATAATCCGTCGCCCATTGCGCCAACTCCGCGCTCTGGGTCTGGTCCGCCCCAGCTAAAAAGCCACGGATACTGTCAACGGTCTGTTTTGGGTCAGTCATGGATTTACCCGTCGCCGGCTCACTCTCACCTTGCCCGTGTAAGCTTTACAATGCAAATCGCCATTTTCGTTTTCGTTTTGCCGTTGCATAGCTTGATGAAAATGTCGGGCATCTCATTCATTTTATTAATGGCATTCCTTAGAGCGTCGAATTCCCGTTGCGCATCAACCGCAATTTTGCTGTCAGTTTGCTGTTGAGCTTCCGCTGCTTGAATCTCGGCCTGGAACTGGCTCCTTTGCTGCTCGCCAGTTGGCGACCGTTTCCGTAATTTCTCGACGTTGTTGTCGTCGGTTTTCTTCATTTGCGCCGCCGCTTCACTCCTTTTCCTCAATTTGTACAGCGTATTCGATCGGTCGCCGACAAGACCGCTAGCGACGGCTAAATTCACGTTGCCGACGCTATCCTTCTTGAGTTCCAACTCAAATCTCGCTTGCGGAAAGAGCGTGTTAGTGACCATTAATTTTCCGTTCGACCCATTTGATTCCCATCCGCTCGGAAGTTCCTTCAAGGGAAGCAATTCCAGACTGGCCAAAGCATCCTTCCACGCAATGCCCGGAAGAAGGTTGTTAACTATGCCTTGATCATTCACCTTGAGGATCTGGCCACCTCGGCCGCTGTAGAGGGGGCGGCATGCCAGCACTACTCCTTTGCGTTTGACGACAAGGGTACAGAATCGGAGCCAGTCGCGCAACTTCACGTTGCGATCATCTTGAACAGCCGCCTGCGCTTTAAGGCTTTCCCACCTGAAGAAAACACCATCGACATCGCAACTTATAGATGCCCTTACCTTTGCAGTGGCTTGTTTTGGAATGGCAATGGCTAACCCAGGCGATGAAACTGCGGCATTGGCCGACGCCGCTTTCGCACCCTCGGCCTTTGCTGCGACCGCACATTTAAAAAGCAAGTTAAGCAAATAATGCTTTTGCGTTACATCGTGCGTTACGGTTACGTCGTCGGGCTTGCTATAGCCGTCCAACTCCACCAGATCTGGAGCCCCCGCCCCATCACCCGACCAAACCTCATAAGCCGGAGTGAGCACGGACAGCGGCGACTCAATTGCGCGCACTTGATCAGACGGTGCGGCGGCGGGCTGGGTACCCGGAATTTGCGCCGCAGTCAGTTGCTTCTTGAGCCTATTTACATCTTTCGCATATCTTTCGTTCTCTTTCGCCAAGCTTTTTTTCACCTCATCCAGGCTCATTGAGGCCGCTTTCAAGGCACTTGCGTCGGTCTCCCTTTCGCTCTTGAGGGCATCGCGTTCGGCCGTTACCCTTTTTAGTTTTTCGTTAGTTGCGCGCTGTAGTTCCGTCGAACTATGGTTGTCTTCAAGACTCTTCGCCGCGCGATCATGGGCTTGACCGTCCACATTGGCTGCCTTCGCCGGAACCGGCAGGGCGGTCGGTGCATGGGTCTTCCAATACCAAAATCCAGCGCCGCCAACGGCCAGCGGCCAAAGCAATCCTGCGCCCAGCAACGCAACGCGTCGACTGCGGCGGCCAGTGAAAAGCGAGCGCGGCGCCACCTCGCCCTGCCGAGCGGAGTGCAATGAACGCCCGCGCGGCGGGATGCTTCGATTCACGCCCACGATAGTTGCACTCATCGGCGGCATCCAACTCTGGTCGCCTTCGAGCACGTCTTTCTCGTCGGCGGGGGTCGGCGCAGGTTCCGGTTCGTCCTCTTCCGGCGTTCCCCATGCGTCGAACTCGGTCGCGGCTTCGTCACGGGCGACGGGCGGCGTCCCCGTGCGTGCTGCCGTCGCATAAGCACTTTCAGGCGCGGCGCCGACCGGGCGTGTTAAATCAATAATGACGCCCGAAGTCGCGTGGCGCTGTGCCTCGGCGGCGGCCTTCGTCCCCGCGACGCAGCATCGCCACGCACACGCCATTCCGGCCGGAAGGTCGGTGAAATAGGTACAAAAAGTTACTTGCCACCGCATCGCGGACGGCAGCAGTGCCAGCGCCTCGTCGATGAGTGGCAGCATTTCCGCCCCCGCGGCATAAATCAAATATGAGACCCGCGAAGGATCGGCGGCGAACGCGTCGGCAAGAACGCCTGCCCACCCGGCATCGCCGGTCGCCGCTGCCCAATGAGCGCAGACGCGCGGCGGGTTTATGCCCGAAGGTATTTGAGGGCCGGCTGGTAGCATCGCGGGCTGACCGTCCCACGAAGTTCGCAAGATACCGCCATGAAGCATCAGCCACGCCGGCCCGACTGGAACTTCTTCCGATGTGTTCAAGACGACGTGATGCGCAAAACGATTGGAACGGCGCGAATAGTCGAAGCCGGCATCACAGACGCGAGACAGCACGTCGAGGGTACGCCCCGCAAGTGCCATGCGCCAGTGCGCGTAGGCGATGGGGTTCTTCTCCGCGCCCTTCTCGCCCGGGGGGACCAGCCAGCGATATCCGCTGAGAAGTGAAAGCCGCTCCTCAAGAGCCGGCGACATTCCGGCGGTCATGGCAACCGTGCAAAACCCAGTGCTGCCCGGCTTCAAACCACGCTGTGCCGACGTATTGAGAAGCTCCTGGCTCATTGGATACGCTTTCCACTCTTCCGGAATACGGGTCCGGTCCCAAGGCGGTAATCACCCTGGCGCTCGGTTTGTTCGAGGAGCGCTCGCCCGCACTCCTCCAATTACGTCGCGGGACCATCGCGCGAACATATATAAGACCGGCACCGAGACCCATTGAGGACAAATCTTGCCGGATCGTACCCATAAGCCTTCCTTCCCTTCCTGAATCTCCGGCGAGCAACCGAGTGCGCTCACGGGGATATAGATGACGTGGGAACAGAAATCTTCGGCGGCTGTCACGAATTCGGGAGCTGATTCGAGCAAGAGCGTGCGGACCTGAGCGGAGACGTTATCAACGCGATCCAGGTCCACGCCTGCGAGAACGCCGCCAGCGATAGCGCCCGGAATGATCGGCTCGTGGCTGATGTCGAGGCCGATCAGCGGGCCCCAGACATCGGCCTTTGGAACGACGACCAGAAGCGGCTTGTCGTGCTTCTTTGTATTCGGCAAACTTGTGTACTGCCGTACTCGTGCCGCCGTTTCAAGGAGTATTGTCTCCTGGCGGCGGGTCGGGCTGCCATCCTCAAGTTGTGGATCACGGCTCATCCCGCGACACTTCGCGCGAAAGCGCGGGTCTTGCGTTGGGTCATATAGAAAGATTAGCACGCGCGATTTGCTTAGGTGCTGCGTCACGGGCGAGGTCGTGGTATCCTCACCCGGGCTGAAGTGCTCCCCGGCATTGTCGTAGAGGCATAACACGCGCGACAACTCCCCGGCTGCCTCGGCGTTGGGGTGCCGTCCGGACGGGCGCAGCGCGAACAGAAAGGGGTGCGGCAGGCTGATGACCTGTTGGCCAAGATGTATCTCGTCATACAGTAATAGACCGCCGATGTCGGTCTTCTCCAACTTCACGGGACGCTCCTGGTCGCCCTGCAAAAACAGCGTTTCCTCGTATTGATTGAGGGTGCGATTTGATGCCGGGTCGGCATCATTGAACCCGACCGCGAAATGGGCGGGGAGAAGGCGACGGAGTTCCCACGTCATTGCCGTCAAAAAATACGACTTCCCACTCGACGGGACCCCGATGATTGACGCAAATAGCGGCTCGGCTTCGATCAGGGGCCGGGGAACGACCAGGTGGCAGTGCGGACAAGCGAACGTCTGACATGCCATTCCGCGCGCATCAAGCGCGTGGCCCTCGATAGTGAATCGGCTCGGTCGGAACCGCAGCGGCGCATCGCTGCCCAATACCTGATCGCCCAGCAGATCCGCGTGCCGCGAAACCCATAGAAGTTCTTCGGGGCGAAATCGCCGCCAGCAATGCGGGCAGGTGATCTTTGGCAACAATGTTAGACGCGTCGAGCCCGATGAGTGCGGTGCCTTCAGCGAAGGCTGGACCGGTGGTTGCGCCCCGTCGGATTTCGCGCCCGGTGAGCCGTTCCCATTCTGAGCCTGACTGAAGCACGCCTTGCAAGTTATGATGCCGTGTGTATAAACTTGATCCGATGGAAACAGGCGATGGCAGATCGAGCATTGGAAAAGGCCATCCCGGCCGGCGGGTTGGCTGCTGACGTTACTCGCGCTAAACGTGCTCTCGCCCATCCGAATCCTTTCTCCGTGCCAACCGAAGACCTTTGACGCCGAGGTTCGGTTTTTCGACGCCCGGAATTGCGTCTGCTGAGATGCTCGCCCGCTTCTTGGGGTCTGGGAGTATATTGGCGAAGGCTTCTGATTGCAACCGGGCGTCGATGCGCCGGCACAATGGAGCGTTCGCATCTTCTCGTCACATTTTCAAGGTACGGAGAATTGAGATTTTCCTTGTCTGTGCCGAGGGGCCTCGATAGCGTACGGGAAAGGCCAATACGATATGAATAAATGCACGACCGTGCTGGCGATTTTCGTTGCAACACTTTGTTGTGCGGCGACTCCGCACGTATCCGGAGCCCAAGAGGACAAAGCAACGGTGCCTCGTGATAAAAATGGGGAGAAAATTTGGGATCTGACGTCTTATCTTAAGGGGACGCGATTTGAGATTCGCGACAAATTGAACTTGGAGGTGGATCGTCTGGAAGCCAAGCGCCCAGGCTTGGCGATACGCGCCGCCGAGTGGCGCACAGATTTGAAAAAGGAGGAGCGACAAGCGGTCGCCCGCGTGCGCGCCACTGAAGAATACAAGGATGTTGTAAAGGCCATCGTGGTTGATGAGCAAAAACTCGACATAGCCCCGCCCCGGGATCGTTTTGAAATTAGTACCCGCTTGCGGGAAAATCGCCGAGCTTTGAAAACTCTCGAGGAACAGGCTGCCGACAGCGACCAAAAAGTACGCGAGCTGCGTGAGCAGGTTTCCGCAAACGACCTCAATGTCCAGCGAATTGAAGATGCCTATCAAAAGGCATCGAAGTGGAGGCAGGAACTTATCGACCTCACGAAAAATACCCTGTCCCTCGGATGGCCCCTTGAACGTGGCGCACAAGGTCTATTGCTGGAGATCACTCCCGTTCAAATCGTGCATGGAGATGCCGTCTTCATCGAATATCGCGCCGACGAGGAAGTTAGCTCGGTGGACAAGGGCGAGGGGATCGCAATTGTCCAGAGCAAAGTTCATAAGGTGCAGATTCTCATAAGCGGCATAGATGTCAAAGGAATGCGTGAGGGAAAGCCCCTCAGGTTTGAGCGCAACGTGGAAATCGTGGGGCACGACGACAACGAGGACCTCGGGCTCGTCTATTTTGCGCGCGTCAAACATTCAGACGCGGACGATCTGATCCAAACGATGGCTGCTCCACGCCCTTTGAAAAAATAACCCCCGGAGGGGCAGCGGTAGAAACGCGAGGGTTAAATATTGTGGGGCAGCGTGCGCGCTACCGTGGCAAAGTTACATCATGAATGCGCGGCGGCTTAGTCTAGGCGGTGGAGGTGCGGCGGATTTCACGTCGGCACCATGAGACACTTGCGAGGCGCGCCTCGCCGGCTTTTCGGCGCGGTGGTTTTGACGCTCCGGCGGCGGGACGCTAGGGATTTTAGCAATATTTTGATGCCTTAGTCGCGCATCACCGGTGTCTCGCTGGTATTTGGTGCGGAGAATGCGGCGTAAATGGCGGCGGAGATTTAGTCTAGAAGGCAAGACGCGGCACGCCGCGAAAAGTGTCTCGTTCAAAAAATGAATCACGAAGGCGCCAAGTCACGAAGAAAACCTCAAGACGCATTTTGGACTCCAATGCTCTGGCTGCGCCGTTGAGCGGGCGAAATCCGGTCGGAAGTTCTGATGGTTGAACTTCTTTGTGTCTTTGTGCCGTTGTGGTGTGCCTTGAATTGAACATTCCCCCCCTACTTGGTAGCACTACGGCCCGCGATGAGCCGGCGTGTTTTTATTACCGTGGCGGAAGTGAGCGGCGATAAGCACGCGGCACAACTCATTGCCAGCCTGCGGCAGATCGATCCGTCGCTGCTCATCGAAGGCCATGGCGGGCCGGAGATGGCGGCTGCCGGGGCGATTATTCATCGCGATACCGTCACTCGCGCGGCGATGGGATGGCGGGGGTTTTTGCGGGCGGGGGAGATTTATAAAATACTGCGATGGACGCGGCGGTACTTCGACGAGAACCGGCCGGATCTGCTGATCGGCGTGGATTCTCCGTCGATGAATTTCCACTTCGCCCGTGCCGCACACGAGCGCGGCATCCCCGCGCTCCAGTACGTCGCCCCGCAACTGTGGGCCTGGGCGCCGTGGCGGATGAAGAAACTGCGGCGGTGGGTGGATCGGGTGGCGTGCATCCTGCCGTTCGAGGAGGAATATTTCCGCGCGCATGGGGTTGCCGCCACGTTTGTGGGGCATCCGCTGTTTGATGAGTTGCCGGCGCGATTGCCCAGGGAGCCGGGCGAGCGGTTTCCGTTTCGCCCGCCGGTGATCGGTATACTGGCCGGCTCGCGGAAGTCCGAGGCGCAGGTGAATCTTCCGGGCCTGCTCGAAGCCGCCCGGCGGATTCGCCAGGCATTCCCCGATGCCACGTTCGTCGCGCCGACGACCGCCGCTACGCATGGGTTGGTGGCTTCCGCGCTGACCGAGCCATCTGAATCGGAAAATGTTGCAGGCCAAACGCTTGCCGCCGGCGCATTCGCGGATCTGGGGGCGGTGGTGGGACTCGACCGTTTTGACGAACTGGTTCCCCGTTGCGATTTGTGCCTCACGGTGTCGGGCACCGCGACGCTGCACGTGGCGAGCTTTGGCGTGCCGATGATCGTGGTCTACTTTGCCAAGTCGCTGACCTGGAACGCGGCGGGCCGATGGATCATCCGGGCGAGGACGTTCGCGCTGGTGAACCTGCTGGCCAAGAACGCCAGCGCCACCGCCGCCGCCGAGGCCGGGGGGCATGTGGTGCCGGAGTTCGTGCCATGGAATGGCCGCGTGGATACGATCGCGGATTTGGCGATCGATTATCTCAGGCATCCGGAGAAGCTCGAAGCCCAACGCCGCGAACTCGACCGGCTGGTTCGATCCCTCGATCATCCCGGGGCATCAATGAACGTGGCGAAGCTGGCGATGGGGATGATGACCCCGGCGGGCAATTCGCTATGATGTGCCGCTCTGGAGATTTCGTATGCCCATTGATGCGCAGTGCGCGTCGTGTTCGACGCGATACCGAATCGTCTCGACGGCCGCGGGCCGGCGGGTGAAATGCCGCAAGTGCGGCAATCCGTTTTATGTGCCCGGCGAGCCGGTCGCGCCTCCGCCGCTGGTGAATTTGTCGGCGCTGGCCGAACTGGAAAAGACCGCGACGCCGGCACAAACGCAGCAGGGCGCGTTGATCCAATATAAGGCCGCCGTTTCCGTCTTGGCTGAGCCGCCGCCCGGCGCGCCTGGGAGGCGCACGGGTGGCAAGGGCCCCAGAACCCGATCCGTCCACGGCACCTCCATTCACGATCTGCTGCCCGACGGCAAGCTGCCGACGGCGGCAGCCGCCAAAGGCCCCAGTGGCCTCAACAGCTTTGCCGGGAGCGTCGCGCTTCTGGGGGCGCTTATTGCCGCTGGTTTGCTGGTGGGGTCGTATTACATGGCCACGGTGGCCGTCATCACATTTTGGGTGGGATTCCTGGGCGCCATCGCGCTGCTTTTGGCCGGCGGCATCTGGGGGCTGGTCATTGTATTCATGAAGGATTCCACGCAGGGCCTGCTATGCCTCATCCCCTTTTATCGCATGTATTATGTGATGACCCACCGGGAGATGATGAAACATCCGCGTAACCTTCAACTGGCCGGGCTGGTGATGATGGGCGTGGCGTTTGGCGCCATGTATGCCGCGGGCCTTGGCCCGGCGGCCAATGAAATCCATGAGAAGGCCAAGCAATTCCACACGCCGATCGCAATGGCGGATGAACCACCACCTCCCGAAACCGCGCCACGCCATGATCGGCCCGCAGCAGCATCTCCTCGAAGACGCCCTGATCCGCGATCACCGGCGCGGTAGTCAGCAGATCACGATCGCCGGCAACGCCATACACAACCCAAAGCGCAGCGCCAAGAACGATCCCCGCGATCATCCACTGCCATCGCCGACGCTTCGCGAACCACATATCCAATCTCCGGCGGCATTGTCCAGATCAAGCGCCACGCCCCGCCGTTTTTGCAAACGACGATCTCGTGAAATGGAAACCATCATCGTATCACGGGCGTCTCGCCCGTGCGGATTGCGCAATAGTCAAAAAAGCACAAGGTCCGCGCAATCTTCCAGGCATCACGCTCAATCATACACGCCCTTCGACACCCCCACCGTGCTCAATTCCCCCGGCGACAGATGAATCGTCTGGGCATGGCCATCCAAAAATACCACGTTCAAAAGCCCATGATGCCGATCATAGTCGAACGTATTCTTTCCCCAGCCGCCGTGCAGGGTGTTTTGCTGGAAGTCGTAGAGTGTATCCTGCGCGCTCTTGTCAAACACCATCAGCCAATCATCGCTGACGGCATCGCGCGGCTGCCCGTCGCACGCGAACATCACCACCCGACGGATGCTTGATCCGCGTCATGTGCCCGACCGGCGGCGTGCGATCCAGCCTGCCGCCCGTGCCTCCCATGTCGCGCATTCCCAGCACCGCCTCGTTGAACACATAGCCCAAAAACTCCACGGGCGCCGTCCAGCCGTCGGCGTCGTCGCGCTGGCTCAGGCCCGACTGGAGCTTCTTTTTGGGCTGTGCCGGGCAGCGGAACAGCCGCTTGAATACATCGTCCTGCAAGTCGGCGGTCAGATCGGCCCTGCTCCCCAGCCGCGTCTTCACCTGGCAATACTGTGCCAACGCCACCGTGATCGGCACGGGCCGTTTCACGCCCGAATCGATGTAGTAAATATAATGCTGTTCCGCCGGATCCCCCAATCCGGCTGGCGTGGCGATGTGCGATGGCGCCGCGCCGCTTCCGCCCCCCGCTCCGGCTCCTCCGCCCGCGCCCGGCCCGCCCAAACTCGCCGGTGCAAACTGCCATCCCGCCACCGGCAAATACCCGCGATGATCCACCACATGCAACTGCGCCGCCGCTCAATCTGCTGCAACTGCGCCAGACACCGCACACGATCCGCATCCCGCTGCGCGCTCACGAGAATCGGAAACAAAAGGCTAATAAGAGGTTCATCCGACTAATGCGTAGGTAGTTTCGTGCAAAGCGAAGATTTTGAGCTTGAAGAAGTCGGGGTCTCGGAAGCCGTATGCTTGGCGTTGCATGGTCTTGATCTTGTTGTTGGTGCCTTCCAACGGGCCGGTGATCGGACAGTCATAGTAGGCCAGAATGCCCCGGCGATGCTGAGCCAGCGTCACGGCGAACTTCTGAAGCATT